>Ga0070731_10004231_pt1 | contig 12463 bp, 12 predicted proteins | sample Coa_R1_2_FD_66448 | JGI IMG/M metagenome (GOLD analysis project Ga0070731, IMG submission 66448) | Surface soil microbial communities from Centralia Pennsylvania, which are recovering from an underground coalmine fire - Coalmine... | ecosystem: Environmental > Terrestrial > Soil > Unclassified ... | reverse complement strand
AGAACGGGCGCGACTCCACACCGAACTCCCTGCCCCGTCCGCTCGGCGGTCGCGACCAGCCGAATGCGCGCGCCATCGCTGTGCGCACGCGCGACCTCGTCTCGCGTGATGCTCGTGATGCCCCGCGCGGAAATCTGCGAAGAAGGGACGGGGACGCCGAACGCAGTTTGTGCGACGATCGCGATCTTGTGCGCGGCGTCGATGCCCTCTATGTCATTGCGCGGATCGGCCTCCGCATATCCTAGCTTCTGTGCCTGCGCGAGCGCCTCATCGAAATTGCTTCCGGATTCCATTGCCGAGAGAATTGCCGTGCACGTGCCGTTGAGAACGCCCGATACCGAAAGGATTTCGTCGCCTGCCAGCGCCTCCTCGAGAACGCGCAGCACGGGTATCGCGCCGCCAACGGCCGCATCGTAACGCAACGAAAGCTCGGCGGTCTCCGCGAGCGCGCGTAGTCGTGGTCCTTGCGTTGCGATTAAGTCTTTGTTGGCCGTGACGACGTGCCGCCCACGCCGAAGCGCACGCTCGACCAGATCGGCCGCGTCGTCGAGGCCGCCGATGAGCTCCACGACCACGTCGACGCGTGGGTCCTCCACCACGGCGCGGGCCGCGGTCGTAAACAGCTCGCGTTCCAGCGACTCCGGCCGGCGCTTCGAGCAATCGCGGATCGCGATGGCGTGCAGCCGGTACGAGACGCCGGCACGTTCTTCGATTAGCGCGCGCTCGCGCTGCAAACGATCGGCGACGCTCGCCCCGACGGCTCCGCAGCCGAGCAACCCGATTCCCACGGTAATTCTCATGTTTCCAGGCCTCCTTGTTCGATGGGAAAGCGAGGATAAAAACGCGCCCCCCGCAAGCGGCGAGGGGCGCGAGAAGCGTTCGGTCTTAAGATTACGCGCGCTTCACGACGGCCCCCACGCATGCATGCACATGCGCATCATCGTCGCCATCATCGTGTCGCTACACGAAAACATGGGGCAAACGATACCATGCGCGCTCAGGTGCGTCAAGCTTTCGCAACGGGCAACACCGCGGTCGCTTCGATCTCGACCTTTGCGCCTTCTTCGAGCAGTGCCGCGACTTGCACGAGCGCCATCGCGGGGTAGTGCGTGCCGATAGTCTCGCGATATGCATCCCCGAGTCCGCGCAGACTTGCGCGATATTCGTTCTTGTCGGTGATGTACCACGTCAGCCGCACTAAGTGCTGCGGTTCGCCGCCAGCCGCGCGCAGCACCGCGATGACGTTGCGCAACGCTTGCCGAGCCTGCGCGAGAAAGTCGCCGCCGACGAGCTCGCCACGCTCGTCCCAACCAATCTGCCCCGAGATCGCGAGAAAGCGGCCTTCGGCGACGATGCCGTTGGCGTACCCGCTCGGACGCGGCCAGCCCGCCGGGTTGACCGTCTCGCTCATGCGTAGTCCGCCGCGCTCGTGCGATCCAGGCCTTCTGAGAGCGGCGTCGCGCGCAGCACCACCGTCAGCAGTACGCTGACGAGCATATTGATGGCCAGCGAGTAGAGGGCGATGAAGCCGGTCAGCGAGCCGCCGAACGCGTGCACGGTATAGTTGGCGTTAAATCCACTGGCCAGCGCCATCGCGCAGCTCGCTGCCAAGCCGCAGGCCCAGCCCGCAAGAAGCGCTTTGGGATGGAACCACCGCGTCCAGAGCCCCAACACGAACGCCGGAAAGATCTGCAGCATCAACGCACCTCCAAGCAGCTGAAAGTCGATTGCAAATGGGACGGGCACAAAGAAGATGACGAGCAGCGCGAACGCCGCGATCGCCAGCGTCAGAAGTTTGGCGACGAGCGTCTCCACCGGCGAGCGCTCCGGTGAGAATTCGCGGAAGACGTTGCTGGCAAACAAATTGGCGGCGCCGATGCACATGATCGCCGCCGGAACGAGCGCTCCGATGACGACCGCAGCATCGGCCACGCCCGTGAACCAGCCCGGGAAGAAACGCGCAAAGAGCAACGGCACCACGTTGCTGGCGTCTTTGGCTCCGATGCGCGCCGCGATCGCGCAATATCCGAGGAGTGCCAAGAGGCCGAGCAAGAGGGAATAGATCGGCAGCAGCGCGGCGTTGCGTCGAATCACTTCGCGGCTGCGCGCGGCAAGCACGCTCGTGATCGAATGCGGGTAGATGAAGAGCGAGAGCGCGGAACCAAACGCCATCGTTGCATACGTGAAGTATTCTCCCGGCGCAAGATAGATCGAGCTGGGGTGCGGCCGGTGCGCCAGCGCAGCCTCGGCCGACGAGAAAATCCGCGGCCACCCTCCAAGCTTTGCGGGGATCACGACGATCGCCGCGATGACGGTCGCGTAGATCAGCGTATCTTTGACGAACGCGATCAGCGCCGGGGCGCGCAGCCCGCTGACGTACGTATAGGCCGCGAGCAGGACGAACGCGATGGTCAGGGCGGGAAGCGCCCCGGCAGCGCCGAGGGTGCTGAACTGCGCAAAGACGGCGCGCATCCCGACGAGCTGCAGCGCGATGTACGGCATCGCCGCGACGACGCCCGTCAAGGCAATGGCAATCTCGAGCGCGCGGTCGCCGTAGCGGTCACGCACGAAGTCGGCGGTCGTGACGTAGCCCCGCCGCCTCGCGACGACCCAAAATCGGCTCAGGACCACCAGCGCAATGGGGTAGGCGATGGTCGCGTAGGGTACGGCGAAGAACCCGAGCGCGCCGACGCCATAGACCAGGGCCGGTAATGCGATGAACGTGTATGCGGTGTAGAGATCGCCGCCGAGTAAGAACCACGATACGACGGTCCCGAAGTTGCGGCCGCCGAGCGCCCACTCTTCGAGTTGCGAGAGATTTGCGCCACCCCACCGTGCTGCGGCGAAACCCATCGCGGTAACGGCAAGCACTGCGACCGATAGGACGGTGGCGGCGCTAGACATCGCGGCGCTCGCGCGTCAGCGCGAGGAAGAGCCCGAGGAGCGCCGCGGTTGCCGGCACCCATGCGAGCTGATACCAATAGAAGAACGGCATTCCGAAGAGCGCTGGACGGGGGTGATTATAGATCGGTGGAATGAGCGTGCCGGCGAACGGCAATACGAGCAGAACGTACGCGGCACGGCGCATTGGCGCTCGTTTCTCCCGCGCATCGGCCGCGCCTGTTACTGGCGAGCGCTCGACGGAGGTTCGGTGGCGACGCGGGGCAAAGCAAGCCAGAACTCGGAACCGCTCTTTAGCGGAAAGGACCAAGATGGCCGTAACTGAACCCCCGAAAGATACGCCGTTCGGACTCGATGCGAACGTTGCAGCGGGGCTCGCTTATCTTTTCTGTCTGCTCGGGGGCATCGTGATGCTCGTCGGCGGCGGAACGAACCGCTTCGTGAAATGGGCCGCAGCACAGTCGATCGTGTTGTGGGTCGTTTACTTCATCCTCGGGTTCGTCCTGAGCTTCATTCACCTCTGGATCCTGTATCCGATTATCTGGATACTCGCACTGATTGCGTGGGTCTGGACGTTCGTTACCGCGTTCCAGGGCAAGGAAGTGCGCGTCCCGGGGATCGCTAATATAACGGAGAGCATCTTCAAGTCGCAGCTAACCTAGCGCGAACGATCTCGTAGTCGAATCTTCAGCAGCGGCCGCTCGAAGCAGTAGGTTATCAGAGTCGCTTGCGCGATACTTAGCGCGCAAGCGACTTGCGTGAATCGTATCTGCCACGCCGGATCGTAGTGCGGATCGCCGGAATGCGGCAAGATCTTGTGCGCGAACAGGTCGCGCGCCACGAGCTGGTGGTAAAGATAGAGATTGTACGAAATCGTCGCAAGAAACCGCAGCAGCAGATTGTCGAGCAGAATCTGCCACCATCGCGGGCTTACCAGCCATCCGAGCGCGATCACCGCGAAGGCGCCGCCCAGCAACGGGCGGTTGTTGATCTGCCATACGCCGGCCCACTGATCGGAAAATCGGTAATCGTAGAGCGACTGTAAGAGGAAAACGAGCAGCGCTACGCCGGCGACGGCGACGATCGGCCCGGCGTAACGTAGCCACGTCCTGCGTGCTGCATCCCCGAAGCGCGCGAAAACGTACGCTGCGATCATGCCGAACGCGAAGATGTCGAGGTAACCGGGCAGGTTCTCTTCCCACTGCACGAAGACCGTGTTATAGCAGCACTCGTGCAACGCCGTCCGCCACCACCAAGCGAGCGCGATCATCACGGCCGCGGTTACCCACGGCTGGCGCCTGAAGCTCCACCAAATTAGCGGAAAGAACAGATAAAACTCGACTTCGACGGCGAGCGTCCAGAGTACGCCGTCGATGCTGCCGTAGCGCAGCGGAAACCACGTATGGATGAAGAGCAAGTGCGTCACGAGGTCGGGAATGGCTGACGCATTGGGTTGCGCCTGCGCGTAACCGACAGCGTACGCAACCGCGATCGACAGCACGTACGACGGCACGATTTTGATGAAGCGCCGCCAGGCGAACTCGCGCCACGACGGCGCAATGCGCTGCGCCAGCACCGCGCCGATGAAGGGATACGAGATGACGAATCCGCTCAAAAAGAAGAAGAGGTGGACTCCGATAAAGCCGGTAGCGGGCAGAAAGTCCAGTGCGGGTCCCGGCGAGAGCCATGTGATCTCCCAGAGGTGATACCAGAGCACGAGGACGACGGCGATTCCCCGCAGTCCATCCAGGACGCCCAGCCTCGCAGGCTGATGTAGCGCGCCACTCGCGGCCATTGCCGCGCTTGATACGGCCGGGGCGCGCTCGTGTCATCCTGAGCCGCGCAGCGCGTGTCGAAGGACGCGGCCAAGGATTCGGTCAGCCGCCGGTGCAATGGCGCCGCCCATGAACACGACAACGACCACATTCGAAGGGCAAGTGCACGACATCGTTGCGGGACGGCACCTGCTTGGGCATCCATTTTATGTGGCCTGGACGAACGGCGAGTTGACGATCGATCAGCTGCGGCAATACGCCGGGCAATATATGCACCACGTCCTTGCCGAACCGACGTATTTGAGCGCGGTGCACTCGAATACCCCGCACTTCGCGAGCGACGGACGCAGCGATCTCGGGCCTCGCCAGACCATTCTGCAAAATCTCGTCGACGAGGAGCTCGGCGCGAAGAATCACCCGGCTCTCTGGCAGCAGTTTGCCGCGGCGCTCGGAGTTACCGAAGCCGACCTCGCCGCGACTGCCGCGATGCCGGCGACGCGCGCTCTCATCGAAACGTTCACCGATCTCTGCCGTAACCGGCCTTATTACGCCGGGCTTGCAGCGCTTCACGCGTTCGAATCCCAAGTTCCGCAGATCGCCGCCGTTAAGATCGAAGGTCTGCGGCGCTTCTACGGTATCTCGGGCGACGAGGCGATCGAGTTCTTCAGCGTGCACGAGAAGGCCGACGTGTGGCACTCTGCAGCCGAGTGGCGCCTGATCGAGCGCGCCGCGGACACTCCCGAAAAGCAGGCGGAGGTTCTCGCCGCAACGCAACGCGCGTGCGACGCACTCTGGAGTTTTCTCGACGGCGTGTACGCGCGGTAGCGCTCCCCTCGCGCTAGCGAATAAGCCGCCCGCTTGCTTGCTCGAAGATTTGACGCCTAAATAGCGCCTTGGTATAGTTGGAGTCCGGTCCCACCTGCGGGTGAGGCCGTTGTTTGTGTGTGAGAAGGAGCCTGCCCAATTCCGACCATTAACCAGCTGGTGCGCCGCGGGCGCGAGAAGACCGAGCAAAAGGTTAAGACGCGCGCATTTCGCGTGATCCTGACCGGCCCAAAGCCGGGTCACCCCGATCTGCCGACGCGGACATTCGAGGTGACCGGCAACCCACAGCGGCGCGGCGTCTGCACGCAAGTCAAGACGGTCACGCCGAAAAAGCCGAACTCGGCCTTACGCAAAGTCGCGCGCGTGCGGCTGACAAATGGCGAAGAAGTAACGGCATACATTCCCGGCATCGGGCACAACCTTCAGGAGCACTCCGTCGTTCTGGTACGGGGCGGACGCGTCAAGGATCTCCCGGGCGTGCGCTACCACATCATTCGCGGTACGCTCGATACTGCCGGCACCGCAAACCGCAAACAAGGCCGTTCGAAGTACGGCGCAAAACGCGAAAAAAAGAAGTAATTTTAAGCACCCTTCGACTCCGCTCAGGATTAAAAAAGGAAAAGTCTAAAAGTTGCCACGTAAAGGTCCCGCTCCCAAGCGGCAAATTCTTCCGGATCCTCGGTTCAACTCCAAAGTGCTCGCGCGCTTCATCAATAAGGTGATGCTGCGCGGGAAGAAGTCGACCGCGGAGCTCATTACCTATGGCGCGCTCACTATCGTTTCCGAGAAGACCGGTCGCGATCCGATGGAAGTCTTTTCGCAAGCGCTTTCCAACGCGATGCCGTTGGTTGAAGTGCGGCCCCGCCGCGTAGGCGGCGCGACCTACCAGGTGCCGATGGAAGTGCGTCCCGACCGCCGTCAAGCGATGGCGATGCGGTGGCTGATCGGTTTTGCGCGAGCGCGCGGCGGCCGCTCCATGGAAGAAAAGCTTGCCGGCGAGCTGCTCGACGCGTCCAACAACACGGGCGCCACAATTAAGAAGCGTGAAGACACGCATAAGATGGCGGAGGCGAACAAAGCGTTTGCCCACTATCGTTGGTAATCAGACTACACTAAACTAGACTAAACGAACACCATGGCTGTACGGGAATATCCGCTCGAACGCACGAGGAACATCGGCATTGCCGCGCACATCGATGCCGGCAAGACGACTTGCACCGAGCGCATCCTTTTTTTCACCGGGCGCGTGCACAAGATGGGCGAAGTCCACGACGGCGCCGCAACGATGGATTGGATGGTTCAGGAGCAAGAGCGCGGCATTACGATCACGTCGGCGGCGACTGCGACGACGTGGCGCGATACGCGCATCAACATTATCGATACGCCGGGTCACGTGGACTTTACCGTTGAGGTCGAACGCTCGCTGCGCGTACTCGACGGCCTCGTCGCACTCTTTGATTCTGTGGCTGCGGTTCAGCCGCAGTCTGAAACGGTGTGGCGCCAAGCGAATAAGTATAAAGTTCCGCGCATTATATTCGTAAACAAAATGGATCGGATCGGCGCAGATTTTTTCAACGTGGTCGAAAAGATTCGCGAACGGCTCGGTGCGCGGGCGGTGCCGATCCAGGTACCGATCGGCGCCGAAGACAAGTTCCGCGGCGTCGTCGACCTCTTCACGATGAAGAAGACCGTCTACACCGACGATCTTGGATCGACGATGGCGCTCGAGGAGGTCGAGGAAGGCGAGCTTCGCGATCTCGCAATGAAGTGGCGCAAGAACCTCGTGGAAGCGATCGCCGAGCAAGACGACGAGCTGCTCGAGATGTTCTTCGAGGAAAAAGAGCTGCCGATCGAGCGCATGAAGACCGCGTTGCGCAAGGCGACGATCGAGGGAACGGTGCTGCCGATGCTTTGCGGCTCGGCCTTCAAGAACAAGGGCGTTCAGCCACTGCTCGACGCGGTTGTCGACTACATGCCGTCGCCGCTCGACGCCAAGCCAATCGTCGGACTCGATCCGAAGACGAACGGAGAGCTCGTGCGCAAGCCCGACGACTCGGAGCCGTTCTGCGCGCTTGCGTTCAAGATCGCAACCGATCCCTACGGCAACCTGACGTATTTCCGCGTCTATTCCGGCGTGCTCAATAAGGGCAGCTACGTGCTGAATTCGCGCACCGGGCGCAAGGAGCGCATCGGCCGCATATTGCGAATGCACGCAAATCATCGCGAAGACATCGACGCAATTGGCGCCGGCGACATCGCGGCGGCGGTCGGACTCTCCGACACTCGCACCGGCGACACGCTCTGCGACGAACGCTCACCCATCGCGCTGGAATCGATTACGTTCCCGGAACCGGTCATCCATCAGGCGATCGAACCGAAGAGCAAAGCCGATCAAGATAAGCTTGGCCTTGCGCTGACGCGGCTCGCGCAGGAAGATCCGACGTTTCGGATGCGGACGGACGAAGAGACGCAGCAGACGATCATCGCCGGCATGGGCGAGCTGCACTTGGAGATCATCCTCGATCGGCTGCGTCGCGAATTCAAGGTTGACGCCAACGTCGGCAAACCGCAGGTCGCCTACAAAGAAGCGATCACGAAAAGCGTTGAAAAAGAAGGCCGCTTCATCCGTCAGACCGGGGGCAAAGGACAGTTCGGCGACGTTTGGGTGCGCGTGGAGCCGCAGCCGCCGGGAACCGGCTTCGTCTTCGAGTGGAAGATCGTCGGCGGGGCGATTCCCAAAGAGTATGCAAAAGCAGTCCAAGAGGGCATACGCGAGTCAGCGCAAAGCGGCGTCCTCGCCGGTTTCCCCGTGATGGACTTTAAGGCGGAAGCCTTTGACGGCTCTTACCATGAGGTCGACTCATCGGAAATGGCCTTCAAGATCGCCGCCTCGATGGCGTGGAAGGAAGCGAACCGGGCTGCAGGCCCGGTGCTGCTCGAACCGATCATGAAGGTCGAAGTGACCACGCCCAAAGAGTACATGGGCGCGATCAACGGCGACCTCAGCCGGCGGCGCGGCGCAATCCACGCAACCGAAGAAGCGCCGGGCGGAGCGCAGGTCGTGACCGCGCACGTTCCGCTCTCGGAAATGTTCGGCTATGCGACCGACATGCGGTCCGCGACCCAAGGCCGGGCGACGTACACTATGGAGTTCTCTCACTACGAGAAAGCGCCTAAGAGCGTCGAAGAAGAGATCGTCGCAAAAGCCGCCGGCAAAAAACTCGCCCCCGCCTAAACGTTCGTTGACAGGGTTGCATGGGTGTTGATAGTATTCCGTGGTTACGCCCTCCGCGAGAGGGCGTTTACCGCGTCAGGGCCGCATTGGCAACCAAAACGCCTGGCACCGTGTATTAGGAGATCTAATGGCAAAGCAAAAGTTTGAGCGCAAGAAGCCGCATGTAAACGTCGGGACGACGGGGCACGTCGATCATGGCAAGACCACGTTGACGGCGGCGATCATGCACTGCCTGGCAACCGAAGGGTTGGCGCAAAAAGTCGGCGTCGATCAGATCGACAACGCGCCCGAGGAGAAAGAGCGCGGGATTACGATTGCGATCTCGCATCAGGAGTACGAGACGACGAAGCGCCACTACGCTCACGTCGATTGCCCTGGCCACGCGGACTACATCAAGAACATGATCACCGGCGCGGCCCAAATGGACGGTGCTATCCTCGTGGTCGCCGCGTCAGACGGCCCCATGCCACAGACGCGCGAGCACATTCTGCTCATGCGGCAGGTCGGCGTCCCGCGCATCATCGTCTTCCTTAATAAGGTCGACATGGTAGATGACGAAGAGTTGCTTGAACTCGTCGAGATGGAGATTCGCGAGCTGCTGACGCAGTACGAGTTCCCCGGCGACGACACGCCGATCATTCGTGGTTCGGCTCTCAAAGCGCTCAACTCGAGCGGCCGCAAGGGAGATGCGGACGCGGACGCGATCTTCAAACTGATGGACACGGTCGACGATTATATCCCCGAGCCACAGCGCGAAGTCGATAAGCCGTTCCTAATGCCTGTGGAAGATGTCTTCACCATCACCGGCCGTGGAACGGTTGGAACGGGGCGCGTCGAGCGCGGTCAAGTTAAAGTCGGCGAGGAGGTTGAGATTGTCGGCCTCAAGGACGAGACGAAGAAGACCGTAGTGACGGGCATCGAGATGTTCCGTAAGCTGCTCGATTCGGGTATTGCCGGCGATAATATCGGTGTGCTGCTGCGCGGTATCGACCGGAACGAAATTGAGCGCGGTCAGGTACTCGCAAAGCCCGGCTCGGTCAAGCCGCACAAGAAGTTCAAAGCCGAAGTATACGTTCTCTCGAAGGAAGAGGGAGGGCGCCATACGCCGTTCTTCGGAAACTATCGTCCGCAGTTCTACTTCCGCACGACCGACGTGACCGGCACGATCAAATTGCCGGAAGGCGTTGAAATGGTCATGCCCGGCGACAACGTTCAAATGGACGTCGAGCTGATCACGCCAATCGCGTGCGAAGAGGGGCTGCGCTTCGCGATTCGCGAAGGCGGTCGCACCGTCGGCGCCGGCGTCGTCACCAGCGTCGCTGAATAGCTTATCGCGCTCCTACTTATCTGCCCTCGCGGCTCCTGCTGAAGTAGAATTATGTCCTCGTGTCAAAGGCGCTCGCGTTACAAACCCCTCGGCGGCACGTAAACCTCAAACAACTACTCGTTCCTTGAAAAAACAGAAAAGTAAAGATTTAAAATGGCTAAGCAGATGATTCGGATTCGCCTCAAGGCGTACGATCACAAGGTCCTCGATCAGTCCGCCGAGCGCATCGTCGAGACGGCGAAGCGCACCGGCGCGTTCGTCAGCGGTCCCGTGCCGTTGCCGACTGAGATCAACCGTTTTTGCGTGCAGCGCTCAACGAATAACGACAAGAAGTCGCGCGAGCATTTCGAGATGCGTACGCACAAACGCCTGATCGACATCCTGCAGGCTTCGCCCAAGACGATGGATGCGCTGATGCATCTCGACCTTCCGGCCGGCGTCGACATTGAGTTGAAGGCGTAGCCGCCTGGCTACGCCTCGATTTTTTAATGCAGCGTTGACGGCGTGTCGACGCGTTAACGCCCACCTCTGTGCCATAATGCCCTCCATGGCCCTCCTTGTATCGTTGCTCTTCGCGTTGTTCGGCGCACCCCCGCCGCCGTTGGACACGCCCGGCGGCCCGATCGTTCAGGCCGTCCCGGTCGTCCATACCGCCGCGGTGCTGGCGAGCCAACCCGTAAAAGCGTAACAGGAACCGCGCACTCGGCGTCCAACCCCGAGGGCAGCCGCATATGATGCGGCTGCAGGTTTTGCATCCCTTGGCAAGGAGCGACGTGAGATCGCGCGAGTTATTCAGCCGGGGCGAGCTGTCGGCAAGCATTCGTGCCGCCGAGAGTTCCTCATTGCCGTCGGACCGAATTCTCCACGTCTATGCGCTCGAGCGCCTCGGGCGATATCGCGACGCCCTGGCAGCGATCGCAACGATCCCCAACGGCGGCTCCGACCAGCAGCTCCTCTTGCGGGCCCTCGCGGCTGAATGTCACCTGCTCCTGGGCGAGGCCGGTACTGCTCGGCGGCTTCTGAAAGAGGTCGGGGAGCCGGCCGCGGGCATCAAGGTGCGCTTTGAGTTAGTCTACGCGGCGATGTTGCTGGCCTGGGTCGAGGGCGCTCCCGACGCCATGGACGCGGTGCTCGCAACGATCGATGTGCGCGAAATGCCCGAGCTCCAGGCGCGCTGGCTCTTCGGTGCTTCGTGGGCGGCGGCGCTGCGCAGTGATTATCCTAAACAACTCGCGTTGCTCGTAGAGGCCATCGGGCAATTGCAAATGCCGGGCGCCTACGACGTCACGTTGCTCGCAACTGCGACGCGTTCGCTCGTGCATCTGGTGCGCGAGGTTGCGTCGCCGGGAGCATTCGAGTTTGCCGTTGCCGTGACGCAGTCGATTCCCTGGACGCGCGACGTCGAGCGGGAGCGCTTTCTGACGTTTCGAGGTCTCGCGTGGGCATATGCGTTGCGCGGCTCGCACGAAACGGCGCTACGTTACGCGTTCGCGGCGCGTGACATCGCGCCGTCAAAGATGTGGGTTACTGCCTGCTATGCCGATCACGCTTATCTCTCGCGGATGGCGCGGGAGGATGCAACTTCCAATGCGCTGCTCCGTCACGCGGTAGGTTGCGCTAAAGAGATCGACTGGACTTCTTCCGGTGAGGAGCGCGTTGCGATTTTGAGTCTCATCGAGCTTGCCGCAGACCGCGATTTGGACGACGCCAGGCGGCTCTTGGAGATCTACGACGACATTCCGGTCGTGCTTGCACCACAGCTCGCGCTCGCGCACGATCGACGCCTGCGTGCTATGGAAGAGTATGCACGCGGCACGGTTTTTGCCGCATCGGGCGATCGCACAAGCGCCGTCGAGCTGCTGCGCAGCAGCTATTCGACCTTCACGTCGATCGGCTATGCGTGGCGCGCAGCGGCGGCGGCACTCCGGCTCAATGCCGTGACCGAAGAGACGCGCTGGCTTCGCCTGGCCGCCGCTGCCGTCGAGTCGTTTCCGGAGAGCTCGGTCGCGGCCGCAATCCGCGAGAAGGCTGTCGGTCTGCGCGATCCCCGCACCGCGAGTCTTACCCCGGCACAACGACGCGTCTACGAGCTGCTCTGTCAGGGTCTGGGCGATAAGGAGATCGCCGCAGCGCTTCGACTCTCGCCTGAGACCGTCAAGAACCATGCTGCGCGCGTGCGGGGCGCCTTTGGCGTTCGTTCCCGCGCTGCGTTAGTTGCTGCCGCGCGCCGCGTCGGTTAGCCACGGTCCCGGGCGGCCCGCTCGGGAAGTCGGGGTGCCGCGAGCGAATCCCGTCGCCCAGCACTCTTCGACGTTGGAGAAACTGAAATGGAAATCAAACCGACGTATCTCGGGACGATGATTGCGCTCGCAACGGTCGCCTTCGGTCTGATCGCGGCCG
>Ga0070731_10004228_pt1 | contig 12467 bp, 13 predicted proteins | sample Coa_R1_2_FD_66448 | JGI IMG/M metagenome (GOLD analysis project Ga0070731, IMG submission 66448) | Surface soil microbial communities from Centralia Pennsylvania, which are recovering from an underground coalmine fire - Coalmine... | ecosystem: Environmental > Terrestrial > Soil > Unclassified ... | reverse complement strand
GACGCGAAAGTCATCGGAGACTATACCGGCCTGACGCCGCCCTTCCACCACTGATCCGCGGTGCCGCAGATCGACGGGCACCGTAACGAACGAGGGTTGCCCCACTCTTGTCTCGCGCTTTTTGCGAGACAGGGTGGGGACTTTGACTCTCGGCCCTATTTCTTCTCTTCCAACTTCCTCGTGACCAGAAAATTCCACAACACTTGATTGGCGTCCAGATCCGCACTCGTCTTCCCGATGGCGTTCTCCGGTTCGTACTGCTCTCCACCCGGCCACGTGTTTCCCGCGCCCTTCACGCTGTATAGGATAACCGACGCACTCTGCTGGCAGCCGTTGTAGGTATCGACTTTCGTCTCCATGCTGCCCTTGCCATGCTCCGGCAATTTCGTCTTCTCCGGCTTTTCGCCGCATCGATCGATCTTCGCCCACGACTTGGCGCTATCTTCCGCTGACAACGTCGCGAGGCTCAGATTGTGCTCCGTCCCTCCGCCATAAGGCACCACCGGATCCGAGGTCCCATTGATCATGACCACGGGCACCGGTCGCTGGGGCAGGCAGGTCATCGTCTTCGGCATCGTCGCTCCCACCGTCCCGATGGCCGCAATCCGGTCCCCCATGGCGCATCCCAGCCGCATGCTCATGAATCCGCCTTCCGACAATCCAAGGGCGTAGACGCGCGACGAATCCACCGAGAACTTTGTCCCCAGCTGATCCAGCATCTGGTTGAAGAAGCCCACGTCGTCGGCCTGCGTTTCGTGATGCTGTTCTTCTGGTTCCTGGTTCGGACGCTGCTGCCCCCCTCCGCCCCCGCCTGGATACCCACCACCACCCCCTCCGGGATAACCTCCGCCGGGATATCCGCCTCCCGGATATCCACCGCCCGGGTACCCTCCACCGCCCCGCCGCCGCTGTCCGGGACCCATCGTCGGCCTCCGCTGCTCGGCATGGACTCCCACATTCCACCGCCCATGCAGCGCAAATGGATAGACTGCAATCACCCCGTCCTGATCCGCCAGCTTGTCAAATTGCGTCAGCCGCTCCATGTCATCGGGATCCTGGTTCATCCCATGCAGCAAAATCACCACCGGATAATGCTGCTGGCTGTTGTACCCCTTCGGCAGCCGCACCATGAAGTACCGGTCCACATCGTCAACCGTTATCTTCTCCTTGGTCTCCTGGGCCATCCCTGCCTGCGCAGACAGGGCGGCCAGGCACAACGCCAGTCCCGCCATCAATCCCTGAGTCACTTTCCGTTTCATGTCTTCTCCAAAGCTTCGCTTCTCGGCAGCCCCGTGATCGCTTCTCCTGCATTAGAACCCCCGTAACCGTCCAAAGTTGGCCGGACGGGGAACTTTCAACACTCCCCCTCCGTATCTTTGTTCAGACCGGCAAGACATATCCGGAAGGCGCAGCATCAGGAAGGAGAAATACCATGGACGGAATCACAGGCCTCGCAGCAGTCGTGATGATCTTCGGCATGCCCGTAGCGTTGTTAGGGATGTACACCTTTTATCGCGTGCGCAAGCTGCGCACTGAAGAGCGGCTCGCCGCCATGCAGCGTGGGGTAAGCGTCCCCATGGAAGCCGAACTCTCCGAGTCAGCCCGCTCCCGCCGTGCCGGCATCTTGCTGGTCGCGGGATCGATTGGCTATATGCTGGCTTTCAGTATCCTCGCCCGCTATGAACCCGACGCCATGATGGCCGGCGCTTTCGGAGCCATCCCGTTCACGCTCGGACTGGGTTATTTTCTGGACTCGGCCCTGATCCGTCGCGATGCCCGCGCCTCATAATCGGACGACGAGTCCGCGCTGAACTTTTGACGGTTGCCCCACCCTTGTTTCGCGTCTTTTGCGAAAGAGGGTGGGGATGTAGCCCCCGAACGCCCTCGTCCGGGGTTGCCTCTCAGGGCATCCATAAAATTCCTGTCATCCTGAGCGGAGCAAGCTCCTAATGAGCTCGCGCAGTCGAAGGACCTTGTGTTCCTGAGGTTAAAAACTTCAGCGTCCAGTCACGCCGTAACCGCCGACCAACTCCTGACGAATGCTCCAAACCGGTCGAGCGCTTTCGAGAAATCATTCCCCGCGGCAGCAAAACCCAGCCGAAAATGCGACGGCACATCAAAGCAGTCCCCCGGCGCGAGCAAAATCCCATCCTCAGCCGCAGCCTGGCAGAACCGTCGCGCATTCTCTCCGCTCACCAGCCAAGGGAAGGCCGTCATCCCGCCCTGCGGCGGAATCCACCCCAACACATCCGAATGCTCCGTCATAAATCGTTCCAGCAGCTTTAGGTTTCGAGTCGCCGCTTCCTGGGTCTTCCCCAGCACCACATCACGCTTTCGGATGGCGATCTCCGAGAGAATTTCTCCGGTCGTCGTGTTGCAGATCGAGAAGTAAGCGCGCGCGGTCCAGTATTGCTGCCGCCGCTGCGCGTTGTGTTCGATCATCCATCCTGTGCGCACGCCGGCAATCGAAAATGCCTTCGACAGGTCGGAGATTACGGTAGCGTGCGGCAACCGCGCCGCCGACCTCGTTCTCTTTCCATGGTAGATGGGATGGTAGACCTCATCACTCACTAACTGGATTCCCCGCTCCGCGGTGAAATCATGCAGCGCCTCCATTTCTTCGTCGGCGATCGTCGCGCCCGTGGGATTGTGGGGGCTATTGACCAGGATCAGCTTGGTCTTCGAGTCGGCGAGCCGCTTGATCTCGTCAGGATCGATGCGGAAGCCGTTTTCGCGGCGCACGCTATAGAAGCGGGTCTCAATGCCGAGCGATTCCGGAAGAGCCGAGAAAGTCGTAAATCCAGGCAGCGGGATGATCACGTTTGCACCCGGTTCCGCGGCCAACCACATCAAGGCCACCAGCGCCTCGGAGGCCCCAGTCACGACCTGCACAGCCTCCATCGGGACACCCTGCATCTCCGCGATCGCCTCGCGCAGGCGGTCGGCACCAGCGGGCCGGCTGTATACAAGATTGTGGTTCAGGAAGCGGTGCCGGGTTTCGTCATCAGCGAGGGCCAAGATGTCGTTCACGGTCCAGATCGGCCCGGTACTGGCAGCAAGATTGAATTCTATGTCGTGTTCGTATTGGTCGAGCCAGGCATCGAGCAGGAAAGGCTTGAGCTGCATGCGCACACCTCAAACGGAAAGTTGGCTCCTGCTATTGATTCCGTAAGTCGCCTATCGGATGATTTTTCAGCGCAGGAAAATATTTGGCCGCCGAAGCTCGCTACTCCCCGGTCAAGAACCGGTACTGCGCCTCGTTCAGGGGCACGACGCTCAATCTTCCCTGTCGCGCCAGCGGAGAGTCCGCAAACAGCTTGTTCGCCTTCGCCTCAGCCAGCGTGACGGGCTTGGCAATTGCCTTCCCTACTTTGATCTTCACCTGCGGGTTGCGCGCGTCCGACACATCCACCGACACCACCGACGCCGTCCCCACGGCGCTCTTCTCATCGCCCGTGTGATAGATCACCAACCGCTCCCCAGGCTTCATCCCGCGCATATTTTTCAGCGCAACCGGATTCGACACTCCATCCCAGGTAGTGGTCTTTTCCCGCTGCAAATCGGCGAACGAATAGGTCGACGGCTCCGTCTTGAGCAAATAATCCATACGATTTCCTAGTTCGGTTTTTTCGGGTCCGCAGGCGGATTGCTGTTCTGCTGCGTCGTGTTCTGCTTCTGCGAGGCGCTCGGATGATCCTCATACACGGAGAACTGCCCCTGCGGCCGCTTCAGCTTGATCGTGATCTCCGTCTTCGCCTGGCTGATCTCGTAATCTTCCCCAAACGTCTGAAACCCCTGCGCGATAATCTGCACTCGCAATTTTCCATACGGGATGCCGTCCAGGTCCGCCTTCCCTTCCGGGCTCGTCTTCAGCTCCAGGTCGCCGTTTTGCTGCTTCCCCTTCGCATTCACCGCATGGAGAATCACCGCGGCGTTCCGCACCGGCTTGCCGTTCTCGTCTTTGATGACGTTGAAGTATAGCCACGAGCTCGGCTCTTCTTCTTCCTTGCCCTTCTGCCCCAAAGCGATGCTCGCCGTTGCCAGCATCAGCAGCACGAGCACGCTCACAATTCGTCTGTTCATGCTTGTCATTGTATGCAGACCGCCTGCAAGATGTCACCTGCCGAGATCGTGTCGACCCGCACGCTTCGTCCGGGGTTGTGCGCAAAGCGCGCAATAAACCTTCTCCCGGCCGCGAAAGCGGATGCCCCACCCTTCTTTCGCGCTTTTTGAGACAGGGTGGGGATTTTGATTTCCACGAATCTGTCATCCTGAGCGGAGCGAACTCCCTTGAGTTCGCGCAGTCGAAGGGCCTTGTGCTTGTTGTTATTGGTTTCCTGCGGAGTTCACCGTCGCACCTAAGCCGCGAATGGGCGCAAGGCGTGGGTAAGCAGCACAAACAAGGCTCAAGTGCAGCAGGCGCGAAAGAGACTTCCTCTGCGCTTTCGGCTGGCGACCCAATTTACAATGCCGAGGTGACCACCAAGACCTGGGACGTCATCGTCATCGGCGGAGGTATCATCGGCCTCTCGCTCGCCATCGCTCTGCGCAAGCGCGGCGCCACCGTCCTGATCGTCGAGCGCGGAGAACCCGGCCGCGAAGCCTCCCACGCTGCCGGCGGAATGCTGGTCGATTGCCAGCTCGAAACTCCATCGGCATTGCAACCGCTGGCCACCGCCAGCGCTCGTATGCATCCCGAGTTCGCACACGAACTGGAAGTCGAATCAGGAGTGAAGGTCGACCTGCGGGACTTCGGCACGATCGTTTTTCCGCCGCCCGAACACGTTTACGAGCGCCCCGGATTTACTACGGCGAGTCTTCTGCCCGCGCCTCTCGCGGAGTTGGAGCCCGGCCTGGCCGACCCGAATCGCGCGGCGTTCTATCTCAAAGAGCGCTCGGTCGATCCCCGCGCCCTCACCGCCGCCGCTCTCAAGACAGCAAAAAATCGCGGCGTAGATTTTTCTTCCGGCGATCCCGTTACCTCGGTCGATCTCACGAACGGCCGCGCCTCTGGCGTGACTACCTCGAAAACATCCTTCTGCAGTCGAAAGATCGTGAACTGCGCCGGCGCCTGGGCTGGACAGATTGGTCCGCACAAATTCCCAACTCGTCCGGTCAAAGGCCAGATGCTGTGCCTCGTCATGCCGTCTCGCACTCTGATCAGGCATGTCATCCGCTCACCGCAGGCCTACCTTATCCCTCGCAGCGACGGACGCCTTCTCGTCGGGGCCACCGTCGAAGAAGCCGGATTCGATAAGCGCACCGTTCCGGCCACTATCCAGCGCCTGCTCCGCGACGCGATCGAACTCGTTCCTCAACTGCGCGACGCCCGCATCCTCGAAGACTGGGCCGGGCTTCGCCCTGGCACGCCCGACAATCTGCCCATCCTCGGCGCAACTGCGACCGCCGGATACTATGTCGCCACCGGCCACTTTCGCGACGGAATCCTGCTCTCGCCCATCACCGCCCAACTCATGGCCGACGTCCTCACCGATAAAAAACCCAGCCTCGACCTGACCGCATTCTCCCCGTCGAGATTCTTAAAGAAAGAGTTGGAGTTTTAATTTTGACCATTATCATCCTGAGCGCCGCGCGAGCGTCGGAGCGCCAAGCCGGCTCTGAGCGCGATCGAAGAATACCTGCCCTCACTGCGGCGTCCTCCCGAACGCGCGCGCTTTCACCGGCGCGCGGAGGGATCTCCCGAACTCGAGCGCGAACCGAGACTCACTTTCCCGCTGCGTGATGGTCGTAGCTGATTACCCGCGTGAGCTTCCACGCGCCATCCTTGTACTGCCACAAATGAATGAACTGTCCCTCCCCCACGCCGATCTCTTCCTCGTGTCCGGGATGATGGAAGCGGTGCACACCAGTCTCAAGCATTCCATAACCTTTCATTTGAAAAACCTTCAGCGTCCCGGGCACAAGTTCGCGCGTCACTTTGCCGCAGATATTGTTCTTCACGCTCTCGGTGAGCGCCTTCTTGCCGAGCGTGACTCCGCCCTGATCGTGATAGAACTCGATGTCATCCGTCAAAAACGAGCTGAATTTTTCCAGATCACACTTGTTGTAGGAATCGAACAGCGCAGTATCCAGCGCCGCACCCGCGCGATCAAGTTCCGCTTGGTTCTGAATCTTTTCGAGCGGAGGAACCGATTGCGCCGCGCCGGACGCGGCCAATGATACCCACAGCGCCGCCGCTAGGACGGACAAAACTGAACGTGGAATCATGACACCTCGCTTGACAAGGGATGTGCTTCGTCAATGAGGTACGGGAACCGCTCAACAAAGGTTCCCTTTCTGCAGAATTGCCTTCAGCGCTCAGCTTTTCCAGCGCACTTCAAATACCGGCATACCAGGCGTAGCCGCCATCGGGATTGGCCCCGCCTAATCCCTTGCCGAACGGTTTCAGGTTGTCGGTAAGTGTCAGGTGGTTGATATATTTCACGCTCTTGTATCCGAGTTGCCGGGGAACGCGCAGGCGTAGCGGCCCTCCAAAAGGCACCGGGAGTTCGCCTCCGTTCATGCCATGAGCAACCAGCGTTTGGGGATGCAAGGCGTCCGACATGTCGATGCTCTCCCACCAATCCGGTTGGATCGACCGGTAAACCACGTACCGTGCCTGCGGGAGCGTGCCGACGCGATCGAGGATGTAAGAAAGCGGAACGCCCGCCCACTCGGCGATGTACGTCCACCCTTCTTCGCAGCCGATCATGGTGATGTGCGAAGCGGTGGGAAAACTCTTGATCTCGGCCACGGAAAATGATGCCGGGCGGGCAACCATGCCGTCGACCGTGAGGCGCCACTCCGAAAAATTGCCGGCCTGCAACCGCTGAAACTCTGCGCCCAAAGGATCGACTTCGTTGGCGAACGGCTTCACGGAAATCTGATCGCGCGAGAATTCGCGCGCCATCGCATGTCGATTCAGAATCCGCTGCGCGGCATAGGTTACGGTCTCGCCCGGACCATAAAATCCACGCGCATCCGGCGGAATCAGCCCATGGCTCCGCGCAAGTTTCGCTGCGAGACCCACGCCGGTCGCTCCTGCGGCGGCCGCAAGGCCGGTGGTGATCAGTTTTCGTCGAGAGATCTTGTTCATGAACTCGCTCCGTTTCATTTCACTTCGTCGCTGAAGCCGCACGACCGGTAATCATGGCTCGCATCCGATTTCGAAATCCCGCAATAAAAATCATTACCACGTGCACCACCAGGAACAGCCCCAGCAAAATCGTAGTCAGGAAGTGCAGCGAGCGCGCCGTCTGGTGTCCCCCCAAAAGCCTGACGCACATGGGAAATGCCGCCGTGAAACCAAACGACATCGCGAGGCCAGTCCAGATCATCAGCGGAAACAGCACAAAGATCACCAGCAGATACGTGACGCGCTGCAGCACGTTGTACGACCAGGCCTCTTCCGGTCCTGGCCGCTCGAAACGCAAATGCTGAATGATCGAGCTGCCGATACCCTTGATGGAAACGTCACCCGGGACCAGGTTGCGGCGGAAATGGCCGCTAAACAATCCGAACAGGACGTAGAACAGTCCGGTTCCCACCGCCAGCCAGGCAGCCTGGAAATGAAGATAGCGGCTCCAGCCGTTCTGATCCGGCAAGGTGTATCCGTAGCCGGTCGGGACGGTGTCGCGTGACGAAGGAAGATGCAGATTGAGCCACGGCTGCGTATTCACGTTGCCGGTTTCGCCCCAGTAGAAGCGCGGATGAGACAGTACGATTTCCCCTCCACTCAGCAACAACGCCAGAAACGCGATCGTGGTGAGCCAGTGCGTCCAGCGGACAGTAGCGGAGTGCCGCTTCGGTATGCTGCGCGAAGGCGAGGCGGAAGCTTGCGCGGCGTCGCCAGCGGCAATCGGCAAAGTTGCATTCATGTGTGTGCCCCATCCCCGGGTTGTTGGGATTTTACACCGGCTTGCGCGGGCAGTGATCAGGAAGACGTGTGACTCGGCTGCGGCATGATTTACCATCTTCGGCGTGGCGATCTTTACTGCGGAAGAACGGGAACGGCTGCGCGAGGAACTCGTCTCCGCCGCGCAGAACGATCCGAACGTCGGCGGCGCAGCGCACACCGGGTCGGCGGCATCGTCGCGGCTCGACCGATGGTCCGATATCGACCTCGCGCTGTGCCTCGAGCCTGGCGCATCCTACGATCAGGTCGTCTCCGGTTGGACCGATCGCATGTATCAGCAGCACGGCGCGGTCGCTCACGTCGACGTGATGCGAGGGGCGACGCTGTTCCGCGTCTTCCTCTTGAAGAACACGATGCAGGTCGACATCGCCTTCTGGAGCGCTGAAGAATTTGGCGCGATCGGGCCGACTTTTCAGCTGATCTTTGGCGAGGCCAAACCGCCGCGCACGGCGCCTCCGTCGAATCCGCAGGCACTCATCGGGATGGCGTGGCTTTACGCGCTGCATGTGCGCTCCAGCCTTGAGCGCGGACGCCTGCTCCAGACGGAGTACATGCTGAGCGGCATGCGCAACCATGTGTTCGAACTGGCTTGCCTGCGCTGTGGCGTGGTCGCGCATCAGGGACGCGGCCTCGATGATCTCCCGTGCGCAGAACAGGACGCGGTCGCAACGTGCCTTCCATCGTCGCTCGAACCGTCGGCGCTGCGCCGGGCATTTCAATACACGATGGAGGCTCTCGTGCGGGAAATTCGTCAGGTGGACGCGGAGATGGAACGCCGGGTCGGTGGGGTGCTGCGGGAGATCGCAGAATGATGGCAGAGTGGCGGCGCCGCCCCGCTAAGTAATAGAAAATGCAGCTGCGTAAGTTTTACCTATGTTCCTGCGGGAACATTCTGAAGTACAGGTGTGTATGTACACTTGCGGGCAATTATATACTTAGGCTCACGTCGCAATTCCTGCGGCAATGCTATGTATGGGGCAGCGGTACGCAACATGGAAGGACTGGTTATTGTGCCTCGCAATCGTCGTCGCACTGGAATTCAGAGTTCCCACTTTGTCTAAGAATCCAGAAGGCCACAGTCCGAGATATTGGCGGCGACACCCAAGAACTATCCTACCCACAAAACCAGAAGATCAACCAACAGCAAAACCCGAACTTAGTCGCAAGGAGATTGCTGTGTTGGTAAGTGGCAGCGCCCTCGCGGTAGCTAGCCTCCGCTCTGGCGATCCGTGGGTAGTGATTCCGATGTTGAGTCTATCGGAACTGGCGTTTCTGTATTTGTGCATAGCGCATTCAGGAAAATGGCAGATTCGTTTGGTTTTCACTATTTTGATTGCGGCGACTTTGACATTGATCGGCGCACGAGTTCTCGGTAAGCCTACGGGAATAGTTGCCTCTAAACCTGCATCGGAGACGGCTCCGGCGGCCAGTCAAGCAAAAGAGGAGCCTTCGCCGCGCGTGGGCGTTCAAATTCAATTAATGCCTGGGTTGTCAGTAGATGCACAAGATACGCGCGTAAGCGGAGCCGTGGTGCAGTTTTGGAATAACACCAAAGAGGACATCAAGAATTCGGATGTCATACTAGAAATGCCGCCTTTAAAACGTGTTAAGAAAGACGCAATCGAATATGACCCAGCTCGCTTTGGAGGCAGCAGTTGGTCGAGGTTTCAGATACTAGCGGGCACCAAGCGAGGGGCAAGATTCATACACCTTTGGGCCAAGTACTTGGAGCCAAATGAGCATCACTTCGTCGAGGTCGAGTTTGAACATAAATACGAGGTTGGCAACCTTGATGAGTGGGGCAAGAAATACCACTACGGATCAGGAGTGGCTTTGGAGGGTCAGTATGTAATGGGAACTCCTATGGCGACTAAGGACTTGGCCCCATAGCCTAAAGTTGGCTTTATGAAAAAACCAGAATGTACAGAAGGCGTAAACCCCAAGGAGAATTTTGAAGAAGGCGTGAAGGCCCTTTTCAGCGTTCCCACACATGCAATTGTAGAGGCCGAGAAGCGAAAGAAACGGGCGAAGGCTGTGCGTGCTTCCCTGCGTAATGCTAGCCCCACACACAACGAAAAATCGCGTTGTGTGGGCCACCCGCCACAAAGCGGATTGACAAGGGGCTTATCCTGAGAGCACTTGGAGAAAAGGTGGGCTAGATTGCCAGAGGATGACAAAACTAGTGCCAGTCTGGTGCAAGCCATTAGCGATAATCTTGGCGCATTTTTTAGGCACCTACTTCCGGGCATAGTCATTATGGGTACAGCCTATGTTGCTCATCCATGTTGGTTCTCTGGGATCGACACCCATTCATGGCAACATATCTTGATCGCGGCGGTGGTCGCGCTGGCCTCTGGAAATCTTTGGTTCGCTATCAATCGCTATGTCGTTCATCAGGCGGTGGACTACCTCTCGTATTTGCTCGGTAGTCAAGGACCAGCACCGACTGTATCTCGCCTTCACTATACCGACGATGTAGGAACTTACGCAGCAGACTCGCTGTGCTTATCGACAATTCCACAACGCGCCCGCCAGCATGTGGCCTTTCGGGCATCCTCGATACTGCTTCTCTATACCGTTTCTGAAATCGGATTTATCGCCGCAAAGTGGCATGAGCCGGGCACGCTCTTCGCGTGGCACCCATGCTGGATGGAGATCGGCTCAGTTGTAATATTCTTGCTCGCGGTCTGGCAAAACTTTATTGCGCGTCGCATTGATTATTACGTGATCGAGCTCGCACGCAGGGCTAACACAGATCGCCTGTGGGAATCAAACTGACCCACTACCGAAGTAGCTTCCATCAACGGGTCAAATTTTAGGTTGACGACAGGGTGCTAAGCTATCCCCACTCAATGAAAATCGCGTTGTGGGGGCCACTCCATTCCTGGACAAGAGAAAAGCCCCGCTCCGAAGAGCGCGGCAATGATTTTGCTAACGACTAACAACTCAGGGTCCCTCGACTCGCGCAAACTACGCGCTCGCTCGGGATGACAATGAGGGCGGACGTATCCGTCCGCTGCCACCCTCGGGAGGTATCTCGGAGGAGTTCCAGCCTGAGACCGCGCTGACGGGGGTGCGGTTTTCATTACCCTAAAGTTCTTGATTGCCAGCGGAAGACGGGCGATCATTGGAGTGACCTCGACGGGGTGCAAAGCACCTGAGACGGCCTCAGATTTGGGGCCGTTTTTCTTTTCCGCTGAAGTTGTGAATTTCACTGGAAGTGCGGGGTGAAATCGGGGCTGCTGACTATCCCCACACAAAGAAACATCCCCACTTCTGGCAAAAACAGCCAGAAGTGGGGCACCCGGTGCTCGTTCTGGCCACTGATAAGCACGGGTCAACTCGTGGCCTTCCCGCTTCGAATCGATCGCGAGTTCCGGAGACGGACGAAATGCGTCCGTCCCTACATGCCTGTTGGCGGGAGCGTTGATCGTAGCCAGCCTGTTCCAGTTGCGGAAATGCGGTAACACCGTTTGAAATCACATCTTTTCGGCCTCGGATTGTGCTACCTAAAAAGTGCGCCGCCTTCCGGCGACGGTCACTGGTCCACGTATTTGGAAGGTATCGAACGACTTTATTGAAACCTGCGATGTTGCAGGTACGAGGGCAATCATGGCTGAGATGACACGAAGTGAATTCATGAAGTGCTGTGCATTGGGCACGTGTTCGTGTTCTCTGATTGCGATATCCGCAACAGGGACAGCGGCGGCTGAATCCGAGAATTCTGAGGTCGGCGCTCTGAAAGCACAGCGCGAGGCAATCCGAATCCGCTACGCGAAGTTGCTGGGCATACTCGACGAAGAAGTCGACGCGCCCACCCGCAAGCGCATCTTTGAACGCCTGGGGCGCGTTTGTGCTGACCAGTTCCGCGCGATCACCTACGACAAGTACAAGGGTGACATCCGCGGGTTTCTGGCGGCAATCCAGACTCCAAGCGGCTGGGTGGAAAAAACTGAATACAACGAGAAGACGGGCACGATCCGTATCTTCGACCGTTCAAAAACCTGCACTTGTCCGCTGGTCGAAGAAGGACTCACTCCGTCGGACCAGTGCGAATGTACTTTGGGCTGGCAGAAACAAACCTATGCGGCCATCTTGGGCAAGCAGGTCGAAGCGGAACTGGAAGAGTCAATCCTGCGCGGCAGCACGCGATGCGTGTTCCGGATTCAAGTCGTTTAGCGGGAAAAGATCGGGGGACCGAAGGAAAATTCCCACTTCTGGCAAAAACAGCCAGAAGTGGGGCACCCGGTGCGCTTTCCGGCCACTGGCAAGATTCCCACACAACGAAAACCGCGTTGTGGGACCCACCAATTGTTGCCGCCCTCCCTGGCCCCAGAAAAAAAACCCCGCTCCGAAGAGCGGGGCAATGATTTTGCTAACGACGAACAACTCAGGGTCCCTCGACTCGCGCAAACTACGCGCTCGCTCGGGATGACAATGAGTGTTTAGTACATGTCGCCCATGCCGCCGCCGTGTCCAGGAGCCGCCGGAGCTTCCTTCTTTTCCGGAATCTCGGCGACCAGGGCTTCGGTGGTGAGCATCAGGCTGGCGA
>Ga0070731_10004227_pt1 | contig 12467 bp, 7 predicted proteins | sample Coa_R1_2_FD_66448 | JGI IMG/M metagenome (GOLD analysis project Ga0070731, IMG submission 66448) | Surface soil microbial communities from Centralia Pennsylvania, which are recovering from an underground coalmine fire - Coalmine... | ecosystem: Environmental > Terrestrial > Soil > Unclassified ... | reverse complement strand
CGGCTTTCGCGTCCTTCTTTTTTAGGGCCTGTTGCAAAGCGTTGTCGGCCTGCAATGCAGCGGCATCGCCGCCACCCTCCGCCGCGAATGCAATGGCCTTGTCGGCCGTCCATGCGCTGAAACACATCGCGACAATACTGAAGAGAATCGCGAGCAACCGCTTCATATACGCCTCCATAATCAGGCAATCAAACGAATTGAGGTGAGACCGCACACTTATACACCCGGGAGCTTTTGAATCGAATCAAATTGTTCGTCCTTGCGCGGTTTCTTTAGTAGCACGGGCTTCCGCCTGTGGGTTTCCGCAATCTAGCTCGGATGGAAATCCACAGGCTGAAGCCTGTGCCACTAGAACCCTCGCGCTCGCTTGACACCAACGGGATGCCGCCATAGCATCCAGCGTACGCGCAAACTGTCATTCCTGCTTTGACGAATTCAGTTGGAGGAAAAGGAATCATGTTGTCCTACTCGAACCACCGCAGATTTATGTCGCCCGTGATCATTATGCTATTCGGAGCCCTGGCGCTATTTGCCGCCTCCAACACATACGCGCAGGAGACGGCGCCGATGGGCCACAATCAATCTCAACCCGCGCCACTCGTCCAGGAAAATAAGACGATCAAAGTTTCCGAGCATGTCTATGTGATCCCGGACGGGCGCGTGAACCTTGTGCCCAACATTGGTATTATCGTCGGGACCCGCGCGACTCTGATCGTCGACGCTGGAATGGGCCCTCGAAACGGGCAGACCGTGATGCGCGAACTCGCCAAGGTCAGCAAGAACACCGACCTTTATTTCACGACAACTCATTTCCACCCGGAGCACATGACCGGCGTGCAAGCTTTCCCCGCCAATACGATCGTGATTCGTCCCGAGGCGCAACAGGAAGAAGTCGATCGAAAGCAGCCGGAGTTCATTCGCAATTTCAGCAAAAGGACTGCGGACCTGAAAGCGCTCCTGCAAGACGTGAAGCCCCGCCCGCCTGACATCCTTTTCGATCACGAAGCAAAAGTCGACTTGGGCGGGATCACAGTGAGGCTGGCTTGGCTGGGGCCATCGCACACGCGGGGCGATAATTTTGTTTTGGTTGAGCAGGATGGAGTTCTCTTCACGGGGGATACCGTGATCAACCGATTCTTCCCCATCTTCCCCGATGCCGACGCCAGCGGAAAAAACTGGCTGTCCATCCTGGACCAACTCGATGAATTTCACCCGCGCACAATCGTCCCCGGCCACGGCGAAGTAGGCGACGCCTCGCTCATCGGCACAGAGCGCACGTACCTCAAGGCCGTGCAATCGCGAACCGCGGAACTCAAAGCGCAGGGAAAGAGTGTGGACGAAACCGCAAAAATGCTGACCATTGAATTTCGCGCGAAATATCCAGACTGGGAAAATCCCGGCTGGATCACGGACGCCGTCGAGCGATTCTACGCCGAGTCGAAGTAAAGTAGCACAGGCTTAAGCCTGTGGAATTCCGTCAGAGCTTCGTCCAACTCAGTTGTCAAAGAAACCCAAAGGTTGAAGCCTGTTCCACTAAGGCATCGGCATCAGTGGCTTGTCCGCCGGCCTCACATGTTGATCAAACGTATCCAATAAAATCGCGGTCGAAGCATAATCGCCCATCAGGGAAATAATGTTGACGAGCCCTTGTCTCCCATACAAATTCAGCGCTCGAGCTGCAACGTCAGGGTCCACGTGATGCTTCTGAACCACCTGGCGCCCCAAAGTAATGATCACCGCATCTTTGTCCGCAAGCCCATCCGTCGATTTGCGGTACTTGACGGCGTCGACGATCTCCGGCTGCAAGCCCGCCTTCAGACCTTGCGGCTCATGAGCGGTCCATACGTACTCGCAGTCATATTCCCGCGCCACAACCAGAATCGCCAACTCCACCAGCCGGGGATCAAGGCCGGACTTGTGCCGAAGAAAGTCGTTCACATCCGACATATATTGGGCCACTGGCTGGCTATAAAGCCGGATCGGCCCCGGACCGTAAGCCCCGCCTGTCCCTCTCGCGTCAAAAAGTTTTTTCCCAGCATCGTCCAGGTCTTCGCGTTTTAGGGCGGGCAGGCGGTTACCCGTATCTGCGTAGACATCCTTTGGAAATGCTGCTGTGGATGCCTGCGATGCCATTCCGGCGGCGGGAGCAGCTTGCGGAATTCGCCCGCTCAGCGCTCGCCCTGCCGCGACGCTAGTCCCAATCACCAGCACCAGCCCAATCACGGATTGAAAAGGTTTCACGGGCTCCTCCTGTCACGTTTCTTATGGTTCCATTGCGAATCGAATTCAGGTGGGGTCATGCTTTCCGGTGCAGAGCTTGTCGCCGAATAAAATGGTTGTCAACCATAATTCGGCTACGGCGCGGTCAAACGCATTCAAGCGCGAATCGCGAAAATATTCCGATGGAAGTTGAAGTAGCGTATGATTGCGCCGCAAGCGCCAACGCGATGCGCTTGAAAAAATGTTGCGGCACGGAGGCACCATGCGTTTTCCGTTTATCCTTGCGGCTTGCGTAATTCCGCTGGCTCTCCTGACGCTGCCCGGCGCGGCTCCCGCGCAGAACCTGCCCGGCGTTTCCGAGGCAGACTCTTCGGCGATCAAGCAGGTGTGCGCCGATTTTTCGGGAAATTTCAGCCGGCATGACGCGCACGGCGTGGCCATGACTTTCGCCGAGGACGCCGACTTCACTAACATGGGCGGCAGGCACAGCCAGGGCCGCAAGGATATTGAAAGCTGGTTTGCGGGGCTTTTCCGCGGAAATCTGAAAGACTCGCAACGCACGGACACGGTGAGAAGCATCCGCTTTTTCACTCCGGAATTGGCGGCCGTCGATGCCGACACCGTCATCACCGGGACGAAATCGCCGGATGGGTCGGAGATTCCGCCACGCAAGGGACTTATGATCGTGATGATGGCCAAGCAGAACGGCCGCTGGTTCATCGCCACGTTTCATGAGTCGGAATATCCCGCGCCAAGAGGCGGCGCCGCCAATCCGCCTGCCGGCAATTCTTCGAAATGAATTCATCCCACTCTCGAGAATAGTGGAACAGGCTTCAGCCTGTGGGTTCTGTCCTTGCAGGTGCCAAAACCCACAGGCTGAAGCCTGTTCCACTCAAACTGGCCCCTGCTTGTCTGCTTGTAAGAATTTCACGCTTGCGAGTGGCGGGCTGTAAACGCAGCCCGCCACCGTATTTCTGAGAGGAGAGGAAGTACGCAGGACACCTTCGCCCGGATTACCTGCCGTATATGAGCATCGTAAAAGTTCCGGTAACCGGCACCGGGCGCGGATTCGGATTCTCGGCGGTTGCCGCCGGCGGCGGACCAAAATCCGCGGTTACGGTAAGGACTCGATGGTTTGCGGTATCCAGTGTCATAGTCCTCGCGCCGCGCTGTGTTGAAATGGTTTCCACTACGGTGTACTTATCGGGCGAATCTTCATGTGCCACAGTGATCGTGCCGTCGCCGCAAGAGGCAAATGCAAACTGAGTGGCAGGATCGAACGAAGCGGCGTCAACTCCTTGGCCGATGGGCACGCTGGCGACGACTTTGCCAGCATAATCGGTGACCAGCATGACTTTGCTGTGGCACCCGATAAACAGGCGCTTGTGGGCCGTGTCGATCGCCATCCCAGTCGGTTCCTCGCAATTCGGCAAAGCCCAGGTGTTGAGCACCTTGAACTCCTTCGAGTCGAATTCCACGAGCTGCGCTTTATCTTCTATGTTGACCCATGCGTGTCCCGCGCCGTCTGCCGCAGCAGCTTCGGGTTTGCCGCCAAGCGGGACGGTGCCCGTCACCTCGCCCGTCTTGCCGTTTACCCCCGTGGCATCGTGGCTGCGCGCGTTGAACACGAAGACGTTCTTCGATGCGGGATCGTACATGAAGCCATCCGGGCCGTCTGCCGCAGGCAGTTTTACTTCGCTGATTACGGCCAGAGTTTTCAGGTCGAAAATGGTCACCGAGTTCGACCGCCCGTTGCTGGAAAACCCGCGGTTCAACTCCGGCACGAGTTGCGCTCCGTGCGTTCCCTGCACGTTGGGGATATCGCCAACCACGGCGCCGTCGGCATCCGTAACCACGATGTGCGTGCCCCGTGAGATGAAGAATCGATGCGTTGTGGGATCGGCCGAAAGATAATCCCACCCGCCTTCACCGCCCAGCACCACCTTCTTCAGCAAGTGATAGCCCGAGCCCTGAGGGGCGGGAGCCGCCGCAAGCGTCGCAAACGCGGCAGCGCAAATGAGAAACAGAGCAACCCAGCTTGTTTTTCGCATATGGTTCTCCACCAAAACTAGATTTAGGATTTCTATTTGGCCCGCAGGTTACTTCTTCGCTCCCCCTCAGACGCGAACGGCGCTAGCGCAGTTACAGTTTTCTGAAACCCATCTTACTAGCGGTCTTTGTGGGTCGCGGCTACAGCCGCGACTCGGTTTTTGCTTATGTAGCGCCCGCCTTCAGGCGGGCATACGCTTGGATCCGAAGTGCCCGCCTGAAGGCGGGCGCTACAAAAGGGCGCCGAATTTGAGTGCTCGCACAGGCGCTTGCCTCCGTAGCTGCATTTAGCATGAGGGTCGGCGATTTATGAGTTGGCTCACAATTAACGCTCGGCAAAGCCGTTGCCTTCGCTGCGCGGAATTAATTCCCACCCGCCATATTTTTCTTTTCCGGCGTCACCTCGAGCCGGGCCTTCACCCAGGGCATGATGACTTCCTCGCCGATCCTGGAATTCGGCCACTCCTGCGAGCGGCCCGTGTGTCCGCCGTCGGGATTCACCCAGGACCACTTGGCCGAGCCGCCCGATTGCATCAGCATGTACAGGTCGGAGATCGGCACCTGGCTGTCTTTCTCTCCATTCACAACGAACATCGGCGCCGAGGGCTGGCCGAGAAAGCCCTGCGTCTTCAGCGACAATCGCGGACCGTAGGCCAGCATTTCGTCCACGGACTCGACGCCGTAAATGGCGGCGCGCGCCGCAAACAGATCGAAAAGATACTCCGGCGTGCCGAGGGATTTCTTCTGCCATTCCGCCGTGTAGTAATCGTGCACCGGTCCCCCCTGCACGACGGCGCCGCGCAACCGGGCGCGCTCCACATAGGCGAGGTTCGCCGCCCAGTGGCCGCCATAGCTAACGCCCCAGGCGACGATGCGCTTGCTGTCCACGTCCGGCCGCGTGGCCAGATAATCGAGCACGCGCGAGAACATCCGCTCCGAGCCGACGTCCGCTTTAATCGGAGACTCCCCGGTGCCCGGCATGTCCACCGCAACGACGCCGATCCCGCTGCGGAATACCGCGTCGTGACCCTGCACTTCGTCCTCTTTGCGAGAATCCGTCCCATTGATCATGAAAATGAGCGGCGCCGGCCGAACGTCTTTCGGCAGCCGGATATATCCGGAGATTTCCTTGCCCTCGAAAGGAATGTGCAAAATCTCGACAGGAGGATCGAGGTATTTTCCGTAATTGCGAAACGCGGCCAGTGCATTTAGATAGGCTTTCTGCTTGCCCGACGAGTTCGGCACCGGCCAGCGGGCCGCGGTGTAATACTTGAAGGCCCAGAAATAATCTTCTCGCGCGGCGTCGTTATTTTTCGCCGCCTCTTCAGTCTTTGCGCGCTTGTCATACCGTTCCCCGATTGCGCTCCAGGCCGCCGCCCATTCATCGCGGTCCAGGCTGTGAATATTGGAGAGCGCCTCGCGTGCCTCTTCGGACTTCAGGCCGCCTACCGGCCCGAGATTCTTGTCCACGCGCCTTTGAGTTTCCTGCTTCAGCTCTTCCCAAGTGCGCGTCGGCGCCATTTGAGCGCCCGCCGAAACGACGGCGAGCAGCCCTATCAATACCGGCAGCGCGATCTGGCGCAATCTGAGCCAACGATTCAATCGGTGCATTGGAATCCTCCCTGATTACGGCGAATCATGACACGTCTTCCCCTCAGCGGCAACGACAGAAACCAGAAGGCATCGCGCATCATTGACGCGAAAATGGAAAAGGGGCCGGACTGAAAAGTCCGGCCCCCATGGACTTGGATCGTGCGCGACTACCAGATCAGTTTCAAGCCCAGTTGGACGTCGCGGTTGCTTCCCGACCCGAGAACCGGGTTTCCGGCGGCTGCGTCCGGGGTTTCGACCGCATTGGCAAGGCTTCCCGCAGATGGGTCGTCAGCCGCCAGGTGGCCACCATCGACCTGCCCGAAGACGGGATGGTTGAGGACATTGAATAACTCACCGCGGAACTGAACGGTCAGTCGTTCCTTGATCCTAAAGTCCTTGGTCATCGAAAAGTCCCAGGTGTGAAATGACGGGTTGCGGAAAATGTTTCTTCCCGCGGTCCCGTATTGCCCGTACGGCGGCGGGATCAAGATTGAACTGCCGTTCGCGTAGCAGCCACTGTTCGTCAGCGAGGCGACCGCAAGTGCGCCTAGTGCCGTCGCTTTCGCCAAGCACGTTGCATTGCTGGTGCCTTTGAAATAGGGAATACCGGCGGGCGTCGCGGTGAAATCATTGGCGTTACCGAAAAAGTCCCAGGCTTCCCCAAACGCATTGGGGTTGGCATACTCGCCAGTTCCGCTGAAGTCATCTACCCCATTGCCGTTACTATCCTGAGCAGACCAAGGCGTTCCGGGCTGTATGGTTACGATGGAGTTGATCGCCCACCCTTGCAGGATCTGAGCCGGCGATTTGATGCCGGGGAGAGCGTAATGCAGCTCGAAGGTGAATCGATTCCGGATGTCGTAATTGCTGTTCCCATAATTCAGATCTGGGGCCGAATTGTTGAGCGGGATCGAGCTCCCAAAATTTTGAGAAGCATCGTCCAGGCCGTGGCTATAGGTGTATGCAGCGGTGAACGACAAACCGTGCGATGTGCGCTGCGTGAGAGAAAGCTGCAGAGCGTTGTAGTGAGACCTATCCTGGTTCGATAGCTGGTCGATGTAGGAGATGTAGGGGAATTTAGAGTGGTAGGGGCCGACCTCGGCAAGAATGTTCGGCGCGCACATTGCATACACACCTTCGACACCATGCCCCAAACAGACCTGTTGAGAAGTTAACCCCACATCGCCAGTGGCGAACCCCCCCGCCTTCGCGGCTGCGGCGGTCAATGGGGTCGTCCATCCGGCACCTACGGGAGGCGCGTTGATGTCTCTCGTCCCGAAGATTTTCGTTCCGTGGTTGCCTATAAAAGCGATATCCACAGAGAGGTTGTTCGTGAAGCTATGCTGGATGTCCATGTTCCATGTTTCGATGTACGGTGTGCGCAGGTTGCGGTTGTAGGCGGCAGTGGAGCAGGGCGCCGGTGTAGTGCCATTAAGAGAGGCAAAGGGTGAGCCCGCAGGATAGGCATTCGCACCGATCTTTGTATTGTCCCCGCAAGCCACGGTGCCAGCCGAAAAGATGGGAATGGGGGCATTGCCACACGGAGCGCTTGTGCAACTCTGCCATCCGGTTGTCAGGCCCGAAGCGACGGGGATGAAGGTCGCGGCCGCAATGTTGCCGGTGCCCGCCACACAATTCGCGCTTATGCAAATATCGGCTCCCGAGGGAACCTTGCCCAATCCCACTGCGTTGCCCCCTGAATTCAAGTACGCAGACGAAGGCACGAATTCATACAGCAAGCCCGCGCCCGCGCGGAGCACCGTCTTCTGATTGCCGAAGATATCCCAAGCGAAGCCCGCCCGAGGCGACCAATCGCGGTGATCGGGATTGTAGGGGGCCGTGATACCGTCGCCAACCTGCACAAAGCCGGTGGGGGAATTGGGATCGAAGTTTCCCAGTCGATTGTTGGCGTCGGCCCAAACCGTGCCCAATTCATAGCGCACGCCGAGATTGATTGTCAGCCTCGCGGTCGCGCGGTAGTCATCCTGGAAGAAACCGGCGAAATGATTGGTGTGCACGTCGCGGACGGCGTCGCCCACAAAGATTGAGGAGCCCTTGCCGACAGTTCCTTGAAGGAAACCCTCAAGGTTTGAGAATTTGACTGACCCCTTGGCGTTGCTGGTGGCTCCCGAAGTGGTTTCCACATACGTGTACTCGCCGCCAAACTTGAAGGCGTGCTTACCTTTCAGATAAGAGATGTGGTCGAGTAACTCGACGTTTTGGTTGGGCCCGACGATCTTGGGCCAGTTGCCTCCAAGCGTGGTGAATCCCGAAATAGAGATTTTTGGAAAACCGTAATAAAGAGGGTTCATTACCCCTGTGTTAATCGCGTAGCCGGTTGGGAATCCGCCGGAAACGCCCCACGCGCCGGCCGGATTGGCAGTGTGGTCAGCGGAGAAAAACGGCAACTGGTAGTGCGTGTATCCCACCTTGAGTTCGTTCACTAACGAGGAGTTTGGAACAAAGGTCCAGCTGCCCGAGCCGACTCGAGCCTTCACGGGAAAGAGGGACTCGTAGAAGTTCGAAGCGATTGCCGATGGGTTGTCATTCCATGTGCCGGAGCCATCGGCGATGAAAAACATGCCGCTCAATGTGCTCTTTTCATTGGGGTGGAAGTCAACCTTGGCCAGGCCGTTATACGTGCCATTCACGTCCGCCATCGCTGCCAAACCGCCCGGAACAACAAATTTCGCGCCCAGGCCGGGGAACTGGTTGCCCGGGTTATACGGAAACACGTTTTCCACGGAAGCCGAGGGTTGCGTCACCGCGCAGGTGGCCGGGTTCAGGCCCGCCAACTGTGCGCTGAGCACACTAATCCCCGGAACGGCCGAATTCGCTGCATGCTTGGCGTTCACGTCGTTGCAAGCGTCCACCATGTTGTTCGTAAAATCCTTGCCGGTTATCGACACATCCGCAGGTTCTTTGACCGCCGAGACGACTCCCAGATTTAACGTCTGCGCTTCAAAGCCTACATACCAGAACAGCTTGTCTTTCAGAATGGGACCTCCAGCGGTGGCACCATATTGCTCAAACCCGAGTGGGGCCCCAGGCTGACCTGCTGGATTGAAGAAGTTCTTCGCATCCCACGAACCGGCGCGGCCAAAGGCGTAGGCCGAACCGTGGATGGAATTGGTGCCGGACTTCAGCCCTACGTTGATGGCGACCCCAGGCTTCCACCCTACTTCCGCCTTGGGATCCTGCTGAATGTTGAAGTCCTGGATGGAGTCGATGGGCAGGATCGTCGCCGCGTCGCCAGCAGGTGCATAGCCGTTGAGGAGCTGCGAGCCCTGGCCCCATTCATACATGTTCAGACCGTCGATCAGGAACATGCTATCGCCGGGCCGCAAGCCCATGCTGGACTGGTTGCCTCCGCCGCCGCCCGGCTGATTGACAAATCCAGGGCGCAGGGTGAGCAAGTTGACGAAGTTTCGGCCATTCAGCGGGAGATCAGCGATCTTCTCGCTTTCAATATTGCCGGTAAGGGTAGCAGAGGTTGTTTCCACAAGGGGCACCGCCTCAGTGACGGTAACCGTCTGGTTTTGCTCCCCAGTCTGCATCGTTACGTCAACTTTGGCCTCTTGACCGACCGCTATAACGAGGCCTTGGCGGTCGTAAGTCTTAAAGCCCTTAAATTCGACGCGAACGCTGTACGTGCTTGGGTCGAGGTTTGGTGCGGCGTATTCTCCCGCCTCGTCCGTAGTCAAAGTTCGGGAAACGCCCTTTAGGACGTCCGTCACAGTAACCGTGGCACCCGCAATGGTGCCTCCCGATGCGTCACGGACGCTGCCCAGGATGCGGCCCTGGTTGGATTGCGCAAATAGCGAAATGGAGACTAGCAGTATTCCGACGATGGAAGCCAAAACTTTTGCACAAGTCGTAAATCTGGCCCGCTCCGACACACTGAGCACATGAAGATTCATAGCATCTCCTTTTTGCTCCAAGTGAAAAATAGGCCCGTGGAATTACAGTGTTGGCGCGTACATATACCAGCGAGACATGAATGTCAACGACTTTCTAAATATCTATTTCAGTGAATGAATTCCGGGAATCGACGGATTGCGCGGCGGATAAGGCCCGGATTAGCTGCAATTTCAAGTAACAAAGGAATGAAATATATTCTATTCGGGAATATTATTTATTGTTCGCATAAGCCATCGGGAATTAAGGGCATGGCGCGCGGCTCTCTGTGAAGCGCCTTTCAGCGCCGAATCGCAGAAATGAAAACCGACCGCCTGGTTCCAATTTGTTCGGGAACTCAGTTCAGAGGATCGCTCTCGCAATATGCCTCTGGATTCCCGGACAGCGCCGTCCCAATTTGGGAATCGGGACTTCAGGCAGTCAGAGAGAATTAAGCACATCGCAGAGGAATACAGGTTTACAATATTTTTGTGTGGACAGGATTGCCCCTTCGAGATAGTTTGTTGGGTTAGTCCTCGAGATTGCAGGATCACTCCAATGTTTCTAGAATTTTTTGGTTTGCGAGAACAACCTTTTGGAATGACTCCAGATCCGGCGTACCTCTACGCCGGCAAGACCCACAGTGACGCACATGCGTCCCTCGCGCTCGGAATTGAAGACAACCGGGGATTTTTGGCGTTAATCGCCCCGCCGGGAATGGGCAAGACCACTCTTCTGTACCGGCTGATGGAAGAATTGCGGGACACCACGCGAACCGTTCTCGTTTCCCAAACGCAGTGCACCTCGCACGAATTTATCGAGTACATTCTCCATGAGCTCTGCGTCGAGACCAAAGGGATGGGCCTCGTCGCGATGCATGGAAAGCTGAACGAAATCCTGTTTGAAGAACTGCTCGCGGGCAAACGCTTTGTCCTGGTGGTGGACGAAGCACAAAATCTGGATGACTCCGTTCTGGAAACCGTCCGCATGCTTTCCAATTTCGAGACTCACAATACCAAGCTTCTGCAAATCATTCTGGCCGGCCAGCCTCCCCTGGCCGTAAAGCTGGCGCAGCCCCGCCTTTCGCAACTCCGCCAGCGCATCGCCGTTCTCAGCCACCTCGAACCTTTCGGCCAGGAAGAAACCGCCCTGTACATCTGGCACCGGATGAAAATTGCCGGTTGCTCCGCTGAACAAGTTTTTGACATGTCTTCGATCCGCCTGATCGCGCGCCACAGCAAAGGCATTCCCAGAATCATCAACAATCTTTGCTACACCTCGCTGTTGCTGGCCCACGCCCGCAATGAACGGGAAGTAACCGGCGACATCGTACAAGAGGCGATCGGGCGTCTCGACGTCGAGTCCCTCGCTTATGAACCGTTGCCGGTCACGGATTTCGCAGCCGACGAGGCAGGCCTCGCTCCGCCTGCTCCCGAACCGCCTGCTTCTGCTCTCGCCGTAAGAGCCTCGGTCGCACCAGTTCGACTTCCCGCTGTCCCGACGGTTGGAGTTTCGGGTTCCCCGACCGCGCCGGCTTCCGCCCCCGCGAGCAAGGATCGCCGGCCGAGGTCCTATCTCACATATGACGCAGGCAAAAAAGTCACCCCGCCGAAATGGCCCGCGCGATCCGCGACCGTGACCATAATTCTTTTAACCGGGATATTATTGCTCGCGATCCTGGGCCGGTCGGAGTCAAGGCTCGGAATTACGCCGACAATTTTCAATCACTCCTACAACACCCTCGGGGCTCTGATGCGCTCCGATCGAACCGAAGGCACGTCCGCCAATTACAACGCTGATCCCCAGGATACCGAGAGTGGCCAGGTGATTACCGTCGCCGCCGGCCCCCTGCAAACGCTGAAGGATCTCAGTCTGAGATATGTGGGACATTTCGACGACGAACTCGCCGGCAAGATCCAAGGCCTCAATCCCGGCCTGACGGATCCCGATCATCTCGAAGCCGGACAGCTCATCCGGATCCCGTTGCCCCCCGGCGCCATGAAAAAAGCTAACGATACGGCCGACGCGGCTGGTGCTCCAGCGCCGTCAACCTCGAGCAACCTCTTCACAAGGTTCACCGCGCTTCTGCGCGATCGAAAATAATTAAATCGAACGATTTCTTTCGTTTCCCCGTCGGATGATCTGTCTCTAATGAATCGTCGCTGACAAGTTTGCTTTTCGCCGGCTGAGTGAATACTGCAGATTATTTTGCGCCAGCTGGAAACCGGGTTTGATCCTTATCGCCTGTCGCGCCGCTTCGACTGCCGCGTCCCAGTTCTCCATTCCTTCGTAGGCTGCGGCGATATTGTTGTACGCTTCGGCGTAGTCGGGCTTTAATTTCAAAGCCTCCTTGCAAGCCAGAATCGACCTTTGATATTGCTTGAGTACGTTATATTGCAGCGATAATGTCAGATACTTTTCGGCCGTCGGATTTCGCCTGATTTCGGCCTCGGTTGTTTCCAACCCCTCTAAGGCCTTCTTTTTTTGGGAAAGCGACGTCTCCAGGTTATTTTTTGCCAGCTGAAAGTCAGGCTTGATCCGCAGCGCCTCTTTCCCCGCGGAAATGGCATCGTCCCACATGCCAAGCCCATTGAATGCGGCGGCGATGTTATTATCCGCTTCCGCGTAGTCCGGCTTGAGTTTCAGTGCTTCCCGGGCGGCCGCAATCGAATCCTGATATCTCTGTTTCTGATAATACTGCAAGGACA
>Ga0070731_10004225_pt1 | contig 12470 bp, 13 predicted proteins | sample Coa_R1_2_FD_66448 | JGI IMG/M metagenome (GOLD analysis project Ga0070731, IMG submission 66448) | Surface soil microbial communities from Centralia Pennsylvania, which are recovering from an underground coalmine fire - Coalmine... | ecosystem: Environmental > Terrestrial > Soil > Unclassified ... | reverse complement strand
GATCCTGGATTGGGCCGCTCCTTGTGGGTCGCCTTGCAACGACACAAGGAATACAGCTCGGTGCTGGATGGCCGCTTCAAAGGAGGACACATCACGCGCAGCTTCGGCGCGCCATCCCGCGGCGTGCATGCGGTGCAGATGGAGATGGTCGAGGAAAACTACATGGATGAAACTTGTCCGTACCCTTTCAATGCCGGACGGGCTTCGCGCGTTCGGCCGATCCTTCGCGAGCAGCTGCGCATCGCGACGGACTTCGCGGTAAAAAAAGCAGCGAAAGCCCTTTAACTCCGGAGGCAAGTCAATGAGGAAGATGTCGATCGCATTCGCGGTCAGTACGCTCGCGGGCGCTCCCGCGTTCGCGGAATCGTTCACCGATACCGTCGCCTCCGCCGTATCGCCGCTGACGGTGTAGTCCGGCACCTACACCGATCCTTCGAACAATCTGTTTCAATTCGTGTCAATGCTCAAACATTCGACATCGAGGTAGATTTCCATGCGCCCTCAATTTTCCCGTTTGTCGCTGTGGATTGTCGCGTGTGGAATCGCCACGCTCACCGCGGTCGTGGCCGCGGCGGAACCTCCGACGCGCGTCGCTCGCCTCAGCGATACACGCGGCGCGGTCAGCTTCTCGCCCGCCGGCGATTCCGAATGGTTCGGGGCCGTCCTGAACCGGCCACTCACCACCGGCGATCGCCTCTGGGTCGACGCCGACTCGGAGGCCGAGCTGCAGGTGGGCAACGCCTCGATCCGGCTGGGACACGACAGCAACCTCACGGTGCTCAATCTCGACGACAACATCGTCCAGCTCGAGCTCTCGCAAGGCGCGATGAAGGTAAGGCTCCGGCACCTCGGGCCGGGTCAATCCTTCGAGGTGGACACGCCGAACCTCGCGCTCTTCATGGACACGGACGGAAGCTTTCGCCTGAACGTGGATCCCGGTGCGGACGCGACGACGGTGATCCTGCAAGCAGGCCGGGGCGCGGTGTACGCTGGAGCGGCGTCCTACGCCGTCGATAGCCGCCAGGCCTATCGTTTCTATGGAACGGACCTGAGCGACTACGATCGAGTCGGGTCGACCGCCGACTACCTGGACTTCTACGCGCGCGATCGCAACCAACGCGAGGATAGGTCGGTGTCGGCGCGCTACGTCTCGACCGACGTGGTGGGATATGAAGACCTCGACGCCAACGGCACCTGGCGGACCGATCCGAGCTACGGCAGCGTCTGGATCCCGAGCCGGGTCGAGTCGGGATGGAGTCCCTATCGCGATGGACATTGGGCCTGGATCGATCCGTGGGGATGGACCTGGGTCGACGACGCGCCTTGGGGTTACACCGTCTCGCATTACGGCCGATGGGCCAACATCGGCGGATCGTGGGCCTGGGTTCCCGGACCGAAACGCGAGCAAGCGGTATACGCGCCCGCGTTGGTCGCATTCGTAGGCGGCGCCACTTCAACTGCGGTCGTGGGATGGTTTCCCCTCGCGCCCCGCGAGGTCTACCAGCCGGCCTATCCCGTGAGCCGCGGATACTTCGAGAAGATCAACCGCAGCAACACGGTCGTGAACAACACCACGATCACCAACGTCTACAACATCACCAACACGACGGTCGTGAACAACGCGCCTTCGGCGACGAAGGTGGTCTACGCCAACCAGCAGGTCAGGGGCGCGGTGATCGCCGTACCGACGCAGGCGTTCGCGCAATCGCGGCCCGTCGCGAAAGCGGTCGTGCCCATGCCCGTGACCAGCGCGCCGGTGACTCACGTTGCCGCGGTCGCGCCGGTGCAGCAAAGCCTTCACGGCGGCTCTGCCGCTGCGACCGCGCCTCCCGCCGCGGCTGCGCAACGGCCGGTCGTTGCTCACACCGCGCCTCCCCGGCCCCCCGTCGCGTTCGCTGCCCAGCAGCAACAGTTGGCGGCCAAGCCCGGCGTGCCGATCGATGAGGCTAGTCGTACTCAATTGAAATCCACTGCTGCTCCTGCTGCGCCGGCACCGAAAGTCAACGTGCTGACGACCGCAAAGGCGCCCGCGCCCAACGCGGCGCCACCTGCGACGCCACCCGCGCCCAAGTCGCCGGAAGCTCGCAAGACCGAGGCCGCGAAGGGCAACGCTCCCGCCGCGAGTCCGGCGAAGAGCGACAACGCGAACGCTGAGGCCGCGAAAGCCGAAGCTGCGAAAGCGGCTGCGGCTGAAGCCGCGAAGGCCGACGCCGCCAAAGCTTCGGCGGCGAAAGCGGACGCGGCCAAGGCTGATGCTGCGCGCGAGGATGCCGCACGCAACGAAGCCGCGAAGGCTTCGGCAGCGAAGGCGGACGCTGCCAAGGCTGACGCTGCGCGATCCGAAGCCGCGAGAGCCGATGCCGCGAGAGCTGAAGCTGCCAAGGCCGCTGCGGCGAAGGCCGACGCCGCCAAAGGTGACGCCGCGCGCGCCGAGGCTGCACGCAATGAAGCCGCGAAGGCTGCGGCGGCCAAGGCAGATGCCGCACGCGCGGATGCCGCACGCGCCGAAGCCGCGAAGGCTGATGCGGCAAGGGCTGACAACGCGCGGCGCGCTGAGGCCGCGAGAGCTGAAGCGGCAAAAGCCGAGGCGGCGAAGGCTCAGGCGGCAAGAACCGATGCTGCGAAAGCGGATGCGGCGAGGGCCGACGCTGCGCGTCGTAACGAAGCGGCGAAAGTCGAGGCTGCAAAGGCCGAAGCTGCAAGGGCCGAAGCTGCGAAGGCCTCGCGCCCGAAGCCCGAACCCGCCAAGCCTGAAGCGGCCAAGGGCGAACCCGCGAAGGGCAAGCCCGAATCGAAGAAGACCGAGGAAGAGAAGAAGGCCGAAGAAGCGCGGAAGCCCTAGCCTCGGCGCGTCACCTTGCCCGCGTGGATGATCGCCCGGGGCACGAGCCCGGCGATCTGCCACGCGAGATGCGCGGGATGTTCGACATCCCATAGAGCGAGGTCGGCGCGCTTGCGCACCTCGATCGTTCCGCGGTCACCCAGTCCCAGGGCTCGCGCCGCGTGGCACGTCGTGCCGGCGAGCGCTTCTTCGGGTGTCATGCGGAACAGGGTGCACGCCATGTTCATCGCGGTCGGCAGCGACGTGAGCGGAGACGTTCCCGGATTGCAATCGGTCGCAACCGCCATCCGCACTCCATGCTGGCGCAGGAGCTCGATCGGCGGCACCTGGGTTTCTCGCAGGAAATAAAACGCGCCCGGCAGCATGACCGCGACGCTGCCCGCCTTCGCGAGCGCCGTGATTCCCTCCTCGTTCGAATGCTCGAGATGGTCGGCGGAGATCGCGTCGAATTCCGCGGCGAGCGCCGCGCCGCCGGAGTCCGAGAGCTGGTCCGCGTGGAGCTTCACGCGCAGTCCGTGCTTTCGCGCCGTTTCGAATACGCGCCGGACCTGCTCGCGCGTGAACGCGATCGTCTCGCAGAAGCCGTCCACGGCGTCGGCCAGGTGATCGCTCGCCGCCATCGGGATCATCGTGCCGCAGACCTCGTCGATGTAGGCATCGGCGCGTCCCTCGAATTCCGGCGGGATCGCGTGCGCCCCAAGGAGCGTGGTCGCGATCTGCACCGGATGGTCCGAAGCGAGGCCGCGCGCGATGCGCAGGCACCGCAGCTCGTTGCCCGTGTCGAGACCGTAGCCCGACTTGATCTCCACCGTGGTGGCGCCGCTCGCCATGATGGCCTCGAGGCGACGCGCGGAAGCGGCGCGAAGATCATCGTCGCTCGCGGCGCGCGTTGCCTTCACGGTCGAGACGATTCCGCCGCCCGCCTTCGCGATATCGGCATAGCTCAGGCCTTCCATCCGCATCTCGAAATCGCGCGTGCGATCGCCCGCGTATACGAGATGCGTGTGGCAATCGACGAGCCCCGGCGTGAGCAGCGCGCCGCCCGCGTCGATCACCTGGTCGCGCTCGTGGGGCACGATGTCGCCACTGGGCCCGATCCCGGCGATTCGCCAGCCCTCGCAGCGCACGGCCCCGTCCTCGAGGATCGAATACTTCCCGCCGCGCATCGTGGCGATGCGGGCGTGGGTGACGACGAGAGCAGCCATGCCCCGTATCATAGGCAAAAACACGGGGAGCCACTGCCATCGGATCGCTTTTCGCCCGCGACGCACTGCTCGACACGGGCTGGACGCGCGACGTCGCCATCGAATGGGACGCGGCGGGCACCATCACGCGGGTCATTCCGGGCGCGGTCCCGGGAGGCGAGGCCGTGGCGGCCGGTCCCGTGCTGCCGGGCATGTCGAACTGTCACTCCCACGCTTTCCAGCGCGCCATGGCGGGGCTCGCCGAATTCCGCGGCCACCCCACGGACGACTTCTGGACCTGGCGCGAGGAGATGTACCGCCTGGTGACGCGACTCGATCCCGACGACGTGGAGGCCATCGCACGGCATCTCTACGTGGAGATGCTGCGGCACGGCTACACGTCGGTCGCCGAATTCCACTATCTCCATCACGATCCTGCCGGCAAGCCCTACGAGGATCGCGCGGAGATGGCCAATCGCATCATCGCCGCCGCGGGCAACTCGGGCATCGGCCTCACGCTGCTGCCCGTGCTCTACGCCCATGGCGGATTCGGCCACAAGCCGCTGTCGCCCGCGCAACGGCGCTTCTCGAGCGATCCCGCTTTCGTGATGGGGCTCGTCGAGGAGATCTCGACCTTCAACTTGCCCGATCCGATGCTGCGCCTGGGCGTGGCTCCCCATTCGGTGCGGGCCGTCGATGCGCTCCTGCTCACGGAGCTCGCGGAATCCGCCGCGCTCTACGACGCCACGATGCCGGTCCACATGCACGTCTCCGAGCAGACCGGTGAAGTCGCCGAATGCATCGAGACCCACGGCACGACGCCGCTCGCGTGGATTCGCGACCTCGTCTCGGTGGACGAGCGCTGGTGCCTCATCCATTCGACCCACCTCACGCAGATCGAGGCGCGATCCCTGGAGGGGTCGGGCGCCGTGGCGGGACTTTGCCCGATGACGGAAGCGAACCTGGGCGACGGCATTTTCGAGTTCGTGCCGTGGTTCGAGGCGCGGCTGCCCTGGGCCATCGGCGGCGACAGCCACGTCTCGGTGAGCCCCTTCGAGGAGCTTCGCGCGCTCGAGTACAGCCAGCGCCTTCGCCATCGCGCGAGGAACATCATCGCCGACGAGGACGCGCCCGACGTGGCGGCGAACCTCTGGCTCGGCGCCGCGGCGGGCGGCGCCCAGGCGCTCTCGCAGCCCGTGGGGTCGATCGAGGCCGGGCGGCGAGCCGATCTCGTGGTCCTCGACGGCGGCGACGTGGATTTCGCGGGACTGCGCGCGGAGCAGGCGCTCGGCGTGGCGATGTTCTCCGGAAACTCCAATCGCGTGCGCGATGTCTACGTGGCAGGGTCGCTGGTCGTGCGCGAAGGGCATCACCCGAACGAGGCGCCGGCCGCGGCATCGTTCCGGCAGGCGCTGGAAAGGCTTCGCGGCGCGCCATAGGCACCGCCAATCGCGCGAATCGGAACAATTTATTGGACGCCCCTTGCGCGCGCGCGTAAGGTGGATTTTCACCTCCGGAGGCCGCATGAAATCCCTCAAAGGCACGAAGACTCACGACAACCTCAAGGCCGCGTTCGCGGGCGAATCCCAGGCGAACCGCCGCTACCTCTATTTCGCAAACAAGGCCGACGTCGAAGGACAGAACGATGTCGCCGCGCTCTTCCGTTCGACCGCGGAAGGCGAAACCGGGCACGCGCACGGACACCTCGACTACCTCGCGTCCGTGGGCGACCCCGCGACCGAGCTTCCCATCGGCAGCTCGCGCCAGAACCTGAAGGCCGCGGTCGCGGGCGAGACGCACGAGTACACGGACATGTATCCCGGCATGGCGAAATCCGCCCGCGGCGAAGGCTTCGACGAGATCGCCGACTGGTTCGAAACGCTCGCCAAGGCCGAGCGTTCGCACGCCAACCGGTTCCAGAAGGCCCTCGACGCACTCGCAGATTAAGTGACAGTCCGAGAGGGCAGCCTCGACGCGCCCACGCGGCATCCGATCGACTGGCAGAGCCCAGACTACGGCGACGAAGCGAAGGTCGTCGCCGAGATGGGGCGCGTGTTCGACATCTGCCACGGGTGCCGGCGCTGCGTGAGCCTCTGCAATACGTTCCCCACGCTCTTCGATCTCGTCGACGCGACCGCCAGCGGCGAAGTCGAGGGCGTGGCGAAGGAAAAGTACTGGGACGTCGTCGACCAGTGCTACATGTGCGATCTCTGCTACGTGGTGAAGTGCCCCTACGTTCCGCCGCACCCGTGGAACGTGGACTTCCCGCACCTCATGCTCCGGGCTAAGGCGTACCAGTTCAACGCGGGCACCATGAAGCACCCGGTGCGCGATCGCCTGCTCTCTTCTACCGACCGCAACGGGAAGCTCGCCACGATTCCGGTCGTGGTGCAGGCCGTGAACGCCGCCGCGAAATCGAAACCCCTTCGCGCGATCGGCGAGAAGGTCGTGGGCGTGCACAAGGATGCATGGGTGCCGGAGTTCGCGCCGCGCCCGTTCCGCCCCAACGCCGCGAAGAGCGCGCCCCATCCGGTGCGCGACGGCGAGCGCTCGCCGGGCAAGGTCGCGATCTTCTCCACCTGCTACGTGAACTACAACGAGCCGGGGATCGGCCACGACCTCGCGAAGATCCTCGACCACAACGCGGTTCCCTACGTGATCGTCGAGAAGGAAGCGTGCTGCGGGATGCCGAAGCTGGAACAGGGCGACCTGGAATCGGTGAAGGCGCTCAAGGAGAAGAACATCCCGCTCCTCGTGAAGCTCGCGCGTGAGGGCTACGCGATCGTCACGCCGGTGCCGTCCTGCACGCTCATGTTCAAGCAGGAGCTGCCGCTCATGTTCCCCGGCGACGAAGATGTCGCCACGGTGCGCGACGCGATGTTCGATCCCTTCGAATACCTCATGGCGCGAAAGCGCGACGGGCTCCTGAAGACCGAATTCCCGAAGGCGCTCGGCAAGGTCGCCTACCACGTGCCCTGCCACTCGCGCGTCCAGAAGATGGGGCACAAGACGCGCGAAGCGCTGGAATCCGTTCCCGGCACGGAGGTGCTGACGATCGAGCGCTGCTCGGGCCACGCGGGCACCTGGGGCGTGAAGAAGGAATTCCACGAAGCGTCGCTCAAGATCGGGCGCCCGGTGTTCCGGCAGGTGGCCGAGTTCGCCCCCGCGTATTTCGCATCCGATTGCGAGATGGCCGGCCACCACATCGGGGAGGGATTGGGAACAATCGAAGGCGCGCCGCGTCCCACCCTCGCGCACCCCATCACGCTCCTCAGGATCGCCTACGGACTTCCGGACTAGCCAGGGCGCCATGGCCAAGATCACTCGCGAATCCCTCCTGCCCCTCGAGACCTACGCGAAGTCCCGCAAGGAATTCCGCGCCAAGGTCATGGCCCACAAGAAGCTCCGCACGGTGCACCTCGGCGAGCACGTGACGCTCCTCTTCGAAGACGAGCTCACCATGCGCTACCAGGTCCAGGAGATGCTGCGCGCCGAAAAGATCTTCGAGGAAGACGGCATCCAGGACGAGCTCGACGCCTACAACCCGCTCGTCCCCGACGGCCACAACCTGAAGGCCACGATGCTGATCGAGTACGAGGACGAGCGCGAGCGCAAGGCGGCGCTGGCGAAGCTGAAGGGCGTCGAGAAGCGCACGTGGGTCCGCGTCGAAGGCTGCGCCCCCGTGTACGCGATCGCCGACGAGGACCTGGATCGCGAGACCGAGGAGAAGACCTCCTCGGTGCATTTCCTGCGCTTCGAGATGACCTCGGAGATGGTGCGCGCGCTCAAGTACGGCGTCACGCTCGCGATCGGCGTCGACCACCCGCACTACAAGGCCGACATCGACCCCGTGCCGTCGGCGATCCGCGCGTCGCTCGTGGGCGATCTCGCGTAGGACTCGGCCACCACCCATCCCGCGGCCGTGAGCGCCACGGAGATCACGAACTCGCTCCACGCGAAGGCGCTCGGGCCAGCGACGACAACGGGCACCCAGATGATCAGCGTGAAGAGTCCCATCTGCCACGCGGAGAGTATCGCGGCCCATCGCGCGAATCTCTGGACGAGGATGGCGACGCCCGCCAGCAGGTAGGCGCAACCGGTCGCATACGCCCAGGCGAGATGGAACGGCAGCCACGCCGGCACGAACGACGCGGTCTCGTTGATGTAGGTGAAGTGCGCGATGCCGAAGGGAATCATCGCGAGGCCGTAGAGCACCCTCGCGATGCGAAGGCCCCGTTCGCCGCTCGCCCAGTCGAAGTAGCGCACGTCCCAATCGTTGGCGAAGCGCGCATAAAGGACCCACGCGGCCGCCACGTACACCGCGGTCTCGCCGAGGCCCGACCAGGGATCCTGCGTGAGCGGCGCGCGGACGACATCGGGCACGCGGAAGAGCAGCATCCAGACCAGGAGATAGTCGAGCAGCGCGCGCGACGCGAGCGTGGCGGCGCGCCTGAAAAGCAGACCCATGCCGCAAGCGATGCACACGGCGGCGCAAAGATAGACGAGCAGCTCGCGCACGGGGACGCCCTTCGGCACCGGCTGCCAGATGGGCGCGAAATTGTCCTCGACGAGACCCAGGATCCCGAGGCCGACGAAGACTACCGCGAAGATCGCGCGGCCCACGGCCTCAGGATTTCTTCTTCTTCGCGGAATTCAGCGCGACCGCCTGGCGGATGAGCGCCTTGAACGCCGTGGCATCGACCACCTCGCCTTCGCGGATGTCGATCGCGCGGCGCACGTTGCCCTCGAGGCTCGAATTGAAGAGCTTCTTCGGGTCCTTCAGCGAGGCGCCCTTGGCGAACGTGAGCTTCACCACGGCCTTGTAGGATTCGCCCGTGCAGATGATGCCGTCGTGCTCCCAGACCGGCGTGCCCATCCACTTCCACTCCTCGACCACCTCGGGATCCGCTTCCTTGATGAGCTTGCGCATCCGGGCGAGCGTCTTGCCGCGCCAATCGCCGAGGCTCGCGATCCTCTCATCGATCATCTGGGGCGCCAATTCGCCCTTCCCGGCTGCTTTCTTCGCCATGGTCACGCTCCTAATAGGTCTCGCAGGCAAGCTTGCCGGCCTTCGAGGCACGGCATTGCTTCACTCCCCTGGGAAGCTCGCGCACCATGCGCGCGTGCGTGTCGCCATAGACGCAGGCCATGAAGATCGGCCGGTCGCCCGGCTGAGGCTTCCCGAACGTCCACGTGTCGATATCGTTGTCGGGCTTCAGATCCGCGATTTCCTTCGGCTCGCCGTCGTAGAGCTCGATCTTCGAGAACATGGATTTCACGGTGACCGACTCGGGATTGCCGGCGTTTCCCCAGGGGTCGCGCACGAAGGGCGACCAGCCGGCCGCCGGCGCCGCGGCGATCTGCTTCGTGGTGATCGACTCCGGGCACTGGAACTCGAAGGCGTGCGCCGGGATCGCCACGAGCAAAGCGAGAACGGGGAGCCTAATCTTTCGCTCCCGCGTCGCGCAGGATCTTCTCGATGTCCGCGTGCCCGCGCGTGTGAGCGTACTGGAGCGCGTTCGAAGTCGGCTTCGCACCTTTGGAGAGGAGGAATTCAACCATCTTCGTCTTGCCCCTTCCCGCCGCGAGGCCGATCGCGGCCCCGCCACCGCTATTCACGTCCATGCCCGCGTCGAGGAAGAGTTTCACGGCGGTCATGTCGTCGTTGCCGGCGGCCTTGGCGAATTCCTGCTCGTTGTATTCGACGCCCATCGCCTTGAGATCCTTGCGCGCCTGGACGGGATCGGCCGCGAGCGCGGCGCCCGCAAGCGAGAACGCGATCGTGGCGAGCATCGCGGCAATCCATGCGTTCGTCTTTGTCATTTGGACTCCCCCTGAAGAAGCGACAGGTTAGCAGAGGTAGTATGCGTCTTCATGGAAATCGCCCGCGCCCGCACTCCCACGCTGGAGGTCGCCTACGAGCAAAGCGGACCCGCGGGTGGAGCGCCGGTCGTGCTCCTGCACGGCTTTCCCTACGATCCGCGCGTGTTCGACGGCGTAGTCCCCGTGCTCAACGGCGCGGGAATGCGCACGGTCGTGCCTTACCTTCGCGGGTTCGGGCCGACTCGGTTCCTCTCTGCGCAGACGGCGCGAGCCGGGCAGCAAGGCGCCATCGGGCAGGATCTCATCGAGCTGCTGGACGCGTTGAGAATCGAGAAGGCGCTGCTTGCCGGATTCGATTGGGGTGCGCGCGCGGCGTGCATCGTCGCGGCGCTGTGGCCGGAACGAGTGAGCGGGCTCGTGAGCGTCTGCGGCTACCAGATCCAGGACATTTCGCAGGCACGAGAGCCGTTCGAACCCGAGCAGGAGCGCCGCTTCTGGTACCAGTACTACTTCTGCACCGAGCGCGGCCGGGCTGGGCTCGCGGCCGGTCGCGTCGGGATCTCGCGCCTCCTGTGGAAACTGTGGTCGCCGACATGGACCTTCGACGAGGCGGCATTCCTTCGCACGGCCCGGTCGTTCGACAACCCGGACTTCATCGACGTCTCGATTCACTCGTACCGGCACCGTCACGCGGCGGCGAACGGCGATCCGAGCTATGCGCCCATCGAGTCGCGACTGGCGTCCCTGCCTGCGATCCACGTGCCGTCCATCACGATTCACGGCGCGGAAGATGGCGTTCATCCCGCGCAAATGTCGATCGGACACGAGAAGCACTTCAAGGCGAGCTATGAAAGGCGCGTCCTCGAGGGCATCGGACACAATCCACCGCTGGAAGCACCGCGAGAATTCGCGAAGGCGGTCCTCGATTTGCGCGCGCCATGAATCGAACGGCCCTCTGGCAGTGGTTCCTGTGGATCGCAGCGATCGTGAACGCCATGGCGTGGGGGATTTCGGCGTGGTGGCTCGCGCCCGACGCGGATATCGAAGCCACGCGACGTGTCCTGTTCTGGCTCTCCGCGATATACGTCGCGGGCTGCGCCTTCCGCTCGATCCTGCCCATGGTCGACGTGCCGCGCTTCTGCCTCCACGACACACCCCTGTCGCGAATATTCATCGGCCGCTCCGTAGCGACCGTGGCCGAGCTCGCGTTCGTCGCGCAATGGTCGATCCTGATGCATGAAGCGGGCGCCGTGCGCGCGGCGATCGCGGTATTCGCGATCGTCCTCGTCGCAGAAGGCTTTTCGTGGATGGCGGTCACCACTCGCGATGATCTCTATCACGCGGTGGAGAACGCCCTGTGGACTGTAGCGGCGGCGCTCGCGACCGTCTTTCTTGCCTCGCGTTGGGAACACGAGGCAGAGGTCGGTCAAAGGGTCATCCTGGTGACGATTGCATGCGCCGCCGTGTATGTCGCCTTCATGAGCTTCTACGTCGTTCCGATGTATGTACGCCGCTGGCGTGAAGGCGCTGTTCATCTGTCGCTCGCCGACGGAATGCGCCAAATGCTCGCGCGTTGCACGATCGAGCGCGACTGGGTGCACTGGCGCCAGGACGCCGCGTGGCTGACGCCCTACTTCACCGTGGCGGTCTGGCTGAGCATCACGCTCGCGTTCGTGCCGTCGCTCCAGAATTGATCAATCCCAGACGAGACCGCACGGCGGACACGATCGGCTCTATCGCGGACGGCGGAAACGGCGAGACGCTGCTCACGTTGATCTCACAGAGCACATAGCGCTCGGGCGTGCCGGGTGTGCGTTCCCCGAACATGAAGTCGCAGTCCCAAAGGAACGGCAATCGATCGCGTGAAAGGCCCACGCATCGGCGCAGCATTTCGACCCACTCCGCCTCGAGACGCTCTCGCAGGTCCTTGAACTGCGGAAGATCGGGACCGTGATAGAGCCGGCTCCCGGGCTGCGCGTCGGGATGGAGGGCAATGATCGCCTGATGCCCGAACCCCGCCACGCGATCCTCCACCATGTAGGCACGGACCATTCCTTCGACGATGCGCGGCTGCCATGCCTGGTCGATCATGTGCCCGCCATTCGCGTCCTCGAAGTACGAGGCCAGCCGGTCCTGGAGTTCACTCATGTCCAGGACCTCTTCCTCGCTGCCCCGTTGCGCGTGACGAACCCGCAACTTGCTTCGCGGCGAGCGTGGATCAATCTGCTCCACGCGCCACACGCCGATTCCACTGTGGCCGCGGTACTGCTTGAGGACCCGCGCACCTGATTGCAATCTCGCGGGCAATTCCGCCTCAAGCTCCTTCAGACTCCCGATGCGCCGCACGTCGCTTCCGAACGGCAGGTCGCGGGTGTCGAGAAGCACGTCCTTCGTCCCGAGCTTGAGAATGCTGTCCGGATGCGCGCTGACGACAACGCCGGCGTCGGCGAGCCGGCGAAGCATCGCGTCGAGCCGATCGCGCCTGCGGCCACCTTCGATCGGGTTGCACCAAACCTGCACGACGCGACAGTCGCGCAACTGCGATTCGACCTCCTCCGAGAAGTCGTCGTTGTAGACGGCCGGCATCGCAGGCGTGCCGGCGCGCGCGAACGCCTCGAACA
>Ga0070731_10004224_pt1 | contig 12471 bp, 9 predicted proteins | sample Coa_R1_2_FD_66448 | JGI IMG/M metagenome (GOLD analysis project Ga0070731, IMG submission 66448) | Surface soil microbial communities from Centralia Pennsylvania, which are recovering from an underground coalmine fire - Coalmine... | ecosystem: Environmental > Terrestrial > Soil > Unclassified ... | reverse complement strand
ATATCATTTGTAAAACGAAATTCGCAATCTTTATTTACTTGATAAGTAACATTTTATTAGATAAAATGTAAGTAGTAAAATAGAGAAAAATCATCTTAAAAACACTCTATAAAAACAGATCTCTTGCGAACAGGTTCGGATATTTTTTGTTGAATTTTTTTCTTAGGAAAGCGACACTCAGCCCTTAATCCTTTTTCTAATTAATTTGGGTAAAAGAAGGATGGATTAGCATCATTGTTCGAAAAGATCTAAACTAACATTTCACTGTAGAAGGAGGACATTTCATGTCACTGGAAAATGCCAAACAAAATTTAAAAGAATTCGGCAAAGAGCTCAATCTTGACTTGGTGTTTGACGAAAATTACACGTGTATTTTGGGGATTGATAATACATTCTCCTTACACTTGACTTATGAACCGAATTCAGACCGTCTTTATCTGTATTCCCCTATTTTGGATGGTCTCCCAAAAGATCGAGAGATCAAACTGAAGCTGTACGAATCGCTTCTAGAAGGTTCCATGCTCGGTGGCCAAATGGCTGGCGGGGGTATTGGAGTAGCTGTTCCAGAAGAATTGATCCTCATGCACGCTGTGCTGGAAATGGGAACAGGTTCCGACGCCTCTTCTTTGCGCCGCTTTGCTCCAGTCTTTGTAGAAGCAGTGGAGAAATGGCGAGAAAAAGCAAAAAATATCTGCGAAGGAAGAGAAGTAAAAGAGACAACACCTCCTTCTTCCGGACCGCCAACACCTGGCAAACCAGGCGGACAGTTTATCAAGATCTAAACTAGTTTTACGTTCGCGATGTCAAAATGACCAAAATGATTCGTATTGTCGTCTGTTTTTTAGCATGCACTTTTTCGCTACATGCAGAGGTCGTCCAAAAAGAAGGAAATGCCTTTCTAGAACAGTCGCAGTCCCAATGGGTTCTGCATGTGAAAGGCACTCCTTATGAAATGGGTTTTCAGCATGGAAAGCTGCTCAAAGACCTCATCGAAAAAAATGTGACGGCCTTCATTGACAATGCACCTTCCTCTTTGACATCGCGCATCAATAGTTTTCAACAGAACCTCCCAACGCTAATGAGTTATGTTCCTGAACGCTTTCAGGAAGAGATGCGAGGCGTAGCGGATGGTTCTGGCATTCCTTTGAAAAAGATTATCGCTCTAAACATCTTTCCCGAGATGTTTCATTGCAGCGGGATCACTGTTTCCGATGCAGCGACAAAAAACCAAGACCTCTATCATGTCAGAGTTCTCGATTACTCTATAGGGAAAAACCTTCAAAATACCGCTGTGCTCATGGTCGTCCAACCGGAAAATGGCCATGCGTTTGCCAATGTCTCCTATGCGGGTTTTATCGGCTCTGTCACCGGAATGAACGATCAGCATATCGCGATGGGCGAGATCGGAGGCTGGGGATACGGTCACTGGAATGGCATGCCCATGTCCTTTCTCTTTCGCGATGTTTTGGAAAGAGCCTCGAACCTGGAAGAGGCCAAACAGCTATTAACGGAGACTCCTAGGACCTGCGAATACTATTATATCCTCTCGGATGGAAAAAATAAGACATCTGTAGGAGTGTATGCTACCGAAAGTCAAATCCATTTTATAGAGCCCGGAACGAACTACGCATTGCTTGCCCCTAAAAATCTTCCAGCCAATTACGGCACCAACGGCGATCATGATAAATTTTGTCTTCCTTCCAGTTCCCTTCAGTCCTCGTCGCATCAAACACTGCTTTTTGATTCCGATAAACGCGTAGCTGTGCTTTATCATGCTCAACCGCAGAATTGTTTATTGCTCACGGGCTTTCCGCATCCAGAGCGTTATCCGCTTTTGGTAGAACGCGTACTCTCTTCTTATGGGAAAATCGATGAAAAGGCGCTTCAGGAGATCATCAAATGCCCTATTGCCCGCCCTTCCAATCTCCATAATGCCATTTTCCTTCCCTCGCAATTAAAATTATGGATCTCCCATGCTGGGCCTAATGGGGAACCCGCATGCGATCAGCCCTATTCCGCTTTTGCACTGGCTGATTTGTTGCATAATTAAACTTCGTCGATTATAATATATCCCAAACTTATTCTTGGGAGGGACTCCATGCTTACCAGCGATAGATTGCGGAGCTGTGCTAGCTTCGAATGCCCATTTTCTTTCTATTTTCTTGCTTCCTTAAAGCGAAAGTTTCGTTGTTCTAAACGAAAGTAATTTCTTTTAAAATTCTATATAGTTTCCATTTTTGTGAATCTTTGAATTCACGATTTCAATAGTATATTATAGAAATGAGGATGTCATGTTACAGTTTATTTTTACTCAGCTCGCAGCTGTAGATCAATTCTTTTGGGGTTATATCGCTTTTGTCCTGATCATGGTGTTAGGCGGGTACCTTACCCTGAAAATGCGCTTTTTCCAAATCCGTTCCCTTCCCACAATCTTTAAGACATTCGTTCAATTTTTAGGTACCCGTTGCCAGGGTGAAAAAGGGGTGCATCCCTTAAAAACTTTTTTTGCCTCTGTAGGGGGCATGATCGGCATTGGCAATGTGGTTGGAATTGTCACTGCAATCCAATTAGGCGGACCCGGGGCGTTATTTTGGGTCTGGGTTGCCGCTATTATCGGAGCGCTGATCAAATATTCTGAGATCATTTTAGGTTTTAAATACCGTGTTGCTAATGAAAAAGGAGGATATGACGGGGGGCCTGTCTATTTCTTGAGAGCGGCATTTAAAAACCGCGTTATTCCGACGATTGTCGCTGTCTTGCTGTGTATTTATGGCATTGAGATCTATCAGTTCAGTGTAGTGACAGCGAGTGTATCTACCAATTGGCATGTCAATCATTTCGCTGCCATGGGCATCTTTTTAGTGCTCATCATTTATGCAGGCGTTGGAGGAGTCAAACGGATCGGTAAAATATGCTGTTACACCATGCCGTTTTTTCTGTTGGCCTATATCACCATGGGCTTTTGGCTGATCATTCAGGAAATCCATGCGCTTCCTGGAATACTCTCCCTGGTCTTTACATCCGCTTTTAGTGGGCATGCTGCCGTCGGCGGTTTTGTCGGATGCAGCGCTATTGCTGCCATTCAGCATGGCATTTCCAGAGCGTGCTATTCTGCAGATCTCGGCATTGGCTATGATTCGATGATTCAATGCGAATCGAGCACGGTCTACCCAGAAAAACAAGCCAGCCTTGCCATTTTCGGCGTCTTTTTAGACAACCTGATTTGTACGATGAGCATCCTGATTGTGCTAGTTTCCGGAATATGGACCTCTACCATTCCCGTTGAAGCCTCAGAACTGGTTAAAAATGCGCTTTCTGTGCATTTCCCGGTCATGAAAGTGTTCATGCCTTTATTTCTGCTAATCGTCGGTTATACGACGATCATTGCCTATTTTTGTGTGGGGTTGAAATGCGCGCGCTTTCTCGCACCGAAAAATGGCGAAAAGATCTACATCGCTTACGCGATTGCATCTTTCGTGTTTTTTTCTTTTTTCGATCAAATGCAGGCCCTTTTAGTCATGTCTATCTCACAGGCCCTTTTATTGATTTTCAATCTGCTAGGGATTTTCCGATTGCGGCATCATATCGTGCCTGAGAAAGAAAAAACGGTGAACTCTTCAATAATCTAAAGCAGATTTGATCTTTTCAGGATTTTTGCGAGGCGGCGTTGGCAACGGCCGCCTTTTTTTCGCGTCGTGCGCGATAAAGGATAAAGAGATTGCTGCCTACAATGATGAGTGCACCGATCACGGTGTATCTGTCCACTGTCTTATGCCACCAGAAGAAATCGAGGGCGACCACCCAGAAAAATGTCGAATAGTCGATAGGGGCTAAGATAGAGGCCTGGGCAAAGCGTAGAGATTGCGCAATGCAGTACTGACCGCCTGCTGTCAAAAGGCCGACAATAGCGAATAGTCCCCAGTGCGACCAAGGCATAGGCTGCCAGATGGTGATTAAAAAGGGGACTGTGCAGACGATCAAGGCGATATTGGGGTAGATCGCAATGGCCAGGCTATGTTCCGTCTCGGCGAGCCTGCGCATGAGGATTTTATTGAGCGCTCCTAGAAAAGTTCCGAATAGCACGAGAAAGGCAGTCATTTCAAACACGTTAGAATTTGGCCGCATAGCGATGATCACGCCGATCATCCCAATCGCTACAGCAATCCATTTTTCGCGGCCGACAGTTTCTTTAAGTAGGAGCGCACTTAAAATAATCATGAAAAAAGGAGAGGTGTAGCTCAACGTGTAGATCACCGTCAGAGACCCCATCGAGAAGGCATACATAAAGGCATACGTGTAGCACAAATTGACGGCGAGCCGGAAAAGGTGGCGTTTGGGATGATTAGAAGCTAAAATGCGCCTGGGGCCTCCTTGAAATAAGGTCGCGATGAAGAGGGGCACCAGCCGCGTGATCGCTCGGAGAAAGGTGGTTTGCTTGACCGAGTATGTCCCCATCAGATGTTTAATGAAGGCGTCAGCGAGCGGATACAGGGCAAGTCCAATAATCATGAGGACAACTCCGAGAAATGCGCGATTCTGCAGCTTGCGGTCTGTATTTGCTGATACGGTCATGACGCCTCCTTTAAAAGCTAAAGTTCACGAAAGCTTAGCATCATGGAGTGCTTGTCGTAAACTTTTTTGCACGATCCTGAAGAAAAACTATGAGATCCGCTGGATAATCTGTGATAATGCCGTCCACTCCCATGTCGATAAGCTCTTCCCAGCGCTGGGGGTCGTTGACTGTCCACAAGATGACTTTAAATCCTAATTTCTGAAGCGATTGGAGATGGTCTTTATCTCTGATCAGAATGTGTTCCGGCGAGACAGATTCAGCCTTCACAAACGCAGCGCCATTCGTCATTCCCACTAAATCATCTTCTTTAAGAAAAGCGATTTTGGCATGAGGATCTTGTGCGCGCACTTCGATTAAACTCTCTGGGTCGAACGAAGAATAATACACACGGTCTGAAAATCCCTGTTTCTTGACGAGAGCAAACAGCGTCTGCACGATGACGGAAGAATCCGGTGTATATTCAGGATACCGGGAATCTCTCTTGATTTCGAGATTCAAAGAGATGGTTTTGCCATGAGGATCAGATAAAGAATGGATCATTTCAAACAGCTCTTCGAGCGTGGGGATCTGCGTTCCGGGTATAGGTTTTTGCCTAGGAAATAACGGATTGGCTATGCGTCCGCAATCGAATTGTTTCACTTGAGCAAGATCGAGAGAATAGATGAGCGGCGAAGGGGATGATACCGTTGTTCCGTCGAGATAGCACACGCGTTCAGGATGGATGAAAAAGTCATGATAAATGACAAGGTGCCCATCTCGTGTCATGAGCAGATCGAGTTCTAGGAAATCGGCGCCTGCCTCGATGGCGCTTTGAAAAGCGGGCAGTGTGTTTTCAGGAAGAGTGCCTCGCGTACCGCGATGGCCCTGCACCTGGATAGTTTTTCCGTGTATAAACATGGGTCCTGACAGTAACAGAATGAGAGTAATAAAAATATTCATAGAAATATTTCTTGTTTTGCGAGCAATTCCACATTTAAATGTAACAATTAATTTTTTGTAAATGAACTTTTAAGTCTCTTATGAAAAGGGACTTGTAAGCACGGTTTACTTTTTGAGAAAAAAAGACTAAAATGGCATCTATTTCTAAAGTCTTCGAGCGTGTATGAATATCGTCATTTTAGGTGCGGGCTGTATCGGTTCTTATCTCGCTTCCGTGTTATCGGAAGAGGGGCACGATGTCATCGTCATCGATAAGGATTACAAAGCCTTGGAGAAAATCGGCATGTCAGCCGATATCGCGACGAGGGTAGGCTCGGGCACAGATTGGCGGCTTTTAGAAGAGATCAAGGAATTTTCTCCCGATTTTTTTATCGCTGTCAGCAGTGATGATGAAACCAATCTCGCATCGTGTGCCGTGGCTAAAAATTTAGGATACCCTAAAACCATTGCCCGCGTGCGGGGACGTGCGTTTCTCGATAACCGACGCCTGGATTTCCAAAAGCTCTTTTTCGTCGATCATATATTGGGAACAGAACGCATCATCGCCGAAGATATTTTCAAATGCATACTCAATCCGGGCAATCTCGCAGTGGAGAATTTTGCACACGGCGCGGTCCAGATGCGGACCATTGTCATCCCAGATCATTATCCCGATCGAGGAAAATCCCTTGCCCAGGTTCCTCTCAATGATGATCTGTTGATCGGTCTAATCCGAAGAAAGATCGAAGGAGGGGAGAAGACAATTATCTTTCCGAAAGGACAGGACCTTCTCTTGCCGGGCGATGAGGCGACCATCGTGGGAAAATCGGCCGTGATGGAGGGTCTGCATCATATTTTCGGGATCGCTAAAAAACCGATCGGTTCTGCTGTATTGATTGGCGGCTCTGGAGTGGCGATGCATCTAGTACAAAGATTGCTCGAGCATAAAATCAAAGTCAAAATCATCGAAGAAAATGAGGCAAAATGCCAGCAGCTGGCGCGGCTTTTTCCTTCCGCGATTATCCTTAATCAAGATGGTACCGATTTTCATGTGCTGAAAGAAGAGCGCGTGGATGTGTCTGATATATTCATCGCGTGTACGCCTTCCCATGAGACCAATATTTTGGCTGCAATTTTAGGAAAACAGGCGGGATGTAGGCAGGTGCTTGCGCTGGTTTCCGATGAGAGCGTCATTCCTCTTCTTCAGCGTTTGGAAATCTCCTATGCACTATCAGAGAGGGAGAGCATCACACGTCGGATTCAGCTGATCCTGCACGACGAGACATTGATTTCCTGGGCCTCTTTATATGATAATCAGGCCAACATCATGGAAGTGAGGATCTCCTCCGCATCGAGTCTTGTGGGAATGCCGATTTCTGATTTGAGTACTTCTCTTCCTAAAAATTTGCTTATCGCTATGATTAAAAATCAAAATGGGATTATTATCCCGAAAGGAAGCAATATCCTGGCTCCCGGGGATACGGCAATTGTGATCTGCGGTCCTGAGAGCATCGAGGAAATGGAGAAGATCTTTTAAATGTCCGGCACAGAGATTTGCAGGGTTCTGGAAAAATACCTTTTGTATTTTGCTGGGGTTCTTCTGCTTCCTCTAGGTGTCGCAATCCTTTATGATTTCTTTATCGAACAACCCTATTTTCAAACTCCTTCTACATTCGCATTTTTAGAGACGATCGCAGTCTGTCTCATCCTCAGCAAGATCGCATTTTTTTGCGGACGCAAAGCGACACTGAGGAGTTTGCATAGAAAAGAGGGGATTTTATTTGTGGTGTTGATTTGGTTCATCACCACTGCCATCGCTGCTCTTCCCTTTCAATTCACAAAGACGATTCCCAATCCCGTAGATGCGTATTTTGAAACGATGTCTGGCTTAACAACGACAGGTGTCTCGATCATCCAAGCTAAGGCATATGATGCATCGGGTCATGAGATCCCGATCACTATCAAAAACCCTCTTGACACCTCCGTCTCCTATACTTTTTATGGCACAGTACCACCCCTTAAAGATCCCCACACAGGAGCGGTTTTTCGCGATGGGGTGGAAGCCTTAGGTAAACCCCTTTTGTTCTGGAGGTCCTTTTTACAATGGCTCGGCGGGGTGGGTATTGTCGTCTTGTTCATCAGCGTATTGCCCGCTTTAGGGGTGGGAGGAAAATTTCTCTACGAAAGTGAAATGCCCGGACTTACTAAAGAAGGGATGACCCCGCATATTCGCAAAACAGCCGAAGCTTTATGGAAGATCTATGTAGGACTGACCCTGGCGCAGATCATTTTACATATGGCCACAGATCCCTCTATGTCCCTTTTTGACGCGACAACCCTTTCCTTCTCCACCATTTCTACTGGCGGATTTACTGTTCACAATGAGGGGCTGGCATTTTATCATAATGCAGGAGTGGCGTGGATCATGGCCATTTTTATGATATTGGGCGGTATCAGCTTTGCTCTGTATTATCACTGCTTTAGAAGGAAATTTCATTACTTAAAAGACCCTGAATTTTATTGTTATGCGATCTTTTTGTTTTGCGGATCGGCATTCATCGCTTTTAATTTATGGAAAATAGGAAGGTTCTCTTTCACGGAAATATGCGGCTATGGCCCTTTCCAAGCGATATCTGCCATCTCGACAACGGGATTTTCCATCACTAACTACGATTCCTGGCCCATGAGTGCGCAGCTGCTCTTGATTTTTTTCATGTATGTCGGGGGGATGTCTGGATCCGCGGTCGGCGGCTTAAAAGTGATCCGCTGTATCGTCATTTTTCGCGTCATGCTTCAAAAAATCGAATCGTTTTTTCGACCAGGCATTGTCCGTGTGATCCAGATCGGAAATAAAGATGTCTCCTATAAGATTCAGATGTCGGTCTTTGCCTTTTTTTGCATCATGCTTGTCCTAGCGCTTTTTGGAAACTACCTTCTCGTCCTCGATCACATCGATCCCTTGACATCCCTTGGGGTCATTTCTACGACAATTACCAATACCGGTCTTCTATTTGGGGGGATAGGATCCCAAGTCTCTTTGAGCTACCTGTCCAATTTCTCTAAAATCGTGTCCATTTTTTCGATGCTTTTGGGCCGCCTCGAGTTCTTTTCATTGCTCGTGCTCTTATTTCCCACATTCTGGAGAAGTCGTTAATAAGATTGTTTTCTAATTAATCGTAAACAATTAATCGTAACTTTCTTATTGTTTTAATTATTAAACATGAAACAAAATCAGATTAAAATTTTGTTTTAATTACTATTTTAAATTAATTTATGATTTTGTATATTTAAATTAGGAAAGGGATGGAGAGGGGGATGCCGGCTTTGAGCAGTCCGACTCCGCTATTTCTCTGGCTGACAAACAAGAGGATATTATGAAAAGAATCAATTTAAGAATGATCAGACGCAAAAAAGCTTTAGTAGCACGAAAAATGAGCAAAATTTCGCGAGAGCTCCACGTTCTGTCTCGCATGATCAGAAAATCTTGGTAATTCCACTAGGAGATGGGGGGTAATACCAATTATCAGAAATAACCTTGCAATTCGGGGCTTTGACGTGCTGAAATGCAAGGTTATTTCTGATAATTGGTATAAACCCCTATCTCAGAGATTTTGTGATCTCGAACAGGGGGGCCATGACGGCTTTGTCCTGTTTGCCGAGTTGCTGTTGGATATATTTGACGCTTGTCATCACTGTAGAGTGATCGCGAGAGAAGATGCGGCCAATAGCCGCAAAGGCCAGCTTTAATTCCATACGGCATAAATACATCGCTAGCTGACGGGGTGCTACGCATTCCTGGCTTTGCGATTTGCTCAAAATATCCCCATTGCGAATCCCATAATAGGCTGCCACAGCGTGAATAATCTTCTCAGGAGTCAGCGTATGCTCCCGTTCTTTTTCGATCAGGTCTTTCAAAAACTCCTTGGCCGTCTCCTGATCGATGAGATGCGATTGTCTGTGATAAACGGCATTGCTTTGCAGATGCACTCTTAAAATCAGAGCTTCTATAGCACGGTGCAGGGCATGAGAGTGGGGAAAATGCTCCACGAGAAAAGACTGCACCTCTTCTGAAAGGGGAAAGTGTAGGTGTTCACAGCGTTTCTCCAGTACGGTATGCAGTTCTTTTGCACTGAGTTTTTCAATATGCAGGTTGATCCCCCATTCAAAGCGTGAGATCAATCGGGGTTCGATGTCGGAAAGATGTGCAGGGGGCTGTTGGGAAGAGAGGATAATCTGCCGTCCTGTGTTATGTAACGTATTGAACGTATGGAAAAACTCTTCTTGCGTGGCGTCTTTTCGGGCCAAAAGGTGGACATCGTCAAAAAGGAGGATATCAGGGCTGCGATACGTTTTGCGGAAGTGTTGCATGTCGGAATTGCGGATAGCTCCTACGACGTGTTCGGTGAAGGTCTCTGTCCGCGCATAGAGAGGGTTTAGGCCGCGTTTTTTGAAAGCCTGGGACAAGGCCATGAGCAGATGGGTCTTGCCAGAGCCAGGAGGCCCCCAAATAAAGATCGGATTGAATGCGGCCAAGGCGAGAGAGGGAGTGGTGAAGCTCTGCGAGTCGCAATCGTATCCGGCCAGCTCGCATAGCAGGCGGAAAAACACGAGATTGCTAGCGCCTGGAACAAAAGTTTCTAAGGTAGCGGAGGGGTCTATTTTATCTGGTGTGAAGGAAAAAGTGGATTTGGGCTTTTCTTTTTTGGATGGGGAAAGGGGTTTAGTGGATGAGGAGGCTTCTTGAAGATTTAAATGGACTTTGACTGGCCGATAGTTGTTGTTGACGAGCTGTGATTTTAAAAAGGGGCGAATATGCTCTTCGAACCAGCTGATCTGAAATGCCTCGCTCGCTTCCAAATAGAGGTTGCCCGAATCGAAATGCACGACTTTAAGGGAGCGGAGCCATCTATCAACGGTCTGCTTTCCTAGCCGATTATCTTGTTTTTTTAAAAAGTCTTCCCAAGTTTGCATTGCAAATAACGCTTCCTAGGAGGACGAAGGTATCTCTAAATGATTATGAAACCTTTTGCGGCGAAGGGCTTGGTTTCATCTTTCGGGTCATCCACCATTGCTGCAAGATACCAAGGGCCATGGAAGAAAGCCAGTAAATGTTAAGTCCAGAAGGGAAATTATAGAACATGATGGTAAACACCACCGTCATGATATTGCCCATCATCTTTTGCTGTTTCTGCTGGTCGGTCAGCATTTTTGGATCTTTGGGCAGAGGCGATGAGAAGCGTTGCTGCAGCCACATGATAGCGCCGAGGAGAAAGGGTAAAAAATGGAAATCGGTACCGAAGAAGAAAATAGGATAGCTCCAGCTGAAAAGGACGTCGGGAGATGTGAGATTATCAATCCATCCGGGGATAAAGCTAGCGCCGCGCAGCTCAAAAGTCGATTTTAATAAATCGAACATTCCGATCAGGAAGGGGAGCTGGATGAGCAGCGGAAAACAGCCGGTGAAGGGGTTCGCTCCTTTTTCCCTATAAAGGTTCATGACCTCCAGCTGGGCGCGTTTAGGGTCTTTCTTGTATTTTTCCTGAATGGCGGCAACTTGCGGGGCGATTTGCTGCATTTTAAGAGAGGACTTGATCGACCATGCGTTTAAAGGATAGAGCATCAGGCGCAGTGCCAGAGTGAGCAGGATGATCGAAATGCCCCAAGATGTCGTGATCTTGTAGAACATTTGCATCAGGAAAAAGAGAAACTTGGCAAAAGGCTCCGAGATAAAAGAAAACCATCCGTGAAAACTGATCGCGCCGATGAAGTTGGGATTATATCCTGTGGAAGGGTCGGAATAAACGCGATCGATTTGTTTGAGGATGCCATCTTCAAAGGGACCGGCAAAAACGCGGAACTGCATCGTTTGGGCCTTCAGCGGAAGCAGTATCTCATAGCCGGGGTATTTATCTGCAGGATAGCGTTGATACTGGGAGTCGACGAGTGTGATGCGGGTAGGGTCGGAAGCGCCTGGGATTTGATTAGCTTTAAATCCGGCTCCAATTTCCGTTACAGGGTCGATGATCAATCCCAAAAAGCCATTAGAGTTGCAGACCCAGTTTGGATAAAGGGAAGTCATTGTCGTTGGAGTATTGGCTTTGGGAAGGGATAGCTGTTCGACTTGCTGCTTTTGGTTGCTTTTGGTGATGAGATATTTTAAAGAGGGGGCTGGATCGCCTGAGATCAATTCTACTTCGGGAACACCAGATGTCAAATAAAGATTACGGGCATCGCCTTCCACTTTAATGGTGGTTTCAATGCAGTAGGGGGCATCGTTAGGGTTTTTAGCGAAAGAGAAGGTCTTGGTGATTTTTCTATGCGGTTGCTGCGATTCGAACTCGATCAGGTTTTTTTCGAGTCTTTTAACTTTGTAAACTTCTGGGACATTTGCATTTTCTTCGACGACGTTAAGGGCATAATAGCGCGGAGAGCTCTGTTTGATCATGTCCCCCTTAGTGCTAAACAGGGATCTGCGCAACAGAGGATAGTACCCTCCAGTCTGACCTTCTTTGGTCTGAACGCCGGAGCCGTCATTGATTTGATAGGAAAAATTGGGGAAAGAGTCATTTCCAGGGAATTCTTTGGCCATGACCTTATCAAAGCGGATGGGTCGGACAGGAAGATTAGGATTTTCTTTATTGGCCAGTTTAAGATTGATCTCGCTTAAAGCCCCGCCAAAATTGGAAAATACGAGCTGCTCATATGCATTTTCGATGACATAGAATTGCTCTTCTTTAGAGGGGGGGAGGGAAGCTGCATAGGCGTTATTCGTTTCGCTGTACGAGGGAGTCTGAATGGAATTTTCTGTCTGGGCAGGACCTGAAGCAATGGGGGCAGCCGGTCTTTTTTCATCGTGTGAAAACCACTGATTAACGAAAAAAAGAGTTGCAGAAATGCAAACGACAAAAATGAGAACGCGCTTGTCCATAGTTAAGGATCCCTATAAAGACTTATCTTAAGTAAAGAGTTTACCATAATAG
>Ga0070731_10004223_pt1 | contig 12483 bp, 10 predicted proteins | sample Coa_R1_2_FD_66448 | JGI IMG/M metagenome (GOLD analysis project Ga0070731, IMG submission 66448) | Surface soil microbial communities from Centralia Pennsylvania, which are recovering from an underground coalmine fire - Coalmine... | ecosystem: Environmental > Terrestrial > Soil > Unclassified ... | reverse complement strand
CACGACGTCATACGGCCCGAAGAGAGCATGGGCTGTGCTGAGGAGCGTATGCAGAAGAGTTTCGAGGTGCTTGGAACGAAATGTCGGCATCCGGACCACGCGTATTCTGCAGTATTGCCGTGCCGGGGGCGTAAAGTAGCGCCGGCAATAGGCCGTCACTTCGTGTCCCATACCCGCGACTCTTTTCCCAACCTCTTCATAGTAGGTTTCGATGCCACTGTATTTCGAGCCGACGCCGCGGCCGCCGATGAATGCGACGCGTAGCTTCCTTTTCTGACTTTCTGCGGGGTCCCATGGTTTGTCTCGATAGAGAGGAGTAAGGGCAAAACGCTGCAATGGGACGAAGCCGCCTCGAGCGGGAAGCGAACTCGGCGGCACTTTAAAGTTTGAGGGGCGTACGAGCCCCGGTTTGCCCGATTGGCGCAAAGCAGGAGTCGATTCTCTTTTTTCACGACGTATACGATCGTACAAGCCGACCAGCGCCTCGTAATGTGCCTCAGGCGTATATCGCCGTCGAACAAGGTCCCGGCCGGCGAGTCCCATTTTGTAGGCCAAGTCCGGTTGTGAACTCAAACATAAGATTGCTGCTACGAGTTCATTCACGTTTCCGGTCTTGAACAGCAATCCCGTTTGACCAGGATCGATCAATTCCCTCCGCGAACCCAGGTCGGTGGCAATTACGGCCCGTGCTCTTGCATAAGATTCCAGAATCGTCTTGCCCAGGGTTTCATAGGCATGGGACGGCAGTACGGTAAAGCGCGAATCGGCAATGGCGCGGCCGAGTTCCACAGACCCCAAGCTGCCGACAAAATTCACGTTCAATAACCTCAGTTCGCAGGCGATGTGCTCCAAGCGGCTCCGCTCGGGTCCGTCTCCTGCTATGACCAATCGAAGATTGGGTAGAGATCGCATCGCGAAGAGCAGATCCTCAACGCCTTTTTCTCGCGACAACCGGCCAAAATACAGAATCGGGGGATCCGTTTCGCTCGATGCGGTAGGGGGCTCGAGCCGTTGAAAGTGTGGAAAGATTTCGAACTTGGCTGCGTCCCATCCGTGTTCGACAAACTTATCCCGGACAAACTGGCTGGGGGCAAGAAAGCGATCGACACATTTGCGGTAAGTGCCGAGCCACTTGTGAGCGTAAGCTTCAGCGACCAGCGCGATCCGCTCGCCCCACCCTGGATAGCACTTTTTCTGAAGTGCGCGCCAGAAGTGACCCTTCCGGCAAGCCTCGCAAGCTTCCCCCTTCGCCACAAAGTTATAGCTTGGACAGAGCACTTTGAAGTCATTCAGGTGATAGACCACCGGAATCTTCTGCGCTCTCAATTCCCACAAGATCGATGGCGTCAGGTGATGGTAGATGTTGCGGACATGGGCCACGTCCGGCTGGAATTCAGAGATCATCTCCCGAATCCGCCACCGGGCCTCCGGCGAATAAATGGCCCGAGTCGCCATCGCAGCTCTGGCCCACGATCCACGGCTTTGTTTGAAATCGATGTGGGGGACGAAGTGGCGGTCATACGGGGTTTCCTGACCGCGTTCGTCTGCCATCGAAAACAGCGCGGTCTCGTGACCGCCGGAGCGGAGCAGTTGCATGGCTTCGAAGATGTACGCCTCGGTGCCGCTGAAGGGGTAGCTATACTTGTTGCAGAATAGAATTCTCATGGGGGAGGCTCCAGTTGGTCGACAAAATTGATTGTGGAATTACCGGCTGGCGATGAGCTGCAGCAGCCCATCAGAGAAGTGGGAGAGATTGGTGCTGCGATTGAAGTTATGCAAAACGTGCACCCGGGCTGCGTGCCGGAGCCACTCGATTCGCTTCGCCGAATCGTCTGCGTGCCCGCGGATCAAGGCCGACAAGAAAAAGATTTTCTCTACGAAATCGTCGACGATGCCGGGCTGGTAGAGGAAGCCGGTTTCGCCCGGAATTACCAGCTCGGGAATTCCCGTGATTGCCGGCGCGAGGACGATCCGACCTCGCGCCATCGCTTCCATCAGCACCAGCGGGATTCCTTCGCTGCGGCTGGTAAGAACGACAAGATCAGCTTGGCGGTAGAGTCCATCGATCTGCGGACGCGGGGTGTGCCCGAGGAGTTCGACTCGATCTTCTAAGCGCAGTTCTCGTATTGCGGCCGACAAAGAGTCTCGCTCGGCACCCTCGCCTGCAATCCCGCAGCGGAAATCGAGCCCCAAGTCGCGCAGTCGCGCGCATGCCCGAATCAGAAATGCATGATCCTTCACGGCATGGAGACGCCCCACGGCCAACAGCGCGAGAGTGCGCAGTGGAACCTGGCCGATCTCGCGTGATGGTTGCGATGCCTCTGGAAGATCGACTCCCATCCGCGAGACCCTGACCTTGGTAGGATCGATTGCGGGAAAATGCTTAAGGATAAAGCGGCGATTGTACTCGGAGACGGTTGTACATAAGCGGCAGCGCTCCAGTTTGGTTTGGAGATAAGAGCCATGGAGTAGCAAGTCGGAACCGTGCAACGTCAGGCTATAGCTCACGTCCAAAAGCTCCGCCGCCACCATCGCGATCCACGAGCCGAAATATCCGTGGTGTACGTGGATGTGATCCACGTCTCGTTTTCGCAACTTCGCCGCGTAACAAGCCCCGAGCCATGTGTGCAGAAGAGCTTTCAGCTTTCGCTTCGGCGTTTCCTTTCGCTGCAGCAGCGCCCGCGCGGTGAGGCTAAAAATCTTTTGCCAGTGCCGGATAGTCATCGTGAACGCTTGCAAAAGAAGCAAGAACCCTAGCGGATACAAGTACAAAACGTCGCGATCGTGAGAGCTCTTGAGCGGACGCCGCACACTGCCGGCGATCACCTGAAGGCCGCGCCTGCGAAGCTCCTGAATCTCGTCTCCCACATAGGGCTCGACCTCCGATGGAAATTGGTTGGCCAGATAGGCGACCGTAATCACGGGATTTTTCCTAGTAAGTGACGCGATGCGATCTCGGAGGCGCAAATTGCGAAGGCGAAGATTATGACCAGAATTACGAGGCTGCGCGGAAGATCGGTTGCACGGCTGGGCGGTTTCCAACTTCAACCTCGCGCATCGAACGCCGGCGTTGCGCTGCCAACATTCCCGCCATGGTGAACAGCAACCCGTTCACAAATTGATAGTTCATAACCACCAGCGCCGCATTTACCCAATAAATACCAAGGAGCACCGGCCACATTGCGTGAAATTGCCAGTTCAGGAAACCATCGCTTTCGTCCGCAGGGACGCGAGCGTTCCCCATCCTCAGGATTTCCCACATCAGCCAAACATAGAGCGCAAGGCCAACAATGCCATGCTCTACGAGCAACTCCAGATAGGTGTTGTGTGGATAGAGTTCCTTTTCGGTGTAGCCACTCACATGCCGTGCCAATTCCTCCGGCATCTGATTCACTCCCCAGCCTGTCAGGGGCTTCTCGAGGAACATTTCCCAGCATCCGGCGTAAACCGCCTGACGAAACTCGAGGGGCCCAGATTCACCCAGGCGGTCGGTTAATGCGCGACGCTGGCCTGCGAAACTCAAAGCAAGGACCAGTCCCAGAGCGCCGGTAAGGCTAACGGCAATGCAGGTGCGGCACAACGCGCGATTCGACGACCGCACAATCAGGATCCCCATGCTCACGACAAACGAAAGCCACACCGCCCGCGTCATGGTCGCAAGGATCGCGACCGGCAGCGCCCCGAGCAGGAGTGCCGCTCGAAGGCCGCGCATCCTTCCCCTCAGGGTGGCATGCACCGCCAGCACGCCAAGCATGTTTAGCGATACGCCATTTGCCACGGCTTGCAGCAGAGGGCCCCGCGCCCGGTCTACGTGGTAGCCAAGACTTTCATCCAGGATGAAGCGCGGAAAGATCAGCGATCTCGCTCCCAGCAGAAATGCGATTGAGGTGAAGCAGAGATAAGCCAGCACCAATAGCGCGAAGAGTTCGAATTGCCGCAACTGCCGCTCGTCCCGGAAAACAAACATTGCCAGGTGAAACAACGCGAAAGGAACAATAAACTTGGCCGCGAGCAGGCACCAAGTCTGGTTATCGAAAGGTTGGCCCACGACACTGGCCACCGCCAGCAACGCCAAGCCCATCATCGGCCAGGTGGCGCGTTCCACAAAAATGAATTGCTTCCGCATAATCATGGCCCGGCCCGCGACTCCCACAAACAACAGCACAAATGCGACGCGGTCAATCTCGTAGAAAGGTACATCGGGGTGGCGCAACAACATCGCGGTCAACGCCAGCAGAAACAAAGCCGCCGGAGCACTGATCACGAGCTGCACAATTCGGAGCCCGAATTCCAACGCGAGCCGTACCCCCTTGTCTGCCCACGAAACTGAAACCGGTCCTATAGCTAGTGACGAGTTCATTGTCCAGTCCCTCGCAGCACCGCCGATGCCGTCTTCAGCAGAATTCTGAGGTCCATCCCCAGGCTCCAGCGGTGGATGTACTCAAGGTCCAGCTTCATTCCGGCCTGGAAAGACGGATCTCGCCTCGACATCACCTGCCAGAGCCCGGTGATTCCAGGTGCGACGTCAAGCCGGGGCAGATCTTCCATGCGGTAACCGGAGAAATCGTCGAGCGGATGCGGCCGCGGCCCCACCAGGCTCATTTCCCCTTTGATCACGTTCACGAGTTGCGGAAGCTCATCCAGACTGAACCGGCGGAGAAACCGCCCAAGGCGCGTGATTCGCGGATCGTCGGTAATTTTGAAGAACGGCCCTTGCCTCTGATTGCGCTCGCGCAAACCCTCTTTCAAAGCTTCTGCGTCTCGGACCATAGTCCGAAATTTGTAGCACCGAAAAGGTCTGCCCTTGTGACCGGCCCGTAGAGCGCTATACAGCACGGGTCCGCGCGAGTCGAGCTTTACGAGCACCGCGACGAAAGCCAGCACTGGAGCTAGCAAAATCAGTAATGCCGCCGCCCCGGTTAGATCCACAATTCGCTTAAGCCGTAATTGCGTGGCTGGGATTTGTTCCTCGTGCAAACAGATCAGCGGAATGCCGGCGACCTGTTCCGTGGCTGCCGCGGCTTCGCAGCCGAACAAATCAGGCGCCAGCTTCACATCCAGCCGCAAGCGCCGTGCTTCCCGCAGCAACCGCAAAGTGTGATCGCGGTCGTGCGGCGGCGCCACGATCACTTCATCCACAAATATGGAGCGTGAAAACTGGGCCAAATCGCTGGTGCGCCCGACCACGCCGTTCCCCAACGGCTTTCGATCGTCCAGAAAACCGCAAAACGCGCGGCCCAATTCCGGGTGCGATTCCAGATGCCGCGCGATCTGGCGTCCCAGCCTCCCCGCCCCGATGATGAGCACGTTTCGTGCGCCAGACCGGAAACGCATGCCGAGCCGGATTCGCTCCCAAGCCGTAACGGCCAAGTTGCCGGTGGACGCGCTGCGCACGTGATCCGTCGGGTTTCGCCATGTTGACAACTCGGGCGGTGCTACTTCCCGCTTCGGAGGTTTCTTGCCCATCCAGAAAGGTTCAACACCGGGAATCAGGCGCGCATTCCTATCAGAAGCCGTAAATCTTTCTCCGGGATTCAATAATGGCGAAGACATGTCAGATCAATTCCAATTCGTAACCACGAGTCTGGACGACAACTGAACGTTGCACAGCTTCGATGGAAATCAACACAGTCTCCCTTTCGTGTCTCAAGAACAGGCCTTCCAATCCATCGAGGCAGCCGCCTCGCAGCCGGACACGCTGCCCCGCCTGCACAAACGGCCTCAGGGAACATGGCTGCCGCTCCAGCAGTAATCGATGAAGGTCATCAAGTTGTTTCGCGGGCACAGGTATCACGGCTCCTCCAAAACCCACAAATCCGATCAAGCCTGCAGTTTGCAACACCCGATGTCGCGCTTCCCGGGAGGAGTCGATCTGCACGAACGCATATCCAGGAAACAAGGCAACGGTTACAAGTTTCTGGCGGTCGCTCCACCGGTGTTGTTCGGTTCGCAGGGGGAGATACACCTCGCAACCCTTCTGCGCAAGTTGGGCAGCCACTTTTTTTTCAAAGCGGTAGCGGGTTTGAACTGCGAACCATTGCGGCAGATCGCTCTCTGCGAGAGTGGATACTGCGGCGGCCTTAGGTGCGGAGACGCGCAAGGCATAGCTAGCGCTCATTGAGTCCCATGAAAGTTCTTTAAGATGATTGTTGAAATGCGTTTGAGGCGAGGACAGTAGTGGAACGACTTATGCCGACATCTTAAAGGCGCCGGTAGATCCGGTCAGGCATCGGAAAGAGCCGCCCGCTCAATACCGTACCCAGAATTCGTGATCTTCCGGTTTGCAATGACTCCTTGACCTTCCGAACCGACGCCTTCCGTGTATTATTTGCCCCGAGCACCAGAACTATTCCGTCCGTCAGTTCGGCGAGTATCGCAGCTTCGTTTGAGGTTCCTGCGACCGGTCCGTGGATCACGGAATATTCAAATTCGCTTCGTAACGCGGCTAAACGCGAGAGCCAGTACCGCCCTATTCCAGAGTGCGGGTCCTGCTGGGGTCCGCACTCCGGTACGAACCACAAATTGCCGCCAAGTCGTGTGGCAGATGACTTAAGCGCGCCGTAGCCAGATCCAGGAAATCTCACGACATCTTTCTCGGCGGGAGACCGGATCACTACGGCAACATCAGAGGAAGTCTCCAAGGACAGCGCCTGGCCCACCTGATCGCAGATGGCCGCCACATCGACGTTTCGTCCCACCGCGCTGAATGCTACCTGCTTTATCAGACGCGCATCTCCACAAAAGAAGAGGCGTCGCACCAAGCCTCGAATCTGTTCGCGCGCAAACTCCTCGGGATTCCAGCTCTCTGCATCGACAACCGCGTGCGCCGCATGCTCGGCAGCCACTTCGATCGCAGGGCCGATCAGATCTGACGTACGCAGCACGTCCGGATTCGCGCTCATCTCATCTCCTTCACGCCGACAATCGCTTTCCGGTTCCTTCCGGCAGCGAAGCCAATACTGGAATTTCCAGACACGCAAACACTTCTTCAGGGGTGCGCAGCGCCGGATCGAAATAATCCGCTGCAAATGCCGCGCCAGTCCCGGAAGCCACACTCCCAACAAATCCCACGAGCACCACCAAAGCGGGAGGCCATACCGGAAGGGCGGGGACAACGGGTTTTTCCGCAATCGCCACATTGACGATTCCACCCTGGTCGAGTGCATCCCCCATGCGTGCTTCCTCGCGTTTTTTCACATAGAGAAGGTAATTTTCCTCGGCGGCCTTCTCGCTGCTCGTAAGATCGTCCTGCACAACCGCATCCTCGCCAAGCTGACGAGCCAGCGCTCGATAATCCGCCAACTGCGCCGCGGCCGTTGCCTCTTTCCCTTCCAAGCCCTTTTTCTCGACTTCGGCCTTCTGCAGTTCAGACTTCGCCCATTCATAGTTCACGTCCTGGTCGGTAGTTTCGTCCCTGACCGGAGTGAATTTCTCATTCGCGACTGACGCTTTGGTCTGAGCGATCTGCTGATCGATCTCCTGCACCAGCCGGTTGCCGGGCTCGAATTTGGTGAGCAGCTGCGTCCTCTTCAATTCGAGGTCGAGCAAGCTAGCCTTTAGCGCCCGCAGCAGTTCCGGATTATCCGCCGTGCGAACCTGGGTAACGGTTCGCTCGGGCAACGTTCCCATTTGCGCTCTAAGTTCGTGTACCCGGTGTTCTACCTCCGACATCCGCAATTGGGCCTGCCGGCAACTCGCTTCCACATCGTTAATGCGCTGCAACACGAGGTCACGCTGCTGAGCCGCGACCACGACATTTTTAGCGGTTGTAAAGTCGACGAGTTTTTTTTCGGCATCCTCCAATTGCCGCCGCGACTCCGCGGCCTGCTGGTCGAAGAAATGAAACTGTCCTCCTGGCCGGTGCACTTCCATGTGTTTTTCCAGGTAAAGACCGGCCAGCGACTGCAGGACACGCGCCGCCATCTGGGGATCCGGTGCGTCATACGACACCGAGATGACGTCGGTTTTCTTCACTGCCTCGACGTCAAGCCGCTTCGACAGCCTCTTGGCTGCGCGTTCCACTTTCGCGGCCCGCCCTTCACGAGGGCGCAACCATCTCAGCCAGTCGTGCGAAGCCAAATCGTTAGCTTCGACCACGCGCCGCAAAACCTCGTCATCTTTCAGCAGTTCCACTTCTGAATTCAGCTCTTCCTCGCTCACCTCCACCCGGGAAAAGTCAGGAGGGGCGTTGGGCTGAGCAGTCGCGGGAGGGTCCGAGCGGCCCCGGCGTACCAGCACCTGCAAGTGAGCCCGGTAGCTCGCACCGGCAATTGCGTAGAGAATAGCTGCGACCAGCACAAAACCCGCGACGCCGAGAAAAACCCTCCCTTGCCGGAACAGGACCATTGCCAGTTCCCTCAATGTGGGAGATTCCGGATTTCCGGTGGAGCGTGCTGAATCCTGCTCTTTCATGTGATTCGTCCGCTTTCGCTCAAAACTGCGTGGAACCTACATACATGCTCAAGGTCGGTCTGGTGAGAAACGGTTCAATCTTCGAAACGCTATTTTGTGGAACAAAGATCATGTCGCCGGGGCGCAACCCCGCCAGTTCGCCAAGATCTTTTCCCTGCAGCATCCTCTTTAAATTGAAGACATGGGCCTCGACCAGATCGCCCTCGACGCGCCGGAAGAGCAGCACCTGCGAGTGCTTGGCGTCGTGCGTAAGTCCTCCCGCAATCTCCACCGCTTCCATGATCGTTGTCTCCGCCCGCAGTTCGTACTTGCCGGGCCGGCCCACTTCACCACCTGCGACAAAATAGGGATGCTCAAACTCTTTCAGCGCCACGGCTACCTGAGGTTCATGCAGATATCCCTGATAGGCTTTGGTCACGGATTCACGCAGCTCCTCGAGCGTCAAACCTTGTGCAAACACTTCTCCGGCATCTTTCAGCATGATGTATCCATCCGGCTGAATCGTCAGCGTCTGATCGTACTCGGGAGAGAGTGTGAAACTCAGGGTCACCACATCACTTCGGTTCAGCCGGTAAAGCGGACGGCGCCCTCCGAGCAAAGGGTTTCCCTTGCCGTCCGCTATTCCGGGTTTTGCAGCCGTCGTTGCCGTGCTCGCCATGCCAGCCCCGATTTGGCTGGAAGGCGAAAACTGCACGGTGACTCCCAGGCTTTTTTGGTCCTGGGCGAAAGCGGCCACGCAAAGCTGAAGCGCCAGCATGAGTCCCGCGAATTTGCTGGAGCCGACGAAATTCCTCATGGCGCGAACCCGAACTTTCCCGAATCCCGGGACCTGCTCAACCCGGTATCTCTCGTTCCCGCAAAGTATTCCGACCCGAACTTCGGGGCAAGACATGGAAAGTGTTGTCCACGAAAGTAGACACTGTGAAATTCCGGATGAAATGGCCTGCCGCACAGCTGGTATGCGGCCTTCCGTCGCGCGGCAACTGAGTGGTCGGAACCAATTCGAGCGGCAAACTACCTTCTTACGAACTATCCACGAAAGTAGACTTGCACGTTTGCGAAATCACTCGGGAGCGGTTGATGTTTATTGCGGACTCGCTCGAATCCTGCAAATTGCCTCTGGATTTAAAGAGAGTTTGACACACCAAGAAGTTCGGCTCTGCCCGGCCCCGTGTTTTTCCACAGCTCCAGAGCCCGGTTTCCCGATTCGAGAGTTTCACCGAAATTTTGTGCCACGTTTCCTTGAGATGACAGGCGTCTGACCCTAAGATCGAACTTCTACCGTTTCCCGGAGCCCTGTCAATGAGGTCGCCGCTCGTTTCGTGCTCAGCCATCCCTGTCCTGATTGCAGACTCCAATCGCATGCAGGCTCAATTACTCACGAGCGCGCTGCGCCGGCGCTCCGAGTTCCACGTCTCGACCTGTGCGACCGATGTCAACTCGGTGCTCGAGGCTCTGACAGACGCGCCTCCAAAAGTTGTTATTTTCTCTCTGAATCACTCGATCAGCACGGCCGGCCAGATGGGGACGTTGCGCGCCGTTCACCTCTCTCATCCACAGATTGCCAAGGTGCTTCTGGTCGAATCCTCGAACCGCGATCAGGTCATCCATGCCTTCCGCTCCGGAGTTCGCGGGATTTTCTGCATCGCGAATGCACACTTTCGCCTTCTGTGCAGGTGCATTGAGCGGGTTGCCGAGGGCGAGGTCTGGGCAAGCGCCGAAGAGATTCGATATCTTCTCGACCTGGTCTCCGAGGTGCCATCTCTTCGAGTTCTCAACTCTCGGGGACGCGACATCATCACTCCGCGCGAAGAACAGGTTGTAGCCCTTGTCGCCGAAGGTCTGAGCAATCGTCATATTGCCCGCGAACTTAATCTCAGCGAGCACACCATCAAAAAATATCTGTTCAGGATTTTCGACAAATTGGGGATTTCATCTCGCGTCGAACTCGTCCTCTATGCTGTCAACCACGGGGCTGCCCTGCCAGCCGAATGGCTCGCCGCCACCCGCGGTCCGGGAGCCGGTTAGTTTTATCCGCTATTTGGAAAAGACTGGCGCCGCCTGTATAAATCTGGTGAGCGGAATTCCGTGGCAAACGAACCCTCTAATTCAGGCGCCAATCAGCCAGGCCGGCGCAGCACCATCATCGCCGCCGGTCTGCTCCTTCTCGCGCTCGCATGGGTAGTGATCTATACCAACCGCGGCGCGTTTCTAAGCCCATTGGCCTTAGTCGTGGTCGCGGCGATCGGGGTTGCCGCCCTGCTGCTGCAACTGCGATTGCGTCCAAACGTTTCCGCCGTGCCTGCGCAGAACGCCTCGGTTCGCGGCTCCCTTTGGATCAATGCACTCGGCGTGCTCTTTGCGCTGGCGGCCGTCCTCTCGGACCTTTTCCATTTGGCGCCAGCTTATATGCTCATTTCTGCTCTCATCGCAGTCGTCTGTTTCGCGGTTAGCGGCATGGTTGTTCTTAGCGCGCTACGCAAAGGGCGAGGGTAGTCGCAGTGCCGCCAAGTGTCCTTGCGGACTCGGCTCTGATCAACACACGAGAGGGCTGCGATTCTATGGCTTGAACTCGACTGCGACCGTGGTCTGAACCACTACCGGCTGACCATGCAAGCGATAAGGTTGAAAGCGCCACCAGCGCAAGGCAGACTCAGCGGCCCTGGCGAGCACCTCGGGACCGTTTTTTGCCTGCACGTTCACGACGGAACCATCGCGTCCGATGATTACATCGAGCACGATCACCCCCTGCAGATGTTCGGGCTGGGCGGCTGCCGGATAATCTGGATCGACCCGATGCGTCACCAGAGTCTGCATCACTTCGGCCGAAACCCGTGCCTCGGGTTGCAGCGGTACACTTTCACTCTTCTGTAATCCAGACTCCAACGCTTGCCAGCCGTGATTCCAACGCCACCAGCCAACCGCCAGCAAGATTGCGGTGAGGGCGATGAAGAAAATCCAACGACCCCGGCTGCGTTTGCGTATCGTGAGGTGAGACGAATCGGCGGCGTGAAGATCGAATCCGCGCGGCGCTTCAACGGCAGTTTCCGTTCGCGGCAGCGGCTGTAATTCTGTTTTCACGCTCTCTGCAGATCCCTGAATGGCTGATTGCTGCTCCGCTGAGAGTCCAACAAATTCCAATCCTGCCCGCAGCTTATCGTAATGCCGCACCCGCGCTCGTGCGCGCAACGGCGACGCCCCTGGCAAGCGCAGCTCAACGGCCACGTTTTCTCCAGGCGAAACTTCTCCTGCCAGCACCGCCGCCACGCCGCCTGCACCCACATCCAGCGAGCGCCCCGGCACCGTATCAGGAACTCCCGACCGCAGCACCGTCACTTCCAGCGGCGCCTTCAACCGAAAACGCGAACTCCTCCGCCGCGATAGCCTTTCCGAAGATTGTTCCGCTACGCCTGAGGCCACGCCGAACCTCGTTCTATAGAGATTGGCCTAAACTGATCGACTACTTACGCGCCCGCAACTCAATAATTTGGTCGCCTTCGGCGATTAGCACGACGCCTGCCATTCCAATGAATAATCCATGCTCCACCACTCCGGGCATGTCGCTAAGCTTCCGCGCCAAACGCTCAGCATCCCGAATCTCCCCAAAGCGGCAATCGAGAATGTAATTGTTCTCGTCAGTTAAATAGGACTTTCCATCCTTATTTCGACGAGGCGAAACCTCAGCGCCCAGCGCTTCTATTTTCTTCTTTACCACCGGCATCGCGAACTTAATTACTTCAACCGGGAGTCCAAACTTTCCCAACACGGGAACCCGTTTCGTCGAATCGGCAATGATCACATACTGCTTCGAAGCCGAAGCGACAATCTTTTCCCGCAGCAAGGCACCGCCTCCGCCTTTAATCAGCCGCAACTCAGGATCGACTTCATCGGTTCCATCCACTGTCACATCGATCTCGGGACATTCCTCAAACGAAGTCAGTGGAATCCCCAGACTGGCCGCCTGCTCTCCCGACCGCTCCGAACTGGGAATGCCACGCACCCGCAATCCCCGCTTCACCTGCTCGCCCAGCAGTTGAATAAAATAAGCCGCCGTCGATCCCGTGCCCAGCC
>Ga0070731_10004221_pt1 | contig 12486 bp, 11 predicted proteins | sample Coa_R1_2_FD_66448 | JGI IMG/M metagenome (GOLD analysis project Ga0070731, IMG submission 66448) | Surface soil microbial communities from Centralia Pennsylvania, which are recovering from an underground coalmine fire - Coalmine... | ecosystem: Environmental > Terrestrial > Soil > Unclassified ... | reverse complement strand
TATTACTTCTACCTCGATAGCACGCCCACGCACTCTTACATGAAGTATCTCTACAAATATCCGCAAGGCGCTTTTCCTTACGATGACCTGGTGACGACCAATAAAGAGCGCAACCGCGGCGACATGGAGTACGAACTTCTGGACACCGGGATCTTCAATACCGATCGGTACTTCGATGTGTTCGTTGAATATGCCAAACAGAGTCCTGAGGACATCTTGATCCAGGTCAGCGTGTCGAATCGAGGGCCTGAGCCAGCTACTTTACATGTCCTTCCGACCTTCTGGTTTCGCAACACATGGTCTTGGCAGGCTGATAGCACCAAACCATCGATGAAGCAGGTGATCACTAGAAAAGGTATTCAGGCGATTGCGGCGCTACATGCCACACTGGGCGATCGTCATCTGTATTGCGATGGAGAAACTCCATTGCTCTTCACCGAAAATGAGACCAACAACGAACGGATCTTTGGCACGGCGAATGCCAGTCGCTACGTCAAGGACGGAATCAACAACTGCGTTGTGAACGCGAGACCAGATACTGTCAATCCCCAGCAAGTGGGGACGAAAGCTGCTGCTCACTATACCATCACCGTTGGTGCCGGCGAAACCGCCACCATCCGCCTGCGACTCAGTGACCTAGCACACAGCGCCTTGCGCGATCCTTTCAAAGGTTTCGGTGAAATGTTCGAAACTCGCCGGCATGAAGCCGATGAGTTCTATCGAGCCATCACGCCAGAGACGGTGAGCAAAGATGAGGCGTTGGTTATGCGACAAGCTCTCGCCGGGATGCTTTGGTCAAAACAATACTTTGGGTTTGATTTGGACACGTGGCTTGAGGAACATGGTGTAAATCCGATAAATCCCGGTGGAACCCAAATCCGGAATAGCGAATGGGCCCACATGGTCAATCAGCACATCATCTCGATGCCGGACAAATGGGAATATCCCTGGTACGCGGCGTGGGATCTGGCCTTCCACACCATCGCACTTTCGACGGTGGATGTAGACTTCGCGAAAGAGCAGCTCGATTTGATGCTCCAGCAGTCTTACTTGCATCCGACCGGGCAGATTCCAGCCTACGAGTGGAACTTCAGCGATGTAAATCCTCCGGTACATGCCTGGGCCACGATTTTTCTATACCGGACCGAGCAGGTTCTCAACGGCAAGGGTGATTTGGACTTCCTGAAGCGCTCATTCTCGAAACTGATTCTGAACTTCAGCTGGTGGATCAACCGCAAAGATCGTTTCGGCAAGAACCTGTTCGAAGGTGGCTTCCTCGGCCTCGACAACATCGGCGTTTTCGACCGCAGCGCGCAGCTCCCCACCGGAGGTCACCTGGAGCAAGCGGACGGAACCGCATGGGTATCTTTATTCTGCCAAAATATGCTCGAAATGAGCATCGAACTGGCAGCCCACGATTCGCATTTCGAAGATATGGCAATGAAGTTTGCGGAGCATTTCCTTTGGATTGCCCGCGCCATGAATCAGATGGGCTCCAGTGGCATGTGGGACGAAGAAGATGGATTTTACTACGATGTTCTTCGCCTTCCCGATGGCAATGCGACCCGTCTCAAGGTCCGCTCTATGGTTGGATTGTTGCCTCTTTGTGCCGCCACCGTCATCGAACCCTGGCAGCGCGAGCGTGTCCCGAGAGTTACAGAACTCCTGCAGGAACGCTGGCGACGCATGCCCGACCTGCGCAACAGCATTCATCCTACCGGCCGAGGCTATCTTGGCTACGGGGAGCGCGGCATCGCTGCGCTGGTGAATCCGGAACGACTGCGCCGAATCCTGGCCCGCATGCTGGACGAAAACGAATTTCTGAGCCCCTATGGAATTCGAGCACTGTCCCGCTACCACGACCAGCACCCTTACGTCGTCCATGTGGGAAGCCAGGAATACAAGGTGAACTACCTTCCAGCGGAATCCGATACAGGCATGTTTGGGGGAAACTCCAACTGGCGTGGTCCGGTATGGATGCCGGTCAATGCATTGCTCATACGTGCTTTGCTGCAGTACTACCTCTATCACGGAGACAACTTCAAAATCGAATGTCCTACCGGCTCAGGCAATCTGATGAATCTGTTTGAAGTGGCCCGTGAAATCTCCAATCGCTTGACGCGAATTTTCACACGCGATCAATCTGGCCGGCGGCCGGTGTATGGAGGCACGGAGAAATTCCAGAGTGATCCTCACTGGAAGGACTACATTCTGTTCTACGAGTACTTTCACGGCGACAACGGCGCAGGCCTTGGCGCCAGCCACCAGACCGGTTGGACCGGTGTCGTTGCAAAGCTGATCGACCTCTTCGGCCGGCTCGACGGAGAGCACATGCTTCAACTTGGTAAGACCGAAGTATTCGCGAAGAAAGAGTCAATAGGACAAGAACACGTCAAAGTGGCCTAGATATTCAGCGATCAATGAAGTCGACACGTGGATCTCGACTTCCGATCTCACCAGGAAATCTGGAACAGTGCTCGACGTGAGTGCGCTGCGCTGATGCGCCACGATCTTTTATTCGAGGTGCCACCATGAAACGGCTTGCGCGACTGGCTGTGATTTCTTTTCTCGTAACCGTGCTGGCAGGCTGCGGAGCTGTATTCGTAGGTTTTGTCTCGAACCCAGGTGTTGTTCCTACGACTATGAGCGGAACAGTCCTAATCGTTTTTCTTGGCATCTCAGCCGACGCTAACGGCACAGTCGCCCAAGTAACGCAGGTGACTCTCGAGACCTCTGGCGTTGCAAAATCGATGGCCTTCTGTGGAGATCAGAGAACTCTATTCCCAATCAATCAAAGTATTAAGGTTGAATTCACCAACGGGACGCCATGTTCGGCTCTCGTGAACGTAGCCATCATCTGACATCTCAATTGGGCAATCAACGTTTTGTCACTCTGCGCAAGACGTGAGTTTCCACGAGATGCCTGGATCAGCTCATTATCAATCCTCATCCTCAGGCACCGGATTCCACGAGTTGTCGGGATTGTACAGCTCCATCTTCTCGAACTCGTCGATGGTTTTCACCCCAAAGTCCTTGTCATAAACAATGCCGTCGTGGCTGACGATGAAGGTTCTCACACCCGTCACCCCGTACTCGGCCGGTGCCGCCACCAAGGCAAAGCCCCCGATCATTATTCCTTTCACGACAAAGTCCATTTCGCCGAGCGGCGCTGCCGGCCCTTGTCCTTTGAGAATCTTAAAGAAATAACCATGGTACGGCTCCGCGCGGCTGGTATAGCCCTCTTCGATAACACGCGCAATCTTTTCGCCGACAGGACCGTCCCAGCCGCCATCGGCATTTTGCCAAGCCAGGCCGTCTTGCTTCCCGGGCGTGCTCACAATGCGTTGAGCGTATTGGTTCACGTCGTATCCCTCATGGGGCTTAAGGGCGTATTCGTGTTGTGCTTCTACATAGCCGCGGCAGATGGCAATAGCATCTAATTCGTTGGCGCCGATGCGACGATAGAGAAGTTCCTGCCAGCCCGCTTTCGCGTCAAACGTCCATTTGTCACCTCTCTTTACTAACGGCACGGGGAATGGCCAGTCCTCGTTACCTACAAGAAGGAACGCACGGTTGCCGTTCTTCGGATCCACGGAAACGCTCTTCTTTTCACGAGCCTCGGCAACAAATTCCGCGGCGTGCTGCCGGTCTTGCGGGAATTCGCCGCTAAACACGATGTCATCTCCACCGGGGCCAAAAATATGACCGAGTGCAACCACGTCGAACTTGTCGGCGGCATCGACTAACACGTCGGCAGCCTGTTGCGGAGTGTCAAACATCCTCGCGCCTGAGGCTGCGACAGTCGCCGCAGAGGGAGCTTTCGTCGATGCGGCGGGCTGCGCAACACCCCTCGGCAATGTGCAGAAACATGCCCATGCCAGGGCGCCGACAACCCAAACAAGTCTCGCGAGACTTCCCTTCGCAGATGTTGATCTCATTCTGTGCTCCTGGGATTGAATATTCCGCTACGTGGGCGCCTACCTGCGTCGCCCACCGCCCCCACCACGACTACCTCCGCCTCCGCGACTGCCCCCGCCTCCGCTTCGAGATCCCATGCTGGATGAACCGCGACTGCTGTTGGCGCGCGCGCTTGATCCGCTATAGCCTTTGGAGCCTCCTCCGAAAGCATCCCGGTTTCCGCCACCGCTGCGCGAGAGATCCCGCCCTCCGATACGATCTCCTCCGCCTCCGCCAGCTCTGTTGCCATTGCCTGCGCCGCGAGTTCGGTCGCTTGTAGTAGCCCTACCACCGCTACCTCGGTTGCTCTGGAGATTGCCGCCTTGCCGACCAACCTGTTGCCTGGCGTTGGCTTGCCGGTTGCTGAGGGAGTCACCGCGCGCGGTGCCTCCAAATCTGTCCGCCGTCGCTCGGTCTCGATAAGGTGCTCCGCCGCGGTGTGCTGGATTATGTTGCCAGTTGCCGCGTCCGCCACCACCCGCGGGCAACGTGGATGGGCGATTCCCGCCGCCAGCTCCACCAACTCCACCCACACCACCGACTCCACCCGCTCCACCAACCCCGCCAGCTCCGCCTACACCCCCGGCTCCGCCTACTCCACCCGCTCCGCCTACTCCGCCAGCTCCACCAAGGTTGCCGCGATTTCCACCACCCGCTATTGGATTCGAAGGGCGCGCGCCGATATTGTTCCGGTTGCCGTTTCCAATGTTGTTGCGGTTCCCACCGTTAATGTTCGTGTTGCGATTAAAATTGTTGTTGTGGTTGATGTACACGTTGTTATTGCCACCCCAGCCGCAGCCCCAACCCCAACCGCCGCCCCAAAACGCCCCCATCGCGACGCCAATGCCAAAAGAAATTGCCATCCCCGCCGCGTAGTATCCCGCGGGTGGGTAGTAAATCGGTGGATAAGGATAGATCGGCGCACCGTACACCACGACGGGATCATAAGAAGGCACATATACGACTTGCGGATTTGCTTGTTCGACTATGATTACGCTCTTGTTCTCGATTACTTGCGTTTCCACTTTCTGCTGCTCCGTCGACTTCAAGGTGCCCTTGTCCTGAGCTTTTTTACGCATGCGCTGCACCGCATCCATGACATCGTTTTGCTGCGCCAGAAACGCATTGCCCAGATCAGTGGTCCACTGAATGTCGTCGGCCAGCCGCTTCACCACCTCCGGTAGGCCCGCCAGCGCCTGGATGCTCGGGTCCCACGATTCCTTTTCCACTGCATCCGCAAGCGCCTTGTCTTTTAGATTTTTGTTTTTCTCTAGCCACTGCTGAAGCTGAATGATCTCGAGAGGATACGTGGACGCAGCCAGAGCCTGTGCCAACATTGGATCCGGGTAGAGGGCAATGGGTGCGACGAGAGAGTCCAGTTGATCTGCCGGAATCTTGGCGGCCTCGTTTTGTGGTGCGCTCGCGGTCGGCTGTGATTGGGACGAAACATATGCCAGCGTATCGCCCGGTAGAAGGAAAGCAGCGCAGAGAATTGCGACTACTGATCGACCACTTACGCCGTTTGTTTTCGAAATCATGAGACCTCTCTATTCATTCGGAGCCGCCGCAGAGTTCCGAGAGGGAGTGTGTCATCCTGCACTCTTTCCTTCCGAGACGCGGTGACATGTTCACGAACGATAGAAACGCGGCGAATTGAACGCGACACGAAAGGTGCAATTGCATTGCCCGTATGATCCGGAAATCATTTCGCGGTACTCGTCTCTGAATTGAACCGTAGCTCCGAGTCCCTGTCGCAGCAACTAGGGAAACCCCTAAGTAGCCTGAGCGGTTTCACATCGCTGGCAACTAGCACACATCACAATGGGGGCGCAACGTCTCGATGCCTAGGGCTACGGACGATTCTTCGAGCGGGAAAATGCACAAGAGGAACAATTCGGTGTCGGGCGACGGAAGATACACTTCGCGCCTCTCGGGATCTGCCGCCGTCAGAGATCATCGCGAAGCATCTACGATGCGGCGGCGAAAATTACGATCGCCGCAAACGTCGTGGCGAGTGGACTGGTCCTCATCCTCCCAGCACCACGGCGATTCCAACCAGCGCACCTCCGATAATCGCCAGCCCCAGCCCCATCCTCCACGGCCGGTGATCGGCATAGACTCCGAACGCATAGCCAGTCAGAAATAACATCAGCACCGCAACGGTATTCGAAAGACGCATGGCTAGCCTGACGTCGTGAACGAACAGAAATGGAATCGACACCGGGAATGTGGTCAGGAAGACGGCCCAGAATACTGCGCCAGCACCCAGCCAATCTTTCTTTGAGACAGTGGGAAGCCTCGGAAGATCCGGCAGTCGATTCAATTTCTGGCGCATTCCTTCCAGGTCGGCCAAAGATAAGACGGAGGCCAGCAGAGGCGGCAATGCATCCGAAATCACCTCATAGGCCGCGACAGGATCTTGCGCGTACTGCACCGCGCGCAGCTTCGCGATGGCGGTGCCTCTCTCGACAAAACGCCGGACTAGGTGCATGACGCCATCAATGATGCCCCATGCCAGATTGCACCCGAGCGCTCCAATCAGCAATGTGCGCACTTCTTCCCGGCCGGCCTGGTTGACGCTAAGCGAGCAAGTGAAGGTGAGGACCATCAGCAAGCCGAACCATATCTCTGAAATGGTCTCCAGCGGTTCGAGCGCGCGCTTCGACCTCATGGTTGCAATACGCGAGGTCTGCTGATACTCCCTATTTCCTTCAATTCCCATTGCTGTTGTCGGCCCGAAGAGCGCCCTTCCGTTTCGGCAGATCGTCTGGGAGCGGGTGCAGATGGCTCTCCACAAGTGCTACGCCGCCGCGGATTGCTCCGACTCGTCGCGATCGTTCCGTCCTGCCAAATTAGTAACCAGACTCTGGCCTATCTCTGCTGATTCATCAGTGGTCTCGATTGCGGCGAGTGGCCCCTTGCGCGCTTGGACCGCACTCTCTGACACTGAGCCAAAATCTTCGGGAACTTCAACCTGTGCGGCGATCTCCATCTTCCGGGTCACTGCCCAAGCGAGATAAACCAAGGCACCAATTGAGACCATCACGATCAGCATCGCCTTTCCTATGGCCCAGGCAAATACAACATCGTTCGCGTCAAACACCGGTCGCGCTCCTCGGAACTGGAGACAACGCTATCGTCGGGTCGATCTCCGGCACTACTAGGGATATCCCTAGTAGAACGGTCGCGCGAATTTATGGAACATGACTCATCAGAAAGCAGTCGGGCTCATTCGCGGCGATTGGACTCGCAAAGCAAATGTCTACTCTGCTGAAATTCAAAATCATGGGAATGCCGCTGATTCTTGCGCTCGCGTTCATGAGCTTGGGCACCAGAGTCATGAGAGCTGCAGATCGAGCATTGCCCAGCGTCTCCGCGGCATCATCCCAAGTTTTCCTCGAACCATCTTTCGAGCCAGGTCCTTCCGCCGCATCTTCCGAAAAAGAAGAGCACGGTTTATCGCAAAAAGCCGAGGAGATCGCTCGCTTCGCCAACTTCTCGATCACGAACTCGATTGTGGTTACCTGGATCGTCGCCCTTGGCCTTATCGTTTTCGCCCGCCTCGCAACTCGGAACATGAGACCTGTTCCCGGAGGAATGCAGAACCTGTCGGAGTGGCTGGTCGAAAGTCTGTATAGCTTTTTGGAAGGAATCATTGGACCGCATCTGGTCAAGCGGACGTTCTGGTTCTTCGCCACCATTTTTATCTTCATTCTCACCACGAACTGGATGGGCCTCCTTCCCGGGGTCGGTAGTATCGGGTGGGGACATCGCACTCCGAACGGCTTTGTGATTGACCATCCTCTGTTTCGAGGGGTCAACGCGGATGTCAACATGACGCTGGCGATGGCCTTGGTGTTCTTCGCCTGCTGGATCGTCTGGGCTCTTCAGGAGGTTGGTTCTGCCGGTTTTCTGAAGGAACTATTCGCTCCGAAAGGCGAAACCTCAGGCTTGTTGAAGGTGTTGATGATTTGCGTTTTCTTTGTGGCCGGCTGCCTCGAGGTTATCTCCATATTGTTCCGGCCTGTGTCCCTGAGCTTTCGGCTCTACGGCAACATATTCGCCGGCGAAAATTTATTGGAAGCCATGGCCAAGATGGTCCCCGGCTTTGGCTGGTTGCTGCCCATTCCTTTTTACCTGCTTGAGTTGCTGGTGGGTTTGGTTCAGGCGCTGGTTTTCATGTTGTTGACCGCTGTCTTCACGATGCTGATTTGCCAGCACGAGGAAAAAGCACCGGCGGTCGTACACCACTGAGTCATAAATTACGCCGGCTTGACCACGTGCCGTCACGCGGATCCTGGCGGCATGAATAGAGAGAGGTAACAACCATGACTGGGAATCTGCATGTTGGCCTGGCTGCACTTGCTGCCGCTCTAAGTGTGGGCTTGATCGGCATGAAAGCGTCGGAAGCCGTGGGACGCAATCCCGACGCATCGACGAAAATTCTGGTCCAGTCGATCCTCTCGATCGCCTTCGCGGAAGCGATCGTGTTCTATGCCCTGTTCCTGGTGAAGTAGAGCCTGTGAAATATAGCAAGAGAAATAACGGATCTTCCCATCAGCGGCGGCGGTGGAACGGGTGCTCCCGTGGGTTGAAAGGAAAAACATGAACGCTCTGGTTTTGCTGGCGACAGTCGAGAGCGGAGGCAAGGTCGAGGAGATCGCCCGCACCTTCGGTGTGGACTGGTCTCATCTGATTGCCCAGATCATCAGCTTCTCGATTGTCTGTGCGCTCCTTCATCGCTTTGCCTACAGCCGCATCCTCAATATGCTGGAAGAGCGAAAACGGCAAATCAGTCAAGGACTGCTCAACACCGAAAAAATCAGCGCCGAGTTGGCCCGGACCGAGGTCAGAAATCGGGAAATGATGATACGGGCCAACGTCCAGGCGACCAACCTGATCGAAGAAGCACGTGCCGCAGCCTCCCAGGTGCAAGCACAGGAGACTCGAAAAGCGATTGCCGCCGCCGAAATGATCATGGTCAAGGCACGAGAGGCAGCCTCGCAAGATCACGATCGAATGCTCGCTGAGCTCAAACGTGAAGTGGGACGGCTGGTGGTACAGACCACCGCCAACGTCACCGGCAAGATTTTGACTCCGGAAGATCAACAGCGCATGGCAGAGGAAACAGCCAAACAAATCGCGGCGTAGCAGGAACGAACCGATATGAAAATGACAGCGAAGATCCGGCGGCAGGCAAAGCAACTCTACCGCTCGTGTCTGGTGAGCGGAACCATGGATGAAGACCGGGTTCGCCAGGTCGTGCGCGCCCTGGTCGAATCCAAGCGTCGGGGCTGCCTGCCTCTGTTGAAAAGATTTCAGACGTTCGTGAGACTCGACTTCGCTCGGCACACGGCCAACGTTCACAGCGCTATTCCGTTGCCGGCGGGTGTGCGAGCCGGCGTCGAAGCCGGACTGAAAAACGCTTACGGCCCTGGCATCAGCGCGGTCTTCGCACTGAATCCGGCTTTAATCGGCGGCATCCGGATCCAGCTAGCCAGTGATGTCTATGACGGCAGTGTACGGGCCGGATTGGCTTCCCTGGAACGAAACTTTTGAATCATCGCCGAGCCGCCACTCTCCGAATGGGCCGGCCAGCAAGATTACACCGTGAACGACTTGGGTGAATAAATATATGGCAGATCTACTGCAGGAAATTGAAGCTCAGATCGCCGGAGTCAGGGCAGCGCCAAAAAAGCAGAATGTCGGCGTCATCCGTGAGATCGCCGACGGCGTCGCTAAAGTCGAAGGCCTTTCCGACGCCATGCTCAACGAGATGCTGGATCTTGGCCACGGCATCACCGGCATTGCCCTGGATCTGGATGAAACCGAAGTGGGCGTGATCATTCTCGGCGATTACACCAAGCTCGAGGAGGGTGACGAAGTCCGCACCACCGGGAAACTCTTGCAGGTTCCCGTCGGCAAAGGCCTGCTGGGCCGCGTGGTCAACACTCTTGGCGAGCCATTGGACGGCCGGGGCCCCATTAAGAGCGAGGTCTCCTATCCAGTCGAGAAAATAGCTCCCGGAATTCTGCGCCGTCGCCCGGTAAGCCAGCCAGTACAAACCGGAATCATGTCCATCGACGCCATGATTCCGATCGGCCGCGGCCAACGCGAATTAATTATTGGTGACCGCTCTACCGGCAAGACAGCGATCTGTATCGACACCATTATCAGCCAGGCCCGTCTCAATCGCGCGGCCGAGGCCGCCGGCGACAAGAACTATCGCCCGCTCTATTGCATCTACGTGGCAATTGGCCAGAAGCAATCCAGCGTTGCACGAATCATACCCGTTCTGGAAGAAGCCGGGGCCATGCCCTACACCATCATCGTGGCCTCGCCTGCTTCGGATTCAGCCACCAATCAGTATCTGGCCCCATTTTCGGGGGCAGCCATGGGCGAGTGGTTCATGGACAACGGCATGGACGCGCTGATTGTGTTTGACGATTTGTCGAAGCACGCCGTGGCCTACCGGCAGGTTTCCCTTGTACTGAAACGTCCTTCGGGCCGTGAAGCCTATCCCGGTGACGTGTTCTATCTACACAGCCGACTGCTGGAACGAGCCGCGCGTGTCGGAGAGAAATACGGTAATGGTTCGCTCACCGCCCTGCCCATTATTGAAACCCAAGCGGGCGACGTCTCCGCCTACATTCCTACCAACGTCATTTCCATCACGGATGGACAGATCTATCTGGAGACGGATTTGTTCTACCAGGGTGTGCGCCCGGCTATTTCCGTCGGTCTCTCGGTATCGCGGGTTGGGTCCGCGGCTCAGATGAAAGCGATGAAGCAAGTGGCTGGTCAGCTCAAAGGAGATCTCGCTCAATTTCGAGAGCTGGCGGCATTCGCGCAGTTTGGTTCCGAACTGGATGCCAAGACTCTAGCCCAGATCGGCCGCGGCAAGCGCATCATCGAGATCTTCAAGCAGCCGCAATACAGCCCGATTCCAGTCGAGGTCCAGGTGGCTGTCCTCTGGGTGGTGCAGAACGGGTACATGGACAATGTGGCGGTTGACCGGATCAAGGATTATCAGGCCGCATTGACGGAGTTCCTCACGATCCGCAAGTCTGAGTTGCTCAAGCAGATTCTCAAGCAAGGGGCGCTCAATGACATCCTGACGTCCGACTTGAGAGCTGCGGCCGACCAGTTCAAAGAGACCTGGAAATGAATAGTCCGCGCGATCTACGACGGCGCATCAAATCGGTGGGCGGTACCGCTCAAATTACCAAGGCGATGCAGATGGTCGCAGCGTCAAAGATGCGCAAGGCTCAGGACGCCGCCCTCGCCGGGCGTCCCTTCGTCCAGCTGTTGTACCGCATCCAGCGGCAAGCCACGACCCGCATGCGCGATTTCGTTCATCCGCTTCTGGCTGTACGTACAGTCCACAAACGCGCCGTCATCTTAATTGCGGCAGACAAAGGACTGTGCGGGGCGCTGAACAGCAACGTGTTCCGGTTGGCTAGTGAGTTCGATCCCGAGTCGACCCTGTTTATTACCGCTGGACGCAAGGCCGCACAGTTCGTCGCTCGCTCCCGGCGGCAACTCGTAGCCGAGTTTTCCTACACCGACACGCCTGATTTTTCCGAAGCGCGGGCGATTGCCGCCTGCGCTCGAGACCTCTTCCTGAAAGGTGAGGTAGATCAGGTCCAGATTGTCGCGACCCGTTTCGTCAACACGCTTACTCAGCAGCCTGTCTGCGTCGAGTTTCTGCCGGTCGGCGAGATTCGAGACTTGAAGATTCCCGGAGCGGAGTCCGAGGAAACACTCGCCGCGGATACAACCGAGTGCGTGTTTGAACCGGACCCAGAGGCCGTATTGGCCTTTCTGCTCTCGCACTATCTGGATATTTACATCTATCAGGTCTTGCTGAATGCCAAAGCCAGTGAGCAAAGCGCTCGCATGGTGTCGATGAAAAATGCGACAGACAATGCCGATGGCCTGATCAAAGATCTGAGTCTGGAATACAACAAGCTGCGCCAGGGCAATATCACAAAAGAGTTGTTGGAGATCGCCGGCGGCCAGTCGAATTGAAACGAAATCATTGTGGCAACGACACACGCAAAGCAGGTATGAGATGAGTACAGGCACAATCGTTAGAGTCTCTGGCCCCGTCGTGGACGTCGAATTCGAAGATGCCCTGCCTCCGATCTATAACGCACTAACCGTTCAGTACATGGTTCAGAACCAGCCTGCCCAGCTCACTTTGGAAGTGCAGCAGCACCTCGGCGACAAGTGGGTCCGGACCATCTCGATGTCGGGAACCGAGGGCATTAAGCGGGGCGTCAAAGCAACCGACAGCGGTGGACCCATATCCGTCCCGGTGGGAGAAGGGGTTATGGGCCGAGTGCTCGATGTCACCGGAATGCCGGTGGATGAACGCGGACCCATTCAAGCCGACAAATACTATCCCATCCATCGCCAGCCGCCACCTCTTGTGGACCAATCCACGTCTCCTCAAGTGCTGGCCACGGGCATCAAGGTCATTGATTTGATCTGTCCGTTTTTCAAGGGTGGCAAAGTGGGGGCGTT
>Ga0070731_10004220_pt1 | contig 12487 bp, 10 predicted proteins | sample Coa_R1_2_FD_66448 | JGI IMG/M metagenome (GOLD analysis project Ga0070731, IMG submission 66448) | Surface soil microbial communities from Centralia Pennsylvania, which are recovering from an underground coalmine fire - Coalmine... | ecosystem: Environmental > Terrestrial > Soil > Unclassified ... | reverse complement strand
TGGCCGTCGGTGAGCCGCCCGTCGTCGAGCAACTGCAAGAACACGTTCAACACTTCCGGTGCGGCCTTCTCGACTTCATCGCACAACACCACGCTGTACGGCCGCCGGCGCACGGCCTCGGTAAGCTGTCCGCCTTCGTCGTAGCCGACGTAACCCGGCGGCGCGCCGATCAGCCGCGACAGGCTGTGCTTCTCCATGTATTCGCTGAGGTCGATGCGCACCAGCGCCTGCTCGCTGTCGAAGAGGAATTCGGCGAGCGCTTTGGCCAATTCGGTTTTTCCCACACCGGTCGGCCCCAGAAAAAGGAAGCTCCCAATCGGGCGATTCGGATCGGCCAATCCCGAGCGGCTGCGGCGCACGGCGTTGGCGACGACTTCACAGGCTTCGTTCTGGCCGATGACTCTCTTGTGAAGGTTCTCTTCCATGCGCAAAAGTTTTTCGCGCTCGCCTTCGAGCAGCTTGGAGACGGGCACGCCGGTCCAGCGCGAAATGACTTTCGCAATGTCCTGCTCCGTGACTTCCTCATTAAGCAGCGCGCCGCCGGACTGGAGCTTCTTGAGTTTCTCCTGCTGCGCTTTCAAATCGCTTTCGAGCTTGGGCATTTCGCCATAGCGGATTTCAGCGGCGCGGTCGAGCTTGCCTTTGCGCTTCGACTGCTCTTCTTCAATGCGCAATTCTTCCAATTCCTGTTGAATGTTGCGCAATTCGGCGATGACCTGCTTCTCGTTCTGCCAGCGCGCTTTCAGCGTGTTGGCCTTTTCGCGCAGCTCAGCAAGTTCAGCGCTTAGCTTCGCCAGCCGCTCCTGGCTGGGCCGGTCCTTCTCTTTTTTCAGCGCCGTCTGTTCGATTTCAAGCTGCATGATGCGCCGATTGAGCGTGTCGAGCTCGATGGGCTGGCTGTCGATTTCCATGCGCAGCGCCGACGCCGATTCATCGACGAGATCGATGGCCTTGTCCGGCAAAAACCGGTCGGCGATGTAACGGTGTGAAAGCGTCGCGGCGGCGACGAGCGCGCTGTCGGTGATATGGACGCCGTGATGCAATTCGTAGCGTTCTTTCAAGCCGCGCAGAATCGCAATCGTCGCTTCCACGGTTGGCTCGCCGACATAGACCGGCTGAAAACGCCGTTCGAGCGCCGCGTCTTTTTCGACATGCTTGCGGTATTCGTCGAGCGTGGTCGCGCCGACGCAGCGTAATTCACCGCGCGCCAGCGCCGGCTTGAGCATGTTCGCCGCGTCCGCCGCGCCTTCCGCCGCGCCCGCGCCGACAATGGTGTGCAATTCGTCGATGAACAAAATAATCCCGCCATTGGATTCTGTGATTTCGCGCAAGACGCCTTTGAGGCGCTCTTCGAATTCGCCGCGGAATTTCGTGCCGGCGATGAGCGAGCCGAGATCGAGCCCAACGACGCGCTTATCTTTCAAGCTTTCCGGCACGTCGCCGGCGATGATGCGCTGCGCGAGACCTTCGGCGATGGCGGTCTTGCCGACGCCGGGTTCGCCGATCAGCACGGGATTGTTTTTCGTGCGGCGCGACAGCACTTGAATCACACGCCGGATTTCCTCGTCGCGGCCGATGACGGGATCGAGCTTGCCTTGCCGCGCCAAAGCGGTGAGGTCCTTGCCGTATTTTTCGAGCGCCTGCATCGAGGCTTCGGGATTGTTCGACGTGACGCGCGCCGTGCCCCGGATCGACTGAATCGCTTTCAGCAATTCTTCGCGGCTGGCGCCGGAATTCTTAAGCATCTTGCCGACGTCCGTCTTCGACGCGGCCAGCGCCAGCAGAATGTGTTCCGTGGAAATGTATTCGTCTTTGAGTTTCTGCGCTTCATCTTCGGACGCATGAATCACCGCACGCAATTCGTTCGACGAATACACATCGCCGCCGCGCTGCTTGGGCAGCTTGTCGAGAGCCGTCATCGTTTCAAGCTTCAAGCGCGACGGATCGATGCCAATCTTTTGAAGCACGGGCACAACGAGCCCGCCCTCCTGCGCGAGGAGCGACGCCAGCAAGTGAATCGGTTCAAGCTGCGGATGGCCGGATTTCTCGGCCAGCTTCTGCGCCTCCTGAATGGCCTCCTGGGCCTTAATCGTATAGCGGTCGAGATTCATGGGTCGCCCTCCGGGCTCAATTCAAAATGAAAAATGCAAAATGCAAAATTAAAGGAAACACTCCGCCGGTAATTGAGATAACAAGGCATGTACCAATAGGCAATCGAATTGTGCAACGCGCAATGCCTTGCCGTCAATGGATTAACGATTCTAATCGAATGTGGGAATCGCATAAACGTGACGAGATTTAGCCAAAATGACACGTTGCGGGCTTTGGGAGCGACGATAGAGTACACTCATGGACGTCGAACGAATCCTTCGCACGCTCAGTCAGCATGGCGTGGATTACATTCTGATTGGCGGCATGAATTTTCTGATCAATCATTCAGGCCCGCTAACGTATGACGTGGATGTGTTCGTGCGCGACACGCCGGAGAATCTGCGTGAGCTGAATTTCGCGCTGCAGGAATTGGCCTGCGAATGGGGGCGCGGGACGGAAGACTGGAAGCGCGTGCCCGACGATCCGCGCTGGCTGGAAACGCAGGCGGTCTATTGTCTGGCGAGTCCACACGGCGCGTTCGATATTTTTCGCGCGGTCAAGGGGCTTGAAGATGGCTTCGACGCCTGTCTGGCGCGCGCGCAGATTCGCAGTTTGAAGGACGGCGAGATGTATTACAGTTTAAGCGACGAGGACATGCTGCGCTGCCAGGAAGCGCTTCCGGAATCGGAGCGAAAAAAAGGGCGCGTGGAAGTGTTGCGGCGCGCGATCGAAAAGAGAAAGAACAATGCTTGACGACACCGAGGTGGAAGCCGCATCACCCTCTTCTCCCCCGCGCGCATTCACAAAAGAAGAAGAAGAGCGCAAGCGCGAGGAATACTTGAAGACGAACCCGTCGCTGAAGCTGAGCATGATTTCAGCGGCGATCACGTTTGCGGAACGGAATCTGCCGCCGCATATGCGCCGCAACCGGCCGCGGTTGCCGCATCAGAAATTCGGCGATCCTTCAGAGGGCTAAAGCCATGTCCGAAGACGAAGTCTTGCATGTGTTGAACGTCCACGGCGTGGATTACATGCTCGCCGTCGAAACCCAGCACTTCAAATCACCGGGCGTTTCGCTGTTGGTGATGAACATTTTTGTGGACGATAGCGTTGCCAACCTGACCGACCTGAATTTCGCGCTCACCGAGTTGTGCGGCAAACGCGAAGCCGACGATTTCAGCCTGCACGAAATTCCCAACGACGCCAAATGGCTCAGCGATGCCCCCGCCCACATCATTCGCTGCCCCGAATTGACATTGAACGTCGCGCTGCGTTTCCCCGGCATCAAGGACAGTTACCAGACCGTGAAGAAGCGCGCGGAACTGGTGATCCGCCCCGGCGGCGAAATGCTTTACACGATGGGGATGAACGACAAGCTGGCGTTTGTGCAGGCGTTTGTGAAACAGCACGAAGGGAATTGACGGTGCCATTCAAGATTCAAAGCGCCAAGTTATGCGCGAGGCAGAATTCATCGCGGATGCACGCTGATCAACGCAGATGGACGCAGATGGTTTTTTGAGTTGTTCCCCTGAAATAATCTGCGTCCATCAGCGTGTTTCGCGTTCATCGGCGATGAATATGGTCTTTCGCACGCAGTAAGACCGCAAGGCTATCCCCGCGATTATTTTCGGTGAAATTCCCTCCCAACCGTCATATTATAGATAGCGCGCTCGTCATACCCGCATGGAGTGTTTCGTGGACCCAAACCCCGGCTCAGAACGAACCCTGCCTCTGACCGACGCCGCCGTGATGACGCCCGCGCCGGACGGCAATGCGGCAAAGCCGGATGCGCCTGCGCCCGACAGCGGCGCAAGCCTGACGGTTAACCCAACCGTGCGCGGCACGCCGCACGTCAGCCCCGCGTTCAGCGGCGCGATGGGCACCGGCGGACTCGCGTCCGGTTTTCATCCGTCAATTCCTCCTCAGAATCTGCTGGACGACAAACTCATCTTGAGCGCGCCGCGCGTTGATTCGAATGGGCAAACCGTGCCCGTGTTGGGCGGCATTCAATTGTTCGCGAAGCTCGGCCAGGGCGGCATGGGCGCGGTCTATTACGGAGTTCATCCGCGCCTCAATCAAGAAGTCGCCGTCAAAGTCCTCCCGTTTCATTTGGCTGAACAGCAGCCCGGGTTAGTCCAGCGCTTCATTCGCGAAGCGCAGATCGCCGCACGCGTCCGCTCCGAACACCTCGTCGGCGTCATCGATGTGAACGAAGAAAGCGGCCTGTTCTATCTGGTCATGGAATACGTCAACGGCAAATCCGCCGGCGAATACCTGCGCGCCGCGTCGAACGCGGCGGGCGCGCGCGGAGTGCCGGAGATTGTAGCGCTGGCAATTTGCATCGGCGCGGCCGAAGGGCTGGCGGCGGCGCACGCCAACGGCGTGATCCATCGCGACATCAAGCCCGACAACATCATGATTCCGCGCGCGAAACAGAAGGGCTCCGCGCGCGCGTCGGGTTCCGCGAAGGCGCCGTCCCTGCGCGACAGCGCCGGCGTGCCCACGCTGCGCGAAGGCGCCGCCGCCCCGCCTCCACAACCGCCTCCGCCTTCGGGTGAATTCGAATTCAAAGAATCCAAGCTCGCCGACCTCGGGCTGGCGCGCAACGAATTCGATTCCTCCATGACCGGCGCCAACGCCTGCATGGGCACGCCCGGCTACATGGCGCCCGAACAGGCCCAGGACGCCAAGCACGCCAGCAAACCCGCGGACGTCTTCAGCCTCGGCGCGACGCTTTACGCGCTGCTCAGCGGCGACGCGCCTTTCAAAGGTTCCTCGCTGATGCAGGTGCTCAACGCCACCGTCAACGAGCCTCACGCGCCGATTCAAAATACGCGCCCGGATATTTCCGCGCCGACCATTGCTGTGCTCGATCGTTGTCTGGCCAAGAAAGCCGAAGACCGCTTCCCCGACGCCTCCGCGCTGTTGCGCGCGATGCGCCTGAGTCTCGCCGCCATCGGCGGACCCGCTGCCGCGCAAGCCGAAACCCTCCGCGCGGTAACGATGCTGGTGAATGCGCCCGAAACCGGGATCCACGCGAACCTCAATTTATCCGGTCTGAGCGTGCAGGGCCACGCTGCCGTCGCGACGATCCCGTTGGCAGGCGGTGCGGAATCCGCAGCCGGGCATGGCGCAAAGCGGAACTGGGTCCCGTTGGCCGCCGCGCTTCTCGTCGGAGCGCTCGGCGCAGCCTGCGTCGGCGGCTACTTCATCTGGCAGAAAATCGAGCGCGATAAGAACGACATCCAAGCCGACATTCGCCGCCGCGACGAGCAATTGGATGCTGATAGTGCCGCGCGCCAAGACGCCGAACGCGAAATGGCCGATGAGAAATTACGCAACGCGGCCCTCGAGGAAGAGACGGCCAGAATGGCCGCGTGGAAGAAAGCGCGCGACGATGCCGCGGCGGAAGAAACCCGCCTGCTTGACGAGCAGAAACGCAAAGAACAGCAGCGCCAAGCCGCGCTAAAGAAAGCCGCGGCCGACGCAGCCGAACGCGACCGGCGCGCGAAAGAGGATCGCGAACGCATCGCCGAAGTTGCGCGCCTGGAGAAAATCGAAAAGCAAAAGATGGCCGCCGAAGCGCTCTCCGCCGCCATGAACGTGGCGCTCGATTACAAACGCAAACAGAATTGGGACGGCGTGATTCTGGCGCTCGAAGACCCGCTCAAAGCCATCGGCGACGACCCGCACCCCAACCGCGCCGCCGTCGAAGCGATGTTGAAGGACGCGAGAGAACAGAAAGAACGCCAGAAGCAGCTCAAAGCAGAAATCGACAAGGGCAACGAACAGCTCAAGCTCTCGAATTTCGAATCGGCGAAAAATATTTTCGACGCGGCTCGAAAGCTGGCCGTCGAAAGCAGCGAAATCATCGCGCTCAACGACGCCATCAAGCGCGCCAACGAGGGCCTCAAGAAGAATAAACTCTCACAAGCGCGTATCGTTGAAACGCAAGCGCGCACCCTTCGCCCTGACAAAAATCCGAAAGGCGATTGGGCCAAAGCCGCGGAAGGTTTCAAAAACGCCGGCGCGATTTTCAAAGACATCGACGAAAAGGACGATTACGCGCGCACACTGATGGAGCAGGCGGAATGTTTCCGCAAGGACCTCAATAAAAACGGCGATTGGACCGAAGCCGCTGCGCTCTATTCTGCTGCGGCGGCCAGTTATCTCGCGCAAGGCGATCGCAAAAACCAAGCGGAAGCGCTGCTGCGCCACGCTCAGTGCGTGGAGACAACCAACAACCCCGCCGGCGACAACCGGCAGGCGGCGGCTCTTTTCGGCCGCGCGGCGCTGTTGCAAGGAGAGGCCGGCAACAAAAAGGGCCAGGCCGAAGCGCTGAGTTTGCAGGGCGCGTGCCTGTTCCGCGAAAAATCGCTCCCCCTTAACTCCATGCACGCCGCGGAAGTCTTCAAACGTGCCGCCCTCCTTTATGAGGAACTCGGCGAGAAGAAAGCGCAGGGCCTTGCCCTGCTCAACAATGGTATTTGCCTCGTCAAAGGCCAGAAGCAGAACATGACGCCGGAGGCCAGGACGGTCTTCCAATCCGCCGCAAAAATCAGCCGCGACGCCGGCGATGAGAACGATGCGAAATTGGCCGAAGGTTGGCTTAAATAACACGGTTATCACACCGCAGATAATAGCGTTGCTCAATGCGCACTTGTTCGCGATGAGCCTCTCCATTTTCAAAAAAATCTTTGGAAATCGCCGCAAATAAGTGATATATTGTCACCGGTTTGCACTTTGTGGGGTTTCCTATGGACCAAACGCCTACCGCCACTCCTCCCCCGGATCAAAATCCCGATCCCAATCTCGCTCCGCCGCCGGACGACGCCAGCACTCCGTATCTCGATAATCCGCCGGAGCAACTGGCCTCCGGGCCGGTGCCGCCATTGCCTCCCGGCCGCGTCGAAGCCAACACCGCGCTGCTGAAAGTCAGCATGGCTGCCGGTCAGGCCGAAATCGATTCCCAGTTCCCGCTCGACGAGGACGATGACAACACGCCGCCGCCCTTTGGCGACGACCTCGAAAACACCGAAGCCGCTTCCGCGCGCATCGCTCAGGAATACCGCCGCCAAGTCCGCATCAAGCGCCTCGCCGATGAAATCAAGCAGGCTGAGCGCGAGAAAAAAGAAGTCGAACGCCAGCGCCGCGCTGAATTGGATCTCAAAACGCCCAGCACCGTCAAGCGCAAGGAAGAAACCGCCAAGCTGCAGATCGATCCCGTCGCCGCGGATTACCAGGAAGCCGAAGAGCAGGCGCGCAAACGCATCGCCGCGATGAGCGCGTTCAAAGCCGGCACGACATTCACAAAAAAGCGCCGCACCGGTCGCTGGATCGCCATCGCCGCCGTGCTGATGCTGATCGCGATGGGCATCGGCGGTTGGAAAGTGATCGACTCGTGGGCGGTGCAGGCGCGCATCGATCAGGCGCGCCAAGTGGCGTTGCGCGTCAAAGCGAAACAGGACACCGATGCACGAACCGCCGAAGACGCGAAGGCGCGCGAAGCCGAGTTGGAAAAGCAGAAGCTTGCCGATGCCGAAACTGCGAAGAAAGCCGACGAAGAGCGCCTGCGCATCAAGGAACAAATGCGCGCGCAGCAGGAAGCTGAATTGAAGCGCCTTCAGGAAGAAGAAAGCGTCCGCCGCGCCGCCGAAGAGAAACGCGTCCGCGAAGAAACCGAGCGCATGGAAGCCAAGGCCCGCATTGAACAGGAAGCGCTCCGCAAAAAAGTCGAAGAAGCTCAACGCATCGCGCGCGAAAAATTGAAAGCCGAGCAGGAAGCCGAAGCCGCGAAAGCCGCCGCCGAGAAAAACAAGGCCGCGACAGACGTCAAGCCCGCGGTCGTCCTTCCCGACGCGAAGCCAGACGCCGTCAAGCCCGAAGTCTCAAAGATCGACCCGCCAAAAACCGTTCCGCCCACAAACGACGTCCCGAAGCCCGAAGCGCCCAAAGCCGTCGTCACGCTCAACGGCCCCGTGAAGACGATCCCGTCCGATCCGCCGGTGCCGGTCCCCGACAAACTCGAATTGCCCAGCGGCGGCGTGCGCCTCTACGTGAAAGCGTCCGACCCCTACGGCGGGCCGCTGACCTTCCAATGGAAGCAGTTGCGAGGCTCGCAAGTGGACATCGCCGATCCGACGGCCGCCAAATTCAAAGACGGCAAATGGCACAGCCAAACCTATTTCGTTGCCCGTGAAGCCGGCGCATACGAATTCGAAGTCATCGTCAAAAACGACGAAGGCGTCGAAACGCGCAAAAAGTTCCCCATCGAAGTCCTCCCGCCCACGACGCTCAAGTAGTTCGTTCGTAGTCCCGCCTTTAGGCGGAATAGCGTCGAGTCGATGAGCGGCACAGGAATTTTTTTCTGCCCGCGCACCGGATTTTGCATAATCCCGCGCTCGCCACTTGGGCCGTATTTTCAAAAACTTCGCGAAGCGAAGCGCCGCCGTCCTCCCCTCTTCCGTTGGGGGAGAGGGGCCGGGGGTGAGGGGTTGGCGCTGCTTGCGATCAGGCATTCATTTGCTAACATCCCCACATGCTTGAACCCAAAGACCGCCCGCAATGGCTCCGCGCCGATTTGCATTACGTCGAATTGCCGGAACCCCCGAGCGTGCAAAAATACATCGGCGGACAACGCGTCGATGCCGCTGAGCGCTACGCCGGCGAATTGGCCGCCGACGCCCCCGCGCGCTTGAAAAGCAGCGGCGCCGATCTGGTTTGCATCCGCTTCTTCGCCGGCTTCGGATTGGAATTCGAAGCCGCTGAATTCGACCGTGGCCGCGATTTTATCCAGCGCGCACACGCCACGAATCTCAAAGTGGCCGCGCGCATTTCGCTCGGCTGGGCGGTTCCCGAGACGCTGATCCAGGAGGAATCCGATTCGCAGAATTGGATGCAGCTCACCCACGACGGCAAATCGGTGTGGGGTTCGCAAAGTTTTCAATGCCGCCCCTGCTACAATTCCGAAGGCTGGCTGCGCTACGTCGAAAAGGCCACGGGCATGGCCGTCGATGCAGGCGCGGATTTGATTTTCTTCGACGGCGCCGGCTACAGCCCGACCGTGCGCGCGTGCCACTGCCCGCTCTGCGTCGCGTCGTTCCGCGATTTTCTGCGCGGAAAATACGGCTCGCAGGAAGACGCCACGCGCCTGCTGGGCCTCGAGCGCTTCGGCCACAACTCGTTCATCCACGTGCGCCCGCCGGTCGAATCCATTGCCAGCGTCGTGACCGCGCCGCACCAGCAGGAATGGGTGCTCTTCAAAATCCGCACCGTCACCGACGCGCTCGCCCGCATCGCGAAATTCGTGCGCCGCCGCAACCCGCAGTGCGCAGTGGGCGCGGAAGTCTTCGATACTTTTTTTGCGGCGGGATCGGAGTATCTTTTCGGAATCGACGCCGCGCAATGGCTCCCGCTGCTCGACGCCGCATTCATGCGCGAACCGCGGTTGTCGTTTCCGCCAGATTGGAAGCCCGCCGACCGCGCGCAGCGCGCGATCAACACAAGTTTGAACGCCAAAGTCGCGCGCGCCTTCGGCAGCGTGCTGCTGGACATGCTCCAGCCGCCGGGAGAGCAGGAGTCAGGAGTTAGGAGTCAGGAGTTAGGAGTTGCGAGTCAGGAGTCAGACCCGCATAGTGGGTCGGTCGCAGTTCCGCCGTCTCATATTTCCTCTCTCCTGTCTCCTCTTTCCTGTCCCCCCGCGCGCATGGCGATTTTCCACGACGGACCCAGCGCCGCGTTCAACAGCTCCGCCGCGGACAGCCGCCACGAACTGGAAACGAAACTGCTCGAACGGGGCGTGCCGTTTGACGTGCTGCACGCGGGAAACTTGGCGCGGCTGAAGGATTATCCCTGTGCCGTGCTGCCGAATTGCGAATGTCTGTCCGACGAACTGGCGCGCGCGTTCGAAGATTACGCGCAAGACGGCGGTGGATTAATCGTTACTGAGGAGACAGGCCGCCGCGACCCCTGGCGGCGCACGCGCGCGCAGAATGCCCTGGCACAAGCCCTCTGTACTGCCGGCGTCCCGCCGGCCAGTCCCGCCGATGCGACCGCGAAAGCGTTCAAAGATTTCGGCAAAGGCCGAGTGGCCTACCTGCCGCGCACGAGTGAGGATTGGGAGGATTTCGAAGAGGCAGTGAAATGGCTGATGGGCGAGGAGAAGTTTGTAGTCCCGCCTTTAGGCGGTAGTTCGTTCGAGCCTCAACGCGTGTGATGCAATCCATGCAATTCCGCCTAAAGGCGGGACTACGAACACGTTTCGATTTTCATCCAAGCGCATTGCGTCATCGACATCGCCGGCGCTCGTCCATTATTATGGAGGAGTTTCCATGAAAAAACAATTCGCCCGAATGCTGCCGTTGCTGTTGATCGCTGCGTGCCTTTGTGCGCGCACCGAAGAATCCGTTCAACCCAAACACCTGCTCGACGCCCGCGCGTTTCTCGCCAAGCTCGATTTGTCGAAGACCAGTTACCAGCACGGCAAAGCCGACGTGAAATGGGACGGCGAGCTCGAATCTCATGCGGATTGCAGCGGGTTCTTGATTGCGCTGCTCAAGCATTCTTACGGCTATGAAGACGCGCAGTATAAGAAATGGTTCGGTTCCACGCGCCCCAACGCTGCGCGCTTTCACGACGCGATTGCGAAGCACGAAGGCTTCACCGAAATCGAGCGCGTGAGCGACCTACGCGCCGGCGACGTGCTCGCGATCAAATACAAAGACACCACAAAAAACAGCGGCCACATGCTGCTCGCCGCCGGACCCGCGAAGAAGATCAAAGCCTCCGCGCCGCTTGAAGAAGGCACGCTTCAATGGGAACTGCCCGTGATCGATTCATCCGAGACGGGCCACGGCGTGACCGACTGGCGGCACAAAACGGGCCTCAACGGAAAAGACCACGACGGCCTGGGCGAAGGCGTCTTCCGCCTCTACACCGACAGCGACGGCAAAATCGCCGGCTACGCGTGGAGTTTGCTGAGCGTGTCGAGCTTCAAGAGCCAGAGCGAAAATAATCTTGTGGTGGGGCGGTTGGTGGGGGATTATAAGCCGTGAATGAAGCCGCGCTCGGCGCGTCGTCGAACAAGGAGCCGGACATGCCATCGTACCTCACCCCTGAACATGCGCTAAACGCCGTCACGCAGGACATTCGGACGCACTTTGCAGGCGTATCGCTCGTTTTTTACAACGACTATCTGAAGGATGGCATTGGCGTCGAAGTTCACCTCCGAACGCGCAGCCGGCTTAAGGAAGTAAAAGAATATTGCAAATGGCTAATGAAGGATCCGCCTGACGGAGTGCCGGTGAAAATACGGGTGACGTGAAGCTATCGTTGCGCCCACGAAGTCTCGAGAAAAATCATGGATCGTCAGTCTGTCTTTTGCCCTATTTGCGGCGGAAATAAAATTCCCGGTACGGCGACGTTTAGCGCCGACCTCGGCAGCGGCGTGGTGGTCGTCCGCGACGTTCAAGCCTCGATCTGTTCCCAATGCGGCGAAGAATGGATCGTTAACGCGACCGCGCGCAAGCTGGAGAGCATGGTCAACAGCGAACGAAGGAAGTAAAATGGGTTTGTTGAATTGGTTGTTCGGACGCGGCAACTCGCTGCCTGACGAAACAAAAAAGCGCTTTGAAGCAGCCATTCAAGGCCGCGGAGGTCAACTCCTGTCTTGGAGCGGCACGATTGCTTCCGTGAAGATAAGCGGAGACACTCATGAATACGATCTAATCAATTTATGGCAGACCGCAACAAGACAAGGGCGAGATGTTTTGGACTCGGATATTGCCGAACATTTGGACCGGCTTGATGCCGTGAGTAGTCGTCACCGTGATTTGCTCGATCTAATGAAAGTCCGCGCACTACTTCGCCCCAGAGTAACAAGCCACCAGCTTGCCGCAACGCAACCAAAACTATGCCAGCGTCCATTTGTGCCGAATTATCTCGTGAGGACGCTGAGCGTCGATTGGGGGGACACCGCGTCGTACGTCACAGACACCACACTTGAATCGTGGAACGTTCCATTTGAAGCAGCATTCAAAATCGGCATTGAACAACTCAGGGCCGCGTCGTCCGTCGATCAGTTCCGTACAATTGACGGCATTGAAGCAGTATTGGTCAACGACTGTTCGGACGGGATTGCGTCAAGCCGGAGTTTTATTTTGGATGATCTCTTTACAAAGCACGATCCGGAACAAGGGATATTATTTGCCGTGCCGAATAACAGTATTCTCTTGGCTCATTTGGTAAATGGGGCATCCTCGGCTACAGCTCCGTTAATTGCGGATGTCCCTCCGTCCGTTGAAATTCGGGGCGGGGTGCTGAACTCCCATACGTTATGATGCGGCTCTTTTTTCTGCAAGCTCCTGTCTCGGAAGTAACGCGTTGATGAGCATGGGCA
>Ga0070731_10004219_pt1 | contig 12489 bp, 15 predicted proteins | sample Coa_R1_2_FD_66448 | JGI IMG/M metagenome (GOLD analysis project Ga0070731, IMG submission 66448) | Surface soil microbial communities from Centralia Pennsylvania, which are recovering from an underground coalmine fire - Coalmine... | ecosystem: Environmental > Terrestrial > Soil > Unclassified ... | reverse complement strand
CCCTTTGAGGAACGACGAGAGATTCTAATATGTGTTGGGCGGCCTCCGATGCCGTCCAATCGAGGCGGCCGGCGAACCAAGTGGTCACCGGTTCGGGCTTCTCGCCGCTTCCCCGGGCCCAGCTTCGCTCCACGCGGCTCGTGAGCCAGACCGCGCAGAGCCAGGAGAGGGCCTCCCCAGCCACCGCCCCGGCGGGGCCTTCGGGGTCGGAGCCGAAGAGACCCACGAGAGCGTCGATGCGTCCGTAGGTCGGGGTGACCTGATGGACCCAGGACTTGAACGCCTCGCGGCGCTGGTCGAACGATCCGAAAACGATCTCGTCCCAACGTGCCCGGAGCTCCTGGTTTTCCGGACGCTTTAGTTCGAGATCCAACGAGATCTTCCGGACTAGTGCGGCGGTCCGGGCTTGCAGTTCTGGGTCTCCTCCGTGCGCCTGCTTGAGGAGCGGCAACGCCGGCTCGCCGATCCGCTCCAGCCCAAGGGCCGCCTGCTCCCGCAAAACAATGTCCCCATCGCCGAGCTGACGGATCAGACGTTCGATACGTTCGGTCGGCGCTTCCTGCGTCAGGGATAACAACCCAGAGAGGGTCAGAAGGATTGCCGTCAGGCTACTCACAGGGATTCTCCAATAGAGAGCCGAGCAGGCCAGCGGTGCTTGCCCTGAAAGGCATGGTCGACCGCCACACGAACGTTAGGAGGACTTCCCACCTTGACGACACCCAAGGGGCCGGTTTGGAACTCCTGCCGAAACACTCCGTATTGCCCAAGGACTACGGGCCCGACGGGGACGTTCTGACGGGAAAAGTCGTTGGAGCCGAATCTTGAGATGCGGCCGAATACCGGGGCTTAGAAGGTTCGTCGCACGGATTCGCCTATTTATCGGGTGTCGTGACCTGCACTGCACCCGCGCCATCCATGATGTGGATCTCCCTCATGGTCTGGGTGCGCAGTCGATCCACCTGAGCGGGCGTCATGGACGTCTGAAGGTCCGCCAAGGCGGCCAGCTGCTGACGCACGGCCTGCTCCCGGTAGCCGTACGCCTCCGGACTTCCCGGCTTGGAGAAGGTCGGGTCGATGTTCTTGTTCTCGCTGGTAAGGCGCGCGATGGCATCGACATAGGATTGAGCGACCGCTTTGGCCTGGGGAAGCTGGGAAGCATCGAGTGCGTACTGCGCGCTCCACTGCTGGGCGATCTGATCGGCCGCGCCTTGTTTGACCACGTACGTCGTCGACAGGATGTCGGTCGAGGTGAGCCCTTGAACACTGTCTTTCCCGAAGGTGCCTCGCTGGGTCTCGGTCAGGAGAGCCTGAACACGCCCCATGGTCGCGCCTTCCAGCTGGAGCTCCCGAAGCAGCCGTTCCCCTGCAGGAACCTCGGGAACGCGGGAGAGTTCCTCCCCATATCCCTGCAGCAGGGTATGAAGCGCCGAGCTCTGATCCGCCGAAAGTGCCGTTCCGTCTCCCTCAAGGCCGATTTCAAAGACCGCTTGGAGGTAGTCCGTGTAGGTCTTGGGGTCCTTGCTGCGGAGCGCGGCTATCTTCATGAACTCCAGCATGGTCTCGGTGAGCTCCACCATCGTGTCGGGGTCCGCGGCTTCGCCCCCCTTGAGAGCCGGATCCGACGTCACTTTCTTAAGCTTCCGGAGCTTCTCCCGGAAGGCGGCGAGCTTGTCGATTTTGGCGGCCCCACCGGGGGTCTCCAGGGCCAGAACCTTCTTGTCGGTTTCAAGCAGGTCGATCCGGGCCTGCAGCTTCTTATTCGAGTCTCGCGCGGCACCCAACGCCGACTTCAGCTCAGCGTCTGACCCAGCCTCGGCCGCCCGCGCGGCCGCCGGGGGCGTAGGCAGGGAAGCGCCGGTACCCCCGGATGGGCGCGAGAGCCGAACGGCGAGGAGAACATTGCCCAAAAGAGATGCCAACAGGAGAACGGCCAGAATCGGGGTCCAGCGCGCCATGAAGACTCTCCTTCTTTAGATACGACTTTGGACTGAGCGGGAGGTGTCCCGTTACGGTTGCGCGAGATATCCTACCTCCTGGGTGTTCCCCGGGTTCTGCGCCGCCCCCGCACCTTTGGCACCTCGGCAAGAAGGCCGGTTTGGGCATAGGGCCTGCAACTCGTATTCTTCCAAGTATCACGGAACCACCGAATGCGTTCTGACGGGAAAAAGTCGACTGATAAGGAGGATGGAGGATGTACTAGGTCGACGATGGAGTACCCACGCGCCGAGGTCCATCTCGCCTACCAGACTCTGGGCCGCGACGCGACCCGCGTGACCCTCGACTGGACGGACCGCGCCGGTCCGCATCGGTCGTCCCACGTCGTTGCGAATGGATCGGCGGAGGAGTGGGATCTGCCCACCGGAAAGGACATCGAAACCCGCTGGGTCGAATTCGAGGCCGTTGCCGGACACTGATTAAGGCCGAACTTCTCGCTTTCGAAAATGAGAAGGTCGGTTCCTCCGACACCCCAGGCGACCAGGGCAATTGCCAAAACGTTGGCATCCAAGATCGCCCGATGCACGTGCTACCGGGTTTTCTGCTTTCTCGACCGGTGATTGGCCAGATTGGCCAGAGAGTCCGCATTCTCCTGGGAGGGGGTGGTCCTCTTGGGCGCTAAAGCATAGACCAGTTGAAGCCGACCTAGTCCTTCCAGTTGATGAAGCTTCTCCACGGGGATCATGGCCGCGAGTGGTTTACCCCTGCGCTCGATGATGAACTCGTCGTGGCGAAAGGCGACGCGATTGAGCAAGTCGCCCAAATGGAGGCGAAGATCCAAGGTCGTCACTCTCTCGATCATGACAGCTCCACAACCAGTACTTGGTTCATAGCTACTATACATGGATTCTCAAGGCCTCGCTCATCGACACCCGGCCTACGGGCATGGCCTGCCAGATCTAAGACGGCGCGTAATTCTGTGGCGACCTGCTGCTCAGCTGCAAGAGAAGAACAACTTGCCAAGGATGATGGGCGGGAGTTAGCTTCCTTGGAAGACCCGGCCAAGCCGCCGGCCCTTGGACCTGGGAGGGAAAGGGTAATCCCCGCGACAGTTCGACCCTTCTGGAACCGGTTCCAAGTTGATGCGGACTTCGTAGTCCGACGCCAGTCGCGGCTTACCACTGAAGATGGAAGGGAGGATGCGGTAATGGCAATGTCTCCAGCGATGGTGGCCAGCGCGTTCTTGCTCTTGGTGCAAGCCGACGACCCCGACACCAAAGTCCTCAAGGAGCGAGGATTTTCCATCCAGCGTCCGCCGAAGAAAGAGGAGTGGCATTTTAAGGACAAGGGGAAGCTGACCAAGTCCCAAATGGTCCTCTCCCATGTGGTCGACGACATTTCGATTGAAATGTACAGCGAGGAGCTCGACTCGGACAAAGTGAACTATGATGCGAAGTACACCCTGGAACAGAATTGGAAGAGCATCTCGTCTGACGGACAGTACAAGGACGTCAAAATGCTTGGAAAGATTTCGAATTCCACACTCCCCGGCAGGGGCGCGAGCGGGGTGAAGGTGTGGCTACTTCAGATGACCCTGAAAAGCCCCGATGGTACTCCGTGGGAATGGAAACAATACTGCTTTGTCGGCCATGAGAACCGCAGCGGCTTCTTGCTGAATATCATTTCCGGCGCGGGAATGCAGGAGAAGTACAAGAAGGACACCGATTACATCCTCTCCACTGTCAAGACCTTCAAGATTCCAAAATAGGCTTGCATCGCGGGTCATGGCCTGATGAAGCCCTCCCGGCAAGATTCATCGCACTTTTCAGAACATGGTGTTCTCCCGGCAATGCTGCGCAGCAACACCTTCCCGGTTTGCGACCGGGCTGCTTTCATAGTGGTCTCATTTGCCGCTTAAGTGGATTGCCAAACCAGCCCCCCCCAGGTGGGTGACGTTGGCTCGCCAGATAAACACAGGGCGGCCAACCAATCAGGAATCCTTCGGACTGATCGTTCCATAGCTCTGGAGGTCTTGTAGCGGCTTGGCAGGCCAGGCTACAGGAAAGACTACGCGGCCTTCCATCTCCGCCGTGAGGTGAAGCGGACGTCGGGCGAAGAAGAACTGCTCCGCTTGCGCGAATGTCTTCCCGCCTTCAACCCGGAATAGAATCGCTCGCACTTGTACGTAATAGAATCCAGGCGCGTGCTTGATGCTAAACGTCTGCTCCAACGAGCTGTCCCGACTTTCCTGCTCCAGATGGACGTCCGCTATAAGTTTCTGGACGTCCGTGGCTGCCTCCGCCGGTGGATCGCCCTTATGCGGAGGCGGTGCCTCGGGCCCTCTCACTCGATAGAAGCACAGACTTACAATCAGTCCGCGATGGGGCGGAAGATTGGTGAGTTCGAGTGTTCCTTCAACCTTGACCATACCTGCCATGTTCCCCGGGTACAGTGCGGTGCTCAAGAAAAACACGGCTCGGAATTGTCCGGGTCAGGACGCATGTGGTGGACGAAGTACCTGACTCCAAAGTCTTGGCATCAGAAGGTTCCGCACTCCTTGGGACCAAGAACCCGGATTCGCGGGACTCAATTTGGCAAACCTTCATTGTCGAGGTAGATTTGGAAAGGGCTATGAGCATCTTTCGCCGTGGAACCAACCCATTCTGGGCGGCGTTCGCGATGATCTACATCCTGGGCGCCATTGGAATGGATTTTTATTGGCTTTTCACGGAGTCGGGCGCCGTCCGATGGCTCGCTATCCTCCAGGGCAAGATATTGTCCAACCACTGGTTCCCGAAAGTCACCTTCCTTGTCCTGCTACTCGCTGAACTTGGGCCCCTCATCCTGCTCAAGGTCATTATCGAACGCCTCTCGGGCACGCGCCTTACAGGTCCGCCGGAGATGCTGCCTCCCGATCCACGGCCGCAATGAAGCGAAACCGGTCATGGTGGGTGCTTAGCGAATGAGCCAAATTGCGCAAACCCTGTTTGGCAACGTCGCCCCGGGGCGCAAAGGCAGAGACCTTCTCTTGGTGGCGGTCCCTTGGCTCTTGGCCGACGTGGTCACCAAGGTCCTGGCGCTCGGGTTGCTCGCCGAAAGAGACCTTCAATTTCTGGGCGGCCAGTTTCGACTTCACCTGAGCATTAACGAGTCTCTTTTCGGTTCCGGGCAGAATCCGAGCCGATTCGGCTTCACGCACGCGATGGTTGTGGGCGCGGCCTTGATGCAAGGCGTATTCGCCGCTGCCGGGTTCGCGTTCGGGCGGGCGGAATGGACGGTGGTTCGCAAATTGATCCTCCTGGGATTGGTCGTCATCGTGGGTGCGGGACTAGGATTCTTCCTGGGATCGTTCTTTGCCGGAGAGCCGCACCGTTTGGCCGTGCACGCGGCTCGCGCGTTCGGCTCGCTCACGATCCTCCTCTTGGCGCTCCGCTTGACGCGCAGCCGGTACCTGGGCCTGGCCCTGGTTTTGGGAATCTCGGGCAACCTCGGCAACGCGATCAACGCCTTATACTACCCGAGGGGCGTCATCGATTTCATGTACGTGCCTGGATTCCGTCCCTACATCGGTATCTTCAATCTGTCTGACGTCGCGCTGGAGCTCACGAAGGGCCTGGTCCTCCTTTCGCCATTGATGCTGTTCCTATTCCGTCAGGTCTCCCGCAGAAATGCGGCGTGGGAACGTCGGCTGGAATACGTCAACCCGCCAGAGCCACCTTCAATAACCATCCCCTCCTAGCTTCACCGGCGACTCCCCTGCTGGTTTTGGGGTAGGGTCCTCCCCGCCACCCGCAACCCGCGTCGTCGCCTTGGCCCGGCCTCCGGCAGGCGGGCTCCCGCCCGGGGCGTCCGCGGCGCGGGGGCCGGGAGGGTGGTGGCGGGAGCTAACCTACTTGGGAACTCCCGGGTTAGCTTCCCAAGTTCTTCTTGAGCAGTGCGATGAAATGTTTGTGGTGATGCGTCACGACAGGCCCGGTTTGCACGAACTTACTTTCAATGCCGATCGTAAGCTGTGTCGCCCCGTTCTGCTGAGGTTCGATATACACCGGGAAAAAGAACCCGAAGCTGAAGAGCGTGGGCTTGGAACTCAATGTAATTAGCTGCTTCTCAGGAAGGTCTTCCTCGACCTTGTATTTGCCGATTTCTGCCATCCCGAGGAGGGTCGCGCGAATCCGGTCCGACGGCTTGTCCGTCATAAACGAAATCTCTTTCTTGGGTCGGCGCCGCCCCAAGTATGAACGCCGAGCCGTGTACGCTACAAACAGGCCCAACCCTGCCATGACGGCTCCCACAGCCAGTCCGATCAATGCTCCGTATTCCATTCAGTCCTGCTCAAAGTATACCTACCGTAGGATCGTGGACGAGGCCGGCAGGCCAATTACTCCAGATACGCCCCGCCATTCGCCCCCCCCCCGGCCTCGCCTTTGCCTGAGTCAGCACGCACGGGCTTACAACTTCATAAGATCGTGCATTTGTAATCCTACCTCAGCTTCTCACGCCCTCCTCCTGCCGCCGCGCTCCCAGGAGCGCGCGCCCGGCGCTGGCCGGGCCCTGGCGGCCGCCGGCGGGGCGGGGCGCCTGTCAGCGGGGATAGGAGCTCTTGTGCTTCCTACGCTTAATCCGATCCCACCCGCTTCTTTCAATCCCTCCATTCGTCGCGACGAGGTTTCACACAAACCGGCAGGTCTCCCGCGGCACAGGCCTTCCACTCGACGGTGAACCATCCCCGGTACCCGAAGAGTCTTCCCCAGAGGGCGTTGCTGACCGCCACATCGATACGAAATCGGCGGGACTCTTGGTCGTACCACTCGCACACCCGGGCTTCGCCCGAGAAGAGCATCGGGAACCGAAACCCCAGCCTCCCTTCATAGAACCTTTGGCTACCGGATTCGAGCGCCAGGCCGCCGTTGGGCGCCACCCGGGGGCGGATGTCGACCGCCAAATGCTGATGGGTCCCCAGATAGTCGACGATCCTTCGGCGGCCCTCGCTGTAGATCATCGTGGCATCAAACCGGCGGGGCCCTTCAGGAAAGTAGAAGGTTCGGACCCAGGTCACGGTCTCCCGGCCGAAGCGGTCCCGGTAGGCGTAGTTCTCAACCTGGAAGGGGATGCTCCGGCCCCGGGAGGGGAACATGATATTCCTCCAGGCTCCCAGGTGGAGGAAGGGGAGCACGTGGGGCGGCCCGTGCCAGACTTCCTCCATGACCCCGGTGCCGATGGCGGCGATCCCGTCGCGACTGTCGAACCCAAACCGCTTGCGGACCTCGGGATGGAGTCGATTGAATTCCGCGCCCAAAGCGCGCTCGTAGATGGATGTCATGGGGTCCTCCTTGGAGGGGTCCGCCGGCACCGCCGGGCGGAGGGAAGGTCTCGGCCGCTGAGAAGGCCTATCAGGGCAAGGGCGGTGGCCGCCAGCGTCAGGGAAGCCGGATTGAACGGACGGACGAAAAGCCCGGGATCGGCGAAGAGTCCGGCCAGGCCCAGCAAGGGCAACGCCAGCAGGTTTGCGACCATCAGCGATCTCGCACGCCAGAACCAGACCAGAAGCAGTCCGAAAAGGATTTCTCCCACCCCGAGCAGGGCTACTAAGGCGGGAGCTACCGGGGCCGCAACGTGCGCCCCCCGGACGATCCCCAGTTCCCCGCTCTCGGGGAAGAGCAGCTTCGGGATGAGGCCCTGGTATACCCAGACCCCGGCCAAGGTGATCCGGCAGACCGCGTGAATGACGCTGTTCCGCCAAGACGACTCCGGGTCGGCCCCTCTCTCAAGCCAGAGGCGCAGTCGGTCGAAGCTCCAGGCCGTCGCCCACCCCATCAGAGGCCTGAAGAGGACGGCGTCGAGGGCCCGGCCAAGGGCCCCAAACCGGGTTCGGTAGTCGTAAGAAGTGACGAATCGGACGCCCCCAGCGGCAGGGGCGTATTTCCAATAGCCGGACCCCTCGGCAATCAGGGACTTCGGGTCACTAGACCAGAATCGCAGTGCCGATGACCGTTCCCCTTGGTTGCCGATACGGCTTCCGACCGTCTCCCCGCGGCCGGCGACCAAGAGCCCGAAGCCGAGCCTTGTGGAGTAGCGGAATTCCTGGGGGGAACCCTCCGTCAGCTTCGGAAGGTACTCGATCCTCGAGAACCTGAGGTCCCAGCGCTCGTGGGCTTCCGGCTCCTGGGTTCTGCTCCAGATCTCCTCGATCGGGGAGGCCAGCTCGATTTCGACATAGATGGGTTTATGGCTCACGGTTTCGTCTCCTTCTCACGGCCCGAGCTCTTCACCACCTCATCATTATAGCCTAAATAATGAACATGTTCATACTTATAACGCATAGACTTCTTTCGGCCTCTTCCAGCGCCTTCGGCGCGGCGTCCTTCTTCGAGTGCAAGCAAGAATCCCTTAGCTCGCGGGAGGGAGGCAGGACCGGCGGGGCCAGGGCGGCGGGGCAGGGCGGGCGGCTCGCGCCGCGCGGACGTCGGCGGTCGCGGGGTCGGCACGGGCTTCTAAACGACAATCAGAAGTAACAGCGCAGGCCCTCGGCGTCGGTAACCGCGCCTAGAAACGGCTCGACCATGTCGACGAAACGCATCAGGTTCATGCCCTTACCGATCGGCGGCCAAGGCGGGAAAGACCTAAGCGGCCGGCCGTCCGCTCCGATCATGTGGCTACGATCCGACGCAAGTAATGCCACGTAGTCTGGAGCCTCGACCACCCGGAAGCGGGGCGCGAGCGGCCCCGCGACGAAGCTCTCCGCCAGCCAGAGGGCCGGAGATATCCCGAACCCCAGAGTCGTGTCGAGGTCCCAGAGCCTGCCGCCCGAGAGCAGCACCACGTGATAGTCCCAACGGATGAGACCTCCGGCCCCGGCCCGCTGGCAACGCATCGCGACCCGCCCGGGCGCGTTGGACACAAACACGACACGCCGTCCTTCGACCGGACCTTCGACCGAGTCCCGGTCGGAGCAGAGGTGCCAAACGTTCTCCTCGCAAAAGAAAGGCCAGTAGCGGGGCTGCTTCAACGCCCTCCAGCTTAACATCCAATCCCTGAGTGAGATCGCGGGGCCTGTCATCACGGCACGCAATTCCACCCCAGGGCTGTCGGGCCTGGATGCTGGCGGGCCGCTTCGCAGGGTGACGGGGTAAGGTGGCCCCTCATCTTCCTTCCCCCATCACCACCCCCCCCGCCGCCTTTGGCGGGCCCTCCGGCCCGGCCCCACCGAAGGGATCCGATGGCTTCCGATTCATCGCAAAGGAACCCGATGGAGATGGACAAGACGGTATTCGGTTCGATATAGAATTAACCCGATGTTGATGGCCGCGCTGCCCTTTCTTCTGCTGGGCGCCGCTTTAGTAGGGTCTGCCGTTGCTAGCCGCAGGAAGAATCGCTATCCGACGACGTACTCCTTGGTCCCGGCCGCTTACTCCGGCTTGGATGCCGCCGAATTCACGACCTCGGAAGGACTTTCCCAAGCTCTTCAGTCCGCCGGCTACCACGCCGCCGGCGACTTCAAGACAGTATTCCAGCATGACGAGACGAAGCAGGTTGAACAGTTACGATTCTGGATTTCGCCGGACCGAAAGACCGTCGTCACGCTCAAGCGAATCAGTCACTTTCTCAACCTAATCACTAGAAGCACCCAAGAAGTGGCTCTCATGACCTGGACGAAGGACGGAGCGTGCTTCATCACCCATCAGGGTCCGCCGGAATCCACTCCGGCCGTTCCCGGTATTTCCATCCGAGCCGTCTCCAGCACATCTTTCGAAACACTGCGTCATGAACATGCGCGGCACCAGGCGGAGGCTGCGCGTACCCCGCTGGTCGAGATTGGCGATGCCGACCCTCCCGAGCGGTACCGATCGTATTGGGAGCGGGAGATGAATTGGCTTCATGAGAGAGGTCTGCTTCGGATCCAGGACGGCTACTACGCCCCGACCTTCTGGCTCGGACTGTGGACGGCAGAGCGTGCCCTCAATCCGTTCCGGAGGGGAGATGGTTCACGCCTTTCCGTCGCGGTGAAGATGGGATTGGGTGGCTTGGCCTCCCTCGGGGCTGCTTGGTTGCTTCCGGCCGTCCTTGAGCGCACCGGTCAACCGGTGAATGCCGAGGTGGCCTTGGCTGGAGTGTACCTGGCGGTCGGACTGGCCTATTCCTTCCTCCTTCCCAAGGGCGCCCTGGCCGCCTGGCAATATGTGACGGCTCCCGCTCATGTGGTTTCGGTTGCTCGAGGAACGGGGACTGGGGCGGCATGGTCGGGCTCGCTCTTCGGCGTCCTCTGTCTCCATGTTGTATTCGAGCGGGTCCGACAAGCCCGGGCAGAAGCGCGCATGGCCGCAGCAGGACATCTCCCCCTGACCTGGACCCGGCGGACAGCGCTGGTCGCTGCGGCCCTCGGGCTTGCAAGCGTGGGAATCGGAATCCTGAGTGTTGTTGCGCTTCAGATTCCACCGGATGCCAATCGGTGGATACGTTCCTTGGGGCAATCCTTGTTTGCGTTCTGGTCGGTATCGGCGCTAACCCTCGTCATCGGGCTTCCCCTTCTCCTGGTTCGCTCCGTGAGGCAACGCCGATGGTTCCGGCTGGTCCGGGTCGCCATGTTCGGTGCGCTGATCGTCCTGGCAGGCCTGGCCATCGGAACGTCCCTGGCCCAATCCAGAGGTCGCAGGAGGCAAGAGCGCGCGATGGAGATTTGTAGCGCCCTTCGGCGGTTCAAAGAGGATACCGGGGCTTACCCCAAGACTCTTACAGAACTGGTTCCGGGATGGTTGGAAGGCTTGTCGCCCCAAGAGGAGGGCTTTGAGTACTACGCGATCAAGACCCGCGATGGAAAAAGATTCCAAATGCTCCAGTTCTGGGTGGGGTGGAATCGGATTTCACTGGATCCGGAAGTTCAGGAGGGGCGGCGCTGAGGTTGTCGGTCCTGATCGCAATCAATCCGAGTTCACCGACGGCTTCCGCCTCGGACTTGCCCTCCCCGCACCCACCCCCGGCTGCCGCCGTGCTCCCAGGAGCGCGCGCCCGGCTGGGCCGGGCCCTGGCGGTCGCCGGCGGGCTAGCGTGGCGGGTCCCCGCCACGTCTTTCCTCGGCCAGCCATTCAGCGAGTAGAATACTGAAGCGAACTCGCGCGGGGAGGGAATGTGGACGAGACAAGCAACCTGGACCTGAAGTTCGAGCACCTTGTCGGAGTCCCGGGTGGCGCGCTACTCCGTTTATCGGGCAAAGGGGGCCATGCCGTCGTCCGAAAGCTCCAGGACATCATTCAACCGCTCCTGGCCAACGGAAAGAAGATCTTCCTCTTCGACTGCGCTGACCTCGAGTTCTTCAATTCCCTCGCCTTCGCATACTTGACGAATCTCTCGGACACTCTTCGAGAGGCCGGCGGCATGGTCGCCCTATGCCGAGTGTCCATGAAGGTGCAGGTTGCCTTCGAGTACATGGGACTCAAGGACTTCTTTGTATTCTTCCGTGATGAGGTGGAGGCCGCGCGTTTCTTCCAGAAGAGTGCCGCGCCTGAAGATCCCATCCATCCCAAGTCCCGATCTCCCCGGGAGCCTGCCGTGCCCGCGAGGGAAACCCAATCCCCTCCCTCTTCGGTCAGCTTTGCCCTTCCGGCCTGGCTCGAGGATGTCGGCAAGCCCGGGCCCCCGCCGCTCGATCACCTTCGCTGGAGTGCCCTTCTCCAGACGGTGCTCCGAAGATTGGGACCAGAGTCCCTGGCCGGAATCCCAAAGCGGGCGATCGTGCCTCCGGGCAGTCCTCCCAGCCTGGTCGCTCGGGCCATCCTCCGCGGACTCCGAAGCCCTGAAGTACTTCTAGGACTTTTCGACGAGAACACTCTCAGAATGATCTCGCGGCTTTTCCAGCTCCCGGAGAGCGGTGATAGAGAAGAGCTTTCCCAAGCCCTCATCGCCTTTGTCCAGCGGACGAACACCGTTTCCTTGGCAACGTTCATGGAGGAGGGGCCCCAGGGGCCGGCTGCGGAACCGGTCGCGGAGCCGGATGCGACGACCCCAGAACCATCGATCGAGATTTCGAACGAGACCCTATTGAAAGCGATCGAACGGTGTCCTTTCCCCAAACTCGTGAAGACGGATCGCTCCGGGCGGGATCTCCTGTTCAAACACTTGGCCAAGACCTTCGGACGAGCAGGGGTCACCTCCGATCGAGCCGTGGGACGTCATTTGATCCTAAGCTCCGATCTTGACGTCATGGGACGATTTGGAATTCTCGTGCGCGTCGGAAGGTCCGTTTTTGGAAAGAAGCCGTCTGACCTCAAGAATGTTGAGACCCTGCTCGGGAAGGTGGTCCTCCTCGCTGGAAGCTACGGACGGGGAAACCTCTTCATCATTCTTTTGGGCGAGATTCCGAAAAATCAAAGCTCTGCCTTCGGCGAGTTAAGAGCGTGGATGGAAAGTGTCGGAGCAAGGACCATCCAGCGTTAGGGGCTCCCTAGTGCCTCGTTGACGAAGTCTTGGAACGATACCACTCGCGAAACCGATCGCGGGTGAACGACCAATCGAAACGATGAGCGAACTGAGCGTTGTAGTGCCGAATGCCGGCGCGAACCA
>Ga0070731_10004218_pt1 | contig 12490 bp, 11 predicted proteins | sample Coa_R1_2_FD_66448 | JGI IMG/M metagenome (GOLD analysis project Ga0070731, IMG submission 66448) | Surface soil microbial communities from Centralia Pennsylvania, which are recovering from an underground coalmine fire - Coalmine... | ecosystem: Environmental > Terrestrial > Soil > Unclassified ... | reverse complement strand
GTCGGCACGCCCGATGCCGGCGACGGCCGGCCGGACACTCGTGCGATTGCTCTCGTTGGGCGCCAAATTGGACGCGCGATCGCCAATCGGCGTGAGGCCTTTACGGTCGTGCTGCGCAGCACGGCGCTCCCGCGCACAGTCGAAGAGCAGCTCGTGCCGGCATTGCGGGAAGCTGCCGGTCCGCACGCGCACGTGGCGGTCGCGGTCAATCCGGAATTCATGCGCGAAGGAAGCGCGGTCGACGACTTCGAGCATCCGCCGATGGTGCTGATTGGCACCGATGATGCCGACGCGGCCGCCGCCGTGCGGACTTTGTATGCCGGCATCGCCGCGCCGGTCATCGTGACGTCCGCTCGAACGGCGCTTGCCGTCAAATACGCGTCGAACGCGTTTCATGCGCTGAAGGTGTGCTTTACGAATGAAATCGCCGCCGTTTTCGATGGGCTCGGCGCCGATCCCGTCGAGGTCATGCGTCTGTTCGCGATCGATCGCCAGCTCAATGTGTCTGCGGCGTACTTGCGGCCCGGGTTCGCGTTCGGCGGATCATGTCTGGCCAAAGACGCGCGGGCGGTCGTCCGATCCGCGGCCGACGCCGGCCTCGAAACGCCGCTCTTGTCCGCGATCCTCCCGTCCAACCAGGAGCAGATTCAGCGCGCCGTCGCCTCCGTACTTGCGACCGGGAAGCGACGCGTCGGCATTTTCGGTCTGGCGTTCAAGACCGGCACCGACGATCTGCGCGAGAGTCCGGTCGTCACGCTTATCGCAGCGCTCCGGTCGCGCGGCTGTCACGTCCGGATCTTCGATCCCATCGTCGGCATCGACCGGTTGATGGGCGCCAATCGCCGCTACATCGAGGCGGCCGTGCCGGACTTCGCCACGCTGCTGTGCGCCGATACCGACGCGCTCGTGGCGCATGCGGAGGTGCTCGTCATCGCGACGGCGAGCGAGGCCGCGGCGCGTGCGACGACTCAGGCGTCGCCCGGTTCCGTCGTGATCGATCTGACGCGAGGGCAGAGTTCGGCATAGACCTGGCGGTACGCTGACGCCATCGCGACGGCGCCGAAGCGGGAACCGACACGGTCGCGAGCGCGTCCGCCGAGCGTACGGCGACGAACTGGATCGCCGCACAGGTCGAGCACCGCGGCGGCCAGCGCGGATGAATCCGCAGGCGGAACGAGGACGCCGCTGACGTCAGGCTCGATCGCGTCTTCGATTCCGGAGACCTGCGTGCCAATGCAGGGCAGACCAGCGGCCATGGCTTCGAGCAGCGCCACCGGGAGTCCTTCCCACAGCGACGGCAGCACGAAGATGTCGAGACCGCCCAGCAGCGTCATGGGTTCTGGGACGCGATCGACCAGCTGAAAGCGATCGGACAGGCCGGCTGCCGCGATCCGCCGGCGTGCCTCGGTGAGGAGCGGGCCGCCGCCGATGTGCACGAAGCGCGCGCGCGGCTCCCGCTCGGCCACGCGATGAGCGGCTTCGATCAGAAACCGGATGCCCTTCTGCGCCTTCAACAGCGCGACGGCGCCGATCACCAGGTCGCCATCCGCGCAACCCCAGCGCGCGCGGACCGCCGCACGAGACGCCAGATGCCGGCGTCGATCGAGATCGAGCGCGTTGTGAATGACCCTGATTCGATCGGTTCGAGCGCCCAGCCGCTCGAGATCCGCCTTCACGCCGCCGGAGACAGCGATCAACCGATCCGCGAATGGAAGCGTGAGCCGATCGAGCGCCGCTCCGCCGAGCGCGAGCGGCCACGAATACTCGGCGCCGTACATGCGGGAGTGCAGGTTCTGAATCGTCGAGACCACCGGCGTGCGGATCCATCTGGCGACTGGACGTCCGATCCAATCCGCCCGGGAGAGTTGCGTATGGATGACGTCGGGCCGCTGCTCGCGGCACAGCGCCACGAATCGAACGATGGCGCGGGCGTCCCAACGGCCGAGCGCGCGAAGTTCGTGAATGTCGAGGCCGGACGGCACGGCATTTCTGAACTCCGGCGAGGCCGTCCTCAGGACGCACAGCGTGACACGGTCCCCCGACGGCCAATGATTGAGAAGGGCAGACAGGACGCGCCCGGGCCCGTCGAAGCTGGCGGCGGTCGTGAGCCAGAGAATCCGCACGTCCGACATATCCTCCTTCGCATTGCTTGAAGGAGCAACCGGCTGTCATCAGTTGCCGATCGAGTTGACGCCGCTCACGAAGCCGCCGAGATGGCCGGTCGCGGCGACGAGCAACAACACGACGACGGTGAGCGCGAAATACACTGGGCCGAGCGACCGGTCCGACTCGTGTCGCCGCCGGAAGCGCAACCACCAGAGCAGCAGGATTCCGCCCGTGCTGGCGCCGCCGAACACAGCGTGCAGCAGCAACGTGCCTTTGAGCGGCGCTCCGTCGAGTTGCCACTGCCACGCGAGCAGGCCTGTCGCAACCGTCGCTATCGATGCGATGGCGGCGACAGTCAAGTTCCAGTACGCGGCCGCTGACAATACCGAGCTGCGCGGCCCCGGCCTCGAGGCCGCCAGCCAGTCGAATAAGATCGCCGTGATCGTCAGCGCAATCGGAAAGTGCACCAGCACGACGTGCTGCGCGTGTTTCGCGAGCAGCGCGCTCTTCAAGTCGAACGGATTCATCAGCGCTCCCGCCTACTTGACGACGATCTTGCCGGTCATGCGCGGGTGCAGCGAGCAGTAGTACTCGAACGTTCCGGCCTCTTTGAACGTGTAGCTGAAGGCCTCTCCCGTATCGAGAGGCGGCGACTTGAAGAGCTTCGTCGTGCTCACCACCGTATGCGGCACATCGTCGCGGTTGGTCCACGTGACGGTCGTGCCGATTGCCGCCTCGAGCGAGACGATGCCGAACTTGAAGTTGTCGATGTCGATCGCCACGGTTTTCGCCGGGGGCTTGCTTTGCGTGGCGTGGATGCTCGTCCCGTACACCGCGGTGATAGTGACGGCGGCCGCGATGATCGCGACGACATTGAAGCGTGTGCGTATCGTACTCATGATGGGTGTCCTGTCCTCTGTGATGTCGAACGCGAAGTGATGATGGCTGCTGACGGATTACGCGAGGTCGTGATCGACGATCGCCAGTGCATGCGACCGCTTGACGAAGGTGACGTCGGTGAGGCCCAGCAGGCCGCGAAGTTTGTCGGCCGGTACGGTCATGGGACCGGGCGACGGCGCCGCGCCTGGCGCCGGCTGGGGAAACGCGGTTGATGTCGCCGTGTGGAACGTGATGTGTCCCTCGATTTTCTGCATCGTCTGATGGATGTGGCCGTTGAGCACGGTGACCGAGCCGAATTTCTTCAAATATCCCAGCGCTTGCGCGCCGTCGTCGGTGCCCCAACCCCATTCCGGATACACCGACCACAACGGAATGTGCGCGAAGACGACGATCGGCGTGCTCGAGGAGAGGTGCTTCACGTCGCCCTCGAGCCATTCGAGTTGATCGGCGCCGAGATTGCCGAGGCCGCCGGCCTTGAGGTCGACGACGTTGACGAGTCCGATGAAATGCACACCCTTGTGATCGAAGCTGAACCAGCCGTGGCCCTTCGTCCCTTTGCCGAATCGATCCAGATATTGCCGGCCGTCGTCTGCGAGGACATCGTGCTCGCCGGGGACGTAGAAGACCTGACCGACCTTGCCTGCGATCAGGACCTGTTGGAGCGTGTCGAATTCTTCCGGCTTCGACAGATGCGTGAGGTCGCCGGTGTGGATCAGAAAATCTGGCGCGACGGGCAGCGCCTGAACGCGGCCGATCGCCGCCTGCAGCGTCGAGACGACGTCTTTGTTGGCGTCTTTCGAAAAGCCAATGTGACTGTCGCTGATCTGCGCGAACACGAAATCGCCGCTCGCGAGCCGCTTGTCGGCCGCCTGGCCAAATCGCGGCAAGGGCGCCGACTTGACCACACCCGAGGCAGCGATCCACGCCATGCCCGCGCCGGCCCAGGCCATGCAGTTGAGAAACCCTCGCCGATCGACGCCGTCCTCGTCGGGCGTGTGAATATGGTGATCGTGCGTGTGATCCGGAATGATGATGCGTCCCATGAATGTGACGACTCCTTGTGATGCGATGCCCGGTCGTTCGTGTCCGTCGCCTATTCCAGACGCACCAGCGTGCCGATTTATTCCCGTGCCGTCGCGGTGGAATAAACTGGCGGTCTTGAGCGTCTGGACGATCAACGCGTCGACCGTAGGCCGGCGGCGAGCTCATCGTGAGTAGCGAGACTCTGCTGTCGCATCTCGATGCGGCGTACAACCTGGCCCGATGGCTGATGGGCAATTCCGCCGATGCGGAAGACGTCGTGCAGGACGCGTACGTGCGTGCACTGGCAGGCGCGAGTCAGTTTCGTGGCGGGAATGAACGCGCCTGGCTGCTGTCGATCGTGCGCAACGGATGTTATTCATCGCATCGGCGTCAGCGCGTCCGGGAGGCCACCGACTTCGACGAGACCGTGCATGGCGAAGACACCGCGACGCCTTCGCCTGAGCAACGCACCATCGATCGCGAGACGAGCCGGCGCGTGCGGCGTGCCATCGAAGGGCTCACGCCGGAATTCCAGGAGGTGATCGTGCTGCGCGAGTTCGAAGGCTTGTCCTACAAGGAGATTGCCGACGTCGTGGCGGCCCCTGTCGGCACCGTCATGTCGCGATTGTCGCGCGCCCGGGCTCAGCTCGCTGCGGCCCTTGCCGAAGAGAAAGCCCAGGCATGAACTGCGAAGACATCGAGCGTCTCGCCGACGCCTATGCCGATGGCGAGCTCGATCTCGCAAGTACGCTTGCGATCGAGGCGCACGTCGCTGGATGCGCGGCCTGCACGTCCAAATTGGAGCAGGTGAACACCGTCACGCGGGCACTTCGTGCAGCGCCGTACTTCCGCGCGCCGGAGACGCTGGCGGCCCGCATTCGTGCGACAGCCTCCGACGCGGCCGCGGTCGCGCCGACGCCGCTCCGCCAACGGCAGAATGTTCGTGTACGTCCACGCCGGTGGCGGCCGTGGCTGCTCTCTACGGCGAGTCTCGTGGCGGCGTCGATTCTTCTCGGTGTGGTGTTGCACGAGCGCACGGCCATGGCCGACGACGCGACGACGGAGGCCGTGATCGAGGGACACGTACGGTCTCTGATGGCCGGTCATCTGATGGACGTGGCTTCGACGGATCGGCATACGGTGAAACCGTGGTTCGCCGGGCGCGTAGATTTCTCGCCGACCGTCGTGGACCTGGCGAGCGATGGGTTTCCGCTCGTCGGTGGCCGGCTTGATTACATCGATCGCCATCCTGCCGCCGCGTTGGTTTACAAACGCCGGGATCACGTGATCAACGTCTTCGTCTGGCCGCAAGCGGCCGGCTCGGCGTCACATCACACGCGATCCGACGAGCGCGGCTATCACGTCATTTCGTGGACGCGCGGCGGCGTGGCCGTCTGGATCGTCTCGGACCTGGCGTTGGATGAACTCGACGACTTCGCGCGGAAGCTCGACGCGGCGATGCACGGGTGAGTGAGGTCAATCAGGCAGCCCGCGCGGTCATCGCCTTTCGGCGTAGGCCGCTGCTGGAGTAGGATCCAAGCCCTTATGGCACGGTCATCCCGTCTGCTCCTCAACTGCGTGGCGTCGCTGGCGAGCCTCGCCGGATTGGTCGTGCTGGCCCATTGCGGCTCATCGGCCCCGACGACTCCGTCGATCTCGATCAATCCGACCTCGGTTTCGATATCTGCGGCCGGGGATCTGGGCCGGACGCCACGGTCACGGCCGGCTCAGCCAACTGGAGCGTGCGAAGCGATTCGAGTTGGTTGACGGTCACCATCAATGGTTCCGCTGCGACGGGCGCCAACACCATCACCTATTCCGTGGCATTGAACTCCGGCCAGGCCCGGACTGGTGTGATTACGGTCGAATCGGGGAATACGACGGCGACACTCGTCGTCAGCCAGCTTGGCGTCACTGCGACGATCTCGTTCAATCCCGCGTCGGTGACCGGCATCGCCGCGGCCGGCCAGAGCGGATTGACGACGACGGTGACCGCGGCGACGAGTTGGACGGCGACCAGCAGCGATAGCTCGTGGCTCACGATCACATCCGGCGGCAGCGGTGCGGCCGGAACCAGCACGCTCACGTACGCCGTCGCCACCAACTCTGGCCAGACGACTCGGACCGCCGTGATCACCGCGACGGCTGGCAGCGCGACCGCGACTCTCAACGTGAGCCAAAACGCGGGAACGCAGGCTCAATTGGTCTTCACGTTTGCGCCCAACCCGGTCCATCCCGCAGCCACGAATGGCTGTGGCATCACAACTCCGCCGATCGTTTGGGTCTTCAAACTGACAATCAAGAACTCGGGCACCTCCACTTTCACACCGGTCCAGTGGTTCTTCAACGACGTCTGGCCAAACTTTGGTCCCGATTCCTTTACGGAGACGGCCGCCGATTTTCTGAGCTTCTTCGGCAGTTCGAACATCCCTCCCAACGTCGCCGTGTCTGCGACGGTTTGCATCCAGGCGCCTAGCAAAGATTCGAGCGGCACGGAGACTCTGACATTCGTCGGCTCCGACGGCAGCGACGCCACGACGCCGGTGCTGACCATGTTGTCCACCGAGCCTCTGCCGGAGACGGATCTGTTTCTCGCGCCAAGATCAATCGAACGACTGCGCCCGAGACGCTGAGCGGCTGCGGCTGTTCGCCGGCAATCGCGCGTGGCGCTTATTTGATCGGATCGGCTTCGACGCTCACCTCGCCGCGCAGTTCGTTCGCCAAGCCGGGAATCTTGATCGCCACGACGTAGCGTCCGGGAGCGACCAGCGGTGCAGCCGGGCCGCCGCCGCGTCCGCCACCGCCACCGCCGCCACCACCAGCGCGGCCGCCGCGACCGCCAGGAGCGGCCTGACCCGCTGGAGCCGGCGGCGGATCCCCGCGTAGATTCCACGCGGCGTGGTTCATGCCCTTCGCCGCGGGTCCCGTCATTGTCCGAACGAGCCTGCCGTACACATCGCTGATTTCAATGGTCGCCGGTCCGCTTGCGGCGGAGCGCAAGAGGTAGTCGATGCCGGCGTCGAAGTCGGGATTCGGCGCGAAGAATTCCTGCGCGCCGTACCAGGCCTGCACGGAGTGCGTGATCATCTGGTGCGCCGTCCCCATCGGCGCCAGGGCGCCCTCGCTCGCGAGATTTTGCGGCGTCAGCACCTGCAGCACGCCCACGTCATCCAGAATCCAGATGCCACGGCCGTGGGTACCGATGACGAGTGCGTTGTCCCTCGGATGAATCAAGACATCGTCGGCCGGAACGGTGGGGAAGTTGGTGACGAGCGACAGCGGCGTCCAGGTCTTGCCGTCGTCGGTCGAGAAGTGCACGCCTCGTTCATGAGCCAGGACGAGGAAATGCGGATCGCTCGGATGTTCGCGGATCCGGTTCACGCCCGTCGACGGCAGCCCCGACGTCATCGCGCGCCAGGTCTGGCCGAAGTTCTCGCTGACATAGACGTACGGCTTGTAGTCGTCGCTGTAATGACCGTCGAAGGTCGCGTAGACGCGTCCGGCCGCGTAGCGTGACGGCAGCACCGTGCTGCAATACGTGTACTGCGGCAGGCCTGGGAAGTTTTTGGAGAGGTTCGTCCACGTCTTGCCGCCGTCGCGCGTGATCTGAACCGAGCCGTCTTCGGCGCCGGTGTAGATCACGCGAGCGTCGAGCGGGGATTCGCCGATCGACGTCAGCGAGCCGAACGGCGACGAGCCGTCATTGCGCGAGAGCGCGTTGGCCGGTACCGGTGCGCCCATGATGGGCAGCGTGGCCGGATCGATGCCTGTCGTGAGATCCGGACTGATCGCGGTCCACGTCGCGCCGTTGTCAGACGACCGATAGAGCATCTGCGCGCCCATGTAGACGACGTGCGGGTCGAAGTGCGACACCTCGATGGGCGTGTCCCAGTTGAACCGCGCTTGCGTCGCCGGCGTCTGGGCCGGCTCCGCGCCTTCGGGCGGGGCCGCACCGCCGCCGCGCCCGCCACCCGGCCTCGTCGTCGTCCGCTCGAGCGTAGTGAGATTCACGCGCGCGGCGTTGCCGTCCTGGGATTCGGCATACGCGAAGTTTTCGTTGCTGCGGTCGAACCTCACATAAAAGCCGTCGCCGCCGCCGATGTTCCACGAATCCCGGTTCGCGATGCCGTTGCGATCGCGCACGGCGCTCGGCACGCACCATTCGCCGTTGTCCTGCAGACCGCCGCAGACGGTAAACGGCACTTTGTTGTCGGCGTCGATCTCGTAGAACTGTCCCACCGGAATGTTGTTGCGGAAATCCCACGAGAGCCCGCGGTCCCACGACATCGACACGCCGCCATCGCCGCCGATGATGAGATGGTTGGGATCGGCGGGATCGACCCACATGGCGTGGTCTTCACCGTGAATCAAACTCTGGCCGGGCGCGCCCTGAAAGATGTCTTTGAACGTCTTGCCGCCATCGTCCGATACGTAGAACCCGCGGTTGGATCCGAGTTCGTACAGACGATTGCGATCCTTTGGATCCACGCGAATCTGGCTGTAGTAATTCGGCCGGGTGTCGAGCGACGAGAGCCGCTCCCAGTGGTCGCCGCCGTCGACGCTGCGATAGAGTCCCGCTTCGCCGGCCGGCTGCGCCGAAGTCTGCGGCGTCTCGCCTGCGCCCGCGCCGCCCGCGCGTGCCGCACCGGCGCCCGCACCAGCAGCGGCAGCGCCCGCACCGCCGGCTGCACCGGCACCCGCGCCGCCGGCAGCGCCGCGTCCTCGCGCGCCACCGCCACCACCACCGCCTCGTCCGCCGCCGCCGGTCGATGCCTCGATGATCGCGTAGACGACGGTGGGGTCGGATTTGCCGGAGCCCTTGTAGATGTCCAATCCGATGCGGCCCATGTCGCCGGACGGCAGACCCATCGTCAATTTCTTCCACGTCGCGCCCGAGTCAACCGACTTGTAAATGCCGCTGCCGGGCCCGCCGCCGTTGAAGCCCCACGATTTTCTCTCGCGCTGATACGCCGCGGCGTAGAGGATTTTTGGATTACCCGGATCGATCGCGACGTCGTTGGCGCCCGTGTTCTCGTTCACCGTCAGCGTTTGCTTCCACGTCACGCCGCCGTCAATCGTCTTGTAGACGCCGCGCTCGACGTTCGGTCCCCACAGATGACCCTGCGCAGCGACGAACACAGCATCGGGGTTGACCGGATCGATGACGATGCGCCCGATCGAACGAGTCTCGGCGAGCCCCATGTTCTTCCACGTCTTGCCGGCGTCGGTGGATTTGTACACGCCGTCGCCCCACGACGAACTCTGTCGCGTGTTCGCTTCGCCGGTGCCGGCCCACACCACGTTGGGATTCGATTTCGAGACGGCAACCGCGCCGATCGACATCATCGCGTCAACCTTGTCGAAGACGGGCGCCCACGTGACGCCGCCGTTCACGCTCTTGAAGACACCGCCGCTGGCCGATCCGACGTAAATCGCGTCGGGCTGTCCCGGCGTGCGCCCGACGGCGAAATCGTCGATGCGGCCTCCCACGCTCGTGGGCCCGATCGCCCGCAGCTTCACACCCGCCAACAAAGACGGATCGATTCCGCCCAGTGTCTGGCCCCCGAGCGGCGCGATGACGATGAACAAAGCGGCGAGAAGAAGAATGGTGCGCGAACGCATGGCGAAATCTCCTATGTCCGGTCGTAACATCGGCGAGTATACGGCACGTACCAAGAGAGGTCGCAGCACGCGGAGTCGCCGGCGGACTTGCCGCCGCTGGCCGATGACGGCGGCGCCGATCGCCCAGCGTGAGTAAAGATTGCCTCATTCGCGCGTGGGCGTTCGCGAGGAGGCCGATAAACGCGCAATCCTCGGTCAGGCGTACTTCTTGCAACACAATCCGCGGGTAAATCTGTCGGACGCGAACTTACCGAGGAGAGTCGTATGAAAAGTCGTGCCCTAGTTATCGCCGCCCTGCTGGCGCTGCCCGTCGCGATCCTCGCCGCCCAGCGCAACGAGCCGCAGCGCGGCAATCAGCATGCCGCGCCGCCGGCGCACGTCGGACATGGATACATCCCCGAGCACGGACCGCCGGCGTCGCACGCGGCGCCCCAGCGCGGGACTCCGCCGCACACCTTCCGCGATATTCCCGAGCACCCCGAGGCGCCGCACGTCCATCCCGAAGACGGACGTTGGATCGGCCATGACTTCGGGCGCAACGATCCGCGCTTTCATCTCGAGCATCCGTGGGAGCACGGGCGTCTGCCCTTCGCGTTCGGACCGCGATTCGTGTTCCGAATCGAAGGCGGCAATCGCGAACGCTTCTGGTTCAACGGCGCGGCGTTCCAAGTCGCGGCTTTCGATTATGACTACGTCGCCGATTGGGATTGGCGCACCGACGACGTCGTGATTTACGACGACCCGGATCACGAAGGCTGGTACCTCGCCTACAACCCGAGACTGGGGACGTACGTCCACGTGCTCTATCTCGGACCGCGATAAGAGGAACTAACCCGACTCAAAGACCGGGACGGGTCTTGCTTACGCAAGCGAGACCCGTCCCTTTTATCCGCCGGACGATTTGCCGCCCGATGATTTGTGAAAGTGACGATGGATGTCGGGCCAGAATTCCTTCAGCACGTTCGTCACGCCGTCCCAGAGGATCTGCATGCCCCAGCGGTTGAGCGTCGCCGGCACGTTGCGATCCTCGATCGGGTGATACCCGTTCATGATCTCGGCCGCGAGTCCGTTGCCGAAGATGTCCGAGAAGTTGAACTGCGTGTGTCCCGAGCGCCCGAGCGTGATGAACGTGCGGCTCAGCGCGTAGCCGGTGCGATGCCACACGCCGCCCTCACCGTGCACGAAGTAGCGCGGATCCTGCCGCAGGATCGTCGGTAAGATCGCCGTCGTCATGAACGTCGCCATCGTGTTGTCAACGAACGACGTCCCATAGCGCTTGCCGTACCCGCTCCAACCTTGACCCCAGGTTTTTTCCTGGTCCTCCCATTGCGCGACCGCCGCGGTGAACGCGGTGAACGGGAAGACTATTTTGTCGAACGCGCCCTGCGCCGTCATCGCGAACGTCGCTTTCGTCGTGAGCGGCGCGACGTTCTGTCCGTGTCCGACCGAACTGTAGTTGGGCAGCACGCCGAAGATGTGTGTCGTGTTGTCTTGCGCGCCTGCCGGACCCTTCTTGCCGGTGTCTTTCTTCGGATCTTTGTTGGGATCCTGCGCGGTTGACGGAGTGCCGGATGTCGATGCCGGATCCGGTGGCGTCGAGGGGGGCGGCGTTGTCTGCGGCGGCGTCGCCGGCGGCACCGAGGCCGGCGGCGGAGTTTGGTCCTGCCGCATGCCGTGCGCCGACATGGTGACTGCGCCGGCACGCGCGATCGCGACGGCGACGATCACGGCTGACGCGAGACGGCGTAGGTGCATCCCGCTGATGCTAGTCCGAAGATGCTCCTAAGGGTCAAGACAAAGCACCGGCTGGGCCTGTCTCGAGAAACGTCGAGAAACCGCGATTTCACGAGGCAAAATCAGGTTTTCGAGTCAATCCGGCCAGACGCCGGCGAAGAGTCAGCGCAGTTCCACGTTCAGTTCGAGTCCGTCCCGGCACGTGAAGGTGCCTTGGGCGATGCCGTTGACCATGACGAGCACCTCGCTGCCGCGGCAGGGCTCGACACGAATCTCGCCGTACTCATCGCTCCAGCGTTCCACGCGATGACTGCCGTCAAACATCAATTCAACCGGTGTGTTCCCGGCGGGTTCGCCTCCGTCGAGGACTCTGACGATGAGCCCTTCGCTTCCGACATTGGTGTTTCCCCTGACCTTCTTGAGTCGCCGCACGCTCATGGGATCGCTCCAACCATTAAAGGAGCAAGTCCGATGCCCGCGCGGCTTGAGTCGAGGCGGCTATGGCATCATCTGGCGCATGAGCCGCTCTCGGTCACCACTGATGATGTTTGCGTTCGCTGCTGTTCTGGCCCCGGCCTGCGGCGCTCCGGATAGGGCCGCGCCGCTCGCGAGTGACGCCGCGACGCCGAAGGCTGGCGCTGCGCCGGTCGCGACCGCGGCCAAGGCTCACGGTCTCGTCGTGATGGGGGAGCGGTTCACGACGCATGTCATCGCGGATCCAGGTCAGGGCGGGATGGCGGTCGGCGTCATTGTCGCGCCAGAGAAATGGCGATTCGACTCGCAGGTCGTCTGGAACTACGCGAACTATTCGAATCCGGTCGAGGCGTCGATACGCGCGGAGAATCCAAACAACGCGGAAGCCGAGTACAGCTATCCGATTCTCGAATGTTTCGATCTGAACGGCGCCAGCTATTACCAGCCCGGCATGAAATATGGCGGGTTGATCTACGCGCGCCGGCGCGAACCGGTCGAGGCGCTGTCGTTGTTCATTCAACAGACGCGCGGCCGCATGCCGCATCTTCAATTCGTCGGCAGCAAGGATTTGCCTGGGCTCCCGGCTGCGTTGAACATGCCAGACACGCCGCCCGGCCAGCGCGGTGTCGGC
>Ga0070731_10004216_pt1 | contig 12491 bp, 11 predicted proteins | sample Coa_R1_2_FD_66448 | JGI IMG/M metagenome (GOLD analysis project Ga0070731, IMG submission 66448) | Surface soil microbial communities from Centralia Pennsylvania, which are recovering from an underground coalmine fire - Coalmine... | ecosystem: Environmental > Terrestrial > Soil > Unclassified ... | reverse complement strand
TCCGGCCGCGAAAACGGAAGTTCGCACAGCCATGTTTGGGCCGTATATCTCATCAGCATCGATCGGTCCATCAGGCAGATTTCTTGCTGCAAACAACAAATCAAATTGCGTTTTGTTCTTTCTTAGCCACTCGGGCGGTGGCGCTTCGAAAAGAGGATCAATCGATCCACCAAACAAATCGTAATTCCGAGCATGGTCGAGATACCTCGACCATGCTGTTAAAAAGGACCGATCGGGAATTGCATCGTCATCAGTGATAATCGCTAAGCGACCCTCCAGAACGCTCAAGCCAAGATTTAATGCACGATTCTTGCCTGCGGTTGGTTGTTGCAGGATCTCCAGCGGTAGACTTTTCGTGAATGATGCGAGGACCTGGCTGGTCGAATCTCCACTTCCGTTGTCGACAGCTACAATTTTCCAATTTTGCGATGGGCGGTCCAAGTTGCAATAAGCATCCAGCGTTCTTGGAAGGACCTGCTCCCCGTTCCTGGTCGAAAACAAGACCGTCAACGCAACATCCGACATAATTTGGCGCCTTTTCTAAACGCAATGTTATAGGCTAGAATAGCGGTATGCCACAGGCAACCTCACACCCCGAGCGCCGCGAGTGGCGGAATCAAATGGGGCGGGATCGCAGCACAGAATGATCCGCGTTTCTTTGGTGGTCGAGACTGCATGCCCTACGTGTCCGTCATTGTTCCGGCCTACAATGCAGCCGATTTCATAATCGATTCATATCTCTCAGTCGTGGATCAGACGATTGACGACTGGGAGATCATATTCGTGAACGACGCTTCGCCGGACAACACGCTTAAAGTCTTGGAATCGATCGCTGCCGCAGACAAGCGGGTCAAAGTAATTGATTTGCAGTCGAATTCCGGCCCGGCATGCGCCAGAAACTCAGGAGCTGCCGTTGCGGAGGGGCACTGGATTGCCGTGCTGGATGCAGACGACAGGTATAGTCCCGATAGACTGGAGGTTTTGACGAGGGCCGGCGAGCGAAACGAGGCCGATGTCGTGGTGGACAATCAATTCGTCGTCGATCCAATCTCGAAAGCCGTTGTATCGCCCGCCTTCGAGCCCGCTAATGGTGATCCCGCTATCTTAAATTTCGTGGATTTCTTGCGGAATACCCAGTCAAATACGCTCTTCGATTTCGGCTACCTCAAGCCCGTCATCAGGCGACGTTGGATGGTGACCAACCGCATACGCTATGAGGAAAAGTTGCGGGTGGGCGAGGACTTGCTGTTTCTCCTCGAGTGTTATGCGTCCGGCGCCAGAGTGATGTTAGTTCCCAACCCGCATTACTATTACTACGCGCAGTATAGCCCGGTAAGTCGCCGCAGATCACCAATGAGCAGAACCAACGAAAACTATGGTCCAATGCTGGCGGCAACTGACGCCTTTCGAGAAAAATACCGCTCAGAGCAATCGGACCTGGAGCAAAGGCTTCTGCGCTCCACTCGCGAGGCTCTACACGAGGCTATGTTGGCCAGGGCGTTAAAGGCTCACCTCGGGCAGTTCGACTTGATTGGTCTTGGTTTCTGTCTGCGTAATCCAGTACGGATTCTCAGGGGACTCTATTTTGAAAAAAGACGGGGTATCTTGCTCCGGCGCCAAGGCAAAAGGCGAAAACAATCGAGGGACGAACTAATCTAGCACGCGATTACGGTAGTTAGGAGAACCATAATTTGTCGACGATGAGCCCGATGGTTGACCAACAAAAGGAAATACCATCCACCGCTTGCGTCGACGTATTGGTCGCGGCTCGGGACCGAAGGGACACAATTGAGCGCGCCATACTGTCGGCGCTTGCTCAGGACGACGTTCGCAACGTGATTGTAATAGACGACGGCTCCGCCGATGATACGGTCGCACGCGCGCTCCAATGCGATGTCGGACGCAGACGCGTAATAGTTGAGCGTTTGCGCACCAGCGTCGGGCCCGCAGCTGCGCGAAACGTCGCTATACATATTTCGACGGCGCCGTGGATCGCGATCCTGGATGCCGATGACTATTTCCTCCCGGGACGGATCCGGAGATTGCTGTCAATATCAAACGATTGCGATTTCGTCGCCGATAACGTGATGCACGTTCCGGAGCGTCAGCTCAGGCGAGGAGCTGTGACGTCAATAAACACCGTCGATTCGAGCAGACCGCAGCAACTAACACTCGAGGAATTTGTCTTAGGAAACGTGACACGGCGAGGTTTTCATCGGAAAGAACTCGGATACATCAAACCGCTTATGCGACGGGAATTCTTAGATTCTTGCCCGTTGCGATATGATGAGAGCCTGCGCTTTGGGGAAGATTACATTCTTTATGCGCAAGCGCTGGCTGCTGGCGCGCGCTTCTTGCTTATACCGACCCTCGGATACGTCGCAGTCGAACGATCGGATTCACTGAGTTCGCGGCATTCCCGGCACGATCTTGAAGCGCTGAGGATTAGCGCCTCCGCGTTGATGGCAGCCAGCGATCTCAGCCCAAGGGATCGCGCTGCGCTCGCCAAGCATGTGATGGATGTTGATCGCCGCACGCAATGGCTGGTGATCGTTGAAGCGCTGCGGTCGCGTGACTTCCAGGGATTTGTGACGCCATTTTTAAGTTCACCCGCATTAGCCATCTACCTGGCGGGGCGTCTGCGCTCAGAGGTCCAACCACAGATTAACAAATGGCTGAAACGCCTAGTCAGGCACTAGCTCCATGGGCAACGGCACGTGGCCGCCGAGCCTTTAGTCGCTGCAAATTTAGAAGACACCTATATTGGCTCTTTTCGGATTTACGCCATTGATCACGCTGCGTTCAACGCCCGCACTAAACGAGCGGAGGAACAGGAGCGGTCGCTTCAAATGGTTTGTGACGCGCCGTTACGCATCACTGTGAATAGTTTTCACGTTTTCGCCAAGACGTGGCTTTGGACAAAGGAATCAGTTTGGGTAATCTTCTTCAGCGGCTGAGCGCGAGTTGCCCAGGGGAGCGCACTCCCACGAAGTAGTCAATTTGGCAATGATGGCGAAGTTAAACTTTTGATCTGGTTTCCTCGGGAGATCGCGACGTCAACCATGCAAACCGCAACATTTGGCGCTGTTGGGGATATCGTACTCTCAGGGGCCGCGGCGAACCAAATTCAGAGGCGAGGAGCGGCATGGCCTTTTCAAGAGGTGCTGCCGATTCTGCGGCGTGCGGATGTGCTGTTCGGCAACTTGGAGAGCGTGGTTCTCCCTCCGGGATTCCCAAGTGGCCAGCTCGACTCTCACGCCATGGCTTCCAAGTTCGACGGCACACTCGCCCTCGTGGAAGCTGGCTTCCACGTCTTGAACTTAGCGAATAATCACATTCTGGATGGCGGTACGTCCGGTATGTTCCACACCCGAGACCTCCTTGAGGCGCGTGGCATCATCGCTGCCGGGATCGGTTTGAACCAGATCGAGGCTCGACGGCTCCGTGTCCTCGAACGTTCGGGCCTCAGATGGGGTTTCCTGTGCTACGCAGAGGACTCCAACTACACCTTGTCGACGAACGGCCCGTGTCACGCTTATTACGAACCAACCGTCATCTTGGAAGACATCGCCCGAGCTCGCTCGCAGGTGGATGTGTTGGTTGTCTCGATCCATGCTGATCTTGAGTTCGTTGATACCCCTTCGCCCCGTCGGCGCGAAGTGTTCCGCAAGTTCGCGCACGCGGGAGCCACGCTGGTACTAGGACACCACCCGCATGTACCGCAGGGCGTTGAGCAAGTCGGTGCTAGTTTGGTGGCATACTCGCTCGGCAACTTCGTGTCGCGCGCGCACACTTCAGCTTACTTGCGCGCTCACCTGCCAAATACCGCTCGCACCTTCGTGCTCCTCGTAGACGTTTCGCGCCAGGGCGTCCATGACTTCGAGCGAGTGCCCGTGCGAATCGACCCTCCGCCGAGAGAGCGGCCGAGAGCAGAGGATGGCGCGAGTGCACAAGCTTTATCGGCCTATTTCAACGAACTTGACAGAATGATATCCGACGACGCCGTCATTGCCGCAAACTGGCGTGCCGCTGCTGTGCAAAAACTGATCGCCACTCTTCGGCATGCCGGCGAGCGCACTGAACCGCAAGACGCCCTGCACTTAATTGGTGAACTGCTGCACGTCGCAGAGAACAAGGCGTGGATCGACGAGGTCGAGGCCGCCGCGGCGGAAATCTGGACAACACAGCGCAGTCATGTCGATCTCCACCACAGGCCGAGCTTCGCGTCGAGTCAACTCCGACGCCCGAAACTACGGATTGTGCCTAGGGTCATGCGGAGGCTCCGCCGCATTTTGAACGAAGGGTGGCGTAATCGATGATGGGTCTAATGCTAATTCACCTGGCTTTTGCCGCTTGCGATTTCCCAATTAGCTGCCAAATCAAGTTGCAGGCGGGAAGCCGTTTGCCATGGGCCGCTATTGCGACGCCGACGGAGCCAAATGAGCGACTCAACCAACAGAGATCTGCTTTGAAATGCGTGGGCGTCTCACGCTGAAACAGTCGGGCATTTGACGATCAACCTACAAGCACCCAATACCCCCGCAATAATGCTCTCCATTGCCCAACTTCTGTGGAGCGACCGCCTATTACGCTCCTGACACCTTCCAGAAAACTGCGTATTCATCAATCTTGATGATCGCTTCTTGAACTCCATTCGCCTTTCTAAAGTCGTCGACTGCTTGTTTGCAATGAGGCCAAGAATTATAGTCATCAACGATCACATAGCCACCTACGCTAACCTTACTGTACAGTGCATTCAACACGTCCATGGTAGACTGATAAGCGTCTGCATCAAGGCGTAGAATAGAAAGGCTTTTGATGGGAGCAGTATGCAGCGTGTTTCGAAACCATCCCTTCAGAAAGCGAACTTGATCGTCGAGTAGATCGAACTTCGCGAAGTTCTCTTTCACTCGTTCCAGTGACACTGCCAGTCCGAGTCGCATCGGACCGCCGCCATTCAAAGTGGCAACGTCGATAGAGCAGTCGTCCTTGTACGCTGTTGTCTCCGCCGTTAAGGCCGGCAGGCCTTCAAACGAGTCGACGACCCAGACGGTACGATCGGTGACCCCGTGAGCCTTAAGGACGGCGCGCATAAATATGGTTGCGCCACCGCGCCAGACGCCGGCTTCCATCAAATCGCCTTCAACTCCGGTTCGGATAACCTCCTCCACGCAGGCTTGGATGTTGTTGAGATTGGCTAATCCGATCATTGTATGGCTGAGCAAAGCTCCAGAGTTCGCTTGGCGGGCGTCGTGGTGCCCGGGCCTAACAATCAGCAGTCCCTTGGTCCACGCTAGGCGACTAGCAAATGACTCCAAGCTCTTTTTTAAGAACGCCGCATTCGTCATGGATCTCTTGCCAAACCTGGTTGTCCATTTTCGAGACCCAAGAACATACCAAGCATTTTCGTCATAGATGCTGGCCAATAGGCACTTCTTCATCAGATCCAGATAGAGAGTACCGTTGGATTCTGAAAGCTGGTGCACGCGCGACGATTCAGGCATTCTAATTCATCGCCCCTAGAGATCGCGACGTTAGGCGAGGCAATCATTGTGGCCGAAAGGAATGTCGGCGAAACCTTTATCAGACTGGACTGCTTGGCGAAAGCCCGTCGGATAATCCCGGGAACTGGACTGGCTGCCAACCCAATCGGCCTGAAGATGTTGGCTAAGTCGGCCGGATTTGCGGCCGAACAGTGCGGGCCGTCAGACACCGCTTGCAAGTGTTACGGCTTAACTGACCACACAATTACCATTTTAGCGCGGGAGAAATTATGACGTAATCGCTCTGACAGCGTTTTACGGTTCCTGTCGGAATTGCGACGACTAATTGTTAGTCCGAGAACAAATATTGGACAGAGTCCCGGGCAAGGTTAGTATCAATAATATGACATGTCATCGCGCCCGAAGGCTGCCCGCACTCGAGTTGTCGGAGGTACTTGCCAAGGCTCAGCAGGCTAGTTGAATGCCAAGACCAACGGCCCGCACAGTGCATCGAGCGGAGGACGCCGTCGAATTTGCGGCTGCTAAGGACGCTTTGGCTCTCGTGCCGCCGGAAGCCGACGCCAACTTGTGGCCCGCGGTGATACGGGCTTTTGCCAAGCCCACGAGATGGCCGTCGTTGATGGTTGCTTCGCATATAGCTGTGCAGCTGGCGCTTCTTACTGCCGCCGGCAGGTGGGCGAAACGGCGGTCGGGCGGGGGCGCGATGCGAGGTGTCGATTTCTACCCTTGGAGGGATCTTCTCCGCGCACTGGTCCACGGCGCCGAATTGTTCAAGGCCGAGAACGGCTATCTCCCGCCACTGGCCTTCCCCATAAGCTTCAACGAGCACATCTTTTTCCGCAAATTCTTTGCGCCGTTGCCATTTCCGACGCTTGCCGACAAGCTGGCGGCGAAGGACTACGTAAGGGCGCGCGTGGGAGACGAGGTTTTGCCTTTCGTGGGCTGGACTGGCGTAGATGTCGGCAGCTTGTTTGCCGCGGAAGTGCCTGCAGGTCGCTATTTCCTTAAGGCGAGCAACGGATGGCACTCGCATCTGCTACTGAACTTGCCGGATGATTTATCCGCCAGACGCGATCAGATCGAGCGGTGGGCGGCAAGTGAGCTTGCATCCCGGTTCGGGTACGATTCGGGTGAGTGGCAATATTGCACCTTCAAACCGAGACTCTTCCTAGAGAGATTTATTGAATTTAACGGCGTTCATGCGCCGGAGGATTACAAGTTCTTCTGCTTTCGCGGGCTGACTCGCCTTATCGAGGTCGACGTTGACCGTTTTACCGAGGTGCGATCGGCGCTCTATACTCCAGACTGGAAGTATATCCCGGTGAACTACGGAGAGACACAGGTCCAACGTCCGCGGCCGCGCAATCTTGAGAATATGATCTGCATCGCCGAAACTATAGCTCAGGGCATGGACTTCGCTCGCGTCGATCTCTACACCGACGGGAATTCGCACATAAAGTTCGGCGAAATCACGTTTACGCCCGGAAACGGGGTATTGCACTTCTCAGATTCCAAGTTCGACCGATGGCTCGGAAGCCTATTCAACGAAGAAGTAAGTGAGCACATGCAGTGGAGTGCTGAGTATGAACACAGACATACTTGATACGCAGCTAGCCTCGTCATTTCGTCAACCCGGCGACGCTCTCAAGCCGAGCGCATTCACGCTCGATGCGGCTGAGCAGTGGGCATTGGAAAGAGCCGCGGGCGTCTCATCCGCTCGCTTTCGGCTTGCGTCGTTTTGGTTCATCGATTTCGGGATACAGCACGTACCTGGAGAGCGAAAAACCTTTTATACGATGCGTCTTGCCCAGTCCGAGAATTATGGGCTTGCGTGCAATCTCACCTCCGCCATGACAGACGCGGATGAAACGCGCCTGCGGCGCGAATCCGATACCGCTCTGGTTGGAGAAGACGCCCGGAATATCCTCAAAAATCGGCGATTTCGCGACAACCTGGATCGAGCGGCCTTGGTGGATTTGGTCATGGGACACATTCCGCGGCCAATCAATGAGCCACTGACGCTCGACCAGACGGTGCGCGACAAACACGCGATAAAGTCGCGGCTTTTCGTCGATGAGGCGGAATTGGTACTGCAGAGGAAAGGCCCGAAAGCGATCAAGTCCAACGCAGGCAAACCCCACGCCCTTGTCATCGGGGCTATGGGCAGCACTCTTGCCGAGTTGGTCGCTCGCGGGTTCCAAGTTGTCGCGACAGACATGTCTCCGGACATTATCGGCCGGAGCCTCGCCGGAGTGACGGTTCGCGACGGCAGCGAGAATAAGAGCTTCATCAAAGATGCCGACATACTGATTGTAACCGGAATGACCTTGGTAAACGGAACCCTTCCGGCTCTGGTAGAGGCAGCGAAAAACCACAACACCTCAATAATGATATGGGCCGTAACGGGTAAGAATTTTGGCCCTTACTACACCAAGCAGGGAGTTGACTGCGTGATCTCGGATCCTTCGCCATTTTTTTATCTCCCTGGCCCAAGTAGCATCGAAGTCTGGCGAAGGGACGCTTAGGGCGGCTCCGATCAGGACATTCTTGCGGCGGTTCCGTGGTCACCGGACCGGCGCTAGATTCCATCGGCCGTGTTGGCGGTCGCCTTGTCTGCCGGACCGGAGTCCTGGCAAGCAAATTCGACCATGCGCCACGATGAAGGAACGAAATACTTGCCCAAGCTCGAGTTCAACCGCAAGCTGACGTACTTTCCACGGGCCGGAAGGATCCAGAGCCTGGATAGGTGGTGTACACAGTCGATGTAGATCCTTCTCACTTCGTCCGATACATACGGACTTAAGGTGTATCCACCTGGGTAAAGGCCAATTTCCTTAACCACCACCTCAACGGTCAAGCGTCCCTCGCTTCGATCAATCACAATCCCTTCGTGAGAGGATCGTAGGTTCAGAATGGGATCGCCGGCCATGGAATGCACCAATACGCCAAATACCCCGTTGATGACAGGCCGGTGAAATTCGACGCTCATAACCAGGCGCAAAGTGTCGCCGAGAGACACGGAATCAATCTGAACCCCTCGCTCGTCGCATAATTTGAACTCAACAATCCTGGCATCGCCTGTGGTTATGCGATCTTTCCGGTCGCGGAGCGAGGTCCCGTTGGAAATGCCACGGGACATATACAAGTTGACAATCTCGCTTGCTTTGCCGTCACCCACGATTCTTCCACCACGCAATAAGATGGCGCGACTGCACAGCTGCTGCACCGCCGCCATATTGTGGCTCACAAAGAGAATCGTACGTCCATCAGAGTGCGCCACACTGTTTAGCTTGCCCAGGCATTTTTCTTGAAACGCGGCGTCACCAACCGCCAATATTTCATCTACGACTAGAATTTCAGGTTCCAGGTGGGCCGCAACAGCGAAGGCTAGGCGCACATACATACCGCTGCTGTAATGTTTCACCGGAGTATCAAGAAACCGCTCCATCTCGGAGAAGGCGACGATCTCATCGAACTTGCGTCTAATTTCGGTTTTCTTCATTCCAAGAATTGCGCCATTGAGAAAAATGTTCTCTCGACCAGTCAACTCCGGGTGGAAGCCGGTCCCTACCTCGAGCAAGCTGGCGACCCGTCCGCGCAGAACCGCGCGGCCGCGGTCCGGTTCGGTGACTCGACTTAAGATTTTCAGTAAGGTCGATTTGCCGGCTCCATTGTTCCCTACAATGCCGAGGACCTCTCCGCGGCCGAGATCAAAGCTGACGTCGTCAAGAGCCCAGAATTCTTCTATCTCATCGCCCTGAATAATCTGCCGACCGCGAAGGAAGTCAGTCGTCTTCCGCGCAAAGGTGCGCACCTCTCGACTTATCACGTCGCGCAACATGGTATATTGGTAGTCACGGACAATTTGGTGACCGACCAAATAACGCTTGGACAACTTCTCAACAGTTACGATGATCTCTGACATTCCGCAGCCGATCATATCAGATCGGCAAAACTCCTTTCCATCTTTCTAAATGTCCGGATTCCAATCCAGACGAAGAAAGTAGTTACGCTGACGCTCAATACGAAGGCAGGCCAATAAATATGAGTTTGGCCCAGCAGGCACCATCGGAATCCGTCGATCACGCCGACCAGCGGATTCACTGAGTAGAGCAGGCGCCATTGCTGCGGGATAATGTTTGAGCTGAATCCGACTGGAGAAATGTACAGCCCCAACTGCAGCATGAATGGAATGACGTAGCGAAAATCCCTGTATTTGACATTGAGTGCGGTGACCCAAGTGCCAATGCCAAAACTTGCCATAAACACGATGGTCATAAACAGGGGCAGAAATATTATTTTCCAACTTGGCATGAATCGATACCAGAGCATGAATGCCACGAACAGCATGAGGGTGATAATGAAGTCGACCAGCGCGGCGATCAAAGATGCAATCGGAACAATCAGGCGTGGAAAGTAGACTTTACTGATGAGGCCGGCATTTCCAGCACTGATGAGACTATTCGATGCATCGGCTAGCGAGGTGGAGAAAAAACTCCAGGGCAGCATGCCAGCAAATACCATAAGGGCGTAGGGGGCGTCGCCGTCTGTTGGCATTCTGGCGATGCGCCCGAAGATGATCGTGAACACCAGTATGGCGAGAATGGGCCGGATGAGCGCCCATAGCACGCCAATGACCGTCTGCTTGTAGCGCACGGATAGGTCGCGCCAAGCCAATACTTGGAGCAACTCGCGGTAGTTCCAGAGGTCAAGCCAGTAATGCCGCTCAGATTGGCCGGCCTGAATGACGGTTTCATGGCGCATCGGGTGGCGTCGCGGCCCTCACTGCTAAGGTAGCGTCGCTCTGCCTGAGCGTCACGATGCCTAGGATTACCACGCTATCGGCGTGTTAGTCCCGCATTGAACCTGCAAGCGCTTGCGTTGTAAAGTTCCGGCATAAGTTTCATTACGCTAACTGGGAAGGTAACTTAAGGAACGTTCCCCTGCACGCCTTTTTTTATAGCCGTAGGGGCTGTTTCAGGAACCAACGGATTCGGTTTAGCGTCCATGCGTGTCTCCCTCGCGATTTCCACGATGAACCGAGTTCCCGAGATCGGGCGCCTCCTCGATAGTCTAGTTGCTCAGGAGTTTACGGATTTCGAAGTCGTCTTTGCAGACCAAAATTGCGACGATCGAATCGTACCCATTTTGGAACGCTATCAACATGAACTCGAAATTAGACGAGTGGCGACGTCGACCAGACGCGGCATTAGTGCCGGAAGAAACGACGGCTGGCATCAGGCGCAGGGAGAAATCATCGTTTTTCCGGATGATGATTGCTGGTATCCTCGATGGTTTTTGCGCAAGGGCGTGGAGCTGCTGGACAGCACAGGTAGCGGACTTGTTAGCGGCCGTATCGCTGACGAGACTGGGCGCAGCATCAATGGACGCTTTTCGTCTCGCGCAGGGTACATTAGTCGCCACTCGGTGTGGGTAAACCAATCCGAAGCCGCGACCTTCTATCGTCGCGAGCTGCTTGAGCGCTTGCGAGGCTTTGATGAAGGAATTGGCGTAGGCAGCCATTCTCCTTGGCAGGCGGCTGAGGGTCCAGATTTTATACTGAAGGCTCTGAACTCCGGGAATTCCTGTTACTATGACCCCTCGCTTTACGGTTTCCATCGTGAATATGATCTCGATGAGCTCAACAATGGGATGCTGGTAAAAGGGCGCTCCTATGCGCGCGGGATGGGCTACGTACTGCGGCGTCATAGTTTTGGGCCTTTCAGTCTAATTCATTGGGCCTCGCGGCCGCTGGTCACGGCCTTCATTTCCGCGATCAACGGCAGATTTCATCGTGCCGCTTATTCCCTGCTGGTTTCACTTGGCCGTATTGAGGGTTGGTTGGGCCGAACTTGGAGCTTTGGGGCCCAGGCGGACGTTGAGAACGGCAGTCATGACAACGCCTCTGCCGAGGCCTCTTCAATCAGTGCGGCAGCCGATCGCAAAACTGCCGCCAACGTTCATTTTGCTAAGAAGCGACGGGAGATGACGGGACCGTACAATGCACGGAATCCGTTACTCATTACGACTCTCTATGCAATGGACGCACTGGCCGCACTATTGCCGAAAGGGCAGAAAAGTGCCGGAAGGACGGGGCCGTTGCGAGTACTCGTGGCAAATTGGGGCCATCTAGGCGATGTGGTGGCGATTTTGCCACTTCTGAAGTTTCTGGAAGAGCATCCTGCGGTTGAAGAATTGGGTGTATTGATCGGCAGTTGGGGATGCCCAGTTCTGGACTCAAGTGATATAGCTGCAAGAGTGCACGTCATCGATCACTGGTCTCTTGATCGGAGTAAAAAATCGATAATATCAAAGGTGGCGCACTACTGGGCTCGATATCCCTCGTTGGTCAGCGAGCTTAGGCAACGACGATATGACGTGTCGATCGATACATTTTCAACGTTTCCATCTTCGCATGGAATAACTTGGTGTGCATCGATTCCTCGCCGTATTGGGTTCGTTAGTGGCGGGATGGGTTCATGCCTCACTGACCCATTCAACTGGGTTCCGAGCAACCGTTTCGTTCTTGAGCATCAGCTCGAGTTGTTGAGACCGCTCTTGGGCAAAGATTGTCCGATATCCTTGCCAGCTTTTTACCCCGGCCTTAAGGCTTCCACTCCGCAGCAATTGCTCGGCTTCGCTGGGAAGCCGTACATCGTCATTCACATGGGGCCAAGCAACAGAGGATGGGTACTGGAGAAGTGGATTGCGCTCGCCCATGCGCTTTGCCGCCAGGGCTACCAGCTCGTTGCCACCGGCGTGACAGGCGAGGAGAGAGCAGCGGCTCGCGCTCTGGGCGCGAAGTTGCCGATCCGAGATCTGACCGGTCGGCTGCAGTGGAACCAATTTGTGGCAACGGTAGCCGGTGCTACGGCCGTCATTACCATCGACTCCGTCGCGGGACACCTTGCGGCGTGCTTCAGCGTGCCGGCCGTGGTGCTTGCCGCAGGGCGGCAACGGATCGGCCTGTGGCATCCCAATGATCTC
>Ga0070731_10004215_pt1 | contig 12492 bp, 9 predicted proteins | sample Coa_R1_2_FD_66448 | JGI IMG/M metagenome (GOLD analysis project Ga0070731, IMG submission 66448) | Surface soil microbial communities from Centralia Pennsylvania, which are recovering from an underground coalmine fire - Coalmine... | ecosystem: Environmental > Terrestrial > Soil > Unclassified ... | reverse complement strand
ATCTCGACGATCCGCCCGGGCACCATCGACATCTACGAGGGCCGCACGATCACCGAGCGCATCTTTGTCGTCGGCGGCATCGCCGAAGTGACGCCGGAGCGCTGCACCGTCTTGGCCGACGAGGCGATGGCCCCGGAAGCCCTCGACCGCGGTGCGCTCGACGCCGAACTGACCGAGATCGAGGGCAATTTGCCGAGCTTGCGCGAGCAGCTGGCGCGCGCCCAGGGCACCGAGCGCGAGCGCCTCGCCGCCGAACTGCGCCACGCCGAGCGCCGCCAAAGCGTCGCCCGCGCCAAGCTCCAGGCCCTCCAGCTCCCCCCCGAAACCGCCCACTGAGGCGGCCGGCCGCGGCGGCCCGCGGACGCGGACACATTTCTGCGAACATGGCGCACATTCGTGGCCCCCTGAGGCTCGCGTCGGCGTAAGATCAAAGAAAAAACGCGACCGCGAACGGGAGAGGGGAATGAGCGAATTGCCGATTGCCGCGAACCCCGGCGGCCACGTCATGATCGCCGACGCCGCGGTCGAAGCGCTGCGCGCCAGGCTGCGCGGGAAGCTGCTGCGCGCCGGCGATGCGGGATATGACGACGCGCGCACCGTGTGGAACGGGCTGATCGACCATCGCCCGGCGCTGATCGCGCGCTGCGCGGGAGCGGCCGATGTCGTCGCCGCGGTCGAGTTCGGGCGAGAGCACGGCATTCTGGTGTCGGTCAAGGGCGGCGGCCACGGCGTCGCCGGCAAGGCGGTCTCCGACGGCGGCCTGATGATCGACCTGTCGCCGATGCGGAGCATCCGCGTCGACCCCGCCGGCCGCACCGTCCGCGCCGAAGCGGGCGTGCTCGGCCGCGACCTCGACCACGAGACGCAGGCCTTTGGCCTGGCAACCCCGGTCGGCACCGTCTCGACCACCGGCATCGCCGGGCTGACGCTCGGCGGCGGCCAGAGCTGGCTCGGCAGCAAATACGGCTTTGCCATCGACAATCTGCTGTCGGTCGACATCGTGACGGCCGACGGGATTTTGCGCACCGCCAGCGCGACGCAGGAAGCGGACCTCTTCTGGGGGATCCGCGGCGCCGGGCACAATCTGGGGGTGGCGACCTCGTTCGAATACCGCCTGCACCCGGTCGGGCCGGTGCTGAGCGGCATGGTGGTCCATCCGCTGTCCGAGGGCGTCGAGGTCTTGCGCTTCTACCGCGACTTTACCGCCTCCCAGCCCGATGAATTGCAGACCTGGGCCGGCATCCTGACCACGCCCGACGGCAACGCGGTGGTCGCGCTGATCCCCTGCTATGTCGGCCCCATCGCCGAGGGCGAACGCCTGCTGGCGCCGCTGCGCCGCTTTGGCAAGCCGCTCGCCGACACGATCGGGCCGATGCCCTATGTCGCGGTGCAGCAGATGTTCGACCCGGCGTTCCCGCCCGGCCGGCCGACCTACTGGAAAACCGGCCTGACCAACCGCATCGACGACCGGGTGATCGCCGACACGGTCGAATTCGCCAGGCGGGTGCCCTCGCCGCACACCGTCATCATCTTCGCCGAACTCCACGGTGCCTACAGCCGCGTCGGCAAAACCGACACCGCGTACTTTCACCGCGACATGCAATACGATCTGATCGCGCTCTCGGTGTGGACCGACCGGGCCGACAGCGAGCGCAACATCCGCTGGACCCGCGACCTCTTCGCCGCCTGGGAGCCGCATCTCGCCAGCGCCGCCTACGTCAACGATCTGGGTGACGAGGGCGAGGAGCGGGTGCGCAGCGCCTATGGCGCCAATTACCCCCGGCTCGCGGCGCTGAAGGCGAAATACGACCCGACCGACTTCTTCCGCCTCAACCAGAACATCACCCCGCTGTCGCCGGCCTCCGCCTGAGGCGAAACTGAGGCGAAGAGGGCGGGAGCGGACGGCGCTAGGCCGGCATCCACTGAAGTTCGATCACCCTCATTTCGTCATCCCCGGGCTTGTCCCGGGGATCCACGTGGATGGCCGGGACAAGCCCGGCCAAGACGAGTAGGGGGCGGTTCAATCTGATCGGACAAGGCGCTAAATTTGCCGCATTGTGGTGCTAGCCTCGGCCACGATCGGGATCGAGACGGACGAACACGCCACAACTTTAACGTGAGGCTGGGCGTAAAGCTGCTGCAGGTGCAGCAAACGACGAATACCTAGCACAACCTAAGGTAGTGAACACGGGGCGGGGGACCTTTGCAGCGGACGAATTGACAGGGCCGGCGGCGATCCCCATACTCCGCGGCTTTCCTGCTCGGTCCTTCGGCGGCCGGATTTTGCCGCAGCGAGAGGGTGGCGACGATGCGCGATCCCGGCAGCACCAGCCGGCTCGGAACGGCGGCTCGAGGAAGCGCGCCGCCGGCGGAACGACGACGACGATAGGCCGCGTCGATCGTCCTCATTTCCGCAATTCTATTCGCGCAGGAGAACTCAAGTGATCCCAGCTGTCATGCCGACCTATGCCCGGTGGGACGTCGCCGTCGACCGGGGCGAGGGCTGCTATCTCTATGCCACCGACGGCCGCAAGTTTCTCGACTTCACCAGCGGCATCGCGGTGACGTCGCTCGGCCATTGCCACCCGCATCTGATCGCGGCGGTGACCGCGCAGGCGCAAAAGCTGTGGCACGTCTCGAATTTGTTCCAGATTCCGGCCCAGCAACGCCTGGCCGAGCGGCTGGTCGCCCACAGCTTCGCCGACACCGTGTTCTTCAATAATTCGGGCGCCGAGGCGGTCGAACTGTCGATCAAGGTCGCGCGCAAGTATCAGAGCGCGACCGGCCACCCCGAGCGCTACCGGGTGATCGGCTGCCATGGCTCGTTCCACGGCCGCAGCTTCGCGACCTTGGCGGCGGCCGGGGCCGAGGCCTACCTCAAGGGGTTCGGCCCGGTGATGGACGGCTTCGACCACGTTGCCTTCAACAATTTGAACGAGATGCGCGCCGCGGTGACCGACGAGACCGCGGCGATCCTGGTCGAGCCGGTGCAGGGCGAGGGCGGCGTGCGCGCCCCGTCCGCGGATTATCTCAAGGGCTTGCGCGCGATCTGCGACGAATACGGCCTGGTCCTCGTCTATGACGAGGTGCAGTGCGGCATGGGGCGCACCGGCAAGCTGTTCGCGCACGAATGGGCCGGCGTCGCGCCCGACGTGATGGCGGTCGCCAAGGCGCTCGGCAACGGCTTCCCGATCGGCGCCTGCCTCGCCAGCGAGAAAGCGGCGGTCGGCATGGTCGCCGGCACGCACGGCTCGACCTTCGGCGGCAATCCGATGGCGGCCGCGGCCGGCAACGCGGTCATGGACGTGATGCTGGAGCCCGGCTTTTTCGACCGGGTGCAGCGCGTGTCGGCGCTGTTGCGCGGCAAGCTCGAGGCGCTGGTCGCCGCGTTCCCGACGGTCTTCGCCGAATTGCGCGGGTCGGGCCTGCTGCTCGGGCTGCGCTGCAACGTGCCGGCGGGCGACATCGTCGCCAGGCTGCGCGCCCAGGGGCTCCTGTGCCTGACCGCCGGCGAAAACGTGCTGCGCATCCTGCCGCCGCTGGTCGTCAGCGAGGGCGAGATCGAGGAGGGCATGCGCATCCTGCGCAGCGTCGCCCAGGAATGGCCGCAAACGTGAGAGCTACCGCCGCCGGCGCGGCGTTGCTCGGGGGCCGGCGGGAAGCCGGCCCGCCGCGGCATTTCCTCGATATCGACCAGTACGAAACCGCGGAGTTGCGCAGCATTCTCGACCTCGGCTTCGCCTATAAGAGCGGCCGGCGCGACCGGCCGCTCGACGGCAAGACCCTGGCGATGATCTTCGAGAAGCCGTCGACCCGCACCCGCGTCTCCTTCGAGGTCGCGATGCGCCAATTGGGCGGCGGCTCGATCGTGCTCGGCACCGCCGACAGCCAGCTCGGCCGCGGCGAGACGATCGCCGACACGGCGCGCGTCCTGTCGCGTTATGTCGACGCCATCATGATCCGCACCAACCACGAGGCAAAGCTCGTCGACCTGGCGCGCTACGCCAGCGTGCCGGTGATCAACGGCCTGACCGACGCGTCGCACCCCTGCCAGATCATGGCCGATGTGATGACCTTGCAGGAACAGAAGGGGCCGGTCGCCGACACGATCGTGGCGTGGAGCGGCGACGGCAACAATGTCGCGGTCAGCTGGATCCACGCCGCGGTGCGCTTCGGCTTCGAATTGCGGCTCGCCTGCCCGCTTCCGCTGCAGCCGCCGCAGCCGGTGCTGGCCTGGGCGCGCCGCGAGGGCGGCCGGGTCAGCCTGACCGGCGAACCCGACGAGGCGGTGGCCGGCGCCGATTGCGTCGTCACCGACACCTGGGTGTCGATGGGCGTCGAAGCCGAAATCAACCGCCACAACCTGCTGGCGCCCTACCGCGTCGACGAGCGGCTGATGGCAATCGCCAAGCCCGACGCCATATTCATGCATTGCCTCCCCGCCAAGCGCGGCGAGGAGGTAACGGCGGGGGTCATCGATGGCCCGCAATCGGTCGTCTGGGACGAGGCGGAAAACCGGCTGCATGCCCAGAAGGGTATCCTCGCCTGGTGCCTCGGGTAAGCCCTGGGCGGCAGTGCGAGGAGCGCGGCGACGACGCAATCTCGACCGGATTTACATCGCTGCGCTCGCAATGACATTTTCGCTTTAATTCAGAGCCGGAGTCTTTATTGCCTGTTGAGAACGACCCCGTACCGGACGATCTCGTTCAGCCCTTTCGCATCGACCCCTATGCCCTGCGCGGCCGGCTGGTGCGGCTCGGGCCGACGGTCGACCGCATCCTGTCGCAGCACGATTACCCGGAGCCGGTGGCGGCGATCCTCGGCGAGGCGATCACCTTGGCCGTGGTGCTCGCCGGCGCGCTGAAATACGACGGCATCTTCACGCTGCAAACCAAGAGCGACGGGCCGGTGCGGCTCATCGTCGCCGATGTCTCGACCGAAGGCGCGGTGCGCGGCTATGCCCAATACGACCGCGGCCGCCTCGGCGAGGTGCCGGCGCGCCCCGGCGCCAGCCCCTCGGTGCCCGAGCTCATTGGCCGCGGCTATATCGCCTTCACCGTCGACCAGGGCGAGGATACCGAGCGCTACCAGGGCATCGTCGAGCTGATCGGGGCGACCCTCGCCGAATGCGCTCAGCACTATTTCCGGCAATCCGAGCAGATTCAGGCCGGCATCAAACTGTCGGTCGCGCGCGCCGGACCTGACGGCGCCTGGCGGGCCGGCGGGCTGATGCTGCAGCGGGTGCCGCCCGAGGGCGGCTACTCGGTCATCGCCGACGATGTCGAGGATGGCTGGCGGCGCGCGATGGTGCTGATGAGCTCGGCGACACCCGCTGAGCTGGTCGATCCCGACCTGACGCCGCGCCGGCTGCTCTTCCGCCTGTTCCACGAAGACGGCGTCAGGGTGTTCGAGACGCATCCCCTGGAAGCGCGCTGCCGCTGCTCGCGCGAGCGCATCGCCGGCATTCTGCGCTCGTTCCCGCAACAGGACGTCGATGAGATGCGGCGCGAAGAAGTCATCTCGGTCACCTGCGAATTCTGCAACACCCGCTACGATTTCGCCGGCGAGGAGCTGGCGTCGCACGCCGCGGCGTAGCGCGCCTTGAAACCCCACCGCGGGTTGCGGCGTTACTCTTGTCGTACCTGTCGTTTCCGGTCGCGCCGGACGCCGGCCCGGCGACCGGCCCGGCGAATTGACACCCCGGCGGCAGGGGCCTATCTGTCAACCGTCGCCGTGCGCTGCTGTCCGGTCCATCCCACCCGCATTCCGAGGTTCCCATGTTCGGCGCCTTAGCCCGGCGGCTGTTCGGCTCCGCCAACGATCGCTACATCAAGAGCCTCGGGTCGCTGGTCGCGCAAATCAACGAAATCGAGCCCGAGCTCGAAAAGCTGTCGGACGAGGCATTGCGCGCGCGCACCGGCGAGTTCCGCGAAAAGCTGGAGCAGGGCGCCGAGCTCGACGACCTTCTGGTCGACGCCTTCGCGACCGTGCGCGAGGCGGCGAAGCGCACGCTCGGGCAACGCCATTTCGACGTGCAGCTGATGGGCGGCATCGTGCTGCATCGCGGCATGATCGCCGAGATGAAGACCGGCGAAGGCAAGACGCTGGTGTCAACGCTACCGGTCTATCTCAATGCCCTCAGCGGCAACGGCGTCCATGTCGTCACGGTCAACGATTACCTCGCCAAGCGCGACGCCGAATGGATGGGCCAGATCTACCGGTTCCTGGGCATGAGCGTCGGCTGCATCGTCCATGACCTCGACGACGGCGAGCGCCAGCAGGCCTATCTGTGCGATGTCACCTACGGCACGAATAACGAGCTGGGCTTCGATTATCTGCGCGACAACATGAAGTTCCGGCTGGAGGAGATGGTCCACCGGCCGTTCCATTTCGCGATCGTCGACGAGGTCGATTCGATTTTGATCGATGAGGCGCGCACGCCCCTGATCATCTCGGGTCCGACCGAGGACAATTCGGAACTCTACATCCAGGTTGACACGCTGATCCCCTCGCTCGCCCCGGAGGATTACGAGAAGGACGAAAAGCAGCGCACCGTTACGCTGATCGAATCCGGGGTCGAGAAGATGGAGGCGCTGCTGCGCCAGAAAGGCATGATGAGCGAGGGCGGGCTCTACGACATCCACAATGTGACGCTGGTCCATCACGTCAACCAGGCGCTGCGGGCGCACAAACTATTCGCGCGCGACACCGACTACATCGTCAAGGACGACAAGATCATCATCATCGATGAATTCACCGGTCGCATGATGGAGGGACGGCGCTATTCCGAGGGGCTGCACCAGGCGTTGGAAGCCAAGGAAGGCGTCACCGTCCAGAACGAGAACCAGACGCTCGCCTCGATCACCTTCCAGAACTACTTCCGGATGTACCCGAAGCTTGCCGGCATGACCGGCACGGCGATGACCGAAGCCGAAGAATTCAACGACATCTACCGGCTTGAGGTCATCGAGGTGCCGACCAACGAGCCGGTGCGCCGCGCCGACAGCGATGACGAGGTCTACCGCTCGACGCGCGAGAAATTCGAGGCGATCGCCGAACAGGTGCTCGAGTGCCGCAAGCGGCAGCAACCGGTGCTGGTGGGCACCGTCAGCATCGAAAAATCCGAGGCGCTGTCCGCCCTCTTCAAGAAGATGAAGATCCCGCACAACGTCTTGAACGCCCGCTACCACGAGCAGGAAGCGTTTATCATCGCCCAGGCCGGCCGCCCCGGCACCGTGACGATCGCGACCAACATGGCCGGCCGCGGCACCGACATCCAACTGGGCGGCAATCTCGAGATGCGGCTCAAGGCCGATCTGGCGGCGAACGAGGACCCCGAGGGGCGCGAGGCGCGCGCCGCGGCGATCCGCTCCGAGATCGATGCGGCCCGCGAGGTGGTGCGCCAAGGCGGCGGGCTCTTCGTGCTCGGCAGCGAGCGCCATGAGAGCCGCCGCATCGACAACCAGCTGCGCGGCCGCTCGGGCCGCCAGGGCGATCCCGGCGCCTCCAAATTCTTCGTCTCGCTCGAAGACGATCTGATGCGGATCTTCGGCTCCGAGCGCATGGATTCGATGCTGCAGCGCTTCGGCCTCAAGGAGGGCGAGGCAATCATCCATCCCTGGGTCAATAAGGCGCTCGCCAAGGCGCAGCAGAAGGTCGAGGCGCGCAACTACGACATCAGAAAGCAGCTGTTAAAATACGACGACGTGATGAACGACCAGCGCAAGGTCGTCTACGAACAGCGCCGCGAGATCATGAACGCGCGCGACGTCGCCCCGACAATCGCCGACATGCGCAACGACACGGTCGCCGAGGCGATCGCACGGGCGATCCCGGAGAATGCGCTGCCCGAGCAATGGGATATCGCCGGGCTGCACGCCGAATGCGAGCGCCTGTTGGCGCTCGACCTGCCGCTCGCCGAATGGGTCGCGGAGGAAGGCATCGACTCCGCGGCGCTCGAGGAACGCATCGTCGCCGCGGCCGACCGCAAGATGGCCGAAAAGGCCGCCAATTACGGCAGCGACCTGATGCGCATGGCCGAGAAGAGCCTGCTGCTGCAGCTGCTCGACCACACCTGGAAGGAGCATCTTTTGATGCTCGATCATCTGCGCCAGGGCATCAATCTGCGGGCCTATGCCCAGCGCGATCCGCTCAACGAATATAAGCGCGAAGCCTTCGCGCTGTTCGAGGGCATGCTGGTTCACCTGCGCGAGGAGGTGACCTCACACCTCGCTCACCTCGAGATGCAATTCGCGCCGCCCGACCCGGCGCCGCCGCCCTTCGCGGAATACACCTTCGCGGACGCCGCGCCGCCCGAGCGCGAAGAAGCGCTGGCCGAAGCCGCGGCACCCGCCGGCCGCGGCGTCGGTGCCGCACGCGGGCGGCGCAACGGCAACGGCTATGGCAGCGAGCGCGAGCGCGGCGGCGACCCCGGCGAACGGCTCGCGGCGCCGCGCGCACCGTGGGCCGGGACGCCGCGCAACGCGGTCTGTCCATGCGGCTCGGGCAAGAAATTCAAGCACTGTCACGGCCGGGTCTGACCGGCCTGGCAAAGCCTTAGCTAGGGGAGGGCCGCGGGCATGCCGAGTGTGTCGATGGCCGCCAGGGTCGACGTCGCCACCGTGCGGCGCTGGCTCGGTGACGGCGGCGAGATCGCTTTCATCGACGTCCGCGAGGAAGGCCAGCACGGCGACGGACATCCGCTCCTCGCTGTCAGCCTGCCCTATAGCCGCCTCGAACTCGCGATCGGCGAGCTGGTGCCGCGGCGCTCGTGCCGGATCGTCCTGTTGGACGGCGGCGACGCAGTGGCCGACCGGGCGGCGGGCCGGCTCGCCACGCTCGGCTACAGTGCGCTGCACGTTGTCGATGGCGGTGTCGACGCCTGGTCGGCGGCCGGTCATCCGCTGTTCCCCAGCACCAACGTGCCGAGCAAGGCCTTCGCCGAACTCGTCGAGATCGACCGTCATACGCCGCACGTCACCCCAGCCGAGCTCGACCGCCTGCGGCGCGAGGGACAGAAGCTGACGGTGCTCGACAGCCGCACGGTCGACGAATTCAACCGCTTCCACGTGCCCGGCGCGGTGACCTGCCCGGGCGCCGAGCTGGTGCACCGCTTCGCCGATCTGGTGCCCGACCGCGACACGCTGGTCGTGGTGTCGTGCGCCGGCCGCACCCGCAGCATCATCGGCGCCCAATCGCTGATCAACTCCGGCGTTCCCAACAAAGTCGTGTCGTTGCAAGGCGGGACGCAGGCCTGGCGCCTCGACGGGCTGGAATTGGAGCGCGACACAAAGGCGTCGCTGGCGCCGGTCAGCGAGGCGGCATCTGCGGCAGCCCGCAAGCTGGCGCAGAACGTCGCGACCCGCTTCGGCGTGCGGATGATCGATCATCCCACTCTCGTCGACTGGCACAGCGAGAACGAATCGCGGACGACCTATCTGCTCGACGTGCGCACCCCGGAAGAATACGCCGCCGGGCATCTACCGGGCTCGGTCTCTGCGCCGGGCGGGCAATTGGTGCAGGCGATCGACCGCTGGGTCGGGACCCGCGGCGCCCGCCTCGTGCTCGTCGACGACAGTCTGACGCGGGCGATCATGAGCGCGCATTGGCTGATGCAGATGGGCTGGGATGTGGTTGTTCTCGATGGGCCCTTCGACGGGCAAGCCCTGCACAGCGGCGCCGCCGCAGCGCCGCCGCCGGCCCTCCCGACGGTGACCGCGATCACCGTCGCCGAGGCGGCGGATTGGCTGACCGGCGGCGCCGCCGCGATCGTGATCGGACCGAGCGCGGCCTACCGCGAGGCGCATCCGGAAAATGCGATCTGGGCGGTGCGGCCGCGCCTCGACCGGCTGCCCTCGGGCGTGCTGAGCGCGAGCCGCATCGCGGTCTTCGCCGAGGATGCAGAAGAAGGCGCGCTGGCGGCGGTCGATCTGGCGGAGCTCGCGGCCGGACCGGTGGCCCTCGTGCAGGGCGGAACTAGCGCGTGGCGCGCCGCCGGGCACCCCTTTGTCGCATCGCCCGGCGACCCGCCCGATGCCGAGCGCATCGACTACATCTTCTGGAACCACGACCGCCACGCCGGCAACGCGGACGCGATGCGCGGCTATCTGCGCTGGGAGACCGAATTGCCGGACGAAATCGCCCGCGACGGCCTCGCCGGCTTCCGCCTCGCGGCGCCCTGAAGCCCGGCGGCGCATCCCAACGGAGACCCAGCATGGCCGAACCCTTTTCCCCCGCCGATTTCGCGTTTCTCGCGCAGCGCGCCGGGCTCGACCCGGCCAAGATCGGCGCCGAGCGTTTCGAGGAATTGCGCCAGGGCACCCGCTTCCTCGCGCGCTTCAAGGAGAGCGTGCGGCGCAAACACGCTGGGCAACCGCGAGACCGCGGCGCCGAGCCGGCGCACATCTTCGTCCACCCGAAGCCCTGAGAGGGCGAGATGGATCCGACCCAGCTTTCCGCCGCCGAGGCGGGCCGCGCCATCGCCGCCGGCGATCTGTCGCCGGTCGCGCTGACGGAAGCCTATCTCGAACGCATCGCCGCGCTCGACGGCGACTTGCACAGCTATGTGCTGGTGTTGCGCGAAGAGGCGCTGGCGGCGGCGCGCACCGCCGACCAGGAGATCCGCGCCGGCCGGTCGCGCGGGCCGCTGCACGGCGTGCCGATCGGGCTCAAGGACATCTACAAGACAAAGGGCATCCGCACCACCGCGGGGTCGCGCGTCTATCTCGATCACGTGCCGGACGAGGACGCCGCGACCTGGGTCAGGCTGCGCGACGCCGGCACGATCCTCCTCGGCAAGCAGGAGACCCACGAATTCGCGATCGGCGGCCCCGATTTCACACTGCCGTTCCCGCCGGCGCGCAACCCGTGGAACACCGCGCATTACCCGGCCGGCTCGTCGAGCGGCACGGCGGCGGCGGTCGCGGCGCATCTGTGCGCTGCCGGCATGGGGTCCGATACCGGCGGCTCGATCCGCGGCCCGGCCGCCTATTGCGGGCTGATCGGGCTGAAGCCGACCTACGGCCGGGTCAGCCGGCGCGGCGTCTTCCCGCTGTCCTACACGCTCGACCATTGCGGTCCCTTGACCCGTACCGTCGAGGATTGCGCGCTGATGCTGCAGGTGCTCGCCGGACACGATCCGCAGGACCCCGCCTCCGCCGACGTTCCGGTTGCGGATTACCGCGCGGCCCTGGCGCCGCGGCTCGACGGAATGAGTGTCGGCGTCGTGCGCCATTGGCACGAGAGGGATGCGGTGGCGGGCTTTGGGCCGGAGAATGCGCCGTCGGAACCCTACGCCGCGGCGTTCGACGCCGCCTGCCGCACCCTTGAAGGCCTCGGCGCGCGCCTGGTCGACCTGCAATTGTCCCCGCTCCTCGATTTTGCCGACGCCAACCGGGTCATCATGCTGGCCGAGGCCTACGCACTGCACGAGACGGATTTCCGCGAGCGGCCGCATTTGTTCGGTCGCCACGTCTTCGCCCGCATCGGCCTCGGGGCGTTTCTCAGCGCCGCCGACTATATCGAGGCGGTGCGGCTGCGCCGCGAGTTGTGCCTCGAAGCCGCCGCCGCGCTGGCCGGCGTCGATGTGCTGGTTTCGGCCAACGCAACCGGGCCGGCGCCGCGGATTGACCAGGTGCCGCTGTGGGGCGTGGTTGAGCGCGCCTCCTACACCGCGCCCTACAACGTGACCGGCCTGCCGGCGCTGTCGGTGCCGATCGGTTTCGAGGACGGGCTGCCGCTGGCCTTCCAGATCGCCGGCAAGCCGTTTGACGAGGCGAACGTGCTGCGCGTCGGGTACGCCTTCGAGCAGGGAACCGAATTCCACCACCGGCGGCCGCCGCTCGCCGCGTCGCTGCCGGGGCGGTGACCGGGGCGTTTACCGGGGCCGCTGGCGGCTGGCGCGCCGCGCTGGTGCTCGCCGGGTGGCTTGCGGCGGGGACCGCGTGCAGCGTCGTCGGCGGCGGCGACAGGCTGAGCGACGCCCAGCAGGTCATCGCCGATATGAAGATCGGGCCATCCGGCCTGACGATCGCCGGCGGCGTCGACCGGGCTGACCGCGCCTACCGGGTCGGCGAGCCGATCGTGCTGTCGGCCGAAGTCAACCGGGTGGCCTACGTCGCGGTTCTGCGGGTGCTGCCGAATGGCGCAACCACGCTGGTCTTTCCCAATAAAGCGCAGCCGGGCGCCCAGGTGGCCGCCAATTCGCCGCTGCGCATCCCGGCGCCCGGCGTCGCCACCAGGCTAAGCGGCGACCAGCCGGGGGCAGTGCTGTTCGAATTTATTGCCTCGGCCAACGGGAGTTCCTGGCTGTTCGGCCGCAAGCCCCAAGGCGCCGCCGATTTTGCCGAGCTCGGCACGACGACGCGCGCCCTCGCCAAGGATATCGTCGATTCGCTCAAGTCCGGCCCCGGCCGCGATACCGCCGTGGCGTCGGTGGTTGTGCGGGTCGCGGCGCCCTAAAAATCAGCCGCCGACCGGGACGAAATCGTAAAT
>Ga0070731_10004213_pt1 | contig 12495 bp, 9 predicted proteins | sample Coa_R1_2_FD_66448 | JGI IMG/M metagenome (GOLD analysis project Ga0070731, IMG submission 66448) | Surface soil microbial communities from Centralia Pennsylvania, which are recovering from an underground coalmine fire - Coalmine... | ecosystem: Environmental > Terrestrial > Soil > Unclassified ... | reverse complement strand
CGTCCGGATCGCCGCCGGCGGCGAGTCGTATCGCCTTCTGCTTCCGCTCGCCGCCGATCATATGCGAAATGAGCTCGAACAGCATGTCGGGCGCCGGCGACAGCGAGGCGCCGTCGGTCAGTTCCTCGCGCAGCGTGCGACCGCCGATGGGAAAATCCGGCGGCGCCTCAATGGCGCCGAGCACCGCCTCGACCAGATCCGGATCGTTGGCGGGAAAAATCCCAAAGGAATCGCCGACGACATAATCGAGATCGGTGCCGGCGAGATCGATATCGATGTGCCAGGTTTCCTTCTGCGAGCCGGGCTTGTTCAGCCGGCGGCGCGAAAGGAACGTCGCATAGACAGGATTGTCGCGAGAGCGGCCGGGCAGCGCGGCGGACCCAGGCATGGGTTGCGTCGGCGGGGCCTTCGCTGCCGGCGTGGTTTCAAGCTCCTGATAGAGCTGCTTGAGCGTGCGGGCCGTCTCTTTGCCACCCGGCACGCAGAGGTTCAGCCGCTTTTCCGATTGGGCGAACAGCGCCTTCGCATAGTCATTGCAATTGTAGCCGCACTGGCCGCAATCCTGTTGTGCCATCGCCGCCATCAATCGCCGCGGCAGCGGACGGCCTTCGGCGAGCTTGAGGCGATCCGGCAACGGCATCGCCGGATCGTGCCAGGGCGCGCCATCGTCGACCTCCGCCGCCGGCGGCGCGACGGTGCCGGCGAGAAGGCCCGGCAGCATGCTGACAACTTCGGCGGCGGAGAGCGGCGTCACGCCCTCCTCCAGCCCGAACAAGCCGGCGAAAAGCCCGTTGAGCCAGGTGCGCTGCTCCGGCGAAAACGGCGCCGATTCAGGGATAAACGAGGGGACCGGCGACCGCGGCGTCATGCTCATTCGGCGGCCTCCAATTCAGTCATTGTCTTCAATGCCTCGATGTCGTGGCGCCGCGTGAAGGCAAGGAAAGTCTCCTCGCGCGAGACACGATGCGCGAGATAGGCCTTCAAGATGCGTTCGACCGTTTGCGGCGTAGCTGCAGCGGTAACGTCGCGGAAAAGCTCGCGCCCGAGCGCGGCGTTCGGACCGAAGCCGCCGCCGACGAGAATGTGATAGCCCTCGACGGGATCATCATCCTCGTTCGCTTGGATCTTGCAGGCGAGCAATCCGATCTCGGACACGAAATGTTGCGCGCAGGAGTGATGGCAGCCGGTCAAATGAATGTTGACCGGCGTGTCGAGCGGAACGCGGGTCTCGCACCAGCGCGCGATCTCTTCGGCGTGGCGCTTGGTGTCCGACGCCGCGAACTTGCAGCCGGTATTGCCGGTGCAGGCAACAAGGCCGGCGCGGATGGCATTGGTTGTGATGGCGAGACCGAGCGCTTCGATCCGCTCCTGGGCCGCGCCGAGTTTGTCAGCCGGCACGCCGGAAATGAGCAGGTTCTGCCAGACCGTGAGCCGCAGATCGCCGTCGCCGAGATCGCGTGCAACTTCGGCAAGACCGCGCATCTGCGTGGCCGACATGCGCCCCACAGGTACGACGACGCCGATCCAGTTCAGCCCTTCCTGTCTCTGCGCATGAATGCCGATATGCGCGGTGCGATCGAAGGCCGGGCGCGGCGCCACGGCGCCCGGCACGGCGCGATCGAGCTTGCGGCCGAGCTTCTCCTCGAGCAGGCCGAGAAATTTTTCGACGCCGATGGCGTCGAGCACATACTTCAAGCGCGCCTTGGTGCGGTCGGTGCGATCGCCATGATCGATGAACAGGCGCACCACTGCGTCCGCCACCATGCAGGCGTCTTTCGGCTGCACCAGCACGCCGGTGTCGCGGGCAAAATCGCGATGGCCGGTGATGCCGCCGAGACAGAGCTTGAACCAGATGCCTGCCTTCAGGCCAAAGCCCTCTTTCACCTCGACCGCCTGAAAACCGATGTCGTTGGTGTCCTCCAGCACGGCAATCGTGCCGGCGCCGTCGAAAGCGACGTTGAATTTGCGCGGCAAGCCGTAGAGCGAACGGTCGTTGAGGATGTGGAAATGCCATTCGCGCGCGCAAGGCCGGGTGTCGATAAGTTCCTGCGGGTCGATGCCCGCGGTCGGCGTGCCGGTGACATTGCGGATGTTGTCGGCGCCGGAACCGCGCGAGCAGAGCCCCAAATCCTGGATCGCCTCGATCATGGCGACCGCATTGTGCGCCTCGACTTCCCGGATCTGGAGATTGGCGCGCGTCGTTACATGCGCGTAACCGCCGCCGTAGCGTTCGGCGAGATCGGCGACGCCGGCGAACTGTGCGGCCTTGATAATGCCGTTCGGAATGCGCAGCCGGCACATATAGGAGTTCTGATTGGGCGCGACATAGAACAGGCCAAAAAAGCGCCAACGAAAATTGTCTGGCGGTTTGGGATATTCGCCCTTTGATGCGTGCTCTTTCAGCCGCTCGTAAGTATCGAACGGATGCTGTTCGCGTTTGAATTTTTCCGGATCGGAAAGTTTTCGGCCGGAAGCGAGCACCCGGTTCTGGGCGGCGAGCCCCGCAGCGTCCGGACCCATAGGCTCAGCCGCCGCGGCGGCCCCGGGCGCAGCTGCCGCCGGCGCGGCGCCCGCGACGCTTTTCGCCGCTTTGGCGATCTGCACTCCGGCGACGAACCCTTCCAGATAGCGCTTCTGTTCGGGGTTGAAATCGCCGGTCTCCCCGGCGGCGATGCGCTTGAGCTCAGCCTCCGTCATTCTGCCGGGACTTGCGTCGGTGCCGTGAGCGGCGCCGGCGCCAAAGTGCGGGGCTTATGGGTAATGTAGAGCGCAAGTCCGGTGAAGACGAAGCCGCCCACCAAGTTGCCGAGCGTCACCGGGATCTGATTCCACAGCCACCATTCGGTCACGGTCACCTTAGCGCCCATCATCATTCCGGTCGGGATAATGAACATGTTCACCACCGAGTGTTCGAACCCCTGGGCGAAGAAGATCAAGATCGGCATGTAAGCGCAGGCGATTTTGCCGATCGTCGACGAGGTGGACATTGCCGCGACAATGCCGAGGCACACCATCCAATTGCAGAGAATCGCTTTAACGAACACGGTAACGAGCCCGGCAATCCCGAGCGCCTCGTAGCCGGTCGTTTTGGCCTCCGCGACGGCGATGATTTTGGCGGCAACGCCGGCCGGCGCCGCGGTGCCGAAATTGGTCAGCGCGATTGCCAAGAGGCCGCCATAGACCACGCTGCCGATCAGATTGCCGAGGAATACGTAGCTCCAATTGCCGAGCATGGTTTTGGCGCCGACCCGGTTCTCGATCCACGGCAGCGGCAATAATCCAAAGCTGCCGGTGACGAGGTCCAGGCCAAGCAGCACGATGAGAATAAGGCCGACGGGGAAGATGAGTGCGCCAACCAGCGGTTGGTTGGTCTGCACCGCGGCTGTGAAAGCGAGACTCGTGGCTGCGGCGAGGATGGCGCCGGCAAGGCCTCCGCGAATGAGGAGGTCGAGCGGCGCCAGAGCGAGCTTGGCTCGCCCGGTATTCATCATGGTGGCGGCAATGTCCGCCGGCTTCACATAATCCATTGTTTGGCTCCCCTTGGTTGGGGCCAGCCGGAACCGCTAAGGCGGCGGCACCGGCTGGCCAAGGCCTGCTATGCTGCAAAGCAGCAAACCTTGTGCCATTGGAAGGTCATTGATTTTTCTGGTGTTTTTGCTTCACGGCGGTGCCGGATGCCATGCCCTGCAGCGGCTCCCGCTCAAAAGTTAGGCAAGTCCAAAGATTCAGCACAAGGCGACACGTTGGCGCTCCAGATTGGACGTCAAAAATGATCAGACATCAAAAACTTGGCGGGCGCCCGACGGGGAGTCCGCCGGGCGCCCTTAGTTTCACGTCAGCCGGCCTGTAAGCCGGGTTCTGGATGGCCTGCGGACATTGTCCGCAGACGTGACGGCCATTCCTCTGGGACGCCGGTTATCCGGCGCCTCAAGCAACCTACCCGAACGGCAGGATCTGGACACGATCCCGAAACTCGCTCGCACGAGCCTCGCGCCGTTCCTATTCGGTCTTGCTCCCGGTGGGGTTTGCCGTGCCGCCGGCGTTACCGCCGGCGCGGTGCGCTCTTACCGCACCGTTTCACCCTTGCCGCGGCAAACGCTACGCACCGCGGCGGTCTGTTCTCTGTGGCACTGTCCCTGGGCTCGCACCCGCCGGACGTTATCCGGCACCGCTCGTCCATGGAGCCCGGACTTTCCTCCCCGGCAACCTTTCGGTTTCGCCGGAGCGGCCGTCCGGCCGACTGACACCCCTGCAATTATGGACTTCTAGGTCATTCGTCAAATTGCTAATCTCCGGTTGCAGCGCGACGGGTCGCAGCGGGTGCGAGTTATGAAGCGAATATTTACCGGGATCGACGGCACCGGCAACTCTGCCTATTTCGACAAATTTGCCAGCAACGTCTATCACATGAACTTGGCGCTGAATTACAGCAACGCGGACGGTTCGCCGCAATTATTCTTCTACTTTAGCGGTGTCGGGACATCGAGCTACAAATATCTCGGTGTGTTCGACAAGCTGTTCGGCGAGGGAATCGATGAGTTGATCCTGCAAGCCTATGTCAACCTTGTAACCAACTACGTGCCGGGCGACAAGATTTATGTGTTCGGCTTTTCGCGTGGTTCGGTCGCAGCGCGCGCATTGACCGGATTAATCTCTCGCTCCGGACTCTTACTCAACGAGCATTCGCCGCTCATTGCCGAGGCCTGGCACTATTTTCTCGGAGACAAGAGAGCCGGCAGCTATCAAGAACAGAAACCTCAGGCTACGCACAAGAACGTTGCCATCGAATTCCTCGGCGTCTGGGATACCGTCTACGGCATCGACCCTAAGCTTGCGCTACGAAAAAGTGCGTTCACGCAGCTCCGGTTCAAGAATTTTAATCTCGATCGGTCGGTGAAAGTCGGTGTTCACATTCTTTCGGTCGATGACACGCGGAAATTCTTTTGGCCGATGCCATGGGATCAGATCAGCGATCCTCAACAGAAGATGGAACAGATTTGGATGCCGGGCGTGCACAGCGATATCGGCGGCGGCTACGAGAAATCCTTCATCTCAAAAGTGAGCTTTTTGGCCATGATCGACCGGCTTGCGGAAAATTGTCCCGACCTCGCCTTCGATAAGGAATATATCGGCGATGCCGTTGAGTTTGTTCGCGACCGCAACAACGATGTTGCGATCAACAATGAGTGGCAGGAGCATATACCCTTCCTGCACCTCGGCCGCGGTCGGCGATGCGATTGCAGCCTGGCTGCTGCTCGACAGTCCGTTCATCCGTTGCTGGGCGCAATGAGTGGAAAGGACGTTTTTTGTAGAACGAAGATTATGAAATACGCGCCGTCCTATGTCGTGTCGCCCGCGAATGGTGAGTTGCCGGTCTCCGCTTTCCCGCCCGGCTCCTACACTGCAGAAGGTGTCGTGCCCGCGTTAAAGACGCGATTTCCCTGATGGCGGACCTTGCACGCCGTCATGAGGCGGCGAGCAGCATGGCGGTGCGGGCGCGGGCGGCCATGGTGCGGTTGCGACCGCGATTGGCAAGCAGATCCTGCAGGGTACTGCGGGTCGACGCGTCGGCGGTGCCGTCGACGCGGTCGGGCCGGAAATGGCGCTGGAAGGCCGTGACGGCCTCAAACGTCGTGGAGTCGTATTCGCCATTGACCGCAACGCCGTAACCGTAGTCGGCAAGCGATTTCTGCAGCGCTGCGACCGCATCGCCGCGATCGCCGGGGGAGAGCGATTGATCGAAATTCATGATCGGGGCCGGCCTGACCCAATGGCCGACGCCGGAATCATAGAGCGTACGCCACGGGAATTTTTCCCCGGGGTCCTGTTTGCGCCCGGGCGCCACGTCCGAATGCGCCAGAACCCGCGCCGGGGGAATCGCATTGCGGGTTTGAATGCTGCGGCAAAGCGCGGTGACCGCCGCGATCTGACGCTTGGGAAAATCCGGATAACCGAAGTCGTGTCCCGGATTGGCGATCTCGATTCCAATCGAGCAGGAATTGACGTCGGTTTCGCCGGCCCAGGAAGACATGCCGGCGTGCCAAGCGCGGCGGCCTTCCTGCACCATCTGGACGATGCGGCCATCCTCGAACACGAAGTAATGGGCGGAAACTTCGCTGCCGCGCGTTGTCAGGCGTTCCAGCGCGGCCTCGGCATCCTGCATGCCGGTATAATGCAACACGATCATGTCCGGCTGCCGGCCGTCTTTGCGCTCGCCGTGATTGGGCGAAGGCATGACTTCGGCAACAACGCACGAATCCGGAGCAAACGAGGGACGCGACATAAATGCACTGTAGGATAACGCACGATACCGACAAGGACATTTGCTTCGGCATGCACAAGAATCGTTAATGGAACCAAAGCCTGATGTCCTCAGGCGAGGCGTCCGACATATCGCTGGCCGGCGATCATGCGCGAACTGTCAACGGCCGCCTGCCGCGCACGAAATTGAACGGCCAAAAGAGCCTCTGCAGGCGGGACTTCACCATTCCTTAAGCTTACGGCTCGCTAATCGAAACCGAGCGGTTTTGCCCAATCGCAACAGGGCCTGTCCGTTGACGTCCCATACTATCCCATGATAGCCCATTTTCTCCCAGAAACGCTGATGTTTCCAGGGCCGCGCGGTTTGAGCCCAGCGTTCGGCGGGGGGCAAGATGGATCGGTTCGTCTCCCACTTTCTGCTCCGCCTCGACGCCAAGGGGCGGGTGTCGGTGCCGGCATCATTTCGCGCGGTGCTGGCACGCGATGGGTTCGACGGGCTCTATTGCTATCCCGCGCTCGACCGTCCTGCGCTCGATGCCGGCGGCAACGCGCTTCTCGCCGAGATCGAGGCGCTGATTGCGGGATTCTCGCCCTATTCCGACCAGCGCGAGCAGTTTTCACTTTCGCTCTACGGCACCAGCGAGACGCTGAAGATCGACGGCGAGGGCCGCGTGGTGCTCACCGATACGCTCAAAGCGCATGCCGGCATCACCGACACGGCGACATTCGTCGGTCTCGGCCACAAATTTCGAATCTGGGAGCCTGGCCGCTTTCGCGCGGAACTCGCGGAGGCCACCGAGAAGGTCCGCGCCTTCAAAGCGGCACTGGGCACCCGGATGACGGCGGCGGCAAAACCGCTCGGAGCACGGGAAGGATGACGGGCAGCGACAGCAACGCTGTCGCTGGCGGACCGGCTCGTCATATTCCCGTGCTCGGCCGCCGCGCCATCGAGTTGCTCGGCGTGCACAGCGGCGGTCTCTATATCGACGCGACGTTCGGCGGCGGCGGCTATACGCGGGCCATCTTGCAAACGGAAGGCGCGCGCGTCATCGGCATCGACCGCGATCAAGCGGCCATCGCCCAAGGCGCGGCTCTCGTCGCCGAAGCCCGCGGTAGGCTCGAACTCGTCGAGGATCGATTTTCCAATCTGGCATCGATCGCCGGCGCCGCGACGGCCGATGGCATTGTGTTCGATCTCGGTGTGTCATCGATGCAGCTTGACGAGGCGGCGCGCGGATTTTCGTTCCGGCTCGATGGGCCGCTCGACATGCGCATGGGACGCGATGGTCCAAGCGCAGCCGACGTGATCGCGTGCGCCGGCGAGCGCGATCTCGCCGCCATCATTGCCGCCTTGGGCGAAGAACATCACGCCCGCGCCGTTGCGCGGGCCATCGTCAAAGCGCGTGGCGGGCACGCCGTCGGCACAACGCGCGCGCTGGCCGACATCGTTGCGCGCGTCCTGCATTTGCGCGAGGGCGCGATCCATCCGGCCACCCGCACCTTCCAGGCGTTGCGGATTTTCGTCAACGACGAACTCGCGGAATTGGCGCGCGGCCTCGCGGCTGCCGAGCGTGCGCTCAAGCCGTCAGGCCGTCTCGTTGTGGTCGCGTTTCACTCGCTCGAGGATCGGATCGTCAAAACCTTCCTCGCCGGGCGCAGCCGTACGCCGGCGGGCTCGCGCCATCGGCCCGATGTCGTGGCGCCGGCGCCGACGTTTCGGCTGCTGACACGGCGGCCGGAAACGCCGGACCAAGCCGAAATTGCCGCCAATCCCCGTGCCCGCTCGGCGAAGCTTCGCGCTGCCGAACGCACCGATGCGCCGGCCCGTGCGACGAGCACGAAAGCTCTGCTGCCAAAGCTGCCGTCGCTCGCCGACATCATGCGGGGGCGGCCGTGATCCTGCGCGTGCTCAATTTTGTCGTGATCGGAGTGTTGGTACTCGCTGCGGCCTGGGTCTATCGCATCAAATTTGACGCCACGGTCCAGGCCGAGCATCTCGCCAAACTGCGCGGCGAGGTGCGTCACGAGCGCGACAAGATCGCCGCGTTGCGCGCCGAATGGGGCAAGCTCGACGATCCAGCGCGTATCCAGGCACTGGCCGACCGCTTCCTGCATCTCAAGCCTATCGCTCCCACGCAATTCGATTCGCTCGATCATCTCGCCGACCGGCCACCGGAAAACGTCACCGCGAGTACGGATCCGATCGGCGGCATGATCGAGAATTTCGAGGAGCCTGGCGCAATCGGAACGACGGGTAGCATTCCGGGAACGGCGACGACACCCGCCTTGGGTCCGAGCCGAGCGCCGGCGCCCGCTCCGGCAGCAAACGGAGCGCCGCAATAATGAGCGTGACCGCGGAGACATTCTCGCCGGCGGCGACCGCGATACGGCCGCGCGAGCAGGCTTGGCGACAGTGGCTTATCCGCAAGCCTTTTTACGGCAAGGATGTCGATCGCGGCGCCAAGGCGCGGGCGCGCATTGGCCTGGCCATCCTCGCCTTCGCCGTCGTCTATGGCGTCATCGCGGCGCGGCTCGTCATTTTTGCGATCCAAGCCGACGAACACACCGTTCAGCGCGTCGTGTCCAGCGATGCGGTTGCGACGGCGCGTCCCGACATCCTCGACCGCAACGGCGAGGTGCTGGCAACCGATGTGCGGGTGCCATCGCTCTACGCCGAACCGCGCCGGCTCATCGACGTTGACGAAGCGGTCGAACTGCTCAACGCGGATCTGCCCGATCTTGACGCCAAAGAGCTGCGCGAACGGCTGTCCTCGAAGCGGGGCTTTGTTTGGCTCAAGCGCGACATCACGCCGGAGCAACAGCGCGAGATTTATCGTCAGGGACTGCCGGGCATCGGCTTTCTCAACGAGAACAAGCGCGATTACCCGAACGGCGACGAGATTTCTCACCTCATCGGTCATGTCAATATCGACAACCAGGGTATCGCCGGCATCGAGAAGTGGCTCGACGGCCAAGGGCTTGCCGCCTTGCACATGGCCGGCCTCGCCACCGATCGGCTGCAGAACCCGGTCCAGCTTGCGGTCGATCTTCGCGTGCAGCACGTGTTGCGCGACGAACTGGTCGCGGCACGCGCGAAATTCAACGCGCTCGCCGCCGCGGGGCTTGTGCTCAACGTGCGCACCGGCGAGGTCGTCGCGCTGGTGTCGGAGCCGGATTACGACCCGAACAATCCGCGCGAGGCGCTCGATCCGTCGCGCATCAACCGGTTGACTACCGGCGTCTACGAGATGGGATCGACGTTCAAGGCCTTCACGTTGGCGATGGCGCTCGATTCCGGCAAGGTCACGCTCAATTCGACATTCGACGCGCGCGTGCCGCTACGCATGGGCAGGTTCACCATCCATGATTTCGAGGCGCAGCACCGCGTCCTCACCGTGCCGGAGATTTTCACCTATTCCTCGAATATCGGCGCCGCCCATATTGCGCTCTTGCTCGGCGGCGCGGCGCAACAGGCATTCCTGAAAAAACTCGGCCAGCTCGACCGCCTGCGCACCGAATTGCCGGAAAGCGCCGATCCGATCCTGCCCAGGCGCTGGACCGATCTCACGACCGCCACGGTGGCGTTCGGCCACGGCCTTTCCGTAGCCCCGCTGCAGGCGGCAATGGGCGTCGCCGCGATCATGAACGGCGGGCTATTGATCCCGCCGACCTTCCTGAAGCGCAGCGAAGCCGAGGCGGAAAAGTTCGGCAGGCGCGTCATCAAGCCCGAAACCAGCATGATGATGCGCTACCTGATGCGGCTTAACGTCGAGCAGGGCACGGCCGAGAAGGCCGAGGTGCCGGGATATTACATCGGCGGCAAAACCGGCACCGCCGACAAGGTGATCAACGGCCGTTACTCCAAAAACAAGGTGCTCACCGATTTCATGGCGATCCTGCCGGCCGACAAGCCGCACTATCTGCTCCTGATCATGCTCGATGAGCCGCACGCGCTGCCGCAGACGCACGGCTTCACCACGTCGGGGTGGAACGCAGTGCCGGTCGGCGGCAACGTGGTTGCGCGGATCGCGCCGCTCCTCGACATCGCACCGCGCCTCGATTTGCCGCCCGCCAATCGGCAGATACTGGCCTCGCTAAAGGAAAGCAGGTAAGGCGTTGACCGCTTAGGGGCATGATCCCGAAAAGCGGTCATCGGTTCGGGAAAGATCGGGCCCGGTTCTAATTTGATCAGAACCGAACAGGCTCTCATCGACCGAGCCGCCAAGTCGCCGAGCAATATCGACTGGACCATGAAGCTTCGCGAAATTTTGCCTCCTGACGCGGAATTCGACGCCCGCTTTGCCGAGTTCGACATCGGCGCGGTGACGGCGGACAGCCGAACCGTCACGCGTGGCGCGGCATTCGTCGCGATTGCCGGCGGCAAAGCCGACGGTCTGCAATTTGTACCGGCCGCCATCGCCGCGGGCGCGGCCGCGATCGTCGCCGAACGGCCGCCGCAAATGCCGTTGCCCGAGGGTGTCGCGTTCGTCCGCGTGGCCCACGCGCGGCGCGCGCTTGCGCTGATCGCCGCCAAATTCTATCCGCGCCAGCCGCGCATCATCGCCGCCGTGACCGGCACCAGCGGCAAAACCTCGGTCGCCGCTTTCACCCGGCAAATCTGGAGCGCGCTCGGTCATCGCGCCGCAAGCATCGGCACCATCGGCATAGTGTCGCCAAGCAGCGAGACCTATGGCTCGCTCACCACGCCGGACCCGGTCGCGCTGCATCGTTCGCTCGATGCGCTCGCCGGCGACAGAGTGACCCATCTGGCGATCGAAGCGTCGTCGCATGGCCTCGATCAGCATCGGCTCGATGGCCTGCGCATCGCGGCGGGGGGCTTCACCAATATCACGCGCGATCATCTCGATTATCACCCGACCTTTGCTGCTTATCTCGCCGCCAAGCTGCGGCTGTTCGAAGATTTGCTGGCGCCCGGCGCAGCCGCGGTGATCGACGCCGATCAGGAGCATGCCGGTGCAGTCTTGGCGGCGGCCGCCGCGCGGGGTCTGTCGATCATGAGCGTCGGACGCAAGGGAAGCGGAATTCATTTGCTGCAATCGGCGATCGACGGTTTCGCGCAGACGCTGCGGCTCGAATACAAGGGCGAACATTTCCACGTGCGCTTGCCGCTGGTCGGCGAATTTCAGATCGAGAACGCACTGGTCGCCGCCGGGCTTGCCGTCGCGACCGGCGACGAGGGCAAGTTGGTTTTCGCAGCGCTGGAAGAGCTTTCCGGCGCCAAGGGCCGGCTGGAACGGGTCGGGTCGCGCGGCGGCGCGCCGATCTTTATCGACTATGCGCACAAGCCCGATGCGCTGGCCAAGGCGCTCGATGCGTTGCGGCCCTATGTGAGCGGTCGTCTTGTCGTCGTGTTCGGCGCGGGCGGCGATCGCGACCAGGGCAAGCGGCCATTGATGGGCGCCATCGCCATGGCCAAGGCCGACCGGGTGATCGTCACCGACGACAATCCGCGCAGCGAGGATGCCGCCGCGATCCGCGCGGCGATCATTGCCGCGGCGCGCGGCGCCGACGAAATCGGCGATCGGCGCGAGGCGATCCGCCGTGCCATTGCCGATTTGCGACCCGGCGACGTCCTTATGATCGCCGGCAAGGGCCATGAAACCGGCCAAATCATCGGCGACCGGGTTATACCGTTCAGCGATCACGAGGCCGTCGCCGCCGCACTCAAGGAACTCGCCGCATGAGCGCGTCGGCGCTTTGGACCATCGAGGCAATGGTGGCGGCAATGGGTGCCGCACGCCAAGGCGCACTGCCGCAGGAGATCCCCGGGCTTTCCATCGACAGCCGCACGCTGACGCCGGGCGAAGCGTTCTTCGCCATTGCCGGCGAGCATCGCGACGGTCATGACTTCGTCGCCGCGGCGCTGGCGGCGAAAGCCGGCCTCGCCGTCATCGCCGCCGATCGCCGCGCTCAATTCCCGGCCGATGCGCCGCTCCTGGTCGTGCCCAATGTGCTCGCTGGCCTGCGCGACCTTGCCGCGGCGGCGCGCGCGCGCACCGACGCCAAAGTGATCGGGGTCACCGGCTCGGTCGGCAAGACCGGAACCAAAGAGGCGTTGCGGCTGGCTTTGGCGAAGGACGGCGAAACCCATGCCTCCGTCGCCTCTTACAACAACCATTGGGGCGTACCGTTGTCGCTCGCCCGCTGCCCGGCGAGCGCGCGTTATGCGGTGATCGAAATGGGCATGAACCACGCCGGCGAGATCGAGCCGCT
>Ga0070731_10004212_pt1 | contig 12499 bp, 11 predicted proteins | sample Coa_R1_2_FD_66448 | JGI IMG/M metagenome (GOLD analysis project Ga0070731, IMG submission 66448) | Surface soil microbial communities from Centralia Pennsylvania, which are recovering from an underground coalmine fire - Coalmine... | ecosystem: Environmental > Terrestrial > Soil > Unclassified ... | reverse complement strand
AAGCGGCATCTGAACAGCTTCTACTTCGATTTCGCCGACCTCTGGAACATCCGGTTTGATGGAGTCATCATTACCGGCACCGAGCCCCTTCAGTCCAACCTGCAGGATGAGCCTTACTGGTCGACGTTGACCGAGCTTTTTGATTGGGCAAAAGAGAACACATCTTCCACCGTGCTCTCGTGCCTGGCTGCGCATGCTAGCGTACTGCACGAAGACAGCATTCCTCGTCACCGCTTGCCCGACAAGCAGTTTGGCGTGTTCGATTCCGCCAGGAAGTGCGATCACTCCTTGACCAGCCGGATCTCAGAGTCCAGCCGGATCGCGGACCGCATTCGCTTTCCGCATTCCCGCTGGAATGAAGTGCGCGCGAATGAGCTGGCCTCCTGTGGATATACGGTTCTCACAGAGTCAGATGAAGCCGGCGTCGACTTGTTCGTGAAAAAGAATAAGAAGAGTCTCTTTGTGCATTTTCAAGGGCATCCGGAATATGGTGCACAGACTCTGTTAAAGGAATACAAGAGAGACATCAAGAGATTTCTTCGCGCGGAACGAGAAACTTATCCGACCATGCCTGCGGGATATTTCGATGCGACGGCGATCCGGCGACTGAACGATTTTCGAGAAACGGCAATCTCCGACCGCCGCGAGGATGTTGCCGCGTCCTTCCCGGAAGAGGCCGTGGTCGGCGGTCTGCAGAATAGCTGGCACTCGTCGGCCGCCTGTGTGTATCGCAACTGGCTGCAATATCTTGAATCGAGAAAGACGGAAACGCCTGTGTTTGCGGCCATGGCTCGCTCCGCAGGTACGCGGTCCACGATGGTGGACAGCGAAGCAGCGCAAAAAGCGCTTTAACCCCGCACGATCGGTCGCTCGGTAGGGCGCTGGATTTGGTCAACATTCGTTATCCGTTATTCGTTTTCTATCAAATGGGTTCACTTCAAGAAAAAATCACCGGCGCAATCCTCACCGTGATCCGGAAACGCCGGACGACATCCTCTGCTGCGGAGAGTAGCGCGCATGCCCAGTCCCGTGGGGCAATCGCACCAGCAAGAGTTCGGGAAGTTCAATTTTCCGATTTCGATGCAGTCGCGGACCTCAAGCAGCGTTGGGGCATCTCCGCGGATTCGTTGGAAAATTGGGAACGTCTTTGGCACCACAACCCCGCATTGATGCGTGGCGAGATGGAATGCCAGATTAACCGCCCCATGGGCTGGGTTCTGGAGGCGGACGGAGCTGTCGTCGGATACATCGGGAATATTTCATTGCAGTGTCGCTATGGCGACCGCACGCTGAGCGCGGTTGTGGCCCACGCATTCGTGGTCGACACCGCGTACCGTGCCGTTGGTGTGTCGCTGACCGCCGCTTTTTTCCGTCAGAAATCGGTCGATCTGTACCTGTGCACGACGGCGATCGAGGCCGTCGGCAAGATAGCGCTGGCCTTCAAGTCAACTCGACTGCCTCAGCCAGACTACGACTCGGTCTTGTTCTCGGTGTTGCAAGCGTATCCCTTCGCGCGGGCGATGATGACAAAACTGAGCCTCGGGCCGGCAACCGCGCGGATCGGCACCGTCGTCGCTGCCCTTGCCGTCGGAGCTGACAAGATCCTGCGGCGACGATGGCCCAAACGGTCTTCTTCGTCCCTCACAATTCGTGAGATCGCGCCGAAAGACATGGGGGATGATTTCCAGACACTGTGGGCAGAGAAATTGAAAGAAAGACCGCGCCTGCTGGCGGATCGCAGCTTGGCTACGTTGCGATGGCTTCTTGAGATCCCCGGCGACCGGGGTTGCGCGCGCGTACTTTGCTGTCACAAAGACGGAGAGCTTGCCGGCTATGCGGTACTTCGTACCGACACCGATCTAGAGAATGGTCTCAAGAAATCGGTGATTGCAGATACTTTCGTCAAGCAAGACGATCCCGAAATTGTGAAAGCTCTGTGGGCGGCAGCTTACGAAAGCGCGAGCCACGAGGGAAGTCATGTGCTTGAAGTGCTGGGCTTCCCGCCGAATATTCGGCTGGCGTGTGCTGAATGGAAGCCGTATGTCAGAAGGTATCCTGCTTCGCCCTACTACTACAAAGCAGCCGACCCAGCGCTTCACGAGGCGCTCTCTGATGCTGCGGCCTGGTACGCCACTCCCTTCGACGGCGACGGAACACTGATACGGCCTTCTTACCCGAGTCCCGCTTTACCGGACACTCCGGGACTGCAAATGAAAGACAGTAGAGACAACAATCGCGACAACATGAATATTATTTCTCCTGTTCCTCAGGAAGAACGAACCGAGGTATGTTGACCATGATGGCAGAGCCCACGCAATCTATACAGACAACCGAGATCGAACGGGAAGTTCGAGAATTTGTGGTGAAGCATTTCCTCTCCGGGCGCGCGGACAAACTGCGGGACGACGGATCGCTCATGGGGGATGTGATCGACTCCATGGGAGTCCTCGAACTCGTCACCTTTCTTCAAGATCGGTTCAAGATCACGGTCGAGGATGAAGAGGTGGTTCCGGCCAACCTCGAGAACATTAACCGTCTGGCGGTTTTCGTCGCAAAGAAGCTCGACGCCAAGGTGTAGGTGTCGCAGCAAATGGCGGCCCTGATGCGGATTAGCGACGTGGTGAAGCACTGGGCAGAACATTCGCCCGATAGTCCGGCCCTGGTTGAGAGTTCTGGCGCCTGGACTTATCACCAACTCGCTTCGGCGATCTCGGATACCCAGAGTTGGCTCCGCGGGTTGGGGGTACGTCCGGGCGATCGCGTCGTGATCGTGGGCGAGAATTGCCGGAGCTTTATCGCAATTCTCCTGGCCGCCGCCGCGCTCGACGCGTGGCCAGTGCTGGTGAACGCCCGCCTCTCCAACCGCGAGATTGACGAGATCCAAAATCACTGTCGCGCGCGCCGCGTACTTTACACAATCAGCGTATCGACCCATGCGGCCGATCACGCGAAGCGGCACGGTGCGGTGGTCGAAGAGAGAGAAGGCCTGGGTGCGGTCGGAATTGGACCGCTCAATGACGAGGCGGTGCCGGAATGCCTCGATTCGAACGTTGTCGACCGGGTCGCTGCTCTGATCTACACGTCGGGCACGACGGGCCTTCCCAAGGGCGTCATGCTCTCCCACCGGAACCTGTTGTTCATGGCGGAGGGATCGGCAAAGGTCCGGTCCGTGCGTCCGCAGGACCGGGTTTATGGCGTACTGCCGATGTCTCATGCCGTCGGCCTTTCCGTGGTGTTGCTGGGTTCGTTAGTCGCTGGCGCATCGCTCTATCTGACGCCGCGCTTTGACCCCATGACTGCGCGGGTCACCCTGGAGAAAGACCAGATCACGTTGTTGCTGGGAACACCTGCCATCTTCAACCAGCTGCTGCGCTATGCAACGCTCAGAAAAATCTCGTCTCTGAAGTTTCCCGCCCTTCGCATCATCTCTTCTTCCGGCGCCCCACTCGACTCTGCCACCAAGTCTGGAATCGAAAGTCTTTTCGGCATGGTCCTGCATAACGGTTACGGCATAACCGAATGCTCTCCAACGATTGCCTTGACGCGGCCCGAGGCGCCTCGCACCGATACCTCAATCGGCGCAGTATTTCCAGGAGTCGAAATCAAGCTGATTGGAAGCGATGGGCAGCCTGCCACTGCCAGCGAAGTCGGTGAGTTGCGCGTGCGTGGTCCCAACATCATGAAGGGATACTATCGCGCTCCAGAAGAGACTGCCGCGGCGGTCGATGCCGACGGATGGTTTAATACCCGCGACCTCGCGCGATTAGAAGATGGAAACCTTTTCATCGTCGGGCGCACAAAAGATCTGATTGTCCACCGCGGATTTAACGTGTACCCAGCCGAAGTCGAGTGCGTGCTGAACGCTCATCCCGCAGTTGTTCAATCGGCGGTTGTGGGCAGGCAGGTTCAAGGCGATGAGGAAGTCGTCGCGTTTGTTCAACTCCTGCCTGAGTCACAGCTAACGTCTGACGAGCTTGCGGAATACGCGGCTCTGCATCTTGCCCAATACAAACGACCATCACAGATCGTGCTGGTTGCTGCAATGCCGGTGACGCCGACGGGAAAGATCATGAAGGGCGAACTTCGAGAGATGGCAGCGAGCGTCACTCTTCCGCACTGACCATCTTTAAGATGTTGCCTTGATGTTGCCGGCCTACAGCGGCACTTCGATCAGCGTCGGACCTTCACTCTCAAATCCTTTCCGCAACGCCTTCGCAAATTCCGCCAGCGAAGTGACGCGGGTGCCTGGGACTCCCATCCCTTTTGCCAACCGCACCCAATTGAGATCGGGACGACCGATCTCGAACATATCCAGGGCCCGGGTTCCCGGGGTGCCCACTCCCAAATAAGAAAATTCGCGTTTGAGAACTGCATAATCGCGGTTCGCAAACACCACCGTCGTCACGTGGAGGCCCTCGCGCGCCATGGTCCACAGCGCTTGAAGTGTGTACATACCGCTGCCATCGGCGGTCAGGCACAAGACTCGCCGGTCGGGGCATGCCACTGCCGCACCCACCGCCAAGGGCATGGCGATCCCGATCGAACCTCCGGTGTTGCCCAGCCAGTCGTGCGGCGGAGCGCCGCGCGTAGACGCCATCATGCCTCGGCCTGAAGTCATGGATTCGTCCACCACAACCGCATTTTCGGGAAGCAGTGTGCCGACAATGGCGGCAAGGCCAGACAGCGTAATATCGCCATCCGGCAATTGAGGTCGAGTTGCTTTCTCTCCGGCCAACTCGATTCGCGGTAACGACAAAGCTGCCTCAAGAGCTTCAAGCGCGCCGACATAGTCTTCGCCAGGACTCGCCAAAGTATGGATCTCGCAATCCGGCGACGTGAACGCACTGTCTTTTCCCGGGTAAGCAAAATAAGCAACTGGAGCCTGCGCGCCGACCAGAATGAGTTGGCGGAAGTCTTTCAACTGCTCGCGTGCCTGCTCCAGCACATAAGCGACGCGGTCCACTGGCGGTAGACCGGCCCCACGTTCGAGGCGTGTAACGGGATACGGGGCGAAAAGCTTGGCGCCCGTAGACTCGGCGATGCGTCCGGCCACGGCCAGACCTCTGCCATACAGTGCGTTTCCGGTTAACAGAACCGCTGTCTTCTCGCCCGATCGGAGCATGGCTGCGGCCCGCTCGACAGCCGCAGGTGCGGGAGTGGGTGCCTTCGGCACCGGCACTGGAAGCACCACAACGGAGCCACCTTCGCTCCATGCGATGTCCGCGGGTACGATCAACGTAGCGATTTGTCCGGGTGCAGTATTAGAAGCGGCCACCGCTTCGGCCGTGTCACGGCCGACATTGTCAGAGGAACGACACGTCCGTAGCCACTTCGAATGCGGCCGCGCGATGGCCTCAATATCGGAAGTAAGCGGAGTATCGTGGCACAGGTGATGGGTGGCATGCTGCCCAATCACATTAATCATCGGTACATGGGCCCGGCTCGCATTGTGGAGATTTGCCAGGCCGTTGCTAAAGCCGGGACCGAGGTGCAACAGAGTGCACGCAGGTTTCCCGGTCATGCGCGCGTAGCCGTCTGCCGCGCCAGTTACTACACCCTCAAAGAGGCCCAACACGCAGCGTATTTCCGTGATGCGGTCGAGGCCTGCGACCAGATGAATTTCCGATGTGCCGGGATTGGTGAAGCAGGTGTCAACGCCGTTGCGGACCAGCGCGCGAATCAGATTTTCGGCCCCGTTCATCGGGCTACCGCGCGATCCTTGGCATTCTTGAGCAGGTCATGATTGAGCAGGTCATGGTTGGGCGAGTCATAGTCGGGCAGCTGTTTGTGCACGAGCGACACACTGTTTTCAGTTGCAGCCGGGGAGTTGCACGTGAAGTTTAGCACGGGACGAATACGGTCCCTTATGCTGATCCTGGCGGCAGGACCGATGGTAGCTAGTTTCATGTGTTCGGTGTTCCTAAGCGTTTCACCTGAGAAGCATTCCCGATTGTGAAGAAGGCGAATGCACATTCTGATTCCCGCTTGAAACTGGAGATCGACGCAAATGCCGCTAGGGACACCGCTTCTCACCGATATTGCAACCTAGTGTGCAAGTCCTTGCAATCTTGACAGCCTTTCGCAGGCATGGGAGAATCCCGACTCTTACGATTCCGCCCTGGGCCTACCAACCCTTCGGATTATTAATCAACAAATGAGGTCTGCAATGATGAGATTTGAATCAATTTCTGCCAAGGGAACACTCGCACTTGTTTTCATGCTGGGACTTGCGACAGTCGCAGTGTTACCCGCATCGGCCCAGACATTTTCGGTGATTCACACTTTTACGGGCACGAGCGACGGGCAGGACCCCATTGCTGGCTTCGTCATCGATGCAGCGGGAAATCTCTACGGTACGGCCACCGGCGGCGGGAGTCATTGGAAGGGCCTTGTGTTCAAGTTGAACTCGAGCGGCCAGCAGACCGTGCTTTACAACTTCGCTGGCGGAACTGACGGACAAACTCCCGAGGGCCGATTGATCATGGATAAACCGGGTAACCTCTACGGCACCACCAACGCTGGAGGCGTTTCCAACGCCGGAACGGTTTTTCAGGTTTCTCCGAACGGCAAGGAGAAGGTGCTGCATGTTTTTTCTGGCGGAACGGACGGCGGAAGTCCGGTAGCCGGCTTAACCATGGATACGGCAGGGAATCTTTACGGAACCACAACCGCGGGCGGATCAAACGGCAATGGTACGGTTTTCAAGCTGGTGAAACCCACCGGCACAAGCGGCGCGTGGAAAGAAGAAGTGTTGTACAGCTTCGGTACCGGCACCGACGGGGCTGTTCCTATTGCAGGCGTCATCTTAGACGTGTCCGGCAACCTCTACGGCACTACCTCCGCCGGAGGCACTTACGGATACGGTACGATCTTTGAATTGAAGAGATCGGCGCACGCCTACACGGAATCCATTCTTTACGAATTCACGCTGGGGCTCGACGGAGGTATTCCGTATGCAGGCCTGGTGATGGACAGCAAGGGAAATCTTTATGGCGCTGCCAGCGATGGCGGCGGTGGTGGCGACAACGGCGGCGGTACGGTTTTCGAATTGTCGCGTGCGAGCGGGGGCTGGACGTTCAACGTTATTTCCGCTTTGGCTGGCTGGGGCATCTCGGGAACTTTTCGCGACCTCCTCTTGGAGGGCAACACGATTTACGCCACGACGCATTGCGACGGTACCTATAGCGCCGGCACAGTTTACAAGCTGACACAAACAGGTGGAACTTGGACTTACACATCGCTTTACATTTTTACCGGCGGCAGCGACGGTCTGTTCTCATTCAGCAATCTGGTGTCCGATAAGCAAGGTAATCTCTACGGAACCACGAACGAAGGCGGTGCGGACGGCTCAGGAACCGCGTTCAAGATCACGCCGTAGCTTCAGTCGTTGGGCGAACATTGCGCACGATCCGCAGGCTGCCATCCTCGGATATTTGGAAGAATTTTATCCTGCCAGAAAGCCGCCATCGATAACCAGCGACTGGCCCGTCATGAAAGACGCGCGCTCCGAGCACATCCAGACCACGGCCTCGGCGATTTCCGCTGGCCTTCCTAAACGGCCAATCGGATGACAACTAACAATGTGTTTCTGGACCCCCGGGACACGAAAAAGCCGATCCGCCATCGGCGTTTCGGCGAATCCAGCGCACACCGCATTGATCCGAATCCCGGCCTTAGCAGTTTCCAGCGCGGCAGTCTGTGTCAGCCCTATCACTCCATGCTTGCTCGCACTATAGGCCGCAGCCCCGGCGGAACCGACCAGGCCTGTAACCGAAGACATGTTGACGATGGCTCCGGCACCGCCCTGGCTAAGCATCTGCCGAATCTCGTGCTTGAGACAAAGCCAGACACCCTTGAGATTGATGGCGATCGTCTGATCCCAATCGTCCTCGGACTGTCTAACAATGGGCGACAAGACACCCTCGATGCCCGCGTTATTGAAGGCAATGTCCAGACGCCCAAATTTCTCTACCGCGTTTTGTACAAGTTGCTCGACTTCAGCGGATTTCGAAACGTCCGCTTTTACGAATAGACCTTCACCGCCGGCAGCACGGATCAGTTCGATGGTTTGCTCGCCTTCCAATTCGCGCCGGCCCGCGACCACCACTTTCGCTCCAGCCTTGGCGAAGAGCACGGCGGTCTCTCGGCCAATTCCCGACGTCCCGCCAGTCACCAGCCCAACTTTGCCTTCCAATTCCCTTGTCATATTTTTTCGCGACCTTTTTCTCAACGCGTATGCTCAAGTACATTGAGTGAGAAGCGTGCGGAGTGTCAAGGATGTTACGCCGTTTCGCAACAATGTAAAATTGGTATTGAAGCACAACGAAGGCTGCAACTCTAGAAAGGCTGAGTTGATTGCCGTTCAGCTGGTGTATTCGTGAATATGACCGACAGACTTGCCGGCACATGGAAGCTCGTATCCGCCTCGAGTACGACCTCGAAGGGGGAGCGCAACGAAACTCCGTATGGAATCGACCCAGTCGGGTTTCTCACATATTCTCCAGATGGCAGAGTTACTGCCTTAATCAGCCACGGCGGGCGAAAGCGACTCCCCGTCGCCGCTGGGACGGAAGAACAGGCGGAGGCGTTTAATACATTTCTCGCATATGCCGGACGGTACACGCTCACCGGTGACGAAGTGGCCCATCACGTAGACATCTCATCGATTCAAAACTACGTCGGCAAAGACCTGGTTCGCACCGTCAAATTTCAAGGCGATCAAATCACGTTGGTTACTCCACCGACGCGGTTGGACGGAAAAACTCAAATCATCGAATTAATTTGGCAGCGTTTGCCGGTGGGTTCTTGAGCAGCATCTTTCCTGTGATCGGTTCTCCCGAACGAATATGTTAAGCTCGATTTCAGCCGGTTTGCCGTCGCCTGTTTGACTGAAAATCCTGATCTTGCGAGTAGGTGAAGGTGTCCAAGGATATCGCCTCGGTCAAAAAAGCTGTCTTCAGCGACGAAATTCTGCAGGACCCATACCCCACATACGCCCGGCTCCACGAAGAAGGTCCTTTGCATTATGTGGAGGTTGGCAAGTGGGCGGTGTGGTCGATCTTCAGCCACGCCGAGTGCGCCGCGATCGCCAAAGATCCCAGGCTCTCCGCGAAGCGCGCAAAGCAGATGTTGTTGCCGCTGCCCATCAGTCGGCAATCCGAGTTCAGCGAACTGGCCCGAATGCTGGGTCTATGGCTGATTTTCATGGACCCGCCGGAGCACACGCGGCTGCGCAAACTTCTTAACAAAGGATTTTCTGCCGCCGCGGTGGAAGGCTTGCGTCCGCAAGCCGAAGCCATCGTTAATCAGATGCTGGAGCCACTAAAGCACGGATTGGAAGTCGAACTCATGCGCGAGTTCGCAAACCCCATGCCGGTGCGCATCATCTCGGAGTTGCTCGGAGTGCCACAGGCTTTGCATGGCACATTCGTCAACGCGTCGCGGGCTATCGCCGTGTTTCGTGGCAATCCGAATCGCACGGTGGAAGAGGCGCGAGCAGCGCAAGATGCGCTGATTGAGCTAACCGAATTCTTCCGAAAGACCGTGGCGGAACGCAGGCGCAACAAAGGCAACGACCTGATCAGCTTGCTCATCGACATTGAGGAGGAAGGAGAAGTGCTGACCGAAGAGGAACTCTATGCGCAGTGTATCGCGCTGCTTTTCGCCGGGCACGAGACCACTCGAAATCTGATTGGCAACGGCATGTACACGCTCCTGCAGAATCCGCAACAGACGGCGGAGTTGCGAGAGAAACCTGAAATGATCCGCTCGGCGGTCGAGGAGCTTCTGCGTTTTGAAAGCCCCGTACAATTCACTGCTCGCGTTCTTAAGGAAGACATTGAAGTGTGCGGACAAGAGATACGCAAGGGATGGACGGTCCAATGCATGCTCGGAGCCGCGAACCGGGATCCAAAACAATTTAAGGATCCGGACCAACTAGATCTGAAGAGACTGAACAACCAGCACCTGGCGTTCAGCGCTGGACTCCATTTTTGCATCGGAGCCCAGCTCGCGCGTTTAGAAGGGCAAGTAGCCCTGCTGAATCTAGTGCAGCGCTTTCCTCAGATGAAGCTCGCAGGCCCGCGACCAGTATGGGCATCTACATTCGGCTTCCGAGGCCTGAATAGTCTTCCAGTAATTTTGTGAAAGCCGCGCTGAGCGATTGTTAAGGCGTCTGCTTCATCCCCCTGCTTCATTCAGAAGACGAGAAAGGACCGCGGCCAGCGTTTCGCACTGCGTGGTGAGCATCCCAACGTGATCACTGGGTACGGTTTCCACGTCGAGCTGCCCTGCGAGATGGGCCCAAACGGTAGTTGGGTCATCTGGGAAATAAGTAATGATCTCGGCCTTCACGAACTTGATTGGGCCTGGATAGAGGCGGGGACAATATCGCCTCAGCGCCAGATCAGCAGAATCTCGCATCAATTCTGTCATCCGTTGAGTCGCAACTCTGATATCGCCCGCATTCTGCACTGGAATGCTTCCCGGAGTTGATCTGATCAGCGACCACGCTCGTCGTTTCATCAGCCGCAGGGAAAGGAGCGAGCGTTGGGTAGCGGAAATCTGGCTTTTGTCGGGATAAGAATCCACCAACGCAAGCAGCGCAATTTTTTCTCCGGCGGCACGCAATCGTTGCGCGATCTCCAACGTCACTAGGCCGCCAAACGAGTAGCCGATCAGGAAATATGGCCCGTGCGCCTGTAGTCGCCGGATCGCCTCCAGGTGGAACTCCGCCATCTCTTCGATCGAGGCAAGCGGCTCATCTACGCCGTCGATTCCTCTGGCCTGCATTCCGTAAATCGGATGCCGCGAAGCGATCTTTTCAGCGAGGCCGGAAAGTTCGAGAAGAGTGTTGCCCAGCCCATGCGCGACGAAAATTGGCGGACTCTCAGCGCCGGATTTCATCCGCAGAAGTGCCGGAATCCGTGGAGTCGCAGGATCCTCCAGTAGAGCGGCCATCGTTTTAATCGTCGGCGCCGCGTAGATCAGCACAGGCGGAAGATCACGGCCGAAAATCCCAGCGATCTCATCAAACAGCTTAGAAGCCGATGAAGCAGTGCCGCCCAGATCGAAAAAATTGTCATTGAGTCCGACGGAAGACCGCTGAAGCACACGCTGCCAAATAGGAAGTAGAACCTCTATGGCAGAAGCCTGCGTCATGAATGCGCAAACGCCCAGTAGAGTTCTCGAGCCTTCGTGTAGAGCGGACCAAATTGCAGCGGCCGGTCGCCGATCCGAGTCACTGGGACTACCTTGGAGTAGTTTCCAGTAGCAAAAATCTCATCTGCTTTTTCGAAGTCGGGATACGAGAGAGTCTTCTCCACCACGGTCAGACCAGCCTGGCGCAATAATCCGATGACCCTCTGGCGCGTGATGCCAGCCAGAAAGGTTCCGTTCGGAATCGGCGTGAACACTACACCATCCTTCGCCATGAAAACGTTTGAAGTAGCGAGTTCAGCGACATTGCCCAACATATCGCAGACGATCGCATTGTCGAAACCGCGCTCGTTTGCCTCGAAGAGAGCCCGCGAATTATTGGGATAAAGACACCCCGCCTTGGCATCGACGGGCATCGTCTCCAGAGTTGGCCGTCGAAAAGGGGACAGCGTGAGCGAGAAGCCTTTCGGCACACGCATCGGAGCTTCGTAGATTGAAAGGCACCACCGGGTCGACTCGGGATCGTGATTCTGCACCCACGGTCCTTCTTTTTCGCCCCAATACATCGGCCGGATATAAAGCGCGGCATCCTTGTCGAAACGCTTGATTCCTTCTCGTGCCAGCCGCACCCATTCTTCCGCCGCTACTGTCGGCTTGAGGTAAAGTTTCTTGGCCGAATCATTGACCCGCGCGCAATGGAGATCCAGATCGGGGGTCACTCCTTCAAAATAGCGGGCACCGTCGAACACGACAGAGCAAAGCCATGCGGCGTGGGTGCGCGGACCCATGATCGGCACGTTTCCCTCGCGCCATTCGCCTTCAAAATAGGTCCAAGTCTTGGACCACCCAGTTCCCAGCGCCATGCAAGCCCCCCGTGTCTTTAATCGTATGTTTCGGGATTTACGCAGTCAATAACCCACGCGGGTCGGCGGCACCTCAATTCGACTTCTTTGCGCACTTTGCGGCTTTTCTTCGCGTACTTTGCGGTTAGAATCTTTTGATTTTGACTTGGAGCAAGAGCATTTAACCGCGAAGTTCGCAAAGGAAAGAGCCGCAAAGTACGCAAAGAACTTCAAATTGAGGCATTAGCCGCGGCTCCAATTGCAGCTTCACTTCGCTCGCGGTGTATAGCCAAAGATAGCTTTCAGCTCGAGAAATTCCACCAGCCCAGCCTCGCCCCACTCGCGCCCGTTGCCGGATTGTTTGTAGCCTCCGAAGCAGCCCCCGAAATCGACCCTCGCGTTGTTGATGTGTACATTGCCGGAGCGAATCCGCTTGGCCACGCGGCGAGCGTGATCGATGTCGCCCGAACTTACAAACCCGGAAAGACCGTACGGTGTGT
>Ga0070731_10004211_pt1 | contig 12500 bp, 10 predicted proteins | sample Coa_R1_2_FD_66448 | JGI IMG/M metagenome (GOLD analysis project Ga0070731, IMG submission 66448) | Surface soil microbial communities from Centralia Pennsylvania, which are recovering from an underground coalmine fire - Coalmine... | ecosystem: Environmental > Terrestrial > Soil > Unclassified ... | reverse complement strand
TCGCGGTCCGCGATGCGCGCGAGCTCGAGTTCTTCCGCGGCTATGTGACCAATCCCGTCATTCAGCGGTTTCTCGACGGTCCCGAATACACGATCGACATGCTCTGCGATTTCGACGGACGTCCGCTCTCGATCGTACCGCGCGAGCGCGTGCTCATCCGCGCCGGCGTCGTCGATCGCGGCCGCACCGTCGCCGATCCGGTGCTGATCGACATCGCGAGCCAATGCGCGCGCGCGCTGCGATTCATCGGTCCCGTCAACATTCAGTGCCGCATGCTCAATGGCCGCGCCGTGGTGTTCGAGATCAACGCGCGGTTCTCGGGAGGGATTCCACTCACGATCGCGGCCGGCGCAGATTTTCCGCGCCTGATCCTCGAGCTCGCGCTCGGACGCCGCGTGCGCCCGGCGATCGGCAGATTCGAAGAGCAGTTCTGGATGACGAGTTACGAGGCGTCGGTGTTCATGCCGCAGCACAAGATTGGATTTTCGGCCGGTGCGCGCCGCGCGCGATCGAGGCGGGTGGCGTGATGGCGCGCGACGCGATCGTTCTGCAGGCGCGAATGGGCTCCCGCCGGTTGCCAGGCAAGGTGCTGGCGGACATCGCCGGCCGTTCGCTGCTGGGTCATTGTCTCTGGCGTCTCCAGGCGAGCGGCCTGCCCGTCATCGTCGCCACGACGACGCGCCGCGAAGACGACGCGGTGGAGCGCGAAGCGGGGAAGTACGGCGCTGACGTCTATCGCGGTTCGGATCAGGATGTGCTCGCCCGCTACGTCGCCGCCGCGGCCGCTCATGGCGTGACGCACGTCGTGCGCGCGACCGCCGACAATCCGGCCGTCGATCTCGAGGCGCCGGTGCGCGTGGTGACGCAGCTGCGGCGGACGCACGCGGATCACGTCATTGAGTGCGGCTTGCCGCATGGTGCGGCCGTCGAAGCCGTGCTCGCGTCGGCGCTCGTCCGCGCGGCCGCCGAGACGCTCGACTCGTACGACCGCGAGCACGTGACGCCGTTCGTGCGCCGATCGCCCGGGTTCACGGCCATGTCCGTCATGGCGCCGGGACGCGTGCGCCGTCCGCAGTTGCGCCTCACGGTCGACACACCCGAGGATTTACGGCGGATGCGCGCGCTGCTCGCGCCGTTCAGGACCAATCCGTCGCCGGTGCCGCTTGCCGCGATCATCGCGCGGGCGGATGCCTTTGTGGAAATCGCTGGAAGCGGCGCGACGGGCGCCGAGACGGCCGCCATGGCCAAAGCCGATCGTCAGGGAGCGTAGAGATGCGAGTGCGAGGGGAATTGGTCAGTGCGGCCGGATTGTTGCTCGGGGTCGGCGTCGTCGCGGCCGCGCAGGTGACCAACGGCGGGGACTTGAAGACATTGGCGCAGCCGACCGCGATGTTCGTCGTGTTCGGCGGCACGGCGGCCGCGCTCGTGGTCAGTTTTCCGTGGAGCTCGCTGCGCCGGGCGCTCGCGGCGGCGTTTCGCGCCTTCGCGAGTTCGGCCTCCGCGCCCGACGTGCTCGTGCCGACGTTCATCCGCTTCGCACAGAAATCGCGGCGCGACGGTTTGATGGCGCTCGAAGGCGAAATCGACTCGACGGTTGACGGGTTTCTCGCCCGCGCCCTCTCGGTCACCGTGTCCGGGCTGCCGGCCGACTTGATTCGGCAGACGCTCGAAATCGACTCGCGGTCGTCGAGCGATCGCGACGAGGAAATGGCGGAGGTGTTCGAAGCGGCGGCCGGCTATTCGCCGACGCTCGGCATCGTCGGCGCGGTCATCGGTCTGATGGGTGTGATGCGGCATCTGTCGTCGGCCGGCGGCCTTGGCGGCGGCATCGCGGCGGCGTTCGTCGCCACGATCTACGGCGTGGGCGCCGCGAATTTGATCTTTCTGCCGATCGCGACGCGCCTGCGAGTGCGGGCTCGCGTCGAAGCGCTGCGTCGCGAGCTGATGATCGACGGCATTCTGGCGCTGCACGATCGGCTGCATCCGACGCTGCTCGAGGAGCGTCTCACGGGGTTCCTGCGCAGCGCGCCGGATTCCCGTCAGGCGAACGCGGCATGATCGCGGCCGGGATTCGTCCGCCGGTGCGGCCGCGTCGCGTCCGGTCAGGACGCGATCGATGGCTGATCGCGTACGCGGACATGATCACGCTGCTGCTGGCCTGCTTCGCCAGTCTGTATGCGGCGACGCTCGACCAGCCGATTCTCAAGGCGGCGCCCGCCCGGCAACCGACGGCTCGCCGCGACGATCGTCCCGAGGCGCCGGACCATTTGCGCGCGGCGCTGGGACGCATCGTCCAGGCCCATGGCGAATTCGCCGCACTCGAATTGACGTCGGACGCGCGCGGGCTCGTGATCTCGTTGCCGGAGGCCGGGTCGTTTCCGACCGGGCGCGCCGAACCTTCGCTGGCGGCCCAATCCATCCTCCAGGAAATCGCGGACGTGTTGTCGACCGAGTCGAACGCGATCCGCATCGAAGGACACACCGACGACGTGCCGATGCGGTCGGCGGAGTTTGCGTCGAACTGGGATCTGTCGACGGCGCGCGCCACACATGTCGTCCGTTTCCTGATCGAGCGCGCCGGTCTGTCGCCCGATCGGCTGTCGGCCGCCGGCTACGGCGAGTTCAAGCCGCGCGTGCCCAACGACAGCGACGCCGCGCGCGCGCGCAATCGCCGCGTTGACATCGTGGTGTTGAGCGCCGATGCGGCGCGGACCGAGGAGCCGCCGGCGGGAGTGGCGCGATGACACCGCGCGTCGACGATTCGGATCTGCTGCGCCTCCTGGGGCGTCCGCTCAGAGCGCGCCTCACCAACACGGATCGCCGGACGTTCGCCGGCAGCCGCGTCCTGATCACCGGCGCCGGCGGATCGATTGGATCCGAGCTGGCGCGGGAGATCGCGGCGTGCTCGCCCGCGCGGCTCGGACTGCTCGATCACTCCGAGTACAACCTGTTTCAGATCGAGCGCGAGCTGCGCGATCGCTGGCCCAAACTGTCGATTGTGCCGTGCCTGACGGACGTCACGCGCGCGGCGCACGTGCGCCAGGCGTTCGCGCGCGTCCAGCCGAAGGTCGTCTATCACGCGGCGGCCTGCAAGCACGTCACGCTCTCGGAGCGCGCCATCGCCGTCGCGGCCGAGGTCAACGTGCTGGGCACGGCCATCACCGCCGCGGCGTCGATCGAAGCCGGCGCCCGCTACGTGCTGATCTCATCCGACAAAGCCGCGTCGCCCGAAGGCGTGATGGGCGCGACGAAGCGGCTGGCTGAGCTGGTCGTGCTGTCGCGCGCCGCCGGGACGTTTCGGCCGGTCGTCGTGCGGTTCGGCAACGTGCTTGGCAGCAGCGGTTCGGTCCTCGAAATCATGCAGGACTGCGTGCGCGCCGGCCGCCCCATCCCGATTACGGATCCCGGCGCGACGCGATTCTTCATGACCGCGAGCGAAGCCGTGGCGCTCGTCGTCAGAGCCGATCGGACCGCGACCGGCCCTGACACGTTCTGGCTCGACCTGGGATCGCCGCTGTGTGTCGGCGAACTGGCCGAGCGCGTGCTGGCGCTCGAGCAGGAAAAAACGACCGGCGTGCGCAGCGCGGAGTTCGAGATCGTGGGCATGCGCCCGGGCGAGAAGCTGCACGAGCAGCTGTTCGACATGGGGCTCGTCTTCCAGCGGACACCCGACCGCCGCATCTGGCGCGCGCAGCATCCGCCCGTCGATCAGACCGCGATCAATCTCATCCTGCGGCGCCTGCGCGACACGACGGATCGGGCCGACGATGCCGCGACGCTGGCCGTGCTGACCGACGCCGTCACCGGATTCGTCGTGAGCGAAGAGACGCGCAGGGCGGCGCTGACCGCGCCTGGCGCCGCGTCCGCCCGTCCCAAGCGGCGCGTGGCGTAGATCCGGGACGTCTGAACCCGCACGTCGACGGTCGGCGATCTCGGATTGATGAACGAGGAATTGCCGATCGACAGTCGAAACTCGGAATCTGACTGAGAGTTCGTACGGCCAGCGCAGGTTCAGGGCATTCCGATCGCCGGATTCTCGATCATCGATTCTTCGATCATCAATTCCAGATTCCCGATCATCGATGTGCGGCCGTTGACGATCGCGCGGCCCTCGTCAGGACGCTTTCGGCAGCGGCGTCGCGTAGTCGGTGCGGCTCGGCGCCCGCCGGAGCGGATGCGTCGTCAATTGTGCCGGCGTATCCGAGCCGGCGTTGACGGCGGCGTCGTAGTACTGCGGCCGCCGATCGAGGGCCGTCGCGAACTGGCCGCTCGCCTCTTTGCGATGCCCGAGACGCGCGAGCGCGACGCCGAGGTTGTTGGCGGCCTCGGGCGTCGGTTCAACCGCCTCGGCCTGATGCAGCTCCATGACCGCTTCGCGATCGCGGCCCCCGACCATGAGGAGCGCCGTGCCGCGATGGAACGCCCGCCGCCAGCCTTCGGCAAACGGCCATGGGCCATTCGGTTCCAAGACTCCTGACGGATCGGAATTCCGCGGGCAGGCGTCGTCGATGAATCTCAACGCCGCCTTTGCGTCCTGACGAAACATCGCCATCGACGTCAGCGCCCAGCCGACAATTCGCGGATCGTAGCCGGACGCGAGGTACAGTTCGCGCACGTCCTTGTAGGCATGTTTGCGCAGCACGGCCGCGATCATCGAACGCTGCCGCGCGACATCGCGCGACATGCTGGCCGGATACGCGTGCATCCGGTAGCCGGCGTCGTCACCGAAGCCGATCCGGGCGCCGCGGCGGATCGCGCGCAGGAGCACGTCGAAGCTTTCGGGGCCGCGAATCGAGGCGTCGTACCCGCCGGCGTCGCGGAACGTGCGGACTCGAAATGCGACCTGCGTGTCGCCGGGCAGAAAATTGCGTTCGAACAGGCGCACGGCGCCGCGCGGACCGCGCAGAAAGGCGGGCACCGTCAGCTGCCGCAACCGTGTACCGGCGGGCCCGTCGTAGAGATCGATCGCTTCGCTGGCGACATCGCAGCCGCCGCGAAGCAGCGCCGAGAGCCGCGCCATCCGGCCAGGCACCCATTCATCGTCGGCATCCAGCCAGGCCGCGAAGTCCGTACCGGCCGCGTCGAGTCCGGCCTGCCGGGCTGCGCCGATGCCCGGCGTCGACGGCCGGAGCACGCGCAGGCGCGCGCCGCCGGTCGCGATCGCGCGCTCGACAGTGGTATCGGTGGAGTGATCGTCGATGAGAATGATCGGCGCGTCGATCTCGCCCAAACAGGATCGAACCGCGCGTTCGATCGTGGCGGCCGCATTGCGCGCGGCAATCAGAATCGTCACAAATGGCTATGCCGCGGGCTTGCGCTCGCGATCCATAGCGGTGGCAATCCACCGGTAGGTCTGCGTGAGGCCGTCCTTGAGCGACGTCGACGGCTCCCATCCAAGCACCTGCTTGATCAGCGTGTTGTCGCTGTTGCGCCCGCGCACGCCTTTCGGCGCCGACAGGTCGTACTTGCGCTCCAGTGTCACGACGCCGATGCCCTCGACGATGCTGACGAGCTGATTGATCGAGACCATCTCGCTGCTGCCGAGGTTGATCGGCTCGATGACGTCGCTCGCCATCAGCCGCTGGATGCCCTCGATGCAGTCGTCGATGTACGTGAAGCTGCGCGTCTGCTCGCCGTCGCCCCAGATTTCGATCTGATGGCGCTTCGAGCGAATCGCCTCGAGCACTTTGCGGCAGACGGCCGCCGGCGCCTTCTCGCGTCCGCCGGCGTACGTGCCGTGGGGTCCGTAAATGTTGTGGAAACGCGCCATGCGGACGGCGAGGCCGAAATCCTCGTGGAAGTGGCGGCACATCCGTTCGCTGAAAAGCTTCTCCCAGCCGTAGCCGTCTTCGGGCATCGCCGGATAGGCGTCAGATTCCTTCAGTCCAGGATTGTCGGTCACGACCTGCTTGTCCGCCGCGTAGACGCACGCGGACGAGGCGTAGAAGTATTTTTCGACTTTGGCGTCTTTGGCCGCCATCAGCAAGTGCGTGTTGATCAGCACGCTCAGCATGCACAACGCGCGGTTGTTCTCGATGAAGCCCATGCCGCCCATGTCGGCCGCGAGGTTGTAGACCACGGCCGCGCCCTCGACGGCCGCGACCGCCGCATCCTGCCGGCGCAGATCCAGCACGCGGTTGTCGACGTCCTCGAAGCGCTGATACCACTCGCGGGGCGGTTTGATGTCGACCGAGCGCACGCGGTACTTCGCCTGCGTACGCAAATGCGCCACGAGATGTCCGCCGATGAATCCGCCGCCGCCGCACACAACCGCCAATGGTCTGAGCATGATGTCCTCGTTAGCCAGCCGCCTCATTGCCCAATTGCCTCATTGCCTCATTGCCGCATTGCCGCATTGCCCGAAACACCCCAGTGTCACGCCGCCGGACGGGCCTGTCGCCGGCCCGACACCCGATCGAACGCCGTCCGCAGCAGGTCGTGGTGTTTTCGCACGTCGCAATGCGACTCGGCGAAGGCCCGACCCTGGCGGCTCAATGTGAGGCGCCGCGCGGTGTCGTTCATCAGAGCAAGAAGCGTGCCCGCGAACTCGCTTTCGCGGGCGATGGTGCCGCACACGCCGAGGCCGCGTTCCGTGATGAAGCGGTACGTTTCTGTCTTCAATCCGGCCGCCGCCATGATGGGCAATCCGGCATTCAGAAACTCCGTGATGCGCGACGGCACCGAGTGCGCCGCGTAGTGATACTCCGGCTCGTCATTGATGTTGAACGGCACGATCGCGAGATCGGCCGCGCACAGATGCTCGTGGAGCACCCGATCGTTCAGATAGCCGTAGTACTCGACCTCAGGCGTGAACTCGACACCGGCGTCGCGCACGTAGAGCACCGAGGTTGGATATGCGAACCATTGGATAGGGCCAATCCCGGGCACGGCCGCCTGCACTTGCCGCCAGACGTTGCGCACATGGTGCATGACCCATGGCATGTGCGAATTGCCGAGCATCACCACCTTGAAGCGCTGATCGAGCTCGCGATGCTCGCGCTTGAAGGCCGGCGCGATTTGGCACTTGAACGTGTTGACGGTCGTGACCGGACGTCCGATGAGCCGGCCGATGTGCTCGCCGAGCGAGTCGGTGATGGCCCAGAACTCCGAGACGCGCGGCGAGACGCGGCGCAGCACACGCGCGAACGAGTCCGGATCGGCGTAGAGCCAGTCGTGAAAGTGCTGAATCACCGGCACCGATCCGCCGAACGCGTCGATGAGAGCATCGAGCGCCTCGAGTCCCTCCTCGCCGAAGACGTTCGCGTAAATCACATCGGGCGTCTGACCGGCTGCCGAGAGGCGTGACGCGATGTCGGCAGCGCTGACTAACTTTTCTCCCAGCGTTTGCGGGTTCCCGCCACCGCTCACTCGCGTTTCTGCGCCCGCCAGTTGATAGCTGTTCGGCCAGAACGGGTCGCCCTTTTTTCGCAGATAGACGTGCGAGAGCTTCGCGGTTGGATAGCCGGCCAGATGCCGCAGCAGCACGGCGCCGATGCCGTGGCCGGGCGACACGCAGTCGTCGGTCAGCACGAGCACCGACGGCTCGGCTGCGGAGCTCGGCGGCTCATGCGGCAGGATGCGATCGTCGCCCGCGTGATAGATGAGCAGTCGATCCTTCGCGATACCCGACGCCAGCAGGGTGGTGGTGATATCGCGCCACGCCTGGCTGGCGACGATGACCTCGTCGAACCAGTCGCCGGTGAGCGCGCCGGGTCCGACGACGCGAAGTCCGTCAACGGCCGTGTCGATCTTTCTGGCGTCGCTATCGGCGAACGCGACGACGTCGCGGTGGGTGTCGCGTGCCGCGCACGCGCGTGCGGCCCGGCCGGCGGCGCCGGCGCCATAGATGACGGTACGAATGGACGAGGTGGCGGTGTCTGTCACGACGGTCTCCCGTTTCTGCCTTGCCATGTCAACCGGGCGCGTACGAGAATGGTCCGCCCGTGAAGATCGTTCATCTCGCGACGTTCGACGCGCACGGCGGCGCGGCTGTTGCGGCGATTCGCCTGGTCGAAAGCTTGCGCGCGCGCACACACGATGCGCGCCTGATCGTTCGCGACAAACACACGTCGCACTCGTTCGTCGAGACGCTCGGCACGGCCACGCGTCCCCGGCCCGTTCTGACCGATCGGGGCGTGTCGCAGGTGGCGTGGCTGTTGAGCGAGCGGGCGCGATCGGCGAAATCCGACACGCCCTTTTCCAGCGATCTGCCGACGTACGACATCGCGACGCATCCCGCCGTCCGCGCCGCCGATGTGATCCATTTGCATTGGATCGCCGGATTCGTCTCGGCGTACGAAGTGAGACGCCTGCAGGATCTGGGCAAGCCCGTCGTGTGGACGCTGCACGATCAATTTCCGCTGACCGGCGGATGTCACTATTCGGGCGCGTGCCGCGGCTTCATCCGTCACTGTCATCGCTGTCCGCAATTGCAACCCGCCGCGCATCCGCTCGCGAGTCTCACGCTGGCCGAGAAGCGCGGCTTCATCGATCCCGCGCGCATCGTGCTGGCATCGCCCTCGCGCTGGCTCGCGGCGTGCGCCCGCCACAGCGCGCTGTTCAAGCGCGCCCGCATCGAAGTGGTTCCCTACGGCATCGACGTCTTCAGCCGGCAGCAGACGACGCGCTTTGACGCGCGCGCGGCGCTGGGCATTCCCGGCGACGCGATCGTGTTGTTCAGCGCCAGCGTCAACAACGCCGAGGCCAGAAAAGGTCACGCTCACTTGATCGCCGCGCTGAAACACATGCGCGTCCGGCGCCTGGTGAAGCCGCGGGACGCGGCCGCGCGCCTGCGCCTGCTGACGGCCGGCGAGGGCGCGACTGAGGGTGAACTGGAGGGCGTTCCCTGTCAGTCGCTCGGCGCACTGGCCCCAGGCGATCCGCGCATCGTTCTCGCGTACCGCGCCGCCGACGTGTTCGTCTTGCCTTCGCTCGAAGACAACCTGCCGAACACGCTGGTCGAGGCCATGGCGGCCGGCATTCCCGTGGCGGCGTACCGCACGGGCGGCGTGCCGGACGTCTTGAGCGACGGCGTCAACGGGCGCGTCGTGCGCCGGGGTGACACGACGGCACTGGCCAAGGCTCTTGCTGATCTGGTGAACGATGCCGAAACACGTGAGCGCCTCGGCGCAGCCGCCGCCCAGACGGCTTGGAGCGCCTTCGACTCGCCGATTCAGGCCGCGGCCTATGAGCGCATCTACGAAGACGAGGCTCGGCGTATCGGGGGCCGTCGCTCGTCGAAGGCCCGCTCGCCGGTGCGATCGTTCGCTCGCGATCCGCTCGCGGACGTGCCGCGCTTGCGGGCGCTGACGACGGCGCCGCGCGTGACTCGCATCGTCTCGTCGGTGCTGCAGACGACGGTTGACGAGATGCAGGACGTCATCGCTGCCCGCGGTGGCGAAATCCGCGATTGGCGACGAGCGCTCGATCGCGCGGACTTGAAAGCGCTCGAGCTGCTCGAGGTCATTGCCTCGCGCGGCGGCGAGATTCGAGATTTGTGGATCCGCATCGGCCAGATGGAGGCGACGGAACAGACGCTGCAAGGCGTCATCGCGTCGCGCGGCGGCGAAATCCGCGATCTGCGCGCTGATCTGGAGACTCTTCAGGCCGCGCTCGTCGAGGCGCAGACCGATTTGGCCGGGCAAGTCGTTCGATTGGATCAGAGGCTGGTCGAGGCCAGCGAGAGCCGGCGGACCATTCTGCGCCACATGCTCGAGCCGGCGGCTGCGGCTCAGTTGCCCGGTGCGCGGGTCGGCATTTTCGGCGCCGGTGAAGGCGGACGAAAGGCGTTTGCCGCGTGCCTCGAGCTCGGCTGCGCGGTGCAGTGGCTGTGCGACAACAACGCGAAGATGCACGGCCGCACGCGCGGCGGCGTGTCGATCATCGCGGCCGATCGGATTCCATCCACGGAGTACGACGTCATCGTGATCGGCAGCGCGCACCGCGAAGCAATTCGTGCCCAGCTGCTCGCGATGGGAATCGCGCCGGAGCGCATCCTGGCGCCGGACGTCTCTCAGCCCGACGAGGCGCTCGTCGAAGAACTCGGACGGTTGATCGCGCGCGACTGAATTCATCTGGCCGCTGCGAAAGGCCGCGGGTGAGCGCTTGACGTCGGCGCGCCGCCGACGAGTCTGCGCAATCTCTTGTTCTCGCCGAGCGTCGCTCTCACCACGCGCCGCATGGTCTCGAGCTCCGCCGTGAGCCGCTGCAGGTGATCGCCCAACGCGCCGCTGCCGGCCGCGGGCCGTCCGCCGCTGATGTAGTACTCGCGCAAGAGCGGCAGCATCCGTTGATGCTCGGCGATTTGTTTCGGATACTCGCGCCGGAAGAACCGCGCGCCGGCGTCGGCGTGCGCCGGCGATCGCAGCATCCACCAGGCCGCGTGATAGAACGCTTCGAGACGCGCGCCCTCGTGCCAGCCGTTCGAGTGATAGCTGTTCGTGTACGCGCCGGCGTGGTGGGTGTAGAGCATGAGGTCACGATCGAGACACGCGATCGGCGAGAGCAGACTGAGTTTCAGCACCAGCAGCCAGTCCTCGGCCTGATGTGCCATCAGCGTCGGAAATCCGCCGACGTGCTCGAGCGCCGACCGGCGGATCGTCAGCGAGGAGTTCGCGATCGGATCCACGCGCCAGAGCTGATCGAACGTAAACGGCGGATTCAAATCGTTGCCGAGCGTGCGCCACTCGCCGGCGCATGTCGTGCCGTTGTGGCCGACGACCGGCTTGCCGTCGGTGTCGACGTTGCGGCCCAGACTGCACACTGCGGCGCTCGCCGCTTCCTGCCGCAGCGCGTGAACCGTGGCCTCAATCCTCTCGGGCAGAAACACGTCGTCAGCATCGAGGAGCGCGATGAACTCGCCGGTGGCCTCCGTCGCGGCCAGCTGCCGCGTCGGCGAGACGCCGCGGTTGCGGCCGCCGTCGTGAGAGAGCACACGCATGCGGACGGGACTCGACGCGCAGAGATGCCCGGCGAGCGCCGCCGTGCCGTCGGTCGATCCGTCGTTGGCGACGAGCAACTCGATGCAATCGGCCGGATACGTTTGCGCCCAAACCGAGCGCACCGCGCGCTCGAGAAACGCTTCCGCGTTGTACGCCGGCGTGACCACGGTGACGCGACCGGGCACCGCCGCATTTCTGCAGTGGAGTGTCTGCTCGGTCAGGCCGAGGCCGTCTCGGAGCAGGAACGCATGAGCGGAATTCGCCGCCCGAGCTTCGGCTTCAGCCAGCGCGGTGCGCAGCCGTTCGTTGTCCGCTTCGACCGCTGCTAACCGGCCGCGCACGTCTTCGGAATCCGAAAGTGTGCTCATACGGGTGCCTCGCTCTAGAACAAGTCCGTCAGCTTCAGCTGGCAGGCCATGCCGTCGTTCGGATCCCGCAAGGTCAGCAGGTCCGTGCGGGCGCGCCGCGATTCAGGCTGCGTGTACGCGACATGGTCGCCGGCGATGTCCACGCGATCCCAGGACACGACCTCGTGGTAATTGCGCGCGACTTCGACCATGCTCGGGTGCTGCTGTTGATCCTGGCGGTGCAGCCACAAGTCGTCGGTCGTGATGTGCGGCACCGCGCGACACACGAAGCCGAGCCGCACGAGCGGACCGACCGGCGTGTCCCACTGCGGCAGCCAGCTCACGTCGAGCACTTCGAGGCGCGCCATCCGGCACTGATACTCGAGCATCGCGGGCGTGGGAAACCAGTAGTTGCTTTGTTCGGGCTGCGGGTAGAAGCGTCCACCGGCGTTGAAATAGCTCTGAAAACCAGGCGCGTTGATCGCAGCCGTCTCGACGAGCATCAGTCCACCGTTACGCACCATGTTGCGAGCCGTGAACAGTCCCGACATCGGATCGAACATGTGGTACAGCATGCCGGCGAAGACGACGACGTCGGCCGGCTTTTCGAGAGCGGGGAGGTCGTTGAACGCCGCGCCGGTGATGAACCTGAAATCGGCGCCCGTGCACCCTTTGACGAGGTCGATCTTGTCGGTGCAGTCGTAGCGGTCGTAGGTGGTGACGTGTCCGCCGCGGCGGGCCATCAGCACCGACGACATGCCTTCCATGGATCCAATGTCCAGGCACCGGCGGCCCGCGACGTCAATCCCGCGGAGCAGATCGCGGACCACTGAAATCGAGTTGAAGTTCTGACCCGGTGTAAACACGCCGGGTTCGATCTCGATCGAGTAGTACCACCATTGGTTCAGCGTCTCGTGCTGAGTCGCGACGCGGCTTCGGCTAACAGTCGGGCTGGTCATCGGTCTGTGCGCTCCTGAAAATCAGATGCGATCGGTCAGCGCGCGGCCTGCGCACGCGCGGGAATGGGTGAGATGCGGCGGACCACGAGAGCGGCGGCGAGCTGTCGCTGCAGATCGCCGATCGATGTCGTGACGTCCGGTGTGACAATGGCCGCCGCCGGTACGGCCAGCCCGAGCAGCTGCTCGCGAATCGGATCGCGGCTCATGCTGCCGACGACGATTGCGTCGTAGGGGCGATCGGGAATCTCGGATGG
>Ga0070731_10004209_pt1 | contig 12506 bp, 14 predicted proteins | sample Coa_R1_2_FD_66448 | JGI IMG/M metagenome (GOLD analysis project Ga0070731, IMG submission 66448) | Surface soil microbial communities from Centralia Pennsylvania, which are recovering from an underground coalmine fire - Coalmine... | ecosystem: Environmental > Terrestrial > Soil > Unclassified ... | reverse complement strand
ACTGCGGCGGCCGGACGTTCCCGGACTATGCGACCAGCTCGCCGCAGAGGTAGAGACGGCCGCCTCGCGTCTCGGCGATCTCCCAGGGGCGGTGCGCCTCGGCCGTCCCCGGCCGGACGAGGTGCTGGACCTCGTGGCCGCGGGCGTGGAGGAGGTCCGCGATCAGGCGGCGGTGGCAGCGCGTCCACGGCGTCTCGGAGCACATCAGGCACGGCGCCGGATGCCCGGTCGCCTCCGCGAGGGCCGCCTGCCAGCCGGCGGTCGTCATCCGGGCGGCGTAGGCGCGGAACGCCTCGACGCGGATGCAGGCGAAGCGCTCCTCGCCCGGCTCGTTGCTGAGACGCCCGCCGAGCGCGAGCTCATGTTGGTAGCGGATGCCTGTCGCGGCGAGGGCCGCTGCCAACGGCCCTTGGTTGAACTGCGGGTTGCGCTGCGAGCCCGGATACCGGCGCACGTCGATAAGCGTCTCGACGCCCGCGGCGCCGAGCATCGTTACGAGCTCCTCGAGCGGTCGGGTGCCGTGGCCGATCGTGTGGATGAGCATCGCTCCCGAGGAGGGTAAGCAGAGGCAGGTGGCTCGCGAGATGGTGACCTGGGAATCGCTGCGGGAGCTCGCCACCTTTCGTGCCGGCAAAGGCTGTGCGGTCAGCCTCTACGTCGATCTCGACCCTTCGGCCGCGCCGACGCCCGCGGACGCCGAGACGCGCTTCCACTCGCTGCTCGCGCGGGCGCAAAAGCTCGTCGACACGCAGGGGTACGACCACGAGCGCAAGCAGGCGCTGGTCCGCGACCTGAACCGAATCCGCATTTGGTGGGAGGTGGACTTCGACCGGGACGGCAGCCACGGCGTTGCGCTCTTCGCGTCGTCGCTGGACGGGCTCTGGCGGACGCTCTCGCTGACCGACGCCGTCGAGGACAGGATCCGCCTCGAGCACGACCTGTTCCTGACGCCACTCGTGCCCCTGGTCGGCCGCGGCGACGGCGCGCTCGTCGCGGTCGTCGGGCGCGAGCGGGGGCAGGTCTTCCGGCTGCGGAGCGGCCGGCTCCACGAGATCGTCGACCAGTCCGAGGAGCAGCCGGGACGGCACGACCAGGGCGGCTGGTCGCAGGCGCGCTACCAGCGGCACATCGAAAAGCTCGTCCACGACCATCTGAAGACCGTCGGCACCGAGCTCGGGCGGCGGCTGCGCGGGCCCGGCAAGCTCGAGATGGTCGTGGTCGCGCCGCACGAGCTGCGCGGCGAGTTCGAGTCGGCACTTTCACCGGAGGCTCGCGACGCGATCGTCGGTTGGACGACCGCCGAGGCCCACGCGACGCCGCCGGAGCTGCTCGAGGTCGTGCGCCCGATCCTCGATGAGACGCGAGCCCGAGCACGCAAGAAGGCGGTCGAGCGTTGGCAGGCCGAGGCCGGCCGCAACGGCCGTGCGGCCGCCGGCTGGGAGCAGACGGTCGAGGCGGCGACGGAAGGCCGTGTCGAGCTGCTGCTCGTCCAGCCGAGAGCGAGCCGTGAAGCGCACCGCTGCCCGACCTGCGAGCGGGGATCGGCGAATCCCGGCTCGTGCCCGGTCGACGGGACCGAGCTCGAGCGCGTCGACGACGCACTCGACCTGGTCGTGCACCGCGTGCTCGCGTTCGGCGGCTCGGTCGTGCAGGTCGAGGAAGGCGCGCTCGCCGAGCACGAGGGCATCGGCGCATTGCTGCGGTTCTAGCGGCGCCGACAGTCCGGCACGACGCTCCGATCAATGGTTGTGCAGCGGGAACTTGCGCGCGGCCGCCGCCCGCGTGAACGCCGGCGACTGCGCATCGATCGTGGCCGGAACACGAGGATCACTCCGTCGAGGAGGTGGTCGGGTCCGGGAAGTCGACGACGCCGTGCCGGCGCATGCACTGCGTGGTCGTCACCATCTGCGCCAGTCCACCTGCGGAGGGGTGCGTCGGCGAGCCCGGGCCGAGGCGAGCAACGAGAGACCTGCGAGAGCCGCGGCGAACAGCGGCCGACGAGCGCTCGTGCCGGACATCGCCTCAAAAGGGAAGCACGTCTCTCTAAAACGGCTCTCACTCCTGAGTCGGCCGTTCGCCGGTCGCAGTCTTCTTTACGACGCGTGAGTGAGTAGCTCCGGCTGAGCGACGTACTGGCCGAGCTCGTAGACGTGGTCGAGCACCTCGGCGAGCGAGAATGAGATCGTCCGCCGCAGCTCGTCGTCCGGCTTGCCCGTCCACAGGTGGTCAATGTGGGCGGCCTCGGCGTCGACCTCGGCCTGCAGGACCCGGAGCCTGTCCCGACCGAAATCGTCGCCCGTGAAGCGTACGACGCTCGAGGCAGTTCGTGTCCGCGCCGTGTCGAGGGTCGTGCGCATCGCGGCAAGCTGCGGGTCGTCTCGCACCTCGTCGACCCAATGCGGGAGCGGAAACGGCATCTCGAAGCGGACGCGGTACGCGGGGCTGGCTTGCACCTTGCGTACCTCCTCGACCCAAGAGCAGGCAAGCTCGAACAGACGACGAGCGAAGACCACCGCCTCGACGGCCACGTACCGCCCCGACGTCGCCGCCGTGACGACGTTGTCGCCGTACACCTGGGGCAGGAATGCGTTCCACGCCGCAAGGCAAGCCCAGGTCGCTTCCGGGACGCTGTCGATCAGATCGTATGCGTCGCTGCCCGCGCGCCGATACGGCTCGACCGCGCTCAGCGGAAGGTCGCCACCGATCAGGCCCGCGATCAGCCCGCGTACACGCATGCCCGCCTGAGCGTAGGCGAAGCCTCAGCCGCGCGCTATTGAACGGGCCAGACCAGCAGGTCAGCCGTCTGGCCAAGGGTCGGATCGTCGAGCGGCGCTTCGGCGACGCGCCAGCGCTGTCCGCCGTGCTCGATCTCGTCCCCAACGTGGTAATACCGGTCACTCTCGATGTGCGCGGTCGCCGCTTGCTCGATCGGGACACCCTCGGGAACGGGGAAGACGAGCCGGTAACTCGGCATGCGGGAGAGGATAGAGCACGGCGCCGAGCAGTTTGGCCGGCGATGCAGGCGGCTACGCCGCGTCAGCGGTGCGAGACGGCAGCTCGATCGTCTGCGGCGGCTGCGCCGAGACTTCGATCGGGACCGGCGTTTTCAGTTCCCTGTCGGTGACGATGCCGTGTTCGACGAAGCGACGGGCCGAGACGAGCACGCGCCGCTCGAGCGAACCGACCGTCTTGTTGTACTCCTGCACGGCGCCGTCGAGGCGGCTGCCAAGCGCGACGAAATGGGACGTCATCGTCGCGAGTCGCTCGTAGAGCTCGCGGCCGAGCAGCTCGACGGCGCGCGCGTTCTCCGCCACCTCGGCCTCGCGCCAGCCGACCGCGATCGTCCGGAGCAGCGTGATCAGCGTCGTCGGGCTCGCGATGTGGACGCGCTGCTTCGGCGCGAGCTCGAGCAGGCCCGGATCGCGCTCGATCGCCGCGCGGTAAAGACCTTCGCCCGGCAGGAACATGATCACGAAGTCGGGCGTCGGCGAGAACTGCTGCCAGTACGCCTTCTGCGCGAGCTTCGCGACGTGCTCGCGGACGTGGCGGACGTAGGCGTCGAGATGACGCTCGCGCTCGCCCTCGTCGGCTGAGGCCTCGGCGTCGAGGAGGGCCTGGAACGACGCCTTCGCGTCGACGACGACCTGCCGGTTGCCCGGCAGCCGGACGACGAGATCGGGTCGCAGCCGGCCGGACTCGGAGGCGACGGTCGACTGCTCGACGAAGTCGCAGAACGCGAGCATCCCGGCTGCCTCGACGACGTTGCGTAGCTGCAGCTCGCCCCACTGGCCGCGCACCGACGGGGAGCGGAGCGCCGTGGCGAGGGAGCTCGTCGTCTGCGTGAGCGAGCTCAACCCCGTTGTGATCGCGCCGAAGTCGCGGCTCCGGGCCTTCTCGAGCTCGGCCACCTCGCGATTCATCAAGTCGAGCGCCTTCTCGATCGGCTGCACGACCTGGCCGAGCTTCGTCGTCGCCGTCTCGACCGCGCGCTCGACCGTCGCGTCCGTGAGGCTCTTGACCCGCGACTCGAGCTGCCGCGCACCGTCGCGCGCGTGGGTGAGCTCGGTCTCCAGGCGGACCACCTCGGTGCGTGCGCGCGCCCGCGCGAGCAGCCACCCGACCAGCAGGCCGAGACAGAGACCGATGACGACCGCGACGATCACGAGCCGCGGAACGCTAGCGACGGGATCGGACGGAGCCCGCGCAAAAAAATCAGCCCCGGCGAGTCCGAAGACCTACCGGAGCTGAGTGCCGGATCCGACTGGTCCGAAGACCTACCGGATCCGACGGGGCAACGCTATCCGTGGCGTGCCTCGCCGGTCAACGGACGCCAGCCGAGAAAGATCGCTCGTTGCGCACTTTTTCGCCGCGTCGTGCGCGTGACGGGCAGAACATCCGTTCGCCTGCCTATCCTGGCGACGGATGCACGAGGCCTTCGCCCCAGGCGGCGCGCTCTCGTGGGCGTTGCCCGGCTTCGAGCCGCGCCGCGAGCAGGCGGCGCTCGCCGGCGCGGTCGAGCGCGCGCTCGCGACGGGCGAGCATCTCCTCGCCGAGGCGGGCACCGGGACGGGGAAGAGCCTCGCGTATCTGATCCCGGCCCTCGAGTCCGGCGGGCGAGTCGTCGTCGCGACCGCGACCAAGGCGCTCCAGGAGCAGCTCGTCGCGCACGAGGTTCCCGCGGCTGCTCGAGCGCTGGGACGCGAGGTCGACGTCGCCGTGCTCAAGGGGCGGCAGAACTACCTTTGCCGCAAGCAGCTGCAGGGCTTCGGCGCCATGCTCCTGCGGGGCCCGCGGGACGAGGCGGCCTTCGAGGCGATGCAGCCGTGGCTCGGGTCGACCGAGACCGGCGACCGGGCCGAGCTCGAGCTCGAGCCCTCGGAGGGGCTCTGGGCCGAGCTCTCGGTCGGTGCCGACCGCTGCTCGGGCAGCCGCTGCCCGTTCGTCTCGACGTGCTTCGCAGAGGCCGCCCGGGCGCGAGCGGGGGAGGCTGAGCTCGTGATCGCGAACCACGCGCTCTACTTCGCCGACCTCGCCGCGGGCGGCGGGGTCTTGCCCGCGCACGACGCTGTGGTCTTCGACGAGGCGCACCGCCTCGAGGAGAGCGCAGCCGCGTGGCTCGGCGGTCGCATCTCGCGTGCCGGCCTCTGGCGGCTCGCCGCCGACGTCGAGCGCGCCTGCCGCGAGGCCGGGCGGCCCGCTCCCGGCCGTGCCCTCGACCGCCTCGAGCGCTCGGGCGAGCGGCTGCTCCACGCCGTCGTGCCGCCGAGCGGTCGGCGCCGGCTCCGCGAGCCGCCCGCCCGCGAGCTCGCGCTCCTGCAAGACGCGCTCGCGAGCCTCGCCGACGAGCTGCACGGTCACGGCGAGGACCTCGACGCGCTCTCGCGCCGCACGCTCGGGATCGCCGCACAAGCCGAGGCGTGCGTCGCGCCCGAGGAGCTCGGCCGAGTCGTATGGGCGGAGCCCGACGCAGTCGCCTGGGCGCCGGTCGACGTGTCGGCCGAGCTCGACGACCGGCTCTGGGGGAGCGGACCGACCGCGATCCTCGTCTCCGCGACCCTGACGACCGGCGACGACGCGCGGTTCGTCCGGCGCCGGCTCGGTCTCGAGCACGCGCGCGAGGTCGTCGTCGGCTCGCCGTACGACTTCGGCGAGCAGGCACTCCTCTACGTGCCGAGGACGATGCCCGATCCACGAGCCGACGGCTTCGCCGAGCGCGCAGCGGACGAGGTCGCGGCCCTGCTCGCGCTCTCGGAAGGGCGTGCGCTCGTGCTCACGTCGAGCTACCGCGCCCTCGACGTGCTGCGCGCCCGCGTGTGCGGCCGCGTCCCCTACGAGGTTCTCGTGCAGGGAGACACGCCGCGGGAGCGGCTTCTCGAGCGCTTCCGTACCGACGTCGCTTCCGTGCTGCTCGCGACCGCGACGTTCTGGCAGGGCGTGGATATCCCTGGTGAGTCGCTGTCGCTGCTCGTGATCGACAAGCTCCCGTTCTCGGCCCCCGGCGACCCGCTGCACGAGGCGCGCTGCGAGGCGGTCGAGGCCGGCGGCGGCGACTGGTTTCGCGACTTCGCGCTTCCGACTGCGATGCTCCAGCTCCGGCAGGGATTCGGCCGCTTGATCCGCAGCCACGCAGACCGCGGCGTCGTCGCCATCCTCGACCCGCGTCTCCGCACGCGCGCCTACGGACGCGCGTTCCTGGCGGCGCTTCCGCGTTGCCCGCTCGTCGAGGACCGGGCGGCGGTGGCGGCGTTCTTCGGCGTCGCCGCGCAGGCGCTAGCCTGAGCGCGGCGCCGGGGTGGCGGAACCGGTAGACGCACTCGGCTTAAACCCGAGGGCCCTCAGGGGCGTGGGGGTTCGAGTCCCTCCCCCGGCATCGCTTTCCGGGACACAGCCACGCTTCGTCCGGGTTTCAGCCCGCAACTCAGAGGAGCATCCTCAGCCACGCCGGCTTGCACTCGCAGTCCAGGTGGCGGACGCCGCATGTTCGGCAGCGCCATTGCGTCAGCAGGATCCAGCGGAGGTGTGCGACCTCGATCGCGAACGCGGTGGCGAAGAGCGGCAGGAGCTCCGGATGGCGCACCACGGTAGGCTGCCCGCGCGGCGGGCGGCCCGCATAGGCCGTCCGTCCCATTTTCGCCGCACACAAGCCCTATAGAGTCACCGCCGTGGTCGAGGTCGCCCACTCGCCGACCGCGCTCGAATGGGACACGCCGCTCTACCGGCAGGCCCGCACGCAGCTCGAACAAGCGGTCGCTCAGGCCGACATCCCGGACTTCGTCGTCGAGCGGCTCCGCTACCCGGAGCGGGCGGTGATGCTGACCTTGCCCGTGCGGATGGACGACGGCCGGATGCGCTCCTTTCCGGCCTACCGCGTCCAGCACTCGTCGATCCTCGGGCCGACGAAGGGCGGCGTCCGCTACGACGAAGGCGTCAACCTCGGCGAGTGCGCCGCCCTCGCGATGTGGATGACGTGGAAGTGCGCGCTGCTCCGGCTGCCCTACGGCGGCGCGAAGGGCGGCGTCCGCTGCGCGCCGAAGGAGCATTCCCAGGGCGAGCTGGCACGGATCACGCGTCGCTTCACGGCCGAGCTGACACCGTTCATCGGGCCGCAGGAGGACATCCCCGCGCCCGACATGGCCACGAACGAGCAGACGATGGCCTGGATGATGGACACGTACTCGATGCAGAAGGGCTACGCGGTGCCCGAGATCGTGACCGGAAAGCCGATCGCGATCGGCGGCTCGGTCTTCCGCCACGAGGCGACGGGCGCGGGTGTCGTGATGGTGGTCGAGCGCGCCTGCGAGCGCTTCGGCTGGCAGCTCGCCGAGCTGCGCTGCGTCGTGCAGGGCTTCGGCAACGTCGGCGGGATCGCGGCGACCGAGCTCGTCGAGAAGGGCGCGACGGTGATCGCCGTCTCGGATGCGAGCGGCGGGGTCTTCGCCGCCGACGGCCTCGACGTGCCGACCCTCCTCGAGCGCGTCCGGGAGCAGGGCACGCTCGAGACCGCGACCGGCGTCGACCACGTCACGAACGCCGAGTTGCTCGAGCTCCCATGCGACGTCCTCGTGCTCGCCGCCCGCGAGGACCAGATCACGGCGGCGAACGCCGATCGAGTCCGTTGCCGCCTGCTCGCCGAGGGTGCGAACGGCCCGACCTCTGTCGAGGCCGACCGCATCCTGGCGGAGCGCGGCATCCCTGTGCTGCCGGACGTGCTGACGAACGCCGGCGGGGTCACCGTCTCCTACTTCGAATGGGTGCAGGATCTCGGCCGCCTCTTCTGGGACCGCCATGAGATCCGAGCCCGGCTGCGCGACAAGCTCGGCGACGCGTTCGCCCGCGTCTGGGCGCTCGCCGACGTCCGCGGGCTCACGCTGCGCGACGCGGCGCTCGTCGCAGGCATCCGTGAGGTCTCGGCCGCGCTCGAGGCGCGAGGGCTGTATCCGTGACCCAGCTCGTCCGGGACGCGATGGTCTCGGAGCCGCTTGCGCTCGACGCCGAGGCGAGCGCGCAGGAAGCAGGCGAGGTGCTGACGCGCGCCCAGGTTCGCGCGGTGCTCGTCACCGACGGCGGGCGCCTCGTGGGCGTGATCACCAGGAAGACGCTCGTCCGCGAGGTCGTCGCGCGCGGGCTCGACCCGCGGACGACCACGCTGCGCGAGATCGCCGAGCCGCCGAACTACACGCTGGACTCGTCGATGCCGCTCGACGACGCCTTCGCGCTGCTCGAGGAGCAGGATCTCGAGCGCGTGCCGGTCGTGGAACGGGAGAAGCTGGTCGGCGTCCTCTCCCGTGCCGTCGTCAGGCGACGGCTGGCAGAAGACTCGCCGCCGCCCGACCCTGAGGAGTAGCGGCGGCGAGCACTGCGAGCGCGTCGGCAAGCTGCGCGCGCACGTCCTCGTCGACGAGGCGGCCCTCGTCGTCGAACTTCTCGGCGGCGTGGCCGACCGCGACCTCGACCTCCGCGACGCGGGCGCCCATGGCGGCGAGCACCTTGCGGAGCTCCGCCTGCGCCCATACGGCGCCGAACGTACCGGCGCTCGCGCCGATCACCGCGACGGGCTTGTTGCGGAACACGTGCGAGGCGTGGGGCCGCGAGGCCCAGTCGAGCGCGTTCTTGAGCGTGCCCGGGATCGACGAGTTGTACTCCGGCGTCGAGAACAGCACGAGGTCGGCCGCCGTGACGGCGGCCCGCAGGGCCTGGACGGCCTGCGGCGCGGGCGCGTCGTCCAGGTCCTGGTCGTAGGGCGGCACGTCGCGCAGCCCGTCCCAGAGGACGAGCTCGTCGCCGGGCGGCAGCAGCTCCGCCACGGCCCGCAGCAAGGCGGTGTTGTGCGAGTCGCGGCGGAGGCTGCCGGAGATCCCGAGGATCCGCACCCTTACGCCGCCTTGACCAGTGCGAGGTTGGCCTTCAGCGTCACCTCGTCGGCGAGCGCCTTCGAGCCGTCGGGGAGCGGGGCGTTCCACGTGATGCCGAACTCGGTGCGGTCGATCGTCGTCTCGAGCGTCAGGATCCAGCGCTCGTTGCCCCATGCATCGGCGACCGGGCCGGCGATCGTGCCGGTCAGCGTGGCCGGGCGGGTGACGCCCTTGATCGTGATCTCACCGTCGAACTGGGCGCGGTCACCGTCGCGGCGCCCCTGGGTCGCGACGAAGCCGACCTCCGGGTACTGCTCGGCGTCGAAGAATTCGGGCGAGAGCAGGTGGGCCTGCAGGTTCTCGTCCTTCGTGACGAGGCTGGCGATCTCAGCCGAGCCGCTTAGCACGCCGTCGGCGAGCTGCGCCTGAAACGTGTTCACGGAGCCGCTGAAGATGCCGGCGCTCGCGTACGCGACCTCGAAGCCGACGGACGAGTGGACGGTGTCGGCGTTGTACGTCCCGGTGGGGAGGGCGACCGTCTCAGTGGTGGTGCTCATCGTGTGTATGTCCTCCAATAAAGTTGATTACACAAGGAACATACGCACAAACGTTTGCGGCCGCAACTATTATTCCCGAGCGGCCTCCAGGGCGATGCCATCGAGCAGGTCTCGCTCGCTGAAGGCGATCGACGGCAGGCGATAACGCCGGAGTACCTCGAGCACGATCAGGGCGCCGGCGACGATCACGGGTGCACGGTCGGGGTCGAGCCGCGCGACCAGTCGGCGCTGCGCGAGCGGCAGGGCGGCGAGCCGGGCGAGCTCGGCCTCGACCGCGGCCGGGGTCAGCTCGCCGACGAGCTCTCGCAACTGCCAGACCGTGCCGGCGACGCCCACGGCGGCCGTCGGCTCCAGGTCGGGGAGGAGCGGGCGGAGGTCGGCCGCTGCGGCGGCGAGCTGGGCGGCGGTCGGCGGATCGCTTCGGAGGATTCGCTCCGTCAGCCGCACCGACCCGACGTCGAGGCTCGTTCGCCAGTGCCCGAGGCTGAGCTCCGTCGAGCCGCCGCCGACGTCGAGCAGGAGGGTGCAGTCGTCCGTAATCCCGGCGCCGCGTCGCGTCAGCTCGGCTTCCTCTTCGCCGGAAAGGAGCCTTGTCGCGACGCCGAAGCGCTGCTCGAGCGAGCCCAGGAACTCGCGTCCGTTCGACGCGTCGCGCACGGCGCTCGTCGCGGCGGCGAGGGCCGGCTCGGCGCCGAGCCGTGCGGCGTCGGCGCCGTAGTGGTCCACCACACGAATGACGCGCTCCATCGCCTCGGGAGCAAGGCGGCGCTCCGCGTCGACGTTCTCGCCGAGGTGTGTGATGACGCTGCGCCGGAGCACCGCGTTGACGCGGTCGCCGGCGACGTCGGCGACGAGGAGGCGGGTCGTGTTCGTGCCGAGGTCGACGGCGGCGACCCGCGTCACCGGCGCAGGAACGCGAGCAGCCTGAGCGCCGGGCGGGCGTCGCCTGCCGCGGCGGCGATCACGGCGGCGGCGGCGAGCGACCGCTGGAGCTGCGCCTGCACGCGTGCGAGCCGGGTCGCCGCCGCGCTCAGACGGCCGGCCCGAGTCTGAGCCTGGGTGACGCTGTGCAGGACGTCGTCGATGGCGCGCACGAGCGCGCGTCGCGACCGGCGCAAGGTGCGCCACGTGCGCAGGCCGCTCGTGACCGCGGTCGCGATCCCACCGCCTACGGCGACGATGAACACGCCGAGCGCGGTCCAGGCGTAGGCGGGCATCGGGGGATCGTAACGGCCGTCCTAGAATCGAATGCGTGGCCCGCGTGCAGCAGCTCGTCGCGCGGCGCTACGGCGTCAGTCAGGTGCTGATCGTGCTCGCGGCGGTCGACGCTTACGAGCTCCTGCGGTACGCGATCGAGCCCGACCGGCCGCTGGCCGTCGAGCATGCGCACGAGATCGCGTCGCTCGAGCGCGCGCTGCACCTTGCGTGGGAGGCGCCGCTGCAGGCGGCGTTCCTGCAGGCGCCGCAGCTCGTGCAAGCGCTGAACGTGTTCTACCTGGGCGGCAGCTTCGTCCTCACGGGCGCGTTCTTCTGCTGGCTCTACCGGGCCACGCCGGCGGCCTTCCGCCGCTATCGGAACGCTTTCATCGCCGCGACGGCGGGCGCGCTCGCGGTGCACGCCGCGTTCCCGACCGCACCGCCGCGCCTCGCCGGGCTCGGGCTCGTGGACACGCTGCGGACGCTCTCGGGGATCGAGATCGGCTCGGTCTCGAATCCGTTCGCCGCGATGCCGTCGCTCCACGCCGGCTGGGCACTCGGGGTCGGCGTCGGCCTCGTGGGCCACGCACGGTCGCGCCGGTGGCGGGTCGCCGGCGCCGTCTATCCGCTCTTCGTCACGCTGACGATTCTCGTCACCGGAAATCATTTCGTGCTCGACGCGCTCGCCGGCTGCGCGCTGATGACTGCTGCGCTCGTCCTGACGGGTCAGCGTCACCCTCGAGAGCCCGTGCGGGCTGTCGAGGTCGCCGCCGCGGAGCTGCGCGAACTCGAGGGCTGCGACCTCGCCGGGAACGACCGCCTACAGCGGGCCGCGACCTCGCGCCGGTCCTCGCGTCGCTTCGTTCTCTCTCGCCCGATCGTGACGACGCTCCTCCGGGGCGGGCTCGGGTTCAGCGGCGTCGTGATCAGCGACGCGCTCGAGGCCCCGGGCCCGTCGAGCCGCCCGGACGCGGCGGCACCGGTGATCGAAGCCGGCGTCGACGTTCTCCTCTACACGAGCGCCGCGGACGGCGAGGCCGCCGCGGCCGAGCTCGTCGCGGGCGGGGAAGCAGGCCGGATCTCGACGGCGGAGCTGAACCGGGTGAACGACCCATCGGGGCGCTGAAGCAGTGGCTCGCAGGCTAGGCCCGCGTTGGATACACTTTTGCCACGACGCGGGGTGGAGCAGTCAGGTAGCTCGCCGGGCTCATAACCCGGAGGTCGCGGGTTCAAATCCCGCCCCCGCTACTTATTAGAAGGCCCGCGACGAGCGGGCCTTCGTGCGTGCTGTCAGCTCTCCGTCACAGGGGCCATTTCGTTTGATCGCTAGGGGCGAATGGGCGCGCTCCTCGGTGACGGATCGGGTGCCGCTCGCCGGCGGCCGGGTGCGGTGATCGGTTGAGGCAGCGGTTCGACCGAAAGGCCCCCTCGGCGGACCTTCCGTCTTGCGCTGCGGCTCCGTGCCGTGTCGAAAAAAGCACGGTTCCCGCCCGCCGATGACTCATCCGAGTGATCGCCGCCTCCTATCCCTTCGCCGATGCACGCCGTGACCTCGTTTCCGGCTCACCCTCGGAGGGTTCCCGATCCGTCGTATCGCCCCGTTCCTGCTCGTCGCAATCCTCGCAGCCCTCGCGGCCACACCCGCCGAGGGAAGCTCCAGCCTCAGCATCTGCGGCTCGCTGCCGTACTCGTACGCGGGACTGCAGGCCGACACGACCGCTCACGGCATCACGGCCAGGCTCGGCTCCGACGACATGCCGGCCGTTGTCGCCGGTCACGTCGGCGGCTGGGTCGGCGTCGGCGGCACTCAAGCGGGGCCGGGCGGCACCGCCGAATGGCTCCAGGTCGGTCTCGCCGCGTTCCCGGGCGACCAGACGATGCAGATGTACTACGAGGTCAC
>Ga0070731_10004207_pt1 | contig 12508 bp, 12 predicted proteins | sample Coa_R1_2_FD_66448 | JGI IMG/M metagenome (GOLD analysis project Ga0070731, IMG submission 66448) | Surface soil microbial communities from Centralia Pennsylvania, which are recovering from an underground coalmine fire - Coalmine... | ecosystem: Environmental > Terrestrial > Soil > Unclassified ... | reverse complement strand
CAAGGAATTGGTTCGCAGGGCCTTTGAGATCGCCGCTGAAGCGCATAAAACCATGCGCAGAAAAAGTGGCGAACCTTATATTCTGCATCCTTTGGCAGTGGCAAGAATTTGCGTTGAGGAAATTGGTTTGGGCGTGCGTTCTACCATCTGCGCCCTGTTGCATGATACTGTTGAAGACACTGATGTAACGCTCGACGATGTTGAAAAAACTTTTGGCGTGGAGATAGCCAGGATAGTTGACGGGCTTACAAAAATATCCAATGTCATTGATGTAAATGCATCGCAACAGGCCGAGAATTTCAAAAAAATATTACTCACGCTTACTGATGATCCCCGGGTAATTCTTATTAAACTTGCCGACCGTCTGCACAACATGCGCACGCTTGACAGCATGAAGCGTGAAAAGCAATTGAAGATTTCATCGGAAACAGTTTATGTTTATGCGCCGCTTGCTCACCGCATGGGTTTGTACAACATTAAAACGGAGTTGGAAGATCTGGCGATGAAATATCTTGAGCCGGAAGAATATAAGGAGATCGCCCGAAAGTTATCGGAAACAAAACGCGAACGTTCCAGATATATAAACGAATTCATCAAACCGTTAAAAGAAAAATTAGAGAAAGGAAATTTTGATTTTGAAATTTATGGTCGTCCGAAAAGCATTCATTCCATTTGGAATAAAATGCGTAAAAAAGGAGTGGGGTTCGAAGAAGTGTACGATCTGTTTGCCATCCGCGTGATATTAAATTCTTCTCCCGAAAAAGAAAAAGAAGATTGCTGGAAAGTATATTCGATGATCACCGACGAATACACGCCATCACCCGAACGCTTGCGTGACTGGTTGAGTAACCCCAAGTCGAACGGATACGAAGCATTGCATACCACGGTGATGGGACCGCAGGGAAAATGGGTTGAGGTGCAGATACGCACAAAACGCATGAATGAGATTGCAGAAAAGGGATTAGCCGCGCATTGGAAATATAAAGAGGGTGCAAATGATGAAAGCCGTTTTGACAAATGGTTTCAGCAGATTCGTGAAGTGTTGAACACACAGGATAATGATTCTATCGATTTTCTGCAGGATTTTAAAACCAGTTTTCTCACCGAAGAAATTTTTGTCTACACGCCAAAAGGTGATGTGAAAATGTTACCCGTCGGGGCATCTGCCCTGGACTTTGCTTTTTCCATCCACAGCGCCGTGGGTGTGCAGTGCATCGGCGCTAAAGTAAATCACAAACTCGTTCCGCTGGGTCATAAACTGCACAGCGGCGACCAGATAGAAATAATCACATCCGGCAAACAGCGCCCGACCGAAGACTGGTTAAATTTTGTGGTGACGGCAAAAGCCAGGAGCAAAATAAAGGACGCGTTAAAAGAAGAAAAGAGAAAAATCGCCGACGAAGGAAAATATTTAATGCAACGCAAGCTGGAAAATTTTGGTGCAGTTTACAATCAGCATAATATCGATATTCTCACAGCCTATTACAAGCTAAGTTCTTCACTGGAATTATTTTACCGGGTCGCCATAAAAAATATTGACCTGCATGAACTCAAAGAGTTTCATTTATTGGGAGACAGGCTTGAGCCCCCAAGGCCCCTGAAACAAACAACAGAAATCAGGGTCGATCTCAGCTCAGCTGCCGGTAAAAAAGATGCGGAACTCATTATTTTCGGCGAGAGCAGCGATAAAATTGTTTATACCCTTGCCAACTGCTGCAAACCCATTCCCGGGGATGATGTTTTTGGTTTTGTTACCACAGGAAAGGGGCTGACGATCCATAGAACAAATTGCCCCAATGCTGCCAAATTGTTATCCAATTTCGGACATCGGGTAGTAAAAACAAAGTGGGCTAAGAATAAAGAAATTTCTTTTTTGACCGGTGTCCGCATTGTCGGTATGGATGACGTCGGGGTGGTAAATAAAATCACCAATTTGATTTCGGGTGAATTGAAACTGAATATTAATGCCATCACCATCGAAGCCAAAGAGGGGTTGTTTGAAGGAAACATTAAGATATACGTGCACGATAAAGAAGAACTCGACGAATTGGTTCATCGTTTAAAACAGCTCAGCGGAATCCAGGCTGTCGACCGGTTTGATACCGAGAATGTATGAACATTTTTCTTGCCGGTGATTACCGGGCAATGATCAGGGCTATTGTTTTTTTAAGCGAGGTTTATCGGTCAGCTGCTAAACCAGTCCACCCCATTCGGCCCGTTTACTTATATACAACTTTTCATGTTTCTCTGCCGAAAAGGCGGCAAGTAAATAAAACAAAAAACAATTCGTTAAGCAATTTCATTTCTCCTATTTTTGCTCCGCTTTCAAAATTTTTTACATGGTTGATGTTATTTTAGGACTTCAGTGGGGCGACGAAGGGAAAGGAAAAATTGTTGATTATTTTGCCCCGAAATACGATATGATCGCCCGTTTCCAGGGCGGACCCAATGCCGGTCATACCTTATACGTAAAAGATAAAAAGATCGTGCTGCACCAGATTCCTTCAGGAATTTTTCATGAGAACACCATCAATCTGATCGGCAACGGTGTGGTTCTTGATCCGATAACTTTTAAAAAAGAATGTGAGTCTGTCGCTGCCTTTGGGGTTGACTACAGAAAAAATTTATATATATCCCAACGGGCTCATATTATCGTTCCTACGCACCGTGCCCTGGATAAAGCATCCGAAACTTCAAAAGGAAATGAAAAAATTGGTTCAACCTTAAAAGGGATAGGTCCGGCCTATATGGACAAAACCGGGAGAAATGGTTTGCGTGTCGGGGATCTGCTTGACAAAAGCTTCACTACGCAATACATCAAACTCCGTTTAAAACACCAAAAGTTATTAGATGGATTAAATTTTCATGAAGATATCACGGATTGGGAAGAAGAATTTTTTGAAGCGCTCGAGTTCATGAAATCCTTTAACATTGTAAACGGAGAATATTTTATCAACGATAAAATTCAACAGGATAAAAAAGTATTAGCCGAGGGCGCACAGGGCAGCATGCTGGATGTGGATTTCGGAACATTTCCATTCGTAACTTCTTCAAACACCATTTCTGCTGCGGTCTGCACGGGATTGGGTGTGGCGCCACAAAAAATAAAAGATGTTATCGGCGTGAGCAAGGCTTATTGTACCAGGGTGGGTAGCGGGCCCTTCCCTTCAGAATTACATAATGAAGTCGGAGAAGAACTTCGAAAGATTGGCAATGAATTTGGTGCTACTACCGGGAGACCGCGGCGCTGCGGCTGGATCGATTTAATTGCTTTACGCTTTGCCTGTATGATAAACGGAGTGACAAAAATCGTGATGACCAAGGCAGATGTGTTGGATGCATTCGAAGAATTAAAAGTTTGCGTAGCTTACAAAATTAACGGGGAGCATGCCGAAGAAGTACCGTTTCAAATGACGAGGGTCAGCATTGAACCCGTGTTGCAGGCTTTTCCCGGATGGAAAAAGGATACGAGTACAATCAAAAAATGCGATGACCTCCCAAAACAAATGAAGGAATACATAGCATTTATCAATAAATTTCTTCGAATCCCGATTTCCTATATTTCGAACGGACCGGGCCGGGAGCAATTAATTGAGAATTTGTAAAAAAATTTGTTCCCAAAAATTTGGCGAATTAAAAACTTCGCTGAAATTTTACAATAAATCTTATTTAGAATTATGGCATCTAAATCTGATAAAGATAAAAAGAGCATAAAAAAGTCTGCACCCCAGTCTTCAAAAGAGGATTCGGAGAATCTGTCTTCAAAATCCAAGAAGAAAATTGAAGACGATGAGGACGAGGAAGATGATATTGAATTGGATGACCTTCCCAAAAAATCATCCAAGAAAGGTGCGGCGTCATCAAAAGGAAAAAAAGGTGAGGAAGAAGATGATGATGCTGATCTGGGCGAAGAGGATGAGGTCGACGATTGGGATAAGGTGGAAGAGGAAGAAGAATGGGATCCCGACTTCGATGAATTTGATGTTCCTAAATCGAAATCCAAAAAGAGCAGTACAGGCAGCGCCGGCGCCGGGAAAAAAGCCGGCAAAGCGGATGATTTGGATTTTGATGAAGACCTAAAAGATTTGGATCTGTTCAGTGAGGAAAGATTTGATGACGATGAAGACGATGACTTTTAAAAGTCAATAGTGAAAAGAATATTTGTATCCTTTCCGGTCGAGAATTTTTCAATAACTAAATTAAAAATGTTGAACTGGGTTAACCCATTCAACATTTTTTGTTTCCTGGATAACCACCAATATCAATCCCCCTATCATTCGCACGAATGTTTGCTGGCTGCAGGAGCGATAGATTTTTTACAATTCAGTCCTGGAGAGGCTTTTGATCAGTTGAAAAAATTTTCGGACAAACACAACGACTGGATGTTCGGACATTTTGGTTACGATCTAAAAAATGAAATTGAAAACCTTTCTTCAGACCATGAAGACCATATAGGTTTCCCGGTCTTATTCTTTTTTATTCCGGAAATAATTATTGAACTCCATCATGATGAGATCAATATCGGCTCGCTGAAAAATGACCATGCCGAAATCTATTCTCAGATCATCGCGGGGGGTATTGAGGAAAACAACACGCAGGATTCCAGGGAAATAAATATTCAATCCAGGTTTGATAAAAAGGAATATATCCGGACAGTGGAGGCATTGCGGACACATATTCTTCGCGGGGATTGCTATGAAATTAATTTTTGTCAGGAATTTTATGCGGAAAATATATTGTTGGACCCTTTATCTGTGTATACCCTCCTTGACGGCGTTTCTCCCAATCCTTTTTCTTCCTTTTACAAACTCAATGATCGGTTTGTCATGTGCGCCAGTCCGGAACGATACCTGAAAAAGACAGGAAGCAGCATTGTTTCCCAACCCATAAAAGGTACCTGGGAAAAAAATATTGCTGATCTGAGTGAAGACAATTTGAACAAAGACAAACTCTTTAAAAGCGCAAAAGATCGTTCCGAGAACGTGATGGTTGTAGATCTGGTGCGGAATGATCTTTCAAAGATTTGCCAGGAGGGGACGGTAAGCGTAGAAGAGTTGTTTGGGATTTATTCATTTCCAAACCTGCATCACATGATTTCGTCAATAACGGGAGAAATGAAAAACGATCTGCATTGGGCAGATGCCGTCAAGGCAACTTTTCCCATGGGTTCAATGACAGGTGCGCCCAAAAAAAGAGTGATGGAATTAATTGAGCGGTACGAAAAAACAAAGCGGGGAATCTTTTCAGGAGCCCTGGGCTACGTAACTCCGGAAAAGGATTTTGACTTCAATGTGGTTATAAGGAGCATTTTTTACAACCAAACAGAACACTATCTTTCCTTCCTGGTTGGCTCCGGAATTACATTTTACAGTGAGCCGGAAAAGGAATATGAGGAATGTCAGCTAAAAGTATTTTCAATAAAAAAAGTATTGACTGCCTGAGCAATCAATACTTTTTTATCTTTTAGCATTTATTTTGTGGATGAAACCATTGCCAGATTTTTTCTCGCTGCGCTGTCTTCTGAAGAGACGCCATTCAGTATCAGTTGAACAGATTCATTCAGGATTTCATATTTATCCGATAAGAACAATTGCATCTTATCCGCCGGTAAGGTCAGATCATATGTGTTGTTTGCGCTGGCCATTATTTTATCAAAATCGGGGTTATACCTGTTGAATTCAATGGAATCCATCAGGACATAACGGCTTATGATGGATGAATAATATTTTCCGGAAATGGAAATGGTTGCGGAATTACCTATTTCTTCTTTTGATAGGTTTCTGTGAAATACAAACATGGACGAACCGGACAGTTGTTCCAAGGCCTCGTTCTTCGTCAACGTAGTTACACCACCCTGGCCTTCAAAAATATAATGCGTGGCAATAAATTTCTTTACGTGATTGCGCGATTCAGCCGGTAAATAATACTGAAGCTTCCAAAAATCCTGGCTTCCGCTGCGCTTGATTGCTCTTAACACATTGCCGTCCCCGCCATTATAAGCAGCAATGACAAGGAGCCAGTCTCCAAATTCGCTGTATAAACTGCGTAAATATTTGGCGGCTGCAACCGTGCTTTTATTATAGTTTCTCCTTTCATCGTAACGTCTGGTGACCATTAATCCAAGAAGCCTCGCTGTTGCAGGCATTAATTGCCATGGTCCAACTGCTCCTGCCCATGATTTCGCGGAAGATTTTAATTCGGACTCTATGACTGCCAGATATTTTAACTCGCATGGCAAGCCGTATTTGGTTAATACGCCATCGATGGTATTAAAGTATGGTTTACCCCAGGTCCTCATGCCTTCCAGATCCTTTGAATTTCTCTCCATGTAATCCTGAACAAAACTGATCGCTCTTGGATTGAGTTTGGCGCCGGATTCTCCAACCATGAAATTGGATACGAAAAGGTCTCCGAAACCATTATTTACTGCTTTTAAAGAGTCCTCAAAAGCACGCGATATCTGTGTGGAACGCTTGTGAGTTGCGGAATTAGCCCTGCTTCTTTTGATGCCATCCCTGGCATTTGTAAAGGAAGCAATGCATAAGCAAATGCTTAACAATAAAAGTCTGTTAATCTTCATTTTCAATGTTTTAATGATACAATAATTCCAAATTACTGGGTAGTATCATTCTTCATAGTGGATTAAAAAACTTACCTAAAAGGCAGTAACTGAATGCTCAGTTTTCGTTCTCATAAAGTAGGAATTTCGTAGGACTTATATTGCTGCATTAAGTGATGCGAGAACTGAAGTAAAGATAATTCTTTAAATCGGCTTGTCATAGCTTGTATACCAAAAGGCATGCCATTTGAATGCAGAAACAGGGGGAGGGAAATAGCCGGAATCCCGGTAAGATTAGCATAAACCGTATATATATCAGCGAGATACATGGCAATCGGATCGGCAGTTTTTTCGCCAATTTCAAAAGCCGGGGCGGGGGAAGTCGGAAGAATCAGGACATCTATATCATTGAAAATCAGATTCGTTTTATCTATTAACATTTTTCTAACCTGTTGTGCTTTGGTAAAATAGGCATCATGATAGCCTGCACTTAAGACAAAGGTTCCCAGTAAGATACGCCGTTTCACTTCCTTGCCAAAGCCTTCAGAGCGCGTTTTTTTATAAAAATCTCTTATGGAAATGTCTTTTTCCCGGTTACGGAGACCATACCGGACGCCATCATAACGGGAAAGGTTGGAAGATGCTTCAGCGGTTGTCAACACATAATAAGCCGGCACGATATGATCAATGTATTCAAAATCAACAGGCTTAATGGAATGTCCGGCTTTGCCAAGCGATTCGATAAGCTTGTTAATCCCGGTCTTTATTTCTTTATCCAAACTCTCATGTTCCAGTGCATCTTTCAAATAGCCGATGCGTAACCCTTTTTTAATTCCTTCAAGATGATGATAATCATCTTGTTCAGCTTTGGAAGAACTATTGTCAAACTTGTCATGGCCTCCAATTACTTCCAGCACCAGTGCCACATCCGGAATGCTTTTCCCGAAAATGCCTATCTGGTCAAAAGATGAGCCATAGGCGATTAATCCATACCGTGAAACCCTGCCATAAGTAGGCTTTAAGCCGATGACACCGCAAAAGTCAGCAGGCTGCCTGACTGAACCGCCTGTATCGCTGCCGAGGCTGACCATGCATAAATTGGCTCTTACGGCCACTGCCGAACCCCCAGAGGAGCCACCCGGAACCCTGTTTTTAGCATTTGGGTTAAGAACTTTTCCAAAGGCTGAATTCTCGTTGGTTGAGCCCATAGCAAACTCATCGCAATTGTTTCTCCCGATGATAATTGCATCCTCATCCAGTAATCTCTGCACCACGGTGGCATTGTAAATAGCGGTAAAATGTTCAAGGATTTTGGAAGAGGCCGAAAGCTTATGACCTTTATAGGAAATGATATCTTTTATCGCAATGACAACTCCGTGAAGTTTTCCTACGGATTGTCCGGACTTTCTTTTTTCATCCAGCAACTGCGCTTTTTGCAAAGCTTCCTCCGCAAACACTTCGAGAAATGCATTGAGGTCCTTATTCTTTTCAATTTCTGATAAATAATATTTTATTGCGACAACGCATCCGTCCGAATGGCGGGTCAAAAAATCCTGATAGTCTCTTATGGAATGGAAAGAAAACAAAGTTTACTTTTTAATGATTGAGTCTTCAAGCTAATTCCATTGGGCTTCTTCTTCCTTCGCCCTTTTTTCAACCCGCGTACAAAGCCACACGCTTATTTCATACAAGAGCATTAAGGGAATGGTGCACACAATTTGACTGAGCATGTCCGGGGGTGTGATGATGCCTGCAATAATTAACATGATAAGGATCGCATACTTACGCATGCGGCGTAAGTATGCTGCACTGACAACGCCTACCTTGGCTAAAAAATACATAACCAGGGGAAGTTGAAACGCAAGCCCTGCCCCTAATATCAGCGGAACAATGGTATTGAAATAGTTTGCTATCGTCCAGATGTTTTGAATGTTATCGTCAATAGAAAACCGGGAAAAGAAATTAATTGTATATGGCGCTATAACAAAGTATCCGAAGAAAACACCAATAAAAAAAAGCAATGAAACCCAAAAAATAACCCCGCGTGTGTTTTTTAATTCTTTTGGGGTCAATGCAGGCTTGGTAAACTTCCAGAATTGCCAGAAAACGTACGGAAATGCAAGAATAAATCCGCCTATCAGGAGTATGTTGAAATAAACATCAAACTGCCCTGCAACTGTGGTGCTCTGCATCTTTACATTGATCTGTTCCATGCAAAGTTTGCTTCCCAGACCTAACTTTTGACTGATTTTACAAAGAATTCCATAGGTCGGAAAATCGCCATGCGTAGGACCCATCAATATTTTCTTTACGATAAATTTATTATACACGGCCATTACAATGGCACCAAGTACCACGGCAATCGCCGATTTGAACAGATGTCCTCTTAATTCATCTAAATGTTCGATGAAAGACATCTCCGCCCTGTTGCCCCCCTTTCCGCTTCGATTAAATAATTTCATGAAAACTCAAATGAGTAGAGTATAAAAATATTGCAAATAAAAAGAAAACCCCGCAGAAATTACTTGCGGGGTTACAATATTCTATAAAAGTAAAAATTAGTTGTTGATAGAGCCCCCGGAGGAAACTTGTTTGTTAGATGAAGTCCCGGAATTGGTATTTGCAGAATTATTATCCTGCATGTGGTCTTCAATTTCTCTTTTCACATTGTCCTTTGCATCTTTAAATTCACGAATTCCCCTTCCCAACCCACGCATCAGTTCCGGAATTTTTTTACCACCAAATAAAAGCAGCACTACCAATGCGATAAGAATAATGTGCGGACCACTGAATAAATCTCCCATAACCTGTAATTTAAATGTGTAGTGTAAAGGTAGAAAAGAAAATCAATAACCCAAATACATTTAACAGTTCTAAAGACTGCAATAGGGATAGAAAAATAACAGCCCTAGAACCTCTTTTCTTTGATGCGGGCAGTCTTGCCACTTCTGTCGCGTTGAAAATACAATTTCGCCCTGCGAACACGACCTGATTTATTTAATTCAATGGAATCAATATTTGGAGAAAGCAAGGGAAAAGTTCTCTCCACACCGACACCATCTGAAATTTTGCGAACCGTGAAACTTGCCGTAAAGCCGTTTCCCTGTCGTTTGATCACATCACCTTTAAAACCCTGAATTCTTTCTTTATTGCCTTCAACGATTTTATAGTTCACAGTGATGTTGTCACCGGCTTTGAATTTTGGATAATCTTTTTTGCCGGTTAATTGTTCGTGTACAAAAGCCACCGCAGAGTTCATAACAAATTTTTTAGGACTGCAAAGGTAACCCTTTAGCAAGAAATTTAAAATTAAATCCTGTTTAATTTAGCGGGCGACGGTTACGGTTCTTTTTTCCCTGATCACCGTTACTTTTATCTGCCCGGGATAAGTCATTTCGGTTTGAATTTTCTGGGCGATTTCAAAGCTCAGTTTTGCACTGTCCACATCGCTCATCTTATCTGCCTCGGCAATCACCCTCAACTCCCTTCCGGCCTGAATGGCATAAGCTTTTTCAACACCGGGATAGGTCATAGCCAGGTTTTCAAGGTCTTTAATCCTTTGCAGGTATTGCTGCATTATTTCCCTTCTTGCACCCGGCCGGGCGCCACTGATCGCGTCACAAGCCTGTACAATGGGAGAAATAACATATTGCATCTCCACTTCATCATGATGTGCGCCGATGGCATTTACAACGGCCGGATTTTCGCCATATTTTTCAGCGAGCTTCATCCCTAAAAGCGCATGGCTTAATTCCGTTTCCTCATCCGGCACTTTGCCAATATCATGTAATAATCCTGCTCGTTTGGCCAGTTTGGCGTTCAACCCCAGCTCGGTAGCCATGATACCGCACAAGTTTGCCACTTCGCGGCTGTGCATCAGCAGATTTTGTCCATACGATGAACGGAAGCGCATTTTCCCCACTATACGAACGAGATTTTTATGCAACCCGTGAATACCCAGTTCAATGACCGTGCGCTCACCGATTTCCACTATCTGATCTTCAATCTGTTTACGGGTTTTTTCCACGACTTCCTCAATTCTCGCCGGGTGTATCCGGCCATCGGTCACCAGTCTTTGTAAAGAAAGGCGCGCAATTTCCCTTCTCAGGGGGTCAAAAGATGACAGAACGATCGCTTCCGGGGTGTCATCAACGATAAGATCAACGCCGGTTGCTGCTTCTATGGCACGGATATTTCTACCTTCACGGCCAATGATTTGCCCTTTTATTTCGTCGCTTTCCAAATTAAAAACGGTGATGGAATTTTCGATCGCCTGCTCAGCAGCGGTCCTTTGAATGCTTTGGATAATGATTTTGCGCGCTTCCTTATTCGCTTTTTGTTTGGCATCATCAATAATTTCCTGCTGTATGCTTAAAGCCTGGGTGTGCGCTTCTTGTTTGAGGCTTTCAATTAACTGTGCCTTTGCCTCCTCTGCACTCAGGGCAGATATCTTTTCAAGGCGGCGAATATGTTCTTCCTGGTGTTTTTCCAGTTCTGTTCTCTTTTGATTGACGACATCAATCTGCCTGTTGAGATTGTCTTTAATTGCTTCGTTCTCTTTAAGTTGCCTGTCAAGATTTTCTGTTTTTTGATTGAAACTCTGCTCTTTTTGCCTGATTCTTACTTCAGATTCATTCATTTTTCTGTTTCTGTCCAAAACTTCCTTGTCATATTCCGATTTTAGCTGGACGAATTTTTCTTTTGCTTCGAGAATCTTTTCTTTTTTTATGTTTTCTGCGGAGATCTGGGCTTCGGAAATTATCTTTTTGCTCTGTGAATCTGCATCTTCGACTTGTTTTTTTGTGTTTTTGGCAAATATGAATTTACCCGCTACAATCCCGATAATTAGAGCGGCAAGCCCAATTATGAAGGGTAATATATTGGAGTCCATTAAGTTTGAAATTTAATAAGTTTATAATCATATGCTTTATCATCATGTACATGAGTACATGAAAATGTGTTAGTTGGCGAAGTTACAAAATTTAGCTACAAGAAGTAGAGGCAATTGGCGTTTATAGCGCCTTTTCCAGCTGGCTTTCAATTTTTTTGATTATTTCGTCAATATCTGATGAGGAGGAATTATGTTCTTCGGATGTTTGCTGCGTAGCGAACCACAACAAAACCATGGCAATATAATCCTGGATGTCTTTTCCGGCGAAATTGGTTTTGAATTCGAGGATTTTGTCGTTGATGGTCTTTAATGTTTTTCTCACCATTTCTTCCTCTTGTTTTTCAATTTTAATGCGGTAAGTTCGGTCGCCGATCAAAACATTTATTGGAATTAATTCTTGCATAGTTAAATAAGTTTTTTTAAATTTATTCACAGTTTATTCACAGCCCGTTCCGGCTTGCACCAAAGTTAAATAACAAGTTTAATAATCAGGCCCTATAAAAAAAAATGTTTGCACATATAAATAACCAAACCTAAACCATGTTAGTTAAAATCAAATCATCGGTATTCATTGACCGGTTGACATTTGAGGTAGACAATTCTCAAAAATGTTTGCTTAAGGCTGTTCTCAAAGATGATAAGGGTAGTGTATGCAGTGCGCTGGAGACAGATGCTGAAAATAATCAGCAGGTTTTTATCTGGGGCGGTCTCAATGATTTGCCTTACGGGGTCTACACCCTTGAAGTATCTAAAGGAACTGATGAAGGAAAGATGCGTCTGGTAAAGCGTGTCTGAAATTAATCATTCAGCAGTGCGATGCAGCGGTCAATTTCTTTTACATAATTATTAAGGCGTTTCTCAAACGCCTTTTTTTCATCCTCAGACATTGCTGTTTTTGAAGATTGTAAAATTTGTGTGCGTTGATGCAAGCGGTCCAATTGTTCGGCATGATCACTGTGACTGGATTTAAATTCCTGTATCTCCTGTTTTAATTTGCTGTTTTCTTTTTGTAAGGAATGGTATTGCTTTAGGAGTTGCTGCAATTTTTCATGAATCTG
>Ga0070731_10004206_pt1 | contig 12510 bp, 8 predicted proteins | sample Coa_R1_2_FD_66448 | JGI IMG/M metagenome (GOLD analysis project Ga0070731, IMG submission 66448) | Surface soil microbial communities from Centralia Pennsylvania, which are recovering from an underground coalmine fire - Coalmine... | ecosystem: Environmental > Terrestrial > Soil > Unclassified ... | reverse complement strand
GGCGCTGCCGTCCACAGTCGACGTAGTAGTCGCCAAGGCTCTCAGCAAATTGCCCGCGGGGCGGTTCGAGAGTTGCACGGCGTTCGTCGACGAGTTGGACGGAGCGCTCACAGGTAACGTTCGCGTCCCGCCTGTTCCTGATGACCGGACCTCGCTGGCCACCCAGCCACTGACTACGCCGGCGGCACCGGCTGAAGCGCCGCCGGTAAAACGCTCCGTGCTGGTCGCTATCGCCGCGGGAATGTTCGTCCTCATCGGGGCCGGCAGCTTTTTGATCATCCGCAAGCCATGGATACGGCCCGATGTGCCGAGTGCAGCCGTAACGGAAACGGCTAGGGTGAGCCCACCCGCGGCCGCAACTCCGCCACCGGACACAATCGTCACGCCGCCTCCTTCAGCGGAAAAGAGCGCGGAACCAGCCGCGTCCGAGCCGGTTAAGGTGGAGTCCGACGCTGCTGCGACGCCGCCGCCGGAAACCACAACGCCGCCTCCTGTTGTTGTGAAAAAAGCGGAACTTCCCAAACCCAAGCCGCGCAAAAAGGAACCGGAAGTCGCGCCCGTTCCACCGCCCGAAGCGCTCATCCCGCCGGCGGAGAACGTGGAAGTGCAGGCGCCGGACACCGATAAGACGCCTGCTCCGCAGCCTGCAGTGCAAGCCTACCGCCGGGGTCGCGAACTCCTGCGAGGCCATGACTATGAAGCGGCTGTTCGGTCTTTTACGACAGCTCTCGCACTGCGTCCCGATTATGCCGCGGCCTATCACTTTCGCGGCTTGGCGCATCAAAGCCAAGGGCGGCATGTAATGGCGATCAGTGATTATTCAGAGGCTATTCGCGTACGGCCCGACGACGCGCTCTCCTATCGCGACCGCGGCCTGTGCCATTTGCGATTGCAACATGACGATCAAGCCCTGGCGGATTTCAACGAAACCATCAAGCTGCGTCCGGAGAGCCCGGAAACTGCCGCGGCGTTCAACGGGCGGGGCGAGATCGCGATGCGGCGGAAGCAATACAATTCAGCTCTCCACGATTTCAACCTCGCGATTACTCTCAGCCCCGAGTATGAGACCGCATATCGGAATCGCGGACAAGTGAAGCATGCGCTTGGCCACGAACCCGGAGCCGCGGCTGACCTCAGAAAAGCCGAAGAACTGCGTGCCGCCGCGCCTGCCCGGTAAACCAGGTTCGTTCAAAGTCCGAACAGGCCTCGAACCACTCCCGCAACCTGCTCACCCATTTGCAGCCCGACCCGAAGGCCCACGAAAGGCACGGGAAGCAGCATCCACCACCAGGCTTTGACGGAACGCTTCAACGCCATGGCTTGCATCGCCACCAGCACCAGCAGGGGTGAAAAAACGCGCGCATAGCCATAAATGAGCAGCCAATAGCGGCTGTTGTTCAACGCAATCACCAGCGCCGCATAGAGGACTGCAGCGATCGAGATCGGGCTGAGCGGAAGCGCGCGCAGCAGAATGAGCGCGCCGACCAGCGCCCCGACAATTGCGATCAACGCCAGGACATCCAGCGAGCGGGCGATCATCTCGATTACGGCGGAGAGCTGGTAGTGCGCCGGGTGGAGCATCGCTCCAAAGATGCCAAGGCCGAGGCGGCGATAGAGAAAAGGAGGAACACCGGTAATGCTTCGCATGAGGGGAACATGCTGGTGGAGGAACCAAAACCAGGCAAGCATCGGCAGACACGCGGTGGCCCAAATCACGCTACGGGCGAAGCGCTTCGACAGCAGCTCGAAGAAGATGCAGCCGGCCACCAGCACAGTCCCGGATTCTCGGGTGAGGCAAGCCATGAGAAGCAACAAATATAAGCTGGCGATTTTTTTCGTCCTGACGAAATAAGCAAAACCCACTGCCAGCGCGGTGAGAGCGCCATCCTGCGTCATGCGATCCGCGGAGATCAATACCGCCGGAAACAACGGAAAGGCGAGGGCCCACGCAGGGTGCAGCCCATCGAGCACGGCCCACCGGCTGAGCCAGTAGGAACCCAGCAGAATAAACACGCTGGTAACCGCGATGTACGCGCCATCAACCCACTGCTGGCGCCCGGCTGCGAACAAGAACGCGAGAGCAGGAACCAGAATTCGGCGATAGCGGAAGGTGGCATTATCGACGTAACTGCCAACCCCATTTTGGAAAAATGGATCGTGCGCCACGTAGCGATACATCTGACCGTCGTAGCCGGTTCCAGGGAAAACGTACGTGCCAGGCTGCAATTGCGGCGGAACAGGTTTGGTTTCACCTGTGCAGAAAAGCGCTGTCCAATTTCCCTGGCGGTTGTAGTGGACCGTGAGGAATTGCCAAACCAGCACACTGGCGCAAGCAGCAACGGCCCATACCAACGAGACTCTGGCGGGGACGGGTGAACCGGGATTACTTTCCATTGGCTATCGTCGGACTCTAGTTGTAGCGCTGCATGCCGTCGTCCCGCTCACTCCCCATCAGGAAGTTTCCTCGCGAACAACGGTAATTTTGGATTTTTTGATCGCGGACACTCCGTAGATACTAGCATGCTCATCCGCTAAGGATCAGCCAGCATTTTCTACGCGGAGCCGGCGGAGGATTCCTTCACATGCGAAAACTCAAACAGCGGACGTCCATCCATGACTTCCGGTAGATCAACGCCGGCGGCACGCAATACCGTGGGCGCAATATCGTAGAGGCTGGCGCGCGGCAGGAGTGCTCCAGGCGCTGTAACGTATCCCCAAGCCAGCAGGAATCCGGTGGGCGTGTGGGCCCCGCTGCGGCTGTCCTGCTTGCGAACTTTAATCCGTCCGATTCGCGGCGATGCGACTTCGTCCCACGCGAAAGTCTGGTCCCACAACACGGTCAGATCCGGAAGTTGCTCGATGAACGGGCCTTGAAATTCGCGATGGGTAAGCGTGATCTTGCGGACTACCTTGCGCCCTGTTCGCGGATCGGTCAACTCGGAAATGGCTGACGCGATATCTTCGCATGCTTTTTGATAGTCGCTTCCCACCCGCACAATGCCATGGCGGTCGCGGCCTTCGAGCAGAATGCGGATCGCGCCCACCGAATCATTGTTCGGTACCGCAATCGCGCGGCAGCCCGCCCAATTCCGGCCGCCCGCGTACCACCGGAAAATCAACTCGTTTTGTAGACGCTTGGGCAACATCGCTTTTACGGCGTACTGGAATTTGCCCGGCAGCGTCATCTTGAGGAGCCGCCATGGATTTACCCGTCCTTCGGCGGTTGGCGGCGCGGGAGCATTGCTTTCCGCTTGGGCCTTGCCATATCCAATGCGGTCGAGAATCTCCTGAAGGTTCCACGAAGCATGCCACATTGGACCCATGCCATGGCCTGAAAACACCAGGCAGCGCGTGCCAGGCCCGGCAAGTTCCAGCATCTGTCCGATCTGTTTGTCGATGGCCTGATAGACGGAAGCAATCGTATCGCCCAGACCACTCTTATCGGCGGGATCGTGCTGCGGATGGCTCGTATCGAGGAAATGCCAAAAGTGGTGGCCCGCGCAGTGGGTCTCTGAGAATGCGACAAACAATACGTCCCAATCTTCCCGCGCCATGAAAGACCGGCATAACTCGCCGCGAATGCCGATGCCTTCCAGAATCCTGCCGCGTAAATTCAGCAGAGACTTCGGCGTATCATCGGCGGCATCGCAATCGCCAACAGGATGATCCGGGAAATTCTGGTGCAGCTCGTCCATCAGACCCGGCGGAAGCGACGCGCGCGTAGCCTTGCTGGCGTGAGCCCCCCAGTTGGCAACTTGCAGTCCGTTGATGGAACGGCTGACCGGAAATTTCGGCACATCGAAAACGCAAACCCTTTTGCCGGCTGCGCTCAGATAATCCCAAAAGGGCGTAGCGCCAATGGCGTTGTCGTCGACCAGGCGCAGGTCGCCGCTCGCGGCGTCGTACTGCACATAAAAATATTTCGCGAATTTCGCCGGATTGGTGCCGGAATAGATCGATGACCACACCGTATCCGGGAGTTGAGCAGCGGTACTGGACAGCTCAGCGCGCGCGCCTTCCGCGAGAAGGCGGCGGAAAGCCGGCAGTTTGCCCTCTTCGGCCCACCGCTCTATCAAGCTCCACTCCATCGCATCCAGGCCGATCAGAAGCTGCTTAGGAGAACGCGCGGCGGAATTTTCCGAATCCACTGTCTTCATTCCTTGGTCCGTACAATTATCGAACAGGCTCGTCAGTTTTCCACGCGGCCGGTACTTTGCCTGTCATCGTGGTGGGCACGCTGTCCACGAATTCGATGATACGCGGCAGCTTATACTCAGCCAGGCGCTGGCGGCAGTGCTCGATCACGTCTCTCCGGTCTAGCGGCATGCCGGCGCAGACGGTCACCCTGGCCCGGATCGCCTCGCCGCCGAAACTGTTGGTTACGGTGTCCACATGACACTCCGAGACGCCGTCGAGCGCTTCTATCGCTTGTTCTACCTCGACGGCATCGACCTTCACGCCGCCAATATTGATGACCCGTCGGATTCTGCCGGTGAGATACAGATTGCCGGATGCGTCAGTACAACCCGAATCACCAGTCCGGAAAAAGCCGTCGTGGAAAATAATCCGGTTTAACTCAGGCTCACCAAAGTATCCGGACATCACGGCGTCGGAACGCACCGCGATTTCGCCTACCGCGCCAGAACCTAGAGCATTGCCGGCAGCATCCATGACCCGAACTTCAAGGCCTGCGATCGGTGAACCGACATACGTCCCGGCTTCGGAGGTTTGCCGTTCGGCGGCGCGATCCATCGTGATCACGCTGGTCTCCGCCATCCCATACATTTGGCGTAAACGAATTCCGAAACGCTCGCTCCAGGTCCGCGAGACTGCTTCGGGTAAACGAGCGCCGCCGCAAAAGGGCAGCTCAAGGGACGAAAGCTGTTTGGGATCAGCGCTCTCGGCCAGAAACTTGTAGACGGCGGGTGAGCCGATGAGCCAGTTTACCTTCTCGCGCCGGATCAACTCGGCGCACGCCGCCCCCGTGAACCGCGGCATCACCACTAACGTGGCTCCGCACAATAGCGGCATCAGCATGCAATTGTGAAACCCGTTGGCGTGATGAAACGGCAAGACGCTCAACAAACGGTGGCCCGGGCCGATTCCGAGTGACGCCGCGGCATTGCCGGCGCCGGCTTCGAGGTTGCGATGGCTGCGCGGCACGATTCTGGGTACTCCGGTCGAGCCCGAGGTCGTCAGATAGACCATCGCCTCATTGGGCGATTCGGGCTGGCGTGGCGGGGCAGTCCCCCGCCCTTCAGGAATTGCCCCTGTAGGCATGGTCAACACGGATTGGGGCGGAATCAAATCGCCGATCTGCTCCCATGCGGCACGAAACGGTGACTCAGCAATAACCCCGGAAATCCCCAGCCGCTCTACCAGCCAGCCCAGCTCCGCGGCCCGCCATTGCGGATTACACGGAATAAAAACGGCCCCTAATTCGGCGATCGCAAAGAAGCTGGCGGCGAACTGCCAGGTATTGCTTATGGCTACTGCAATGACCGCGCCCGGCCGCGGGTTGAGGTTCTGCTGTAGCCAAGCTCGCAGAGCAGCCACGCGCTCGTGGAGCTGGCCGTACGTGATGCGTTGGTCGCCGTCGACAATCGCCAGCCCGTTGCGGTGCTGATTGGCTGCTTCAGTAAAACGTTCGAAGATCATTTCAGGAGGGGCTATTGCGGAGGCGAACTGGAAAGATCCGCCGTCCGCAGTTCCACGTAAGCAGCCAGCTCCTGCAGATCGCTCACGAAGTCCAGGCGCAGCAATTCCGGCTCGATCGTAATGCCAAATTCTTTCTCAAGAGCGGTGATGAACTCGAGAATAGCCAAAGAGTCGAGGCCGGCGTATTCATCCAGCTTCCTTTCATAATCCAAATCGGCTTCGCTTAAATTCAGGCCAAGCGACTCGACGAACACCCTGCGAATCCTTCTGGCTGTATCCGTCAAAGATGTGTCCACAATCTCCATTCCCCCGGGTGATCGGCTATCTGTTGGCTCAATACCTGCGTGAAAGCGGGCATATTGCGGTCCACGAACTCGTCCGGCGAAGGAGATTGCAGAACCTCCAGCCGGGGACTGAAGATGATGCGAAAGCCGGTACTTCTACCTAAGCAGAGCACCGGCAGAACCGCGGCGCCCGACAGACGGGCAATGTCGAAAAAACCCGCCGGAAAGCGCCACTGGCGGCCAAGGAAAGGCCACTCAATCGTTCTGAAGCCAGGCACTCCATCAAACTGGATATTCACCAGACCGCCGGAGCGCAGCCGCTGCAGGATCTTCAAACTGCATTCCGCATCCTGAACATAGACGACGTCGGGATTTGCCCGGCGCTGCAATTCGATATGACGCGGCTGAAGGATTCGCCGCCCGAGCTCTCCCTGCGCGCGGTTGGATGGCCGCCGGTTGTGCACGCAAAGCACCGGATATCCGCGCGCAGCGAGATGTCGAAGGGCGATTCGATTCGCACAAAAATGAGCGGTGAGCAGGATCGCTCCTTTGCCATCTGAAACGGCGCGCTCCAGATGCTCGCCTCCTTGAATGCTCGTGCAATGCAGCATTTTTCCACCTGGCGGCTGAAGCAGCAGCAGATCGTCCAATACGTGAAACATGTTGTTGGTGACGCACTCGCGCGCTATCTGTGCTGCCTGATTGCGCGTCATAGCCGGGTAGGCAGTGAGTATCGTCCCTATGCCCCTCTCGCGCCGCCTGCGCTCATGCCATTGAACGAAAGGCTCCGCAAACTTTCCCAGCCACTCGAAGCACGCCCGGGGAAGAACAGCGAAAAGCATTCGCAGGGGATACAGGTAAAGCAGCCAGAACAGATCGTTCACCGTGCACAGGGGCAGCGCCGGAGCGCGACGCGCGGCTTCCGGTTCGGTGCGGCTCGGAGAGCTTAGATCGCTCTCAGGCACGGATCGCTCAATCAATGCGCACGCCTTCGATCACACGCCACAGTCCGCGAGTCGGGATCACCCTTCTCAATTGGAACTTCGCGGCCTCGAAAAGGGCGCCGAATTCGGATTCTGTCCGCTCCCGTCCACCGAGATTCACCATCATATTGACGTCGCTCCCCACAATGATACGATCTCCCACCGTGGATTCCACGCGGGGAGGAAGCACTAATTCCACCAGCAGCAGCCTGGCATTTCGCGCCGCTGCCGCATGCACATTTTTCAGGATGACTCGACTGTGTTCTTCATCCCAGTCGTGGATGACGCTCTTGATAATGTACGCGTCCCCGCCGCCGGGCACCGCTTGGAAAAAGTCGCCGCTGACGACCTCGCACCGCCCGGTGAGACCTGCCGCCTGCATGTGCTGGCGCGCTCCTTGAGCCACGCCAGGTAAATCGAAAAGGATGCCCTGCAGGTGGTCATATTTTTTCAGGATGGCGCCGATGAGCTCTCCATGCCCGCCTCCGATATCCACCAGCGTCTGGAACGGCGAGAAATCATATGCAGCGGCTACCGCGGCAGCCGTCTCGGAAGAACCGGCCGTCATGCCGTCGTTGAAGATCGCCGCCTCCTCGGGATGTCTGGCAAAGAATTGAAAAGCCGATTTGCCGGAAGGAGTTTTCCCGGTCCTCACGATATCCAGGAGGCCGCTCCAGGCCCGCTGTTGTGACGGCCCGGCAAACAAAATCGCTTGCGCCCGGCGTGAACCCCGCACGCCGGTGCGTAGATATTCTCCGATTGGCGTTAGTCCGAAGCCGTCGTCCGTATGGGCGAACACGCCGGCGCTAGCCAGCAGCAGCAGAACCCGATGCAGTGTCGGCGCATGCGTTCCGGTGGATTGGGCGAGCTTCGCGGAGTGCTGCGGACCTTCCGCGAGCAGGTCGGCGACGCCGAGTTTGGCGGCAACGTAAATCGCTCGCGAAATATAATGCCCCGTCACCAGTTCGAGCAGGGCCAACTGCGGCGGCGCTTCGTCGTGGCTCGCGAATTGTTCTTGTGGTCCCATGTCTGATAGAGGGCGTCTCAAAAGGATACCGAAAGTTCCGCGCCAGATTCGCGCTAACTTGTCTTGCGCAAACGGGGAGAGCCAAGATCGGGCGTCTTGTTGCCAGGCGGGAGGCCGGGAAAGACATCTTCCCACACACGGCGGTAGCGCCAATACTCCTGGGTGGCCAGTTCAGTTGGCTGCTTCCAGCGATGCCAGCGGTAGGGCACGCGCGCCAGTTGTTCCCGCACTGAATCCACTGCGGCCAGAGTCAAGCCACGAGCCTTTGCCGTCAGGCTGGTCGAGGCCGTACTGCGTTCGTATCCATAAATCTGCATGTCTTTGGCAGCGATCCACTCGACCTGCGAAATCTCTTCCGCAGTCAGCAGTTCCCGCCACTTGCCCAGGCGCTCGGTGGTTAGCGGCCCACCGGCGTGTCGCGGCCACGTGTAGGGTCCAGCGATTTGCTCGGCCGACAATAACTGAGCGGGATCACAAGGCGCGTCCAGATGGGCGCAGATTCGCGCTACTTCCTGTTCCGGATGGGTCACTAGGCGCTCGTAATGAATCAGCAAATACCCGGGGCGATGGCTCGACCGGCTGGCTGCCCGATTGAACAGTGAGCACATCAACGCATTATTCACAATGCTCTTGGGCGCCCATGGCCGGGCGCGCAGAGATGCAACTACATCACGCGGGTCGCGGACCAGATGAAGGATTGCCGCGGTCGGGTACCACTCGGCCAGCGTTTCGGTGAAGAACGAATGGTGCGGCGTCTTCTCCCCGTAGCGCTGCTTACCCTTGCTCTCCGCGTTGTATCGCATGATGCAGGTGAAGAACTCGCGGTAGTTCGTGGCGTGCTGCAGGAGGTCCTCGCGTAATCCTGCAAGGTCCAGGCCGAGGCGCCTGATTCTTGCCATCGCCAGGCATTTGTCGGTCAATCGCCGCCTATTCTCCTGGTCTTGTAGATCGCCGAAAGCGCGACGGTGCTGATAGATTTCGGAGAAAAAACGGGTTTCGCCGCAAATGGCCAGGGTGGGATGGCGGCTCAGGAGATTTCGAAGGAAGGTCGTGCCGCTGCGTGGCGCACCGACTATAAAGACGGGCGGCTTAACCGCCATTCCGCTTTTGCGCTCCAATGAACATCGGCTTGTCCGATCAGAATACTATACGGCTGATGGCGGCGCATTTTATTCTCGAGCGAAATTTCGCATCAGCCACCAGAACGCCACCCCAGCCGTCACCGCGGCGATGGCCGCACTGGCCAGCATCGGGGGATAGCCGTAATGCGCGACGATCGCGCCACCGGCGGTTGCAGCGGCTGCCTGCGCCAGAAACACCATCAGGAAATTGAGGGCCGACGCTCCGCTATGCTGCTCGGGGGGCACATGGTTCATGAGTAGGCTATACGTGCCCGGCTCACTCATGTATTGGAAGCTGGAATATCCGGCGTAGAGAGCGGCGGCAGTAAGCGCGGCGGGTCCGGATGCGAGCGCGGCCAGTGCAAGTCCAGCGGCGAGTTGCATGACAGCGACACCGCGCACCAGGCCCAGCTTGCGCAGGACCAGCGGCGCCAGAAGCAAGGCTGCAATCTGCCCGGCTTGGGAGATGGAAAACACCAGTCCGATGCGCTCCACCGGCATCGACCAATACCGCGAGAAGTAGGCATTGAAAAGCGGATTGAAGAGGCCAGTGGCAAAATTCCATACGCCTACCGCGGCCAGGAATTGCCAGATGAACCGGCCGGCCGGATAGCTACGGGCCACGCGCTGAGCCCTCTCGCGCGGGCCTAGCGGCAAGCGCGCAATCATCCACAAAGCCACGCACGCAAGCACGCCGGCGGCGAGCAGTGCGATTTGTTTGGACTCCGCCGCGCCAGCCGCCCAACCCGCGCGAGCGACCCAGCCCGGGAGGCGGCCCCCGACGAGGCCGGCCACAATACCCAGGCCGATACCGGCGCCGAAAATTACGCTGAATGCCAGCGGGCGGGTGCGCTCGGTAGTGAGCGCCGCGACGGCGGGCGACAGGGAAACAGCCCACAGCGAAAAGAACGCTCCGCCGGCGAAAGCCGTGGCAATTAGCGCGGGCTCTCCCGAGACCAGGCTGCGCAGCACGAATGCCACCGCGGTTCCCGCGCAGCAGACCAGCAGCGTGCGCTTCAATCCCCAACGGTGCGCGAGACCAGCCGCGGGCAGCACGCCCGCCAGGTTCCCAGCCGTGAATGCGCCTGCGATCAGGCCGAGTGCGTTCTCTCGATAGCCGCGATCCAACAGATACAGGTTGTAGAGCAGGTAGAAAAGGTACTGTCCCGCGATATAAGACACTGCCGCCAACGTGAACCGCCAGAAACGAGCAGTGAGCCGCGCCGCGGGCCACTTCCAGGCGACGCCATGCGCCAGCGTAACGGGCAGCGCACGCGCATGATGAAGCGTCCGGGCACCGAGGTGGGCCGCAAATTTCATTTTGCGGCGCGCGCGCATTTGCCGGGTCATCTGCGTCTCGGGCACGAAAATCGAATCCACCGGTCCGGGCAGTGTGTGCGGCAGCAACCGGCGGAACAGCACGCGGCGGCAATCGGCCGCGGAATCGAGCAGCGCGAAATGCAGCCACAGCTCGTGCTTGTTCGGCTGGAACTTGTTTTGCACCGGTGACGCAGCGTATTCGTCAAACCACCGCGAGACGTCCTCCGGAAGCCGTTCGATTTCTTCGCGCGCCGCCGCCGGCAAATGACATGCAAACCAGCGCGTGGCGAGCAGGAATGAAACTGCTTCCAGGCGACGCAGCGCCTGGGGATGCAGCGACTTCCAGGAATTCCAGAACGCCTCGTTATGAGCCTGCGTTTGGAGGAAGTAGGCGATCTCGTAGACGTGCGTCGCGCGCACGTTGCCGCGCAGCAGGTGGCGCAACAGGTGGAGCGCGGTGTATCCCAACCGGTCCGCCGGATGGAGCACCGGCAAGCCTTCCTGCTGAACCCGGCGCTCCCAGAAATCCGCCGCGCCAGGTGCTTCGATGCGCTCGGTGGCAGTGTCCCAGAACTGGAAGTGGAGATCGATGCAGCCGGGATTGCCGGGATCGAAAAGATCGCCGGTCCACTGCCAGCCCGTCTTGCGAATCAGCGGCGATGTGTGATCCGTCGGCAACTGCTCTGTGCCTTTGACTTCCTCATAGCCCAACAAACAAATGGCATCGCGCGCCGGCTGCAGAGATTCGCGAGGCGCGAACAGATCGATGTCGAACGACATGCGTAAGTACGGATCCAACACGTATTCCGACTCATTGGAAAAACCCTTGAGCAGTAGATATTGGATGCTCTGCATTTCCAATTGCGCGGCAATCTCGACGAGAGCGGCCCGCATGCGTCCCAGGCGCGCTGTATTTCCGGCAAGATTTCGATCAATGCGCGCGCGAACCCAATCGGGAAGAGATTCGCGGCAGGTAGCACCCAGAATTAGAGTGAGGCCTGCGGGATCGGTAAACGCGAGCGTGCGATTCCACTCCGCATCGGACAGTGTCTGAAGCTGCGACCGGGCGTCACCGCTAAATTGCAGCGCGGCAAGCACCACCGCCACACCGCGCGGCAGGCCCGCGTCGGCCCAGGGAACCGGCGCGTTGACTATTAGCTCGCGGCTGGTAAGCAGAGGCATTAAAACGCAAACCTCAATGCGAGCTGGATACGGCGCGGCTCGCCGGTCGTAATGATCTTTCCAAAGAAGGGGCCGAAATCGGCAAACTCCACAGGAATCCCTAGATTCGGATGGTTGAACGCGTTGAAGAACTCGGCGCGAAACTGGAGTGAGCTGCGCTCGCGTATCGAAAATTTGCGCTCGACCGCCAGATCAAAAGTGGCAATGCCCGGGCCGGGAATAATATCGCGGCCGGCATTGCCGAAGGTGAACGGCGCCGGCGTGCTGAAGGCGGCGGTATTGAACCAGTGGTCCGGCGTGCGCTGGTCCGAAGGCAGCGAGACGGATTGGCCCGGCACGACATTCGGGCGGTTCACCGTTCCGGAATTGGCGCCGTCAAACGCGAAATAGACCGGGTTGAGCGGCGTGCCGTCCTGGATGGTGACGATGCCGCTGGTCTGCCATCGGGCCAGAAGGGGCCGCAGGAATCCACCGGGCGCCGGGAAGTGGTAAACGTAGCCCGCACTCAAACGCCGGCCGATGTTGAAGAACGAGAGGCCGCGCTCCAGCCGCAAATTGCGCTCATCCTGCGCACCCACGCTGTCGAATTGCCCGGGCAGCACCGAATCGGCGTCGTCGATGGATTTCGACCAGACGAAGCTCGCCAGGAGCGAAACATGTTTGGCCTGGCGCGTTTCCGCTTTGATCTGCAGCGAGTTATACGAGGAGTTGGCGATGTGCTGCAACTGAATGATCGGCCCTAGCTCGGGAAAAGTGCGCAGCGCTTGCAGGTCGCCTGGCCGGGGCGCCAGATCGGCTCCAGTCTCGACTTGCGCCGGCGTATTGAAATGGCGGAAGCGGCCAAGCTTGGTCCCCTTCGAGCCGATGTACGCCACCTCGAGAAGCACGCCTCCGGGCAATTCCTGCTGGATGTTGGCGTTCCACTGTTGTACGTA
>Ga0070731_10004205_pt1 | contig 12512 bp, 9 predicted proteins | sample Coa_R1_2_FD_66448 | JGI IMG/M metagenome (GOLD analysis project Ga0070731, IMG submission 66448) | Surface soil microbial communities from Centralia Pennsylvania, which are recovering from an underground coalmine fire - Coalmine... | ecosystem: Environmental > Terrestrial > Soil > Unclassified ... | reverse complement strand
TAGCAGCGCGAGTTTTTGGTCGAGCACTTTCAGACTTTTCTTCGAGACATCGTCCGGCATCACGTTGTCGATGCTGATTTGCAAGTACTCGAGGCCAGCACGATTCAAACGCTCGATGCGATCCGCGACTAGCAAATAGCCGTTCGTAATCAGTCCGGCAATGATTCCATTCTTGCGAATCCTGGCAATGATGGCGTCCAGATCGGGATGGAGCAAGGGTTCGCCGCCACTGATGGTAATTACTCCTGTTCCCATTTCGCCGAGCCGGTCGATTCTACGGAACATTTCCTCCGTCGGAACCGGACTCGAAACATCGTCAAACTCGTTGCAGTAGGTGCAGGCGAGATTGCAACGCCGCGTGGGTATGATGTGAACCAGCAACGGGTGGCGCGTCGAAATAAGTCCCTTCGCAATCATACGAATAGACCGCAGCCTGCGATGAATGGCCAGGGCCTTGCGTCGAATTTTCTTTGTAAGTCTCACCATCTCACCGGTTGAGCTGCTCGCCACGAAAACAGCACGCCTATTTCGTGTCAGTCAAGCTTCAATTATGCCATAGCGCCACAAAGTTCCCCGGAACGATTGTTTCAAAAGCAGCATTTTCACGACACTATTCCACGGTCCCGTTCATGTACAATCCCGGTTCTTCAAATTTATGCAGTCGGCACAAATGCTGCAGAATGTTCGAAGCTCGGCAGGTTAGTAAACAAAGAGGCCAAATGAAACGCTCCCTTCAATTAGGCGTCGCGATTCTATGGATGCTCACGGTTCCTGTCGCTTCGGCCAGGCAGCATGCAAATGCCGTACAGAAGAAAATCAAAGTGATCGCCGACCAGGACAGCGCTGGCCCGCAGGGCACCAACTTTCTTTCATTGCTCATGTTACTCCGCGCTCCCCAGATCGATCTCCTTGGCATCACCACGATCAGCGGCGATCAATGGGTTGATCCAGCCACGGTATTTGCGCTCTGGGCCACAGAGCAAGCCGGGCGCACGGACGTTCCAGTGGTCAAAGGCGCAGAAATGCCGCTCCTCCACACTCAGCGCGAACAGGAACTGCTCGAGAAGCTTTACGTTTCCCATCCAACATGGCACGGTTCTTTCAATCCCGATGCGCCGCCTCCCAGCGAGACGTGGCCGCCGCCGGGCGGTTATCCCAAGGTAAAGGCGAGGTTAGGCCGCGCTGCGGACTTCATTATTGACACGATTCGCGCGAATCCCGGCGAGGTCATTTTGTATTGCGCGGGCCCGCTGACAAACATCGCGCTCGCAGTTCGAATGGATCCCGGAATTGTCGCGTTGACAAAAGCGATTTATATTATGGGCGGCAGCTCACGCGGTGGTTTCGAACTCAACTGGTGGTGGGATCCAGAGGCCGCTGCCATCGTAGTGCGCGAGCCGTGGAAGCAAATTGTGGTCAGCCCGGCTGAAGCAGGAGGCCAAGTCTGGTCGAGCAGGCAGCTCATGCAACGGATTGTGGACGCCGGTGGCCCGCTCGCGAAACACGTCAAGCAGCTTTACATTGACTTCCAACCACCGGCCGGGACCACCCTATGGTCGGCGATGTGGGACGAACTTCTAGTCGCCGCCCTGATCGATCCTTCGGTGATTCAGGAATCTGAGACGATGTACCTCGACGTGGATATCGAGCACGGGCCGAAGTATGGCGACACGGTCGTGTGGAAACAGCCCGAAGAAATCCCTACGTTTTTCCTGCCCTACAGCGGCCCTCGCCCGCGCGACGATGCAAAATGGCAGGACCATCTGACGCCGCCTGAACAATTACATCCCGCGAACGTCGAGACAAAGGTCAACGTCGCAAGGTTCGAAGATGTTTTCGTAAACCTCATGAGCCACTGAAAAAGGACCGTTGATCTAAACCAGCCAGGCTTAGTTGGATTCAAAAGTTCAGCGGATCATCACAACCCGGGATAAAATAATCATTCACGGGGCCTGTAGCTCAGATGGATAGAGCAGCGGTTTCCTAAACCGTTGGTCGGGAGTTCGACTCTCCCCAGGCCCACCATCTAACCCTTTCTGTTGGCATACCTTGCGTCTTTTTGCTCGGGTGCGCTAGGAGAACTCGTTGCACGTTTGTTGCAAGTTCCTGCATTTTTTGGATGTAACAGGGCCCGAACCTCCGATGGACCACTAGTGAGGCGTTGGGTTCGATCCCCACCGCCCCTACCAGCTTTTTTCTGATTCCATAGGGCTTGCGAAATCCCTAAGGCAGCAAAAGGCCAGCATTAAGAAGGGAAGTGCGTCGACCCTAAGCATCTCTTCGCGGCACGGGTGGCACGTTGACGCAATTCGTTCACCTATGACTTGAATAGACAAAGGTCCCCGCTGTTAACGATTCTTCAATCTTCGACCTCGCGTGCTCTTCACCGCCGACATCCCAAAACACATCGGCACATGTGCCGAAAGGTATCTGCAGGGTTTTCGAATAGGCAAGCATCTGGCCAGCGAAACACACGGCGAACAATGGGGATAGCTCTTCGAACCGTCCTGCGCAGAAATGGGTGGTTCGAAATGAAATGGTTTCTGCAGACTTCGTACATCTCTCGAGCCGGTTGACGCGCCGCTGGTCTACGCCTATGATGCGCTCATTAACGAGCCCTGAACGTCAAACGGGGGTAAAATTCTCCGCGATTTGCTTTCCGGAAATCTGGGCGCGGCAGGACCGGCGTGGTTATGTATGATTTTTTCTGATTCACGGATTAGCTGGCTGTGCTTGACCACAATTCTTGACGGTGCTTCCATGAATTTGAGGCTCCTGTTCTTGATTCTCCTGATCCTGCTGTTGGAGCTTTCTCGGTCGAATTTGCTTAATGCTCAAAATGCGACTTCAGGTGGACTAACCGGCGTGGTCACCGACCCGAGCGACGCAATCGTGCCTGGTGCGAATGTTGAGTTGAGTGACAACGCGAAGGGAGTCAGGCAAGCAAAAACCACGAATCCTGACGGAGAGTACCTCTTTTCTTTTGTAGCACCGGGAAACTACACACTCACGGTGACGCATCCCGGTTTCCGAACAATCAGCCAAACTCTGGATGTCAACCTAGGTCCACCCAGTACGTTAAACATCAGACTCGCAATTATAGGCGCCCACGCAACCGTGAACGTGACCGAGCAAGCTCCTCTCATCTACGCGGAAAATGGTGATGCGTTATCTACGATGGACACTCTACAAATTTCGCAGCTGCCTAATCCTGGCAACGATCTCACCTACATCGCGCAGACTGCCGCAGGTGCCATCATGAACACCGACGGTGGAGTTGAGGTCGGCAACTTTTCAATATTGGGTATGCCGGGCACTTCCAATCTGTTCACAGTGAATGGCATGACCTACACCGATATAGGCGGGAATGTGAATATGTCCAGTGCCACCAACCTACTTCTTGGAATGAACGAAGTTCAGGAAGCAACAGTAGTGAGCAATGGTTACTCCGGCCAGGTTGGCGTGTTGGCCGGGGCCAACGTGAATTACATTACTAAGTCCGGCGGCAACGAGTTTCACGGAAATGCGTTGTATTTCTGGAACGGCCGGGCGTGGAACGCCAATAACTGGATCAATAACGCAACGAGCGTGCCGCGCCCATTTGATAACGCCAATCAGTGGGCGGGTTCTATTGGCGGACCGATCAAAAAGGACAGGCTATTTTTTTTCTTCGACACGGAAGGCCTACGGTTGCTGGTCCCGCTGGCCAATCAACAGGTGGTTTTGCCGAGTCCTCAGTTTCAAGCGGCGACCATCGCCAACATTGACTCAAGGTTCGGTCCCACCTCCGCCTCCGATGCGTTTTATAAGCAAATTTTCGCTCTCTACAACGGTGCTCCCGGGGCGAATCGGGCAGAACCAGGGGGGTTCTCTCCCTCCCAGGATCCGACTGGCTGTACCGGGTTTACGCTACCAAACGGGCTGGGCACGACCGTACCCTGCGCGGTGCACTACGCAACCACTCTTGGTCGCACGACGAACGAATCACTTGTGTCCGGGCGTGTGGATTGGATCGTCCGGTCCCAGGACCGGATTTTTCTCTTGGTAGACTACAACCACGGCCATCAGGCTAGTTTCACTGACCCTATCAGTCCGATATTCAACGTAAATAGTAATCAGCCATGGTGGCAAGCTCAGTTTGTTGAGACGCACACCTTTGGCCCTTCGGCTGTGAATCAGTTCCTTCTGGCGGGTTGGCGGCTAACTGGCTTAGGCGGGCCGGCAAGTTTTTCAGAGACGCTTGCGACACTACCGACATTGCTGGCTTGGTCCGACGCCCACACTTTCACGAACGTAGGCACCAGCCAAGGTTCGCTGTCCGGGTACAGTCCGACGCAGTACCAGGTTTCCGACGACATCGTGAAGACCTGGAGAAATCACAAGTTTAGTTTTGGTGGGAGCTTCCTTGGACATCCCGCCAGTGTCCTCTTCGGGATCGATAAAGGGACGTTGGTGCCTTCCACCCTCGATGCGTTCTATCAGGGTGGATTCGACCAAGCAAGCCCATTGAAGAACGTTACGCAACTGACTCAATCGTTCAACTCGCAGCTCTCATATCACATTTCTAAATACATCCTTGGATTCTACGCACAGGACGAGTGGCACGCCCGGCCAAGTCTAGCTTTTACGCTAGCTCTGAGGGCTGAGCATCAGTCCAATCCGGTTTGTCAAGAGCGCTGCTTCGCGCGGCTCGCAGGACCGTTTAACGCGGTCAGCCATGACCCGGAGCAGCCCTACAATCAGGCCTTACTGGTGAACCTGAGGCAAGCGTACGAGGGTGTCAGCAACATTGTATGGGCCCCACGGTTCAGCTTCGCTTGGCAACCATTGGGCCTATCGCACAACACCGTGATTCGCGGCGGAATCGGCATCTTTTATGATTCGCTGCCTGGCTTTGCGACGCTTTTTATTTTCACCAACCCACCACTCTCGAACCACTTTGCCATTCAACACGACAACATCGCCCCGAATGAGACAACGAGCCTCTTTAAGGACGCGGCGAATTCGAATTCGGAGTTCCTGAGCGGTTTCGCGGAGGGAGAAAGCTTCTCTGAAATCGCCAAGGTTAACGGTTTTTCTCCACCAGCTCTCGCTAGTCCTGATCGTGTACTCAAGTCACCCCAATATCAGAAGTGGAGCCTCGAAGTGCAACAAGCCTTCGGCTCCGCCACGTCGATGAGCATTGGCTACTTCGGGAATCACGGTCTCCATGAGCTGATACTGAATCAATCGGCGAATGCATTTGGCTTTGGCACGTTGCCTTCGAGGGAATGCACAAGTCCCCCTGTTCCGCCGTGCGCCGATCCGCGGTTTGGCGGAGTGACCCAACTGACCACCGCCGGAGTATCGAATTACAACGGCATGGTTGTGTCGTTCCAGCATCGATTCACTGGCTGGAGTCAAGGCATATTCCAAGCCAATTACACATACGGCCATTCAATCGACGAGGTCTCGAACGGGGGCCTGTCTCAATTTGCCTTTGGGAGTTCCGTGGTGCCGCAGGATCCGAACAATTTCCGGGGCAGTTACGGACCATCGGACTACGATGTGCGGCACTCTTTCAATGCAAACTATGTGTTGGAAGTACCGGTGAGGGCGGCGCTGCGCGGCCACGGACCAGACTACCTGGTGAAAGGCTGGCAAATCTCGGGGACCGTATTTGCCCGTAACGGCTTTCCCTACACCGTGATCGACAACGCAGAGAGTTTCGACCTGGGGGCAAAAAATTTCTTCGGCCCGATCTATGCCGTCCCGGTCGGACCTCTTAGTCCCGCAATTTCGTGCGGGGAAGGTGCAGCCATCCCTTTGGCCCCGCGTCCTTGTCAGCCGCCCCAACTTCTGGCCGATGGAACCACCCCCAATCCAAATGCACGGTTCGTGCAAACGCGCTGCGAAACTGGATTTAATACCGGAAACTTGCCGGGCCCGTCCGACCCATGTGGCGGCCCCGCTGTTTCCTTTGCTCAAGGACGCAATCGCTTCCGCTATCCGAACTATTTCAATACCGATTTCAGCATCATGAAGAACACAAAAATCCCCCGATGGGAGAACGGCATGCTGGGCATCGGTTTTCAGTTCTTTAACTTCTTCAACCATCCGAATTTTGGCAGGCCGGATAACTTCAGCTCTGATGCATCGTTTGGCCAGATTTTTTACATGGAGAGTCCGCCGACTGGCATTCTGGGAGCCGGTCTGGGGGGCGATGCCTCGCCGCGGAATATCCAATTGAAGGTTCAGCTTCAGTTCTGAGAATTGACGCGGACGGTGATTCTCCGTCCTTCAAAGTGTAGCGAGTTCGGCTCATCTGTCTTCGAGAATCAGCAGCGAGTTCTTGAAATCGAAGGTTACCGATTTGAACGAACCCAGAACATCGAGCCCGATGACGCCGTCCGCAGCCCCAAACTTGAAGTCACCGACGATCGCGTTCTGATGAAACGAGCAATGTTCCTCCCGCACGTTTGATTCTCCCAGTGTGAATCCTACAAACTGGCGAAACGCCAACACGCTGCCCTTTGCCATGTTGATCGTGATTCTTGAACCCGTCTCCTGGGTGGGAACCAATTTAAAATTGAATGTCGTCAAGACCGCGCCTGTGTCTATTAGCAGAATCGCGCTGTTGCCGTTGACGCGAGCGCGTACGTAGACGGCGCCGTCTCGTGAAATAAGAGGGACGCGGTGTTCAACGGTGCGGTGTCCTGCGGCAGGCTCCTGTGCGGTCGTCGGCCGCGGCAAGCTGGCAAATGTCAGTAAGCTAAAGACCGCAAGCGTTGCTCTGACGATTGTCACCCGAATCTCCACCCGCACAAAAACGATTCGGGATGAAAACTAGACGCAGCCCTCTCAAACAGCAATGAATAGGAGGACAGTTTTTGATAAGCGAACGGTCAGGATTTATGTGGCAGCGAAAGCAGAAGTTACAAGATTTCGTCTCGGCCCGCTAATGCCCCGAGCTTCTGAGTCTAGAAGCGATTCTTTTGACCGTTTGCCCTTGTAGTTCGCTGAAGGCTCGAACTACCGAGCGGCTCAGTTGACTCGCTCGCTACCGACTTAATCAACAGAACACACCAATATTGGTAGGGCGTAGGAAAGAACTAGAACTGCGCGGTAAAAATTGACTCCGGCGGAGAAGCGTTGGATCGCCGAGAGGGAGATGCCGTGAGCCTGAGCGGATGAGTTCGCCTCCAGTTTCGTAACTGTGCGTCATCTGCACGATATGGTGGAGGATGTGGCGATGGTGATGTTCTAGCCAGTCATCAAGGCTCAACTCGTTTCCCGACGACTCTCCAGGCCCGTTCGGTTTCGCGCCTTGCTGCAATGTAACGAGCAGTCCATGTGTCGCTTTGCGCAGGCGGCGAACGATCTCCATTGCCTCCCGTGTGCTCTGATGACAATACCCGAGCGTTTCTGCCCAGCGCGCTGAATCGAATCGCAGATCAAGGCTTCCGTTTTCCGCGATGTAGCGCCGACAACAAATTTAAGCGCTGGCCTCACTGTCTGCCAGATGCAGAATAGTTTTGTGAATACTCCATTGATTGGCCGGTTCGAATAGCCACATCTTTTTGGGAAATCGCCTCAGCGCGGTCAGAAGGAAATATGGCGCGCGGCCAAAGGATGCCAGTTTTTCGGGTTGCATCTTATATGGCACGTTGCCCTCCAATTACGCGCAGACCAGCGATAACTGTCTCTGAAAGTAGGGCCACTCGCTTTGAGTCGCAATGAATAGCGACTTCGTTCCTGATTAGCGCTTGATTAGGGCGCATGCATCTGACGGTTAAAGGGTTAGAGGACGGCTGATGGCGTGTGGAGTACTAGCGCTCGCACTAAAGCCGGACATGCTAGACTTTCTGGATATTCCCGAGCAAAGAAGCCGCCATGGCATCGTCAGCGGCGCACACCATGAAGATTTGCTTTGGCGCGTTCGAGCTGGACACGGCATCGGGCGAATTGCGCAAGTCCGGCATTCTCCTAAAGCTCCAGCCGCAGCCATTCCGCGTCCTACTGCTCCTCGTTGAACGGGCCGGACAAGTCGTTACGCGTGAAGAAATTCAACGGTACCTTTGGACCGATTCCACGTTCGTCGATTTCGACCACGGAATTAATTTCTCAATCAACCAAATCCGCAGCGCCCTCGCGGACAGCGCCGAAAAACCTCGCTACGTAGAAACGCTGCCGAAGCGTGGCTATCGTTTTATAGCTGTGGTGGAACAACAGTCTGCTCTGAAAGAGTCCCCCACGGCTGGAGCCGACCTTGATACTTGCAACCAAACTACAAAGGAAGTTCCCGTAGGCCGCGGGCGCCCGGAAAGCGAAAGCGTGGAGTCCGCCTCACGACCTGCCTGGCACGGCAGATATTCGCGCTGGATCCTTGCTACATCGGTTTGCACCGCCGTTATGGTTCTGACCGTTGCGCTGGGCACTTATTTCTGGAGGTCGCACCGGGTAGCACTGAACTTAGAGGGGATGCACATTGTCCGGCTCACAGAGAGTGGCAACGCGGAGGCGGTAGCCATCTCGCCGAACGGGCAGTACGCCGTGTACGTGTTGCGGGAAGGCGAGCAGCGAAGCCTGAACGTGCGGCAAGTCGCCACGGGGAGCGATGTGCAGATTCTTCCTCCCGCCGTTGTGGAGCTCAGGGGTCTGACATTTTCACCGGATGGCGAATATATTTTCTTTCTTCGCACACCGAAAGAGAATTTTAGTGTCGACTTTCTTTATCAGATGCCCGTGCTTGGGGGAACCCCACGGAAACTGATCCGTGACATTGATACACCAATAAGTTTCTCCCCCGACGGCAGGCAATTCGCATTCGTACGCATAGCGCCCCCGGGCGGAACGCAGCTGATGATTGCAAACGCCGACGGAAGCGAAGAGCGAACCCTCGCCAGCCATCCGGGGGCCTCTTTTGACTATCCAGCGTGGTCCCCCGACGGGAAAACAATCGCTTTCCCGGGCCCCGGCTCGCCTGGCGAAACTCAGCTTTGGGCTATATCGCCCGTGGACGGAAGCAGGCATTCAATCTACACGACGCAATCCCTGATCGGCCGGCCCCTGTGGCTGCCAGACGGGAGCGGCCTCCTGGCTGTGATCCGCGACCCCATGCAGGGGCGGGGCCAAGTTTGGTACATCTCGTATCCAAGTGGGGAGTCAAGGCGCGTCACCAACGATCTGGGCGATTATTCACTCAGTGAGCTCGACCTGACGCGCGATGGAAAATCTCTGGTGGCGGTTGAATCCACAATTTCTTCTGATCTATGGGTTGTACGCGGGGGCGATGCCGTCCATGCAAGGCAGATTACTTCGGGCAGGAATGCGGTCGGAGGCATTTCGGTCGGTCCGAAGCAGACAATTGTTTTTGTGAATCAGAAGGGTGATCTCTATTCGATCGATGACGACGGCAGAGCCCTGGAATTGCTTACACCGAACATGCACGATAATGGGAATCCATCGGCCTGCCGAGATGGCCGTCACATTGTTTTCGACTCTATGGTGGGCGGGCAGAGGAACATTTGGAGAATGGACGCCGACGGCTCTCATGTCACGCAGTTAACGCAGAGCGGGAATGCGATCTCGCCAGTGTGCTCTCAGGATAGCCAGTCGGTGCAGTATCTGTATCTCGATCAAATGCAAAATTGGCGAGTTCCGATCAGCGGAGGAACTCCGACGATCGTGGATATCAAGGACCTCGTCGCGGTCGCGACCAGCTATTCGCCCGACGGCAAGCTCATTGCATATGATGCCTGGGGCCCGGAAGGGAACGCGCCGAACCAGATAGCGGTCATTCCCGCAACGGGAGGTGAACCCATATATAGCTTTCCTTTACGGGGGGACACCGCTTTCGAGCGACTGAGCTGGACGCCGGACGGCTCCGCACTAGAGTATTTCCTGACCAACAAGGGAGTGGGCAATATCTGGCGGCAGCCCATCCCTAAAGGCCCGCCTAAGCAGGTTACAAACTTCACCTCGGGCGAGATCTTCTCTTTTGACTGGTCGCCTGACGGCAAGCAACTCTACGTGGCGCGCGGCTCTCGAGCGAGCGACATCGTCCTCATCTCCAATTTTCGCTGATGCAGCTGACAACGGCATTGGTACCACCCGAGTCGAGTTGCGATGATAAAATCTCTGTTTCGAAAGCATGTGGTTTTGACGCAGGCTGAGTGGGCCATCTCACCTCACTATCAGAAGCACTTAGCATGCGTTCGGATGGAATGGTTTTGGCACGATTCGTAGAAGCCAACTAACGATCCAAGCGACCACCAGACAAACCAATAACTTCCGGTTTGTCGACCATCCAAGAGTGCACGCCGGTCTGTGCACATTGCGCGTTTATCGGGACTAATCTTTCGGCAATTAAATCACTTCGGAATACGCGCGGTATGCGGGGTTTGTTCTCGTGCCTATACTAGCGTATCGTAAGCGACGTTATCACGCGCTATGGCATTTCGACCCTTGAAGTCATTTTTTCCGACTGCGGATGAACTGCTGCAGCAGGATTTGCCGAAGCTCGGCGGAGTTCTACTCACTCACCTGAAAAGCTCTGAAGGGTTGAACACTGTCTACCAACATGCCGGGCTGCATCGTGGGTATTTCCGCGCCATGCTGGAAAATCGCAACGTCGGCCTTGGGCCGTTGCCCAAGGAGCTGGAATATGGAACCCGTCAGCCTGAGGTGACAAAACGGATGATGGAGGCGTGGAACTGGCTGGAGAGGCAGGGCCTGCTGATTCACAACGACCAGCAGGTTGCTGACTGGTTCACTATTTCCAGTGACGGGGAGAAATATCTCGATCAGGCGAAACTGCCGGCATCGGCCTCCGCAAATCCTGCGAGAGTGTCGAAGTCTGCCACGGGCGCGCCTCGCGCACTCCTCTCCTACTCGTGGGATGGTTCGGAGCATCAACAGTGGGTCCGTGAATTCGCTGAGCGGCTCCAGGGAGAAAGCGGTGTCGAGATCATCTTCGACGGATGGCATTTGAGTCCGGGTGACGACAAATTGCACTTCATGGAGAAGGCGGTCGCGGACAGCAACTTCGTGATAGTGGTCTGCACGCCGACCTATTCGGAGCGTGCGAATAAACGACAGGGTGGAGTAGGGTACGAGTCCATGGTCATCACCGGCGAACTGGCGGAGCACATACTGACAAACAAGTTCATTCCTGTGCTGCGGAGGGGGACGTGGACTTCATCCATGCCGGTTTACTTGAAGAGCCGGATGGGGGTGAACCTCAGCGACGAGCCATATCACGAAGACGAGTATGAAAGGCTGCTTCGTGTACTTCACGGAGAGCCCATCCAGCCGCCTCCCCTTGGGAGCAAACCTGAGTTCTCGAGGAAACTTGTGTCCAAGGTCAAGCAGAAAGGCAAATAGATCAGACGCCCTTTTCTGCGTAGCCCACGCCGCGTGTGTGTCAAGCGATTTTGTGAAAGTTAAACTGGAGCAATGTAGAAGCCTGTATCCCGATGCAAGAAGTTGAATGTGCCGCTGAGGGTGGCCCGACAAATCTTCGTTGTGCTCATCCCCAAAATGGTGAAGTTGAAGTCGGCCGCGCCCGACTTCAACTTTTACCTATGACCTTACTTTCGCTGCAATCGTGCAGGAGGTCCAGGAACTGGCTCTCGATCTTTGGACGTCCGACCAGCTACGAATGGACTGACCTCGGAATCATCGAGACCGACCGGGTTCAAAATGGAGATCTCTACCCTGGGCGCTTCGGGTTCTGTTGGAAGGGTGAGCCCGACTTCGCCAAAGGCCCGCAGTTCGCGCAAGCTCCACTTCAACAACAGTCCATGGTGTTTCGCGCTGAAGCGATTTAATTTGGGCCCCATGCCTGGACGCAGATAGTGGTCGGTTTCCGGCAACCAGATTGGCGTTTTCGCGCCGTCTTTTAACTTATCCACGACTCGTTCCAGAACGGAGAGGCGCTTCAGGAACAGTCTAGGCCGGAATGGAACAACCGTAGTGGCTGGAACCCATGCCTGATCGAAGAGGTAGGCGATAATGTCGGCTTCGAAGACTCCGTACAGCAGACGAAAAACGACGTCGCCTTCGCTTATGCTTCTCGCGACGCCTGGCTCCTTCTCGTCGATGACCCACTTCATTCGGTCAATCATTGCCCGCTCTTGTGTCGAAGTACACTTTGGGGCCTCCTTTGTCGGTTTGAAATAGTGATCACTTAACGATAGAAACTGCTTTTTTAAATCACACATATACATGTACTCATCATGATCGAACCCTTTATGCAGCTTGATTTGAATCACGTTCTCGTAGACCTTCGGCATCTTTCATTCCCCTTATAAGTACAAGATTTTGAGTAAGCTGGAATTTGACCCAGCAAGGGACTGTACAGATTCGGTCTCAGTTTCGAATCGGAACTGTTGCAGATTAGTTGATACGATGTTCTTGCGAACAGAAGAAAGGCGGACGAATTATAGTGCCTAGTTGACTTGCAGTTTCTGCTGGGAAGGATTTCCAACCTGTTGTTTCTCAAATTCTTCCCCAAGAAGATCCATTGCATC
>Ga0070731_10004204_pt1 | contig 12514 bp, 15 predicted proteins | sample Coa_R1_2_FD_66448 | JGI IMG/M metagenome (GOLD analysis project Ga0070731, IMG submission 66448) | Surface soil microbial communities from Centralia Pennsylvania, which are recovering from an underground coalmine fire - Coalmine... | ecosystem: Environmental > Terrestrial > Soil > Unclassified ... | reverse complement strand
TTACGCGCGCTCGCAGCCGGGCGTTTTGGGGCCGGCTTGACCGCTTTCTTTTTCTTTTTTGACGCGGCCATCGCTTTGGCGACACGCGAAGCCTTCGCCTTACTTGCCGACGTGGACGTGGAGGACTCGGCACTTCGCTTGGAGCTGCTTGCGCCTGCGGGCGGTGCTGCCGGCCGCTTTGAGGTTCGCGTGGAATCGGACGGGCGCTTCTTGGGTCCGGTCTCACGCGACGTACGTCCGCTTGCGCGACCGGCCGCGGCTTCGATCTCTTCGGGAAGGCCGAGCTCGGCCCGGCTAAAGCCCGTGATGCTGCTGCCGGGCATGCTCGGTTGGCGGCGCGCTTGTGCTTGCGCTTCGAGGTGCTCGCGGGTGGCGCGCAGGGCGACGCGCGCGAGCCGGCCGGCGACGGGGAAGACCAGCTCGTTGACTCTGGCATCGTCGAGCAACTTGATGACGAGATCGAACGCATTGCCCTGATCTTTTGGACTATGCGCGTCTGAGCCGATTGCAATGCCTACGCCGCGCGCTCTTGCCTTGCGGATCAGTCGTGCGTTTGCCTCGAGGTATCGCTTCTTGCGGTCCTCGGGGTGATCGCGATAGAGGAATCGCGTGTTGATTTCGACGGCTAGGCCGCGGCGGTGCGCTACATCCAGCATGCGGTCTTCGTACTCTTCAAGCTTTTTCTGCGCCGGCCATCGTCCAAAGGTCGCCGGTACGTAAAAGTGTCCGACGACCTGCGCCGGAAGTCTTTCGAGGTCGTCCAGCAGTTTGGCGATATAGAGCTCCCAAAGCTTATCGGCCGCGACGATCTCATGCAGATGGCTGAACTCTTCGTTGTCGAACGGCCAGAGCCAATCCGCACCCTTTTCCGGGTGCGTGATCGGTACGAAGTGCACCGAGCGGATGATTCCGTCCGGCCGCATCGCGTCGACGATATTCTGCGCGTCGGGCCGCGCGCGCGGATCGTTATCAATCTCCGCGCCGATCGCGAAGCGCATGCCCTGGCGAAGTCCCTCCGAGACCACCGACGCGTGGGCGATATCCACGCCCGCCGTCTCCGCGGCGCCGAGCAGATCGCCGGCCTCCGCGAGCTTGAGCGCGCGGCGAACCGTATTGACGGCGCCGGGATCTTCGAACGTCAAGTAATTGGCGTGGTCCGCGACCATCAGAAATCGCGGGGACTGCCGCCGGCATGCATGGTAAAACCAAAGGAAGAGCATGCGTGCCGAGTACGCAATTGGCCGCTCCTCGGTATAGGGACGATGTTCGCCCTTGGCATGCCCATGTACGTCGGGCATCGCCGCGATTCGAGGGTCCGGGGTCGCCACGTTCGCTAAAGTTGGCGTCTAGCCCCGGTAGCCCTCCATTTCCAGCAAACGTGCTTTCATTTCGATACCGTAATAGTAATCGTGCAAATCGCCGGATGAGTCGACGACGCGATGGCATGGAAAGAGAAGCGGAAGGGGATTGCGCGCCATGACTCGACCCACGGCCCTCGCAGCTTTCGGACGGCCGATTTGCGTCGCGACCCACGAGTACGAGCGAACTTCGCCAGGCGGAATACGCGCCGCGGCGCGAAGCGCCGCCTGTTCGAACGCCGTCAGATCGCTGATGTCGACCAGTGCGTCGTCGACCGTCCACGTGCTAAAGAATCCGTCAAGTACGCGGACGAGCCAAGCAGGAGCTTCGCCCGGCACGATGCGACGGTGCAGCCGGCGTTCGGCTCGCTCGACGATTTCGTCGAGCGGGTCTCCGGTATCGAGGCTGACGTAAGCGATGCGATTGCATTTGAAGCCGACGTAGAGCCTCCCGAGCGGCGTCGTCACAGCCGCGAGCACAATCGGCAGATACTGCTTGCCTTTGATGGCGGCGATGTGCTGAACGATCTTCTTCGCCAAATCGCAGGACGGCTCGGGTTGCGGAAGGCACGAAAGGCAGTACGCGACGCCCTCATACTCCTCGTACATCTCTTGGCACGATGGGCACGCGCGCAAATGGGTGTGAACGGTCTCCTTCAGCGAGGCTTGACCTTCGCCGCGAAGCTCGTCCCACAACGCCTCGACGTCACGACAACGCATGCAACGGGACTCCTTCGGGGGCAAATCGTCCGATTTGAGGGCCGAGAATGCGGCGCAGAATGCGCACGGCCCGGTGGACGTGAGATTTAACGGTGCCGATCGGTTGGTTTAAGATCTCGGCGATCTCGGGATGACTGCGGCCTTCGATGAACCGCAGGGTCGCGGCGGCCCGCAGGTGCATCGGCAGTTGCAGCAACGCCCGTTCCACTAAAGCGATCTCCGTATTCTGCTCGACGATCGCTTCGGGCTGCGGTGGCCCCTCATGCGACTCACGCAGGATAGCGTCGGGATCGGCAAGCGCGTCGAGCGCCACGTTGGAGGGCCTTTTGCTGCGCAGACGGTTGCGCGTCACATTCAGGGTGATGGTGTACAGCCATGGCTGCAGCCGCAGGTCGGCGCGCTGTTCGGGAGACATTTTGCCGAGTGCGCGGTACGCGCGAACGAACGCATCCTGAACGATCTCCTCGGCATCTTCCCGGTTTCCCGTCATGCGCAACGCGAAGCCGTAGAGGCGACGCTGATAGTCGTCTACGATCCGTTCGAAGTTCGCTACGCTGGGGCTGGAATTGGACCGGTGATGCGTCGAGCTCCGCCCGGGCGTCGTCGCTGGTGGCACGTGTACTCCCGTGAGGAGTGGTGCGAGCGCGCTCATATAGTGCCCCCGACCACTACTGCCAGGGCCGAGGTTTCACGCAGCACCCTAAAAACTCCTGACGTACCCCTCGCAGGTGGTTTTGCGCGTGCCTTCTAAAGGTCGGGCATGCCGCTTTTGGCCGGGCGCTGCCCGATAGCACGGTAAAACCGCTTGATCCCCACGGGACAAGCGGTTTTTGTTTGCGCTCAACGTGATTTGACGAGAGGTGCAGTCCATGCAGCAAGCCATCGAACCCACGGAAATCTCCCTGGATGCGTATACGATCTGTAGTTTTCTGCCCGACATCAAGTCGGCGAGGGCACTGCCGCTCGCACTGATCGGATACCGCCAGAGCGAGGATCCGTGGTTCGTCTGGCTCGTTCCAAAGGAGGGCGTCGATCCAGCCGGCTTAACCGACGATCCCTACTACGCCAAAGTGCTGCGCGATCCGTACGCGTATTTCAAGAAAAAGCTCACAAAATACGTTGAAGAAACGGGCTGTGTCAAGCGTGGCATCGAGATGCTGATCGATTGCCATCAAAACCATCTCGCGTTCACACCGCTCACCGAGCTGCGGGAGCAGCCGTTGCGCCATCCGCTTCAGGTTGAGTTCGTGGGAGCGTTTTAGCGACGGCTCGGATCACGCGGCGGTAGAGGATTCGCACCGGCACGGAAACGGCGGGGCGCCCCTGCGCTAGCCGCGCGTCCAATGCCAGCTCGACGTCGAGCGCCAGCAACACGGCGCTATCGGCAGCATAGTACGCCGTCCCCTGCATGCGCATCGTTCCGGCGACCAAGGTTTCGGAGTAGCCCGGTAGCGGCCCGGTCATTCCGCCTTCGGCTTCGAAACGCACGGCGACCGCCTGGCGGCCGGCGATCGCACCGCCGGGCGCCGGACGCAAGAAACCGTGCAGTACGGCCTGTGCACCGAGCGGAGACGTTGCCGCGAATGGGACACGGCCGTGCAGTTCGCGCAAATCGCGCAGTGTGGCCGCATCGAGCCGCACCGCAAACGGCTGATTCAAAATCGTCAAGAAATCGGGATCGTCGTCGACGCGATCCTCGAAGGTTCCGTCCGGCTGCTGCACCTGAACGAAGACCGCCTCGACGCGACTCTTCCCATCGGGGCCGTTTCGGGTGTAGCGAGCGCGCGCTTCAAAGCGCCAAGCCTCTCCTTGGCGCGCGACGGAGAGCCGTTCCGAGCCGGCGTACGAAACGCGCGAAATCGTCTGAGCCGACTGGATGCGATACGTGTCTTCACCGGACGCATCGTACTGGAAGTCGGCATGCGCAGGGCCCGTTACCGACAATAGCGCGGCAACGATGGCGAAACCGAGATTGATTGCGGGCTCCGTTTCTTTCCGAGAAGCTTTTACTCTACAGTATCACTCGCTGCAAGAGCGAGCGACGAGCGGTAGCAACCTACACGCTCGCTAGGCTCGAATCGCGCTCCGGCGACGGGTTAGAAAGAAACGAACGTCGGCGGTCCTCTCGCAAACGACGACTTGATCAGCATCGGCAAAGCGCCGCCCGTTGATCTCCACGATGTAGTCGCCGGCTGCAAGGCCGGCGAGCGTGCGGTGAACGCTGCGCGTGAACTTGTCGTGCGGCGCGCGAAGCCCGACGGCTTCGCGGACCGCGAATTCGAGCACGTCCCGAATCCGTAACGGCGTTACGAGCGCGAAGGCTCCCGAGCCGCCGATGGCGACGGCGTGGACGTCGAGCGGAACCTTCACGCGGATCATTAGTCGGTAATTTCTGCCGCATCGAGGAGCTGCCTGCCGCCGAGGATAAATGAGAGCGCGAATGTCCTTCGGGAACGTGCCTCCCGACATGCTGGTCGGTGCCGTCGAGAAACTTCTAGCGAAGATGGATGAGACGGATTTAGCCGCCGTCTACGAGCGCGAGTTATCGACGATGCCGCAGGATGCGGGTGCAGCGTTCGTGGAGGCGCTCTTCGAGGCGTTCCGCGACCGCGGCGAGTCGTCTGAAGATGCGGCGGAGGGCGCGGGCGCCGCGCTGGATAGCATTGTGCGGCGCGAGCCGCCGGCAATTAGTGCGTTGCTCGCGTACGCGCGCACGAGTCCGGATCTGCTCAAAGAAGCTACGACGATCTTCGTCGAGCGGCGGCCCGATTTCATCGAAAGCTTGCCCGCGGTGTTGCGCAACGCGGTAGCAGAGCGACTCGGCGCTTGAGCGAGCGGCATCGCAGACGTCGTTCTGACGACGACTTCGGCCGCGGCGGATTACCGTTATTCCCACTGATCATCGTCGTCATCTTAGCCGGGTTGCTCTTAGGCGGCGCACTCGCGCACTTCTTCGGCGGCAGCAAGGCGCCGAAGACGGGAACGACCACGATCGCTGCGTTGCCGTCACCCATATCGTCCGCGACACCCGCCGTGGCGCAGGCGCACACCCCGGCGCCGACACCTTTGGCTTCGCCGCTTCCCTCCGCTAGGCCGACCGCAAGCGCCTCTCCGCGTTCGACACCGGCGCCGAGCGCAACACCCGCAACGCGCCCTTCAGCGAAAGTGAAAAAGCCAGAGCCGGTCGTGGCAGCGGCAAGCCCGATTTCGAGCCCGGCGCCGAGAGCGACGCCGGCACACACGGTCACGGAGACGCCGGTGCACAAGCCGACGGAGCCGCCAACGACAGCGACGCCGGCCGGTGTAAGCGCAAACGACAACGCATCATCGCTGGTGCGCTCGTATCTCGGTGCGCTGGCACGCGGCGATCGTACGACCGCGGCGTCGTATCTTTCCGATGGCCTTCCGAGCGAAACGTTCATCAATGGCAACGCGCGGATCGAATCGATTCGTGCGTCAAGCGAGGGCCCGCAACGCTACCACGTTACGGCCGACGTCGTAACCTCCGGCGGTGAATACTACGGCACGTTTACCGTCCAACAGGGTCCAGCGGGGTTACAAATAGCGGCCCACTACTGGATAAGGCCGCAGTAAAAGCCCGACTTAACGCTCCTCGTCGTCGCCTCGGGTCCTTCGAATTCGCTTAGGACGACAAAGCTCTTTTATACCTCTGCTCCTAAGCCCGTTGTCGCACGCACTTGCAGCTGGTCGAACATCGCCTCGGAGTCGCGGTCCCGCGCCAGCAGTGTGCCCAGGAGCGCACCGATGAAGCCGGCCGGAATCGAAACGATGCCCGGATTCTCGAGCGGAAAGATCGCGTGATTTCCCAAGACCACCGGACTCAGCGCGATGAGCGCGAGTGAGGAGACCAAGCCCGAGAGCATCCCAGCGATCGCGCCGAAGCGCGAGAAGCGTCGCCAGGCGAGCGCGAGCAGAATGACGGGGACGTTTGCGCTTGCCGCAACCGCAAACGCGAGTCCGACTAAGAATGCGACGTTGAACCCGCGCAGCACAATCGAAAGCGCGATCGCCAGCGCGCCGACGGCCAGGGCCGCTGAGCGCGCGACGAAGATCTGTTCGGTCTCGTCGCTGCGGCCCCCGCGGACGAGACTAAACCAAATGTCGTGAGCGAAGGCCGAAGAGGCCGTTAGCGTGAGGCCGGCAACGACGGCCAAGATGGTCGCGAAGGCAACGGCGGCCACGAACGCGGCTAGGAGCGGACCGCCGAGTTGCGATGCGAGCAGCGGCGCAGCCAAGTTGCTGTCGGGCTTCGGGACGATGTAGCCTTTACTTTTGAGCTGTGCGTCGAGCGCCGACTGCTGGACCGGATGACGGGCGATGTACGCGATCGCTTGCCCCGCGTACATTCGGGGTCCGATGTGCTCCTTGCCGACCAGCGTCGCCGCGCCGAGTCCCATGAACGAGGTCGTGAGATAGAAAATGCCGACCAGAACCATGGCCCACGCGACGGACGTGCGCGCTGCCTTTGCCGACGGCACCGTAAAAAACCGGATCAAGATATGCGGCAGTCCCGCGGTTCCGAGCACCAAAGCCAAACCGAGCGAAACGAGATTCCAGGCCCCCATGGGTCCGTGGAAGAGCAGTCCAGGCTGGAGAAGATTTGACGTTCCGGCGCTCGTGGAAACAGAGGCTGCCGCCGAGAAAAATTGGCCGAGCGAAAAATCGAAGTGGCGTACCGCAAGGATCGAAAGGCTGATTGCCGTTACGAGCAGCAGCCCGGCCTTGATGATTTGAACCCATGTCGTTGCCAGCATCCCACCGAAGAGCACGTAGACGAGCATCAAGATGCCGACGCTTGCAATCGCGACGACGTCGGTGAACCGAGGCAGCAGCAGATTGACGAGCGCCGCGACCCCAACCATCTGCGCGATGAGATAGAAGAGCGTAATCACCAGCGTGGAGAGCGCGGCGATTGCCCGCACACCACGGCCGCGTAACCGGAACGACATGAGATCGGCGAGTGTGTATTTTCCCGTATTGCGCAATGGCTCGGCGACGAGAAAGAGCACGGCGAGGTACGCCACGAGCCACCCGACCGAGTACATAAAACCGTCGAAGCCGTAAAACGCAACGAGCCCGGTAATGCCAAGAAACGCCGCCGCGGAAACGTAGTCGCCGGCGATCGCCCAGCCGTTCTGCAATCCGCCGATGCGGCGGTCCGCCGTGTAGTATCCGCGGCTCGTTCGGCTCCGGCCGGAGGCCCAGTACGTTACGACGAGCGTGATGCCGACGAAGACGGCAAACATGACGAGCGACGGTTGCGCGGTCATTGCGGTTCCAGCGTTTCACGCATTTCGCGGCGTCGGATTCGTGCGGCAGCCAGATCGAACTGTCTGGCTCGATAGAGATAGAGGGCGAGCAGAAGCCACGCCATCGCAAACTGCGAAAGGGCAAAACAGTACGCGACGGTGAGCGGACCGAGCAGCGGCCGGCTCATCAGCCGCGGCCAGAAGCCTGCCGTGATCAACAGCGCCAGATAATAGGCGATGAAAAAGATCGTTGCCGGTACGACGAACCGGCGGCGCGAACGCAACAGCGCGCGAAACTCGGGCTCGGCGGCGAGCGACTGCCACCGAGGCTGCCTCGCGCGGTCCACTATTCCTCGTCCGGCCAGCCGGCGAGCTCACCGATGGCGGCGCTCTTGAGCACGCGCAAACCGAGCATCGCGCATTTCATGCGAGTCGGGCTGATTCCGATTCCGACGTCTTCAAGCACGATCTCCTTGGAGAGTTTCGCAACGTCGGCAAGCTTCATGCCCTTAATGCGTTCGGTGAGCATCGATGCCGAAGCCTGACTGATCGCACAACCCTTCCCGAAGAAACGGACGTCTTTGACGATTCCGTCGTCGAGCTGGAGTTCCATGCGGATCTGATCGCCGCAGAGCGGGTTGAGATCCTCGGCTTGCGCATCGACCCGTTCGAGATGGCCGAAGTTGCGCGGATGGCGATAGTGGTCGAGGATGAAGTCGCGGTAAAAGTCATCCACGACGAGAAGCGTTCCTAAACTCCGAAGAGATGCGCGGCTTTTTCGATGCCGGCGCAGAGTGCGTCGACGTCGGCTTCCGTGTTGTAGATGTAGAACGAAGCCCGCGCCGTCGCGGCCCAGCCCATCTTCTCCATTAACGGCATCGTGCAATGATGCCCGGCACGTACGCAGATGCCTTCCGTGTCCAAGATGGACGCGAGGTCGTGGGCGTGCACGTCGGCGAGATTAAACGAGATGACCCCGGAGATCGAGGCAGGATCGCGCGGGCCGTAAATCGCCAATCCGCGCGCTTCGAACTCGGCCAGGCGCCCGAGCGCATAGCCGGTTAGCCGGCGCTCGTGTTCGCGCACCCAATCCATCCCGACGTTTTCGAGGTAATCGACGGCCACGCCGTAGGCAATCGCGTCGGCGATGTTGCTCGTCCCGGCTTCGAACCTACGCGGCGGGTCGGCAAACGTCGTATGCGCGTACCCGACCTTGCGGATCATGTCGCCGCCCGAGAAGAACGGCGGCATCGCTTGGAGCAGCGCATGCTTTCCGTAGAGCACGCCGATACCGGTCGGCCCGAGCATCTTGTGGCCGCTGAACGTGTAAAAGTCGGCGTCGAGCGTTTTGACGTTTACAGGAAGGTGCGGCGCGCCTTGCGCGCCGTCTACTAAGACGACGGCCCCGGCAGCGTGCGCACGCGGAATGACGATGTCGAGCGGCAAGATCGTTCCGAGCGTGTTGCTGACGTGCGCGCAAGCCACGAGCTTGCAGCCATCGAGCAGCGCATCGAGATCGTCCAAAACGAATCGTCCGCGATCGTCTACCGGAATGAAACGCAGCTCCGCGCCGGTTCGCTCGGCGAGTAGCTGCCACGGCACGAGATCGGAATGGTGCTCGAGCTCCGTCACCAGAATGGCGTCGCCGGCGCGGACGTTGGCGTTCCCCCACGTGTAGGCGACGAGGTTCACAGCCTCGGTCGTATTGCGAACCCAGACGATCTCGTTCGTCTCGGCGCCGACGAACCGCGCCAGTTTGACGCGCGCCTCCTCGAACTCGGCCGTTGCGCGAGCCGCGATCTCATACACCCCGCGATGAATGTTGGCGTTGTACTGCTCGTAGTAGTCGACGAGCGCCTGGATCACCGCGCGCGGCTTCTGCGAGGTTGCTGCCGAGTCCAGGTAGACTAACCGTTTGCCCCGCGACGTCGCCCGCGCAAGAATCGGAAAATCCGCAATGATGCGTTCGGTCTTGCTGTCGACGGCAATCATGATAATTTTGCGGCGAGGGCGGCGCGCAGATCGTCGCGCAGCGCCGACGTGGGGAACGACGCGATGGCCGGCTCGAAGAAGCCCAGAGCGATCATGCGTTCTGCGGCGGCGGGTTCGATGCCGCGGCTCTCCATATAGAAGATTTGGTCGGGGTCGAGCGCTCCGACGGTCGCACCGTGATAGGCTTTCACGTCGTTTGCGCCGATCTCCAATGCGGGAACGGAATCAACGTGCGCGGTCGGTGAGAGCAGCAGCGCGTCGTCGCGCAGCCGCGCATCGCTGCCTTGCGCGTGGGGAGCGATCCGAATATTACCGAGAAACCGCGCTTGACCGCGGTCGCGAGCTGCGGACTTTACGATCGTCTCCGACGTTGCATCGCCCGCACGGTGTTCGACGGTGCTGATAAAGTCGACGTGCTGCGAGGCGCACGGGAAGAAGAGCGTTGCGACGTGCGCATCGGCTCCTGGTTCCTCGATCGTTACGCGAACGTCTTCCGCGGAGAGCTCCGCACCGATCTCCGCAAGCGCCCAAGCAACGCGGGCATCCCGCCCCGGTCGCGCGACGCGGCTGAAGATGACGCGTGCGGTCTCGGAGGCGTTTTGAAGCGCCGAATACGTCACGTCGGCGTTCTCGGCAGTGACGATCTCCGTGGCTCCGCAGACGAATGCGCCCGCATCTGCGGTCAGACGCTCGACGACGGTGATGCGCGCGCCACGCTCGGCCAGCACGACGAACCACGGGAATGCCGCGGCGCCCGCGGCCGCGTGGCAACGAATCGTTATCGGCTCGTCGCACGCGTGATCGGCGGGAACGTAGGCGAAAATCCCCTCATGAAGCAGCGCCTGCGCCAGCGCGCCGAATTTCGTTGATGCGACGACCGTCGTGCCGAAGGCTCGAGCCAGCAGATCCGGATACTCGCGCGCCGCGGTAGCGAGATTGCAGACGATGACCGCGCGGTCGTTGCTTTCGACCTCGATGCGTGCGCCGATGGGTGCCACGGCATCCGCATCTGGAACGATCGTCTCGAAATCCATGCGCCAGAAGCGCCCGGGTTTTTCGCGGCCGCTCGGCGTCGCAAAGAAACGATCCAGGGCGCGCGCTCGCGTGTCGTGGTCGACGATGCTCCCATCGAGCGCGTCGAGCGCGTCTGCAAGGGAGGACGCGGTCGCGTTAGGCAACGGCAGACGTCGCCTCGCGGATCTTGTCGTACCCTTCGCGTTCGATAAGGTGCGCCAAATCGTGCCCACCGGTCTTGACGATGCGGCCATCGATCATGATGTGAACGACGTCGGGAACGATGTACTGCAGGATGCGCGGATAATGCGTGATGAGCAGAAACCCGGTATTGTGCCCTTCGTCTCCGGATCGCAGCGCCGCAATCGAGGCCCCGACATCTTTGAGCGCGTCGATATCGAGCCCCGAGTCGGTTTCGTCCATGATCGCATACTTAGGTGCCAGAACGGCGAGCTGCAACATCTCGAGACGCTTTTTTTCACCGCCTGAGAAGCCATCGTTGAGATAGCGTCCCATGAAGGACGGATCGATCCCGAGCTCGTCCATCTTCTCGAGCAGAAGTGCGCGGAACTTACCCGGCGGAAGCGCGTCGCCAGGCCGTTCGGCCTGACGTGCCGCATGCAGAAAGTTCGCTACTTTGACGCCCGGAATCGCGGCGGGATACTGAAAGGAAAGGAAGAGGCCGGCGCGGGCCCGTTTGTCGGGAGCCAAACTGAGCAAGTCCTCGCCGTCTAACTCGACGGTTCCGCTGACGTCGTACTGCGGGTGTCCTGTGAGCGAAAAGGCGAGCGTCGACTTGCCGCTTCCGTTTGGGCCCATGAGGGCGTGAACGCGGCCGGCGTCGACCGTGAGGTCGATGCCTTTGAGAATCTCCTTGCCGGCAACGCGGCACCGGAGGTTGGCGATGCGAAGACCTTGTGCGGGCATGCGATTTATGGTAGCCGAGGCTCTCTTAGAAAGTCAAGGAAAAACTTTACTATCTCGCCGCCTTCATGCTAGGATAACGCCGTAGATGCACGCCGATCGCTTCTTCCAGACCACCCGCGGAAAGATTGTCAGCGAGCTGCGCCGCCGAGGCTCGGCTTCGGCGACCGATCTGGCGCGTTCTTTTGGGCTATCTCCCAACGCCGTCCGCCAACAGCTGATGGTACTCGAACGCGACGGGTTGGTGGCAGAGACACCGGTGCGCCGCGGACCAACGAAGCCCACCTATGAGTTCTCGCTGACGCCGGAAGCAGACAAACTCTTTCCCCAAGCGTACGACAAGATGCTGACCGCCGTGCTGCGCGAGGTGCGCAGCCAGTTCGGCACCGCCGCCGTGGAACAGGTCTTCGACGGTCTTTCGCGCCGCGCGATCGAGCGCGCGCGTCTCGCCGTGACGGCGAGCGCACCCGAACAGCGCGTCGCGCAGCTCACCGAGATGTTGCGCAAAAGCGGCGTCGTTGCCGAGTACAGTTTGATCGACGGCGGCTTCGCTCTGCACGAACATAATTGCCCTTATTCGAATGCGGCGAAAGAGCATCCCGAGGTTTGCCACGTGATCCATCAAGTCATCGACGACACACTTGGCGGCGAACACGCGCAAACCGAATCACTCGCACACGGCGGCAAAGAGTGCCGCTTCGAGCTGCATCCAGCGGAGACATAGTCAAGAAATGGATTTTCCGAAGTTTCAACGTTTGGTCGAGGAACGCACCGGTTTCAGAACGATGGAAAACGCCACGGCAAGCGGCGAGTACTTCAGCGATTCCTGCGGCGACATGTATAATTTCTTCTTGAAGGTCGGGCCCGGTGCCGTCATCGAGGACATCTCGTACTTCACGACGGGCTGCGGCTTTGGAACCGCAACGTGCAGCCTCGTGGTAGAGCTTGCAAAGGGCAAGACGATCGAGGAGGCCGCGACGATTAGCGCCGGCGATATCGAACGCCAGCTCGACGGATATCCGGAGAAGAAGAAGGATTATCCCGAGCGGGCGCTCGAGGCACTTCACGTCGCCATCGACGATTACCGCGGCAAAGTTTCCGCCGGGAAGGTGCCCGACTACGCCGCGATGCCCCTCGCGGCTGCGCCTGCACCGAAACCAGCGCCCGCGCCGTCATCGAACGGCGCGGAACAAAAAACCGTCATCAGCTTGCGCTAACCGCACCCTGTCACCTGAG
>Ga0070731_10004203_pt1 | contig 12516 bp, 14 predicted proteins | sample Coa_R1_2_FD_66448 | JGI IMG/M metagenome (GOLD analysis project Ga0070731, IMG submission 66448) | Surface soil microbial communities from Centralia Pennsylvania, which are recovering from an underground coalmine fire - Coalmine... | ecosystem: Environmental > Terrestrial > Soil > Unclassified ... | reverse complement strand
GACGGGGGCATCCTCGACGAGCGTGGGCAGGGAGCCCCGATCGTCGACACGGGCAACTACTACCCCGGCCGGGACGGAAAGATCGAGGAGATCGAAGCCGGTACGCCGGAGAGCCGCTGGGTCTCCGCCCAGCTCGGGAACCCGGTGATCAAGGCGTTCAACAACATCTACGCCCAGCACCTTCTCGCCCACGGCAAGCCCGCCGGTGCCCCGGGTCGGATCGCGCTCCCGGTGGCCGGTGACGACCCCGACGCCAAGGCGGTCGTGATGCGGCTGGTCGATGAGCTCGGGTTCGATCCTGTCGATGCCGGTGGGCTCGATGACTCCTGGCGCCAGCAGCCCGGTTCGCCCTGCTACGCGGCCGACCTCGACGCCGAAGCGCTGAGGCGCGCGCTCGCCGACGCCTCGCCGGAGCGCCCGGCCGATTTCCGAGCCGACGGGTAGCCGCCGCCGAGGCGAGACAGAGCGCCTTGGAGAAGAAGCGCGGCGGCGGTGGCAGCCGCGAATGCGACCGGGGCGCCGTCGGGACCGATGGCGGCGGCCACGATCACGCAGAAGGACACGAAGCTGGTCATGCCGACGATCGTCCCGCGCAGGATCTCGATGGCCGCGGGCGCACCGGCCTCGCGATGGGTGAAGACCGCCAGCAGGGAGGCGAGGACCGGCAGCGCGGCCAGCAGGCCGCCGACGGTGGCACCGAACGCGCCGACGGCTGCCGAAAGCCCGAGCACGAGGAGCGCGGTCAGGGCCAGGCGAGCAGGCAGGATCCCGCGGCGTTCACGCGGCGCGGAGAGTCGCCCGGTCGGCGGGAGCGACACCGGTTCCGGGCCCCTGAGAAGCCAGCGGGCCACAAGCAGCGCTCCGGTGGCGATGAGCGCGTCCGTCCACCAACCAGCTCCGCCCCAGAGACCCAGGAGCGTGGTGATGAGCGCCGCCGCCGCCCAGCCCGTGGCGAGGCTGAAGGCCCAGCCGCGTCGGCGGGCCGACCGCGCGTAGGCGGCGATGAAGGCCGCCAGACCTGCGAGCCCCAGAAGCGTCCCCGACGCCGCGCGGGCGGCCGCGTGCGGGCCGTGCTCGACGGCGGTGACGAGCAGCAGGGGACCGACGATGGCCGGAAAGGCGCTGATCAGGCCGCCCCGACGCGGGCCCCATCGCCGGTCGGCCAGGGTCGCGGTCGCCATCAGCGCCGGCGCCAGAAGGAGCTTGATGAGGAGCGCCACCACGGGCTCGTCCGTCGCTATCCCAGTTGCCCGTAGTTGAGCGGCCCGTGCTGATGGGTGGGGATCACCGGCCACTGCCGTTTCCAGGCCACGAGCTCCGAGGACGGGAGAATCTGTTTGAAGCGCGGGTCCCGCCGTGAGAAGTCAGCCAGCGTCTTCTCCTTGACCATCGAGTCGTATTGATCGATCGAGTCCTCGAGCGTGTTGGCGTTGGGGCACACCTCGCGACGCAGGCGCTCGGCGTATTGGCGGACCCCCGGGATCTTCGAGAGCTCGGGCTGCCAGTTGTCGATGGCGACACCGTTTTCCGAAGACACCCAAACCCCGTCCGGCGTGTTTAGAACGAGCGAGTGGTTTCCGTCGGTGTGCCCGGGCGTCCACACGATGGCCAGGCCGGGGCCGAGCTCGACGTCGCCGTCGAGCAGGACGAGGCGGTCCTCCGCGATCCCCTCGAGGGCGCCCTCGACATACCAGAACCACTGCATCGGGTGCATCGACTCGAGCGTCCCGATCTCCCGCCGCTGGACGAGCAGCCTCGCGTTTGGGAAGTGAGGGAGGATCAGTCGCGGGTCCTGGACATGAAGATGGTCGAAGCTGAGAAAGTCGACCTCCTCGGCCCGGATGCCGGCCGTGCGGAGCGCGTCCTCAGGCTTTGTGTACTCCTTGTAGAAGAAGTTCTCGAGCGCCTTGTAGAGGGGGTTGCGCTCGCTTCGCTCGAGCATCTGGGCGTAGAAGGGCGCCTCGGCCGAGCCCTCGGCCTCCGTCGGCTCCCACACCAGCGTCCGCGTCTGGCCCGCGAAATCCCGGTAGCGAACGACGAGCATCCGGTTGGTCATCGACAGGTACGGATTCGGCGTCTTGACCGCGCCGTGGAACGCGTACGCAGTGATGTAGGGCGCGGTGGCGAGGTCGACCGAGCGGACGGCCTCGACCGCGCCCTGCTGCTTGAAGCGCTCCCTGAACGCCTGGGCGCTCGAGCGGATCTCCGCCAAGCGCTTGCCGCGGGGCCAGATGTCGAAGACCCCCTCGAACTCGGGCACGGCGCGGGCGGCCATCGCATCGAGGCCGTTGACTGTCGTCGCCATGGCTTACCTCCTTGGTCGAATGGGGCGATTATCGCGGCGCGCGGCTGCACTTAGGCGAACGCAGCTCGCGTGGCCTGGAGCCGCAGCCGCCGCAGCGCCGTCTCGCCGGCGCCGGCCAGACTCGATAGCAGCCGGGTGGTCAGCGGAGCCTCCGGCGGAGATCGCGGAGCGCCGTCCGTGCGGCAGAGCGGCCTGAGACGCCGTGAACACCCGGCCCCGGGTGGACCCAGGCGCCGGCTGCGTAGAGCCCTTGGATCGGCGTACGGCCGCGGCAGAGCCTTGGGTCGGGCCGAAACAACAGCTGCTGGTCGAGCTCGCAGCTTCCGCTGGCCAGATCGCCGTTGCCCAGGCTTGGATTCTCGGCCTCGATGCTCGCAGGCGAGCGAAGCGAGGTTGCCTCGATCAGCGACCGGAAGCCGGGCGCGAAGCGCTCGATCTGCTGCTCGAGGCGCTCGGCCAGCTCCTCATCCGTCGGCTCGAGGCGGTACGGGACCCGCGCGTAGGCGTACAGCGTGTGCTTGCCCTCAGGGGCCCGGGCGGGGTCGTGGAGGGAATGCTGGCCGACGACGAGCGCCGGCCGCTCGGGAAGCCTGCCGAGCCCGGCCTCGGTCAACGACCGCACCGTCTCCTCGAGTGGCCCGCCCACGTGCACCACGGCAGCCGCCCGCGCCGAGACTGAGCGCCACGGGATCGGTCCACTGAGCGCGCAGTCGAGCTTGGCCGTCCCCATCCCGTAGCGCCAGCCGGCCAGGCGCCGCTCGACGCGCGTCGGCAAGGCCCCGGCGGGCAGCAGGTCAAGCAGCGGCCGGGGACTGCACGTCGCCACGACCGCGTCGATGTCGATCCGCTCATCGCCAGGGAGGCGCAGGGCGCTCACCCGGCCGTGCGCGAGTTCGATCCGCCGCACGCGTGAGCCGCACCTGAGCTGACCTCCCAGCTCGAGCAGCCGTGACACCAGGGCGTCGGTGAGCCGCCCGGCGCCGCCGCGCGGAAACGGCCAGCCGACGTGGTGGCCGAGGAAATTGAGGCCAAGGGCGAACGGGGCGCTGCCGGGCGCCAGCGGGGAGAGGTCGGCATGGGCGCCTGACCCGGCCAGCCACGCGGCGGCGCGGCGGTCGCCGAACAGTCGCGTCCCGAGGCTGGCCGAGGAGCCCAGCGCGATCGGAGCCAGCTCGAGCGCTTTCGAGCGCAGTCCGGCCAGAAGCCGGACTGAAGCGCGGATCGGGGGGAGGGGGGAGAGGATGGTGGCGATCAGCGCCTCGCGGCGGGGCCAGAGCGTCCCCACCAGCTCCTGCCAGGCGACGCCCGCGCCGCGGGCGCAGCGCTCGAGTGACGCTGCCGTTTCAGCCAGGTCACGATGCAGCGTGACCTCGCCGCCCTCCTCATCGGTGACGTGGACCATGGGGATGGCCGGGTTGACCCAGTCGAGGTCGAGCTCCAGCTCGCGGAACACGGGGGAGGCCGCGGTCAGGGGGAAGAAGCCGGCGCACGGGTCATGCCGGAAACCCGGGAGCGTCAGGGCGTCGGTTCGGACGCCGCCCCCCGCCTGGCCCTGCGCCTCGAGGACGATCACCTCCCGGCCGCTGCGCGCCAGGTGTATCGCCGCCACGAGCCCGTGATGGCCGGCGCCGATCACGGCAACGGGAGAGGCCATTGGCCTGACAACTTACCCGCCAGGAGGTGAGGTATGCGGCTCCCCGCCGACTCGCTTAGACGGCACTTATATCTATCTTGCCGCGGACTTCGAAGCCGCGAGCACGATAGTCGTGAGATGAACTCAGCGGTTAGCGTTGGGACGCGATGCGCATCCTGGTAATCGAGGACGACGACGCGGTGCGGGCGGCGGTACGTCGTGCGCTGCTGCTCGGAGGCTACGAGGTGCTGCTGGCGGAGAGTGGGGAGGACGGGCTCTTGCGCGCCCAGAGGGACGTGCCCGACGCCATCGTCCTCGACCTGGGGCTCCCGGACATCGACGGCGTTGAGGTATGCCGCACGCTGCGCCAAGCCGGCGACCGAACTCCGATCCTGATGCTCACGGCCCGGGCCGCGATCGAGGATCGGGTGGAAGGCCTCGAGGCCGGTGCCGATGACTACCTGGTCAAGCCCTACGACGTGCGGGAGCTTCAGGCCCGGCTCAAGGCGATTCTCCGGCGCCACATCGACGGGGCCGACGAACGCGTCCTGCGCTTTCACGAGCTCGAGCTGGACGCCGACGCCCACGCCGCGCGGGTGGGCGACCGGGAGATCGAGCTGACACGCACCGAATACCAGCTGCTCGAGCTGCTCATGCTCAACCCGCGCCGCGTCCTGTCCTCGGAGTTGATCTATGACCGGGTCTGGGGATATGACTTCGGCCCGTCGGGTAACGCTCTGCGCGTGTACATCGGTTATCTGCGCCGCAAGCTCGAGGCGGGTGGCGGGCGTCGGCTGATCCACACCGTGCACGGCGTGGGTTACGTCCTGCGGGAGCCGTGAGGTGAGCCTCCGGCGGCGGATCGCGGCTGCGGCCGCGGTGGCGGTCGCGGCGGTGGCGGTGGCGGTGGCGCTCACGGGGTACTTCACCACGCGGGCGCATCTCCTCGGCGAGGTCAAGAGTGAGCTTCGGCTCCGAGCCCAAGCCTTTCTCGCGCCCCATGGGCACGATGACCACAGGGGCAACCGGGCGGGCGGCCCGCCGTCACCCGGGCCCGATGAACAGTTCCAGCTGCCCACTGGGCCTCTGGGAGGCGCACAGGGCGTCTTCCAGGTTGTGGACGCGAGCGGCTCCGTCCTGTTCCCCCGGCCGGCTCAGCTGCCCGTCGGCCAACAGGTGCTGGCGGTGGCGCGCCACCGGTCGGGCAGCGTCTTCTACGACACCCGAGTCGGCAGCCGCCAGAGCCACGTCGAGGTCTACGCCGCGTGGGACGCGCCCGACCAGCACGTCGTGATGGTCGCTCTGTCGCTCTCCGACGACGATGACGTCCTGCACGGCCTGCTCCTGCCCTACTTGCTGCTGATCGCCGGGGGAATCATTCTCGCCACCCTGCTCGGGCTGGCCATCTCCCGGTCTGCGTTGCGCCCGATCGAGCGCTTCGTGGCCCGCACGGAGCGGGTGACCCGCGAGCTCGACCGGCCGGCGCGCCTCGAGGAGGTGGACACGATCGAGCTCCGTCGCCTCGCCTCGAGCTTCAACCAGACGCTCGATGCGCTCGAACGCTCGATCGAAGCGCAGCGACACCTGGTCGCGGATGCGTCCCACGAGCTGCGGACTCCGATCGCGGCGCTGCGCAGCAACATTCAGATCTTTCTGGAAGCCGAGCGTCTTCCCCTGGCCGAGCGCCAGGAGCTGCAGCAGTCGATCCTGGCTGAGCTCGACGAGCTGACCCAGATCGTGGCCGATGTGATGGAGCTGGCTCAGGGCGCGGCCCCCGAACTGCACCCCGAGCCGGTCGAGCTCGACACGATTGTGCGGGAATCGGTCGATCGGACACAACGGCGAGCGCCGAGCCTGAGATTCAACCTGGACCTCGAGCCGACGGTGGTGCTTGGGGTACCGGAGCGAATCGGACGCGCCGTGTCCAACGTGATCGACAATGCCCGCCGGTGGAGCCCGCCGGAGGGCGAGATCGACGTTCGCCTCCACGACGGCGTCGTGACGGTCCGCGACCACGGGCCCGGATTCGGTGAGGCCGACCTCCCGCACGTCTTCGACCGCTTCTACCGGGCCAAGGAGGCCCGGCGGATGCCGGGGTCCGGACTCGGGCTGGCGATCGTCAAGCAGGCCGCGGAATCTCACGGAGGGCGAGCCGAGGCCGCGAACGCACCTGATGGCGGTGCGTTGCTGACCGTGAGCTTCGGCGCGCGAGTCGGCGGCCGTGAGCGGTCGTCGGTGACCGCGCAGTAGGCACCCGCGGCTCTGCCCTCAGGCGGTCTGCGCGGCTCTTACATCCCTCACACCCTTTACCAACGGCCCTCTTTCACGCCTCCCCGATGCTTGAACCCATAAGCAAATTCGAGGACGTAAGAGAGGACCAAATGACACTGATCGTGATACTCAACCTGGCTCTGGCAATCGGCATCGTCGCCACGATCGTGGCGCTGCACACCCGCGCGATCGTCGCCGACCATCGTCAGCACCACGGAGCGGCGAGGCTCTGGGCCTGGCGGCCGCAGCGGGCTCAGCCGGCCGTCGCCGCGCCGCAGCACGCGCCGCGCGCCCGGACTTCGGCGCCTCAGCGCCGCCGGCCGGCGATGGTCACCGACTGACCGGTTCCGTTCGATGGTGGTGTGGGCGCTTTCCCTCGCCTTAGGTTGCGAAGGAGAGCGCCCACACGTCACATGCCCCGTCAGGCGTCGCCCGTGTGCGCTTGCGCTGCGAAGACCCGTACATCTTCGGGGGCGACGCGAAGCCCCACCGCTGCCCCGGCCACGAGGGGGAGGCCACCGTTGACGCCGAGCGGAAGCTTGGCCGTCATGCGGGTCAGCCGAACGACCAGCGAACCGCGCTCCGGAGAGGCGCTCACGACCGTGTCGGTCAGCTCGGAGGCATTCGGTTCGGTGAACGTGACCGCCCATGGGTCGATCGCCACGTCAACTTTGCCGCTGGCGTGCTCTGAAGTTCGGAGCGCGCCGCCGCCGTCAAGGCGGACGAGCGAGCCGCCAGGGGCTGGCTCGGCGATCCCGGCGAGCGTGTTGGCCCCTGTCAGCTGCGCCACGAGCTGCGTGGCAGGCGACTCGAGAAGCTCGGCCGCCGAACCCAGTTGCACAACCTGGCCGCGGTCGAGCACGCCGATCCGGCCGGCCAGCGCGGACGCATCCTCAAAGGCATGGGTGACCAGGAGGGTTGGGAGGCCGAGGGTCGGCAGAAGGTTGGCGAGCTCGCTCCTCACGTGGTCGCGCGTGATCGCGTCCAGGGCGGCAAACGGCTCGTCAAGCAGCAGCAGGCGGGGCTCCCGAGCCAGGGCCCGCGCGAGCGCGACGCGTTGACGCTCGCCACCCGACAGCTCCTGTGGACGCTCGGAGGCAAGGTGGGCGATGCGGAGACGCTCGAGCAGATCCGGCCGATCGCGCCGCGCGGCGAAACGGACGTTGCCGGCGACGCTGAGGTGGGGAAACAGGGCGTAATCCTGGGGCAGGTACCCCACTCGTCGATGCTCGGGAGGCAGATCAGTCCGGCCCTCGGTGTCCATCCAGAGCTCATCGCCCAGCGTGATGCGGCCGCGCGATCCGCGTTCGAGACCGGCGAGGGCGCGTAGCAGCGAGGTCTTGCCCGCGCCGGAGGGCCCCACCAACGCGACCGTCCCGGTCTCCAGCGTCAGCCGGACGCGAAGCTCGAACGACCGCCGGGGAAGCGTGATGTCGGCGACGAGTTCCATGAGCGAGCCAGCAGCTTGGCCGTGAGGAGGATCGCGGCGCTGACGATTATCAACAGAACGCCGATCGCGATGGCCTGATCGAGGTTCGCGTCAAACAGCGAGTACACGGCGAGCGGAAGCGTCTGCGTGGTTCCCTGGAAACTCCCGGCGAACAGGATCGTGGCCCCGAACTCCCCCAGGCCCCGCGCGAAGGCGACCGCAGCGGCGGCGCCCAGCCCACCCGCGGCCACCGGAACGGCCACGCTGAGCATCCGCCGAAGCGGACCCGCGCCGAGCGTCGCCGCCACGTCGACCAGCGTCAGGTCGACGGCCGAGAAGGCGGCGATCGCCCCGCGGAGATAAAACGGGCTGGCCACGAACAGAATGGCCAGGATCACCGCGGCCTGCGTGAAGGCGAGGTCGATCCCGAGCGCGCGCTCGGCGCCGCCGAGCAGCCCGAAGCGACCGAAGGCGACGAGCAGCGCGAGTCCGGCCACCGCCGGTGGCATCACGAGCGGCAGCTCGACGAGCGTCAGGACCACACTCCGGCCGCGAAACCGAGCGCGGGCCAGGACATAGGCAAACGGCGTGCCGAGCCCCACCATCAGCGCGAAGGCGATGCCGTTGCACTTCAGCGAGACGAGAATCGCGTCGGTGGCGACCCGTGTGCCGAAGCCGTGGAGCAGCTCGCGGACAGGCTGGTAGCTGATGAGCGCCGCGAGGGGCAGGATCAGGAAGGCGATCACGAGGGCAAGCACCGCCGCGACAGCGACGGTGATGAACGGGTGAATTCGGGCTGAGCTCGTCAGCCGTCCAGCTCGGCGTCCGGCATGTCTCCAGCTCGCGGCCGTCACGGCTTCCCGAAGCCCGCGGCTCGCAGCTGGGCCTGGCCGGAGGGCGACAGAACCAGGGCCACGAACGCCCGGGCCGCCGCGCGATGCTGGCTCGCCGTGAGGGCGGCTATGAAGTCCCTGGTGTTCGGCTTCGCCCTGGGTGGGAGCCGGATCACGCTCACCTTGCCGGCGGCGGCCTTCGCGTCCGTGATGTACACCAGTCCGGCATCGGCCTGGCCGAGGGCGACGTCGGCCACAGTCTGGGTGACGTCGGCCGTCTGGCTGACGACGTTCTTCATGGCTGCGTTGGTGATGCCGAGGTTCTTGAACGCCTTGCGTGCGTAGTCACCGCAGGGAACTGCGGCGCTGCAGACGACGAGCTTGACGCCGGGTCTCGTCAGATCGTTGACCGAGTGGATGTGGGCGGGGTTGTCGCGGGGCACGATCAGGACGAGGGTGTTGGTGGCGAATTCCACCGGCCGCGTCACGAGCCCCTTGGCGAACAGCTGGGCGGGCTGCTTGGGACTGGCGGCGGCAAAAACGTCGGCTGGCGCGCCCTGTTCGACCTGGGTTTCCAGAGCCCCGGACCCGCCGAACGTGTAGTCGGCGTGGGGGTCGATCTGCGGGAAGACCTTGGTCAGGGAGGCCGCAGCGAGCACGATGATTCCCGACGCGGCTGATGGCCCGTTTGCGGAGGTCCCCTGGGCTGCCGTGCTGGCGGCTCCGCTCCCGGATGTCCCACCGCAGCCCGCGATCACGCCGGCGCCGACGAGGCAGGCGAAGATGGCCTTGAGCCGGGAGGTATTCGTGCGTTGTGCCAGAATCCTGGCACCCTACCATGATGCTGGAGCTGGCCGACAACTCATTGCGGGCGGCGCGCCGCCAGGCGGGCCTGACGCAGGCCGAGCTCGCGACGCGGGCGGGCGTCAGCCGCCAGCTGATCGCGGCCGTGGAGTCGGGGCACAACACCCCGGCGGTGGACGCTGCGCTCAGGCTCGCGCGGGCGCTCGGGACGACGGTGGAATCGCTCTTCTCGTCATCAACCGCCGAGGTTGTGCCTGCGCTCGGCCGCCAGCTCCGCGAGGGCACACCTCTGCGGGTTGGTCGCGTCGGCGACCAGCTGGTCGCCGCGGAGCTTCCCGACCACGGCGTCGCCGGCGCGGCGTGGGCACGGCCGGACGGCGTCATCGAGTCGGGAGACCTTCGCCTGTTCCCGGGGGCGAGTCCGGCGGCGTTCGTCCTCGCCGGCTGCGACCCCGCCCTTGGGGTGGCCGAGGCGATGCTGCACGGCCTTGGTTCGCGCAGCCTGCTTGCGCTTCCGGCGGCGACTGGCGTGGCGTTGGGAGGGCTGAAGGCGGGCCGCATCCACGCGGCAGTAGTTCATGGGCGAGATGGGGAGCTGCCGGTGGCACCGCTCCCGGTCGTGCGGGTGCACTTCGCGCGCTGGCAGGTCGGAATCGGCCATCCGCCGGGGCTCCGAGTCGGGGATCTGGAAGCGTTGCTCGGGCGGGGTGTGCCGATCGTCCAGCGCGAGGCGGCGGCGAGCAGCCAGCAGGCGTTTCGCCGAGCCGCGGCCGGGCTTGGGCTCTCCGAGCCTCCGGCTTCCCCGCTCGCCGAGGGACACATCGACGCCGCGCGGATGGCCGCGATGCTCGGCTGTGCCGCTGTCACCACGGAATCCGCCGCGCGGGCGTTCGACCTCGGCTTTGTCGCCCTCGAGGGGCACACGGTGGAGATCTGGGTGGCCGAGCGGTGGGTCGAGCACCCCGCTCTGGATGCCCTGGGCGACGTATTGAGCAGCGCCGCCTTCACCGACCGGATCGGGCGGTTCGGCGGCTACGAGCTGGCCGGGTGCGGAAGCCGCGTGTAGTACGGTCGCCCGGGCCGGGTCGTCGGTGAGGCGACCGGAGGTTTCGCTGTGCCGGATAGCGGTCAGTCTCCCCTTCTCATAAGGGTTTCTTCGAAACCAGCGCCAACATCGACGATGACATGAAGACGCTTGCCGTGATCCTCAAACCGATCGCCTGCGGGTGGTCGGTCTGCCTGACCGACGGACGCGAGCTGGCGCGCTTCCGCGGTCCGCTGGCCCGCCAACGCGCCGTTCGTTTCCTCAGCTCGGGCCTGGGGCTGGCCGGCGCGGCGGGCTGAGACCGGCGCCGCGAGTTACCTCGGGGAGTCCGGTGGCGGGACGCGGCCGAGGCGCTCCTCCTCCTCGACCGTCCGCTCCGCCCAGGGAATCGCCTCGAGCCGAGCGTCGGGGATCGGTTCACCGCTGTCCACAGAGAGGCCGTAGGTTCCCTCGGCAAGACGCGCCTCGGCCCTCTCCACGGCCGCGAGTACCTCCCTCAGATCTTCGCGCCGGCCCTGGTCGAATTCGTCCTGATAGAGGTCCTCAGAATCGAGGTCTCCCGGCTCGACTCGAGCATCGGCCTCGAGCGGCGTCTCGTTGTTCAGATGCTTCAGCGCCTGCTCAATGCGGGTGCGTTCCTGGGCGAGGAGCTCACGAGCGCGGACCGGATCCATGCTCAGGAAGTCTATGGCCGCATGACCCGGCGGTGTCACGTGGTGGCGACTGGCAGTGTCACGTGATCGCCCGCGGGAACGGCGCAGGTCGGTGATGCCAGATGGCCCGGGTTCCGGTGTTCACCGCCGCGCTGGGGAAGGTCAGATGACGGTGGAAGCGACGATCGAACGTGAGCTAAAGCCGGGAGTTTGGCCCGGCTTCGAACGCATGCCGTCAGGCGCGGACCTGCTCCTCGCGCCACAAGCGACCTCCAGCTCTCGGCGGGCGCTCGAACCCGACCGCAACATCAAAAAGCCCCGCGCTGCGGGGCTTTCACGATGCGCCCGAGAGGACTCGAACCTCCACGGGAGTTGTCTCCCACAAGGCCCTCAACCTTGCGCGTCTACCAATTCCGCCACAGGCGCGTGGGGTCGCCAGTATAGCCCTGGGGATCTCGGCCCCGGGGGCCTTGAGTCGGTCCGCAAGTCGCTCCTCCGGGGCCCTTGAGTCCGTCCGCGAGCCGCGCTACTGTTTCGAACACGTGTTCGACGTACAGGGACCCGCAGGCCAACTAGCAAGGAGCTGACGATGGACCTGACCAAGCGTCAACAGGAAATTTTCGACTTCATCAAGCGCTACTCGGCTAAGTACGGCTATCCGCCCACCGTTCGCGACATCGGCAAGGCGGTGGGGCTTGCGTCGTCCTCCACGGTGCACGCTCATCTGTCGAATCTCGAGCGGATCGGGTTGCTGCGCCGGGATCCGTCCAAGCCCCGGGCCATCGAGTTGCTCGACCGCGCCACCGCGGGCGTGAGGAATCTGGTCAAACCCGGGTTACCGCTTGTCGGTCAGGTCGCCGCGGGGCAACCGGTGCTGGCGGAGGAGAACATCGAGGACTACGTGCAGACGCCCGCGTACGCCGGAGGTGACGACGGTGCCTACCTGCTCCGCGTGCGCGGGGAGTCGATGCGCAACATCGGCATCCTCGATGGTGACCTCGTGGTCGTGAAGCCCCAGGACGTGGCCGATGATGGCGACGTTGTCGTCGCGTTGGTCGGCGAGGAGGCAACCGTCAAGCGCTTCTTCCACGAGGACGATCACGTGCGGCTGCAGCCTGAAAACGACGCGATGGAGCCGATCCGGAGCCGGGACGTTCGCGTGCTCGGCAAGGTGGTCGGCCTGATGCGGAGCATGTCGTAGTGCCGGCACTCGCCGTAGCACCGATCGAGCTGGGCCAGGCTCACGCTGAGCGGCTGGACGACGTCATCGTCCAGCTCTGGGAGGAGCTCGCCGAGGACCGTGAGGTGGCCTGCCCGGTGTGCGGCGGGGAGATGGAGCCGGTCTACAGCGCCCGGTCGCAGCCCGTGGGCGGTCGCTGCAAGCACTGTGGCGCGTTGCTCGGCTGACGCTCGTCACGGCTATCCTCAGTGGGGCAGACTGAGCAGCCGCGGAGGTGGAACCTTCGAGGAAAGTCCGGACATCACAGGGCAAGGTGGTCGGTAACGCCGACCCGGGGAAACCCGCGGGAAAGTGCCACAGAAA
>Ga0070731_10004202_pt1 | contig 12516 bp, 9 predicted proteins | sample Coa_R1_2_FD_66448 | JGI IMG/M metagenome (GOLD analysis project Ga0070731, IMG submission 66448) | Surface soil microbial communities from Centralia Pennsylvania, which are recovering from an underground coalmine fire - Coalmine... | ecosystem: Environmental > Terrestrial > Soil > Unclassified ... | reverse complement strand
GTGATGAACCTCGCTCATGAACAGCATCGCTGCGATGACTGAAGTGGATGGTGCCCGCGAACTCTCGGTTAAGTCACAACTAGCGAAGATCGAGCAGTTACTGGTAACCGTCAGCGACACCGGCGTGGGGCTACCGCAGCAGTCTTATCAGATCTTCAACGCATTCTTTACTACGAAGCTGGATGGGACCGGCATGGGACTTCAGATCAGCCTCTCGATCATTGAATCGCATGGTGGCCGCTTATGGGCTGTCAACAACTCACCGCGCGGCGCAAGTTTTCACGTCACTTTACCGATCAAATCCGCGTCAAATAAAACATGACCGAAGGCCCTCCCACGGTGTTCGTCATTGACGATGACGAGGGAATGCGCGCATCCATTGAAGGACTGTTGAAATCGGTGGACTTGCGGAGCGAATCTTTCGGGAAAGCCGAAGAGTTCTTACGCACCAAGCGGCCGGACGGGCCAAGCTGCCTTGTTCTGGATGTGAGTCTTCCAGGAATCAATGGCTTGGAGTTTCAACGGGAGTTGGCCCATGCAGGCGTTCAAATCCCCATTATCTTCATCACTGGACATGGAGATATTCCGATGACGGTGGAAGCCATGAAATCCGGTGCGCTGGAGTTCTTGACCAAGCCTTTCCTTGACTCTGCCTTACTGGACGCGATCCGCCAAGCATTAGATCGCGATCGGTTGCAACGCCAACAGCAGAATGCGCTTGCCGATTTACAAAAGCGCCACAAGGCACTGACCGCCCGCGAACGAGAGGTCATGAAACTGGTGGTCCTCGGTATGCTAAATAAGCAAATAGCTTCAGAGCTCGGGACCAGCGAAATCACCGTGAAGGTCCATCGCGGCCACCTGATGCGGAAGATGCGAGCCGAATCATTGGCGGAGTTGGTAAGGATGGCAGCGAAGCTTGAGCTTCTGCCAAAGAAGTAGCCTAACGCTGCTACGGTTGAGCCGCACGGCTGGCCATCTCCAAGTCTCCAGCTTAACTGCTGCTTCATAATATTTCTTTCTAACGGGATTGCAGCCGCCAATCTGCTCAGCCAATCCTTGGGCCCCTATACCAACGTATAATTGCGCCCTTTTCGGCAACGCTGATAGATTCGGGCCATGGACAATCAGAAAAATCATAAAGCAATCGCTATTGTCGATGATGATGATTTGATGCGAAGCGCATTGCAGGGCTTGCTTAAAACCGTCGGCTTACCGGCGTACGCATTTGCGTCCGCGGAGGAATTCCTGAATTCCGGCCAACAGCAGTGGATCGGATGTCTCATTGCGGATATCCGGATGCCGGGAATCTCCGGTCTGGAATTGCAGGCCAGGCTGAACGCCGAGAATTGCAGGATTCCAACCATCTTCATCACGGCACATGGCGACGAAAAAATGCGGCTCCAGGCATTGAGAGCAGGCGCAGTGGAGTTTCTGGCGAAGCCATTCGACGACGAAGCTCTGCTCGAGAGCATTCGAGTCGCGCTGCAGAGCTAATTCCGATAACGGAAGGGTGCATCTGGGTGCGCGAGGAGGTCTTCTGTGGGAGCATTCGAGAGATTCGGGTCCGGCGAGCAGGATCGTAATCCGCGCAAATTCGAACAGATCGTAGGCGGCAGTCCTCTCCTGGAGTCAGTGCTCGAGCAGGTCGAACGAGTGGCTCCGACGGATTCCACCGTTCTTATCCAGGGAGAAACTGGCACCGGAAAAGAGCTGATTGCCCGCGCAATTCACAACATCAGCTTGCGCTGCGGACGCCCGTACGTGAGGCTGAATTGCGCGGCCATTCCGTTCGATCTTCTAGAAAGCGAGCTTTTTGGTCATGAGAAGGGCGCTTTTACAGGCGCTATCTCGCAAAAGATTGGCCGCTTCGAGCTCGCCGACAAAGGCACGCTTTTCCTGGATGAGGTGGGCGACATTCCGCTGGCTCTGCAGCCCAAACTGCTTCGCGTATTGCAGGAACAGGAGTTCGAGCGCTTGGGCAGCGGCAGGACTCACCAGGTGGACGTGCGGGTTGTGGCTGCGACAAACCGCGATTTGGCAGATATGATGAAGCAGGGCAAATTTCGCAGCGATCTCTACTACCGACTAAACGTATTCCCCATCTCGTTGCCGCCGCTTCGCGAGCGCCGTGACGATATTCCGGTGCTGGCGGCCCATTTTGTCGAGGTTTACGGGCGCCGGATGGACAAAGAGATCGAACACATTCCTCCGCTGACGATGGCCGCGTTGCACTCATATGAATGGCCGGGCAACATTCGTGAGCTGCAGAATTTTATCGAGCGGAGCGTAATCTTAAGCGACGGGACCGTTTTGCGTTCTCCGCTCGCGGAACTTAAGCGTTCCCAAGACGCTGAATCGCCGGGACCCGTTACCTTAGAGGACGCTGAACGCGATCATATCCGCAAGACGCTCGAGCGCACGCGCTGGGTTGTTGCTGGCCCCAATGGGGCTGCTGTACGTTTGGGAATCAAGAGGTCTACGCTCTACTTCCGCATGCAGAAACTAGGTATCTCGCGTTCCAACGAGGACGTCCTTTCTGCGTAGCAGAACTGAGCGCATCCAATAATCGTCCTTCCAATCGATTGATGGAATCATTCGCCATCAGCTGGAATTCCGCTCACATTTTCAATCGATTTGAATCCGAATAGCTTCGATTTCGATTGAACGAGTGACTCATTCCCTCTGTCGATATCGGGACATCCCGTCTAACGGGCTGGTATTCAAAATTGGGCCATCGCTAGTAGTCAGCCTGTATTCCCCGTCACTTACGAGCGCGAGGTGTTTGGCAGGCGCGTTGCCTATTGCGCATGTGTTGCTAAAGAATCAAAGACTTTCGGCGACAACTCAAAATGAGGAGAAAACACTATGCTCACTGAATTTATCGACAAGACACACACAATGCCTCCGAGGACAGGAAGGCTCCAATTCCTTTCGTTTTTAGCTACCTGCGTTTTTGCACTAACCATGTGCCCGACTAGAGCAGGCGCGCAAATCGTTGGAGACATGGAAGCCACCATTCCGTTTCAGTTCCATGCTGGAAACGCCAAACTTCCGCCGGGCAAGTACGTCATTCATGTATTCGACGACTCCGATCTGACCATCATGGAAATCAGCAGTGCGGATGGGTCAACTTCTGCTCTGTTCGAGGTGCGAGCCGCACAGTCCAGCTCCTCGCCGGCCAAGAGCGAATTGGTCTTCAACAAGTACGGGGACCACTACTTCCTCGCGCAGTTGTTCGACGAAGGCAATCCCAGCGGCAGCACAGCGGTCGAGTCCCGCTACGAGAAAAAGATCAGCCGAGCGACCGCCGAAACCCAGCAACACGTGCCGGCACATCACAAGGGACGGGCGGGGAGCTAGCGACTCGCTGAGACGGCAGTCGTCGGAGCGCGCGGGTGCACGCTCGCGCATGCAAGCAGATTTAAGTCAGAGATTCACAAAAAAGGAGAATTATGAAACTACAGACGATGGTTCTTGTTTTGTGCGGAATGATGTTCCTGATCGCTGGCAGGTCGTCGGCACAAGACGTGAAGACCGACTACGATCACAATACAAACTTCACGCAGTACAAGACTTACTCTTGGGAGAAGGTCAAGACGAAAGACCCGCTGTTTGTCGATCGAATCAAGAGCGCGGTCAACGCTGCCTTAACAGCAAAGGGCTGGGCCGAGGTCGGTTCAGGCGGCGATGTTTCGATCATCGCCATCCAGATGACACAAGATCAGCAGACTCTGAACACGTTTTACGACGGCCTTGGCGGAGGCTGGGGTTGGAGACGATTTGGAGGCGGCGGTTTTGGAGAGGCGACCACCACCACGGAAACTTACAAGGTCGGCACATTGATCGTCGACCTATATGACACGAAGACGAAGCAATTGATTTGGAGAGGGAGCTCGAGCGACACGCTGTCCAACAACGCCAACAAGAACACCGAGAATCTGGACAAGGGCGTCGAGAAAATGTTTAAGAAATTCCCTCCAGGATCTTCGAAGTAATAGCGGATGAGTTTCGCACACACGGGGCTCTCACCGCTGATTACCCGTGAGACCGCATGGCTCAACTTGCTGGGTGAATTGCACTAGAGCCCCGGTGGTTCGCAAACTGCCATACATTTCGGCCTCGTCCTTTGGCTAATCTTGCACGCCACCACAGCAGACGATCGGAGAAGTGTTTCCATTCGTCTTCAGTGCAGCCTTTCTTCAATCCTCGGAAAATCGATCTCCAATCTCGGGATAGCTGTCAGTCCGCTGACACCCATTCAATTTGCTGGATGCTTCGTTCGGCCGTCCCTCGCTTGACTCTCTCGCGGTTCCATCAGAGCGCACATTTTCAGGCACTTCGCGGAGCCCTTGCTGACTCCGCATTCTGGCATCCGAGGTGCATCGTCTTCGTCCAGCGAGGAAAGAAGAAAAATGTGGATTGTCAGATTGGCGCTGCGTCGGCCCTATACCTTCGTAGTCGTCGCCATACTCATCGTGATCATGGGCACCTTGGCAATCTTTCGCACCCCTACTGATATTTTTCCCAACATCAACATTCCGGTTGTCAGTATTATTTGGACTTTTAACGGCCTTGTGCCGGAAGACATGGCCGATCGCATCGTCAGCATTACAGAACGATCTCTCACCACAACCGTTGACAACATCGAGCATATCGAGTCTCAGTCGTTGTACGGAGTGGCTGTGGTTAAGGTGTTCTTGCAGCCCACCGCAAATATCGAGCGAGGCATTGCGCAGATTACCGCAGTTTCTCAGACTCAACTCAAACAGTTGCCCGCAGGAACTACCCCGCCCCTCATTCTAGCCTACAGCGCATCGAGCGTACCCGTCCTGCAGTTAGCTCTGTCTGGTCAAAGCCTGTCCGAACAGGAGCTCAACGACTACGCGCTCAATTTTATTCGTACGCAGCTTATTACGGTGCCAGGCGCCTCCGTTCCTTATCCGTACGGCGGCAAGCAACGCCAGGTGCAAGTGGACCTCAACCCGACAGCATTGCAGTCGAAAGGTTTGTCTGCACTGGACGTAGTAAATGCTATCGGCGTCCAGAATCTAATCCTGCCCACCGGAACGTCCAAGATCGGCGCGACAGAATATGATGTATCGATTCCCAACGCGGCGCCGCAAACCATCGCGGATTTGAATCGAATCCCGGTCAAAACGATCGGCAGCACCACCATTTACATCAGGGACGTCGCGTGGGTACGCGATGGCTTTCCTCCGCAGACCAATATCGTGAAAGTCAACGAGCAGCGGTCGGTATTGCTGACGATTCAAAAGGCAGGAGATGCGTCGACACTGAACGTGATCGCGGGCGTTAAATCCCTTCTGCCTTATATTAAGACGACGGTTCCGCCGCAGCTACAAATTACTCCGATGGCTGATCAGTCTATTTTTGTTCGCGGCGCGATCAGTGGTGTCGTGAGGGAAACGCTGATTGCCGCGTGCTTGACCGCGTTTATGATTCTTACCTTCTTGGGCAGCTGGCGAAGCACCCTTATTATCGCGACCTCGATTCCACTGGCGATCCTGACCTCCATTATTCTGTTCACTGCGTTGGGAGAAACGATAAACATTCAGACGCTGGGTGGTCTTGCTTTGGCGGTCGGCATCCTGGTGGACGATGCTACCGTCGAGGTCGAGAACATCAACCGGAATCGCGAAGCGGAACCGGACAAGGATATGGACCAAGTGGTTCTCGACAGCGCTTCTCAAATCGCGACGCCAGCCTTCGTCGCGACGCTTTCTATCTGCATTGTGTTTGCTCCAATGTTCCTGCTCACTGGCGTGGCAAGATATCTTTTTGTGCCGCTCGCCGAAGCAGTGGTTTTCGCGATGTTGGCGTCCTACCTTCTTTCCCGGACGGTCGTCCCCACGATGGCTAAGTATTTGCTGCGGAGCGATAAGCCTGGGTCGGGAGATGCGCCTGTCCGCAATCCATTCGTGCAAATTCAGAAGCGCTTTGAAACGGCCTTTGAAAGATTCCGCCACAGGTATCGTGGACTACTCGAGAGAGCTCTCCATCACCGAAAGATCTTCTTGATTGGATTTTTCGCAAGCTGCCTTGGCTCTCTGGCAATTCTGATTCCCTGGCTGGGCCAGAACTTCTTCCCGAGCGTAGACAGCGGCGTGTTCAAGCTTCATCTGCGGGCCCCTACGGGCATGCGTATTGAACAAACAGCTAACCTCTGTGATCTCGTGGAGCGGTCGATTCGGCGGCAGATCCCAGTGAGCGAAGTGCGGAGCGTCATTGACAACATCGGTCTGCCCTACAGCGGAATCAATCTCTCCTACAGCAACTCGGCCCCGGTGGGAACATCCGATGCTGACATTCTTGTGAATCTGTCCGCCGATCACCATCCGACGGACAATTATGTTCACCAGCTTCGCCTGACGCTCCCCAAAGAGTTCCCGGGTGTGATCTTTGCCTTTTTACCCGCCGACATGGTCGGCCAGATTTTGAATTTTGGCTTGCCGGCACCCATTGACATTCAGATCGTGGGAAATGACTTGGAGGGAAACCGGCGATATGCAGACGACCTGATCGAGAAAGTGAAATACGTTTCAGGAACGGCAGACCTGCGAGTCCAACAGCCCTTCGACGAGCCGTATCTGAACCTCAGAGTGGAGCGTACGAAAGCAGAGCAGCTTGGGTTTACGGCTCACGATATTGCGCAGAATCTTCTGGTTTCATTGAGCGGCAGTTTCCAAACGTCACCCACGTTCTGGGTTGATCCAAAAAATCGTGTCAGCTATCAAATTGCGACTCAGACACCGCAATATCGCACGGATACATTGCAAGATCTTGAGAACATTCCAATCACGGGTACAAACACCTCTGCGCCCCCGTCGATCATGGCCAGTTTGGTCTCCACATACCGGGGAGCGGGCATGGCGGTGGTTTCTCACTACAACGTCGCGCCGGTGATTGATATCTTCGGCACTGCCGCGGGACGCGACCTGGGTGGCGTGTCCCGCGACATCGATAAGATCCTTGACGCCACGCGTCAGCAGTTGCCCCGCGGTTCTAAGGTTGTAGTTCGGGGGCAAGTTGACACAATGCGAGCCTCCTACATCGGCCTGCTGAGCGGGCTGGGGTTCTCGATCCTGCTCGTGTACCTATTGATCGTAGTCAACTTTCAATCCTGGCTGGACCCTTTCATCATGATTTCGGCTCTGCCCGCAGCACTTGCCGGCATTGCCTGGTTCTTGTTCGTTACACACACCACTTTAAGTGTGCCTGCACTCATGGGAACCATCATGTGCATGGGCGTCGCGACCTCAAACAGCATTTTGGTCGTGAGCTTTGCTACGGAAAAAATGATGGAAGGAAAAGATTCCGTCGCCGCTGCCTTGGAGGCGGGCTTCACCCGTTTTCGCCCTGTGATCATGACCGCTCTCGCCATGATTATCGGCATGATACCGATGGCCCTCGGATTAGGAGACGGCGGGGAACAGAACGCCCCTCTCGGCCGGGCGGTAATTGGCGGGCTACTCTTCGCGACGGTTTCAACGCTTTTCTTTGTGCCCTCATTTTTCAGTGTTCTCCAGAGTTCACGCCGGCAGACGGCACCAACAAAAGGCCATGAATAGCACCTATTTAGTTGGAGTCACGATGTCACCTGAAACTGAGAAGGCAAGACAGATTACGGAACCTTCGGGATCCTCGCATGATGGAGGAGCAGGAAAACCCGGGCGACGATGGCTGGCTATAGGGATTGTGCTGATTGTCGTTGCTGGTCTGTTGGCATCCGGAATCTATTCACGCGTCAAGGCCCGCAAGAACCTGAGCATGGAGACAGCACAAGTGGCCCTGACCGCAGTCTCGGTGGTGCAGCCGTCACCAGCTATGCCCTCCCAGGAGGTCATCCTTCCTGGCAACGTCGAGCCATTCATTACCTCACCGATCTACTCCCGCACAAACGGTTATTTAAAGAAATGGTATTTCGATATTGGAGCGCGCGTGAAGAAAGGACAATTGCTTGCTGTAATCGAAACGCCGGAAGTCGATCAGCAACTCCAGCAAGCGCGCAGTAATCTGTTAACCGCGAAGGCCAACCTCGAGCTCGCCGCCACCACAAAAACCCGATATGAGGGACTTTTGAAAAGCCATGCTGTCTCCCAGCAAGATGTCGACAATGCGGTCGGAACCTACAATGCGAACAAAGCCATTGTCGAAGCAGACCAGGCCGCTGTAGACGAATACGCGGCGCTCGTTTCCTTTGAAAAAATCTATGCGCCCTTCGACGGCGTTGTCACCGCGCGAAACACCGACATCGGGGACTTGATCAATTCGGGCAGCGCCGGCGGCGTGAAGACCGATCTCTTTCATATCTCCCAACCCGGAAAGCTGCGTGTTTACGTAAACGTTCCGGAAGAATATTCGCAAGGAATCAAAGTCGGCTCGACAGCGGATCTCGTTCTGGCTGAATTTCCCGGACACAAGTTTCCGGGAAAACTGGTCCGCACTGCCGATGCAATCAATGTAACTACCCGTACGTTGCTGGTTGAGATCGATCTGGACAATCCTAAAGGCTCGCTGTTCACGGGCTCCTACGCAGAGGTCCACCTGGCAGTTCCGACGCAGGCCTATACCTTCCTCATTCCTGTCAATACTCTAATATTCCGCTCGGAAGGTTTACATGTCGGCGTTGTGAAAGACGGAAAAGTCGTGCTTACGCCAGTCATTGCCGGCCACGATTTCGGCAATCAGATCGAGGTCGTCTCTGGCGTCAAGCCTGGTGATCAGATCATTCTCAACCCGCCCGACTCAATTGTTCACGGACAGCCGGTACAAGTCGTTCAGGCAACATTGCCGGGAGATATAAAGTGAAACGCTCTAGAAAACTGGCTATAGCCGAAAATCTTCGTCAGGCACCGTGGCTGCAGGTTCTGCTCACGATTGCTGCATTTCAATTGACTGCATGCACAGTCGGACCTAAATACCACACGCCGGTGGCGCAAGTTCCTGCTGCCTACAAAGAGGTCGGGGATTGGAAGCCCGCTCAGCCGAACGACCAGAAGCTTGGCGGTACGTGGTGGACGATATTTCAAGATCCGCAGCTTGACGCGCTCGAGGTTCAGGTCAATGTATCAAACCAAAACTTAAAAGCGGCAGAGGCACAGTATCAGCAAGCCCGGGCGGTCGTGCGCTATTCTCGAGCTGACTACTACCCGACCGTAGCGGTCGATCCATCGGCCACTCGGACGAAAACCTCTGCCCATCGACCACCCCCGAATTCGATTTTTAATGGCATCACCACCAACGACTTCGTTCTGCCCTTCGACTTCTCCTACCAGGTCGACGTTTGGGGCCGAGTTCGCCGCACGGTGGAATCTAATCGAGAACAAGCGCAGGCGAGTGCGGCAGACCTGGCTACGGTAAATTTGAGTATGCACGCGGATCTGGCCATTGACTATTTTGAAGCCCGCAGCCTCGACGCTGAGGAACAGCTCCTCAACTCGACCGTAACGCAGTATGAACAAGCCTTGGAATTGATCCAGAGTCGGTACGCAGGAGGTATTGCTTCCGAAGTAGAGCTCCAGCAAGCCAGCACCCAGCTTGAGACAACTCGCGCGCAGGCGGTCGACATTGGCGTGGCTCGCGCGCAGTTCGAGCACGCGATTGCAATTCTCATCGGGAAGCCTCCTGCAGAGTTCAGTCTTCCTCCGTTGCCCCTCGCCACACCGCCGCCACCCATCCCTTTGAGTGTGCCCTCGGCACTCCTGGAAAGGCGCCCGGATATTGCAGCTGCCGAGCGAAGAGTCGCATCTGCCAATGCCCAGATCGGAATCGCGAAATCGGCCTACTACCCCCTCGTCAATTTGGGCGCCTCGGGTGGATTTGAAAGCTCCGTAATCACCACCTTGATTCAGGGGCCGAGTGGCCTGTGGTCCGTTGGGTTGTCTGCTACGGAAACAATCTTCGACGTGGGAAGACGCCGGGCTGCTTCCGACGAAGCTATCGCTGCTTACGATCAAACAGTCGCCAACTATCGCGAAACCGTGCTGACCGGCTTCCAACAGGTCGAAGACAACGTCGCGGCACTGCGGATCCTCGAGCACGAAGCTCAAATTCAGGAAAGAGCAGTCCTAGCCGCCCAGAAATATTTGGAGCTCGCGGTCACGCGTTACAAAGGTGGCGTCACGAGTTATCTGGAAGTAACAACCGCTCAGACCGCGGCTCTCTCCGACGAAGTGACTGCGGTAAATATCCTCGGCCGCCGCATGGTGGACGCTGTGACGCTGGTCCAGGCGCTCGGCGGAGGATGGGATCGCTCCGCGTTACCGGAGCGTCCCGAATGCTGCGGCAAATTGACAGGCAATTAGAAGTAGCACAAATGTACGTTCCGAGAAGCGAAAGTGCTTCTCGATCAAGGGTCAGACCTGTTGCCGCTGATCCGCCAACCTTTTGTCATGCTTGTAATTGCAAATTCCGCGCACCACGAGCGGCAATCTCAACCTTCCTCCAGTTCGTAGACACTATGCTGTTAAGCAGGGCTAGGGTGTGGGGTGTGGCGGATAGCGTATGCAGCGTACAGCCAACGCTCTCGACGCTCGTCGGGTCGAGGCTTCTGAGGTATCATACTCCCCTGCGGAACGCTGGTTGCCGAACCAGCTTCGACGCGATCCAGGCAAGTCGAGGTTAGCGCAGTGGGTCCTCCATCCCCGATGTTACCACCGAAGATTCAGCGCTACAGAGTTGCAGTTCCGTCTGTCGGGATCGCACTCGCCTTACCCCGTTTGCCAAGGTGAAGTTTCGGAGGTAACCGCAATGGCCACCGAGATGCGAAAAACCGGAGTCGACGTCGTCGGCGACATGCCTTGGGGGACACACTTTTGTCTCTTCTACGATACAAGAGATGATCTCCTCGACACATTGGTCTCCTACTGCAAAGTTGGATTGGAGAACCAGGAGTTCTGTTTGTGGGTCGTTGCCGAACCCCTTACGGCGGAAGATGCCAAGCTTGCATTAAAACGAGTTGTTCCTGACCTCGATCAATACTTCACTGACCAGAGCATAGAGATTGTTGCGGCTCGCGACTGGTATCTCCAGGATGGTACGTTTGATCTCAACAGAGTGATCAGCGGTTGGAACGAGAAACTTGCGCGCGCATCGGCCAAAGGTTACGCCGGCGTAAGGGTGACTGGAGATACTGCCTGGCTCGAAAAAAAGGACTGGAAGGACTTCTGTGAATACGAAGAGTCACTCAATCAGGCTATAGCCGGTCAGCGTCTGGCGGTGCTATGCACTTACCCGCTTGCCGCATGCGGAGCTGCTGAAATTCTGGATGTGGTTCGAACTCATCAATTTGCAGTAACAAAGCGGCGCGGAAGTTGGGACGTTATCGAAACCGCCGGGCACAAACAAGCTAAGGCTGAAATCAAACGCCTGAATGAGGAACTTGAAGAGCGTGTCCTGGAACGGACCAGCCAACTGATGGCCGTCAACAATGAGCTGACAAAGGAAATCCTTCAACGTCAGCGCGCCGAAGAGGCCCTGCAACGTAGCGAAGCTTATTTAGCAGAAGCGCAGAGGTTAACCCATACAGGCAGTTGGGCATGCAATATCATGACGAGCGAGATCCTCCACTCGTCCGCGGAGCATTCCCGCTTGTACGGTTTCGATCCGGACAGAGGGTCCCCTTCATTCGAAGAATTTACTCAGCGTATTCATCCAGAAGATCGAGCCCAGGTCAAGCAAGCGTTCGAGAGGGCAAGCCGCGTGGCAAAAGATTTTGATGCGAATTTCAGAGTCGTTCTTCCCGACGGTGCGACGAAATACCTATACGCAGTAGGTCACCCTGTCTTCAACCCGTCCGGCGATGTCGGCGAATTCGTGGGTATCTTGATGGACGTGACCGAACGCAGGCAGGCGGATGAAGAGCGCGAGAGATTGCGCCAGGTACAGGCTGATCTTGCGCACTTAAGCCGGGTGACAACGATAGGCGAGTTGACGACATCGCTAGCGCACGAGATCAGGCAGCCAATTTCCGCAGCACTAACAGACGCCAAAACCTGCCTGCGATGGCTTGGTCGCGATGAGCCCGACGTAGCAGAGGCATCCGAAGCCGCGTCGAGACTCGTTAAAGACATAACGCGAGCGGCCGACATCGTTAGCAGAGTCGGCTTGATGTTCAAGAAAGGCGCGCTGCAGCGAGAGCTGGTTGATGTAAATGACCTCATTCGAGAAATGATTGTCCTGCTGCGCAGTGAGGCGAACCGCTACTCGATCTCAATCCGCACTGAGCTTGCTGAGGATCTTCCCAAGGTCACGGGAGACCGCGTGCAACTGCAGCAGGTTTTCATGAACCTCATGCTCAATGGCATCGATGCCATGAAGGAAACGAGTGGCGGAAGTGAGCTTACGATCAAGTCGGAAGCCGGCGATGGTCAATTGTTGATCTCAGTCAAGGATACCGGTGTGGGATTGCCCCCGGAGCGGGCGGACCAGATTTTCAGCGCATTCTTTACGACCAAGGATAACGGGACCGGTATGGGGCTGCCGATCAGTCGG
>Ga0070731_10004201_pt1 | contig 12522 bp, 12 predicted proteins | sample Coa_R1_2_FD_66448 | JGI IMG/M metagenome (GOLD analysis project Ga0070731, IMG submission 66448) | Surface soil microbial communities from Centralia Pennsylvania, which are recovering from an underground coalmine fire - Coalmine... | ecosystem: Environmental > Terrestrial > Soil > Unclassified ... | reverse complement strand
GTCGGTATTGCGCACCAACTCCGGTGCACCGGAATCGATGAACACCAGATCGCGCAACAGGGAATACAACGTCCGAATCAGCGTCTCTGTTTTCTCCCGCCCCTCGGCTCCCGGACGATACGACTCAGTAATCTTGAACAATTCGCTGTGCTCGCCGCCCCGTAATGCCGACTTGAGAATGGCCAGCGCATGATCGCGCGCCGCCGTATACGCCGCAAGATCGAAGCTGCGAGCCCGTCCCACCGCGCCCTCGCTCAATCGCGCCACCAGCGCCCGCTGCGCCGCCTTCCACTCCGGATGCTGCTTCTCCAGATCGCGCTCAATCTCCTCCTCCGCCAGCGCACCCAGCGTAAACGTCATCGACCGCGAGCGGATCGTCGGCAGCAACTCTCCGGCATTCTCCGTCAGCAGAAAAATCGTCGCGAATTCCGGAGGCTCCTCCAGCACCTTCAGCAGCGAATTCGCCGCCTCCTTCAGGAACGCCGAATCGGTGAAGATGTACACCCGCTCCCGGCCCTCCGCCGGTCGGTAATAAATGGTCTCGATCACCCGGCGCACTTGGTCAACCTTGATCATCATCTGCGGTGGGTCGGGAGGAATGACCAGCACGTCCGGATGCGTCTGCACGAAGAGGCGCGTCTCTTTCTTGTCGGTCTCGCGCAGGTTCTCGCGGGCCTCGAGGGCCTCGGCAAAGCGCGCATCCAGATCGCCCGCCTGCGCAATGCGAGTGCAGTTCGCACACGTGCCGCAGAAATCCGGTAGCCCGTCGCTCTTCGGAGGCGTCAGACAGTTCAGGGTTTGTGCCAGCATCAAGGCCAGAGTGTACTTGCCCGACCCGGCCCCGCCCGCCAGCACGACCGCGTGAGGAAAATGATCGCGCGCCAACATATCGCGCAGGCGATGAATAATTTCAGCGTTGCCGTGAAAATCAGAAAATCCCATAAGCCTGTAAGTCAAACACAAAATCCACCACGGAGGCACAGAGTCAGCGAGGAAAGAGTTTTTAAATTGTTTTCTCTGTGTCTCCGTGCCTCGGTGGTGAAAAGACCTTTCCTACATCTTCAATTTCCTCTGCACGACCTCTCGAATGCGCCCGTGCGTCTGTCCCGGCGTGCCGCGCGCGTCCACCATGACCACGCGCCCCGGCTCCCGCTTCGCAATCGCCATATACCCGTCGCGTACCCGGCCAAAGAATGCCCGCGTCTCCGACTCAAAGCGGTTCTCATCGTGGCCTCGGCTTGCATTCTTCGGATCGCGCTTGTTGCGCCGCCGCGCCCGGTTCACGCTCGTATGCGGATTCGAATCCAGCAACAAAGTCAGATCGGGCTGAAGGTTTCCGCACAACACGCGATGCAGATCGCGCACCGCATCGCTTCCCAGTCGTCGCCCGCTGCCCTGGTACGCCTCGGTCGAGTCGGTAAAGCGGTCGCACAAAACGACGGCGCCAGCCGCGAGCCCCGGTTCGATCACTTCCGCGATATGTTGCGCGCGCGAGGCAAACATCAGCGCCATCTCCGCCAGAGGGTCGAGCCCCGCTGTCCCGGAATCCAGCAGCACTTTTCGTATTTTTTCTCCCGTCGCGGTCCCACCGGGCTCCCGCGTCTCCACCACCTTGTGCCCGCTCTTGCGCAGAACTGCCGCGAGCTTCTGCATCTGCGTGCTCTTGCCCGTTCCGTCGAGCCCTTCAAATGTGACGAACTTTCCACGCCGCGACATCACCCGAAATGATATCAGCGGGAGACCCCATCACCACGAAGGACACGAAGTAACACGAAGGAAATCCAGTGAACCCTTCGTGATCCTGCGTGTCCTTCGTGGTTGATGATTCTTTCCGCGGATCATCACAGGATCGGCGTCATCTTGAGCGAAGCCGTTCTTCAGATGGAGCGAAGGATCTCGCGTAGGCTAACGACGCTACTCGCGAGATCCCTCCGCCCGCTGATGAAAACGCCGGCGTTCGGGATGACTCCTGAATATAGACGCACCAAACTTCACCGTGAGCCCTCCCTATGCGCCCCGACTTTCCGACTGCTATAGTCGTACTCATTAGTTGCACGGTGTCATTCCAATCATCGAGGGCCCAAAAGAATCATGAAAGCCGCAAGACTCCTGGGAATTCTCTGCGTCACATTCTGCTCGATTTTCAGCTGGTGCGCGAACGCACCCACGGTCACGATTCACGTGGATGCCACGACCGCGCCCCGCAAGATTTTCCACGCTTCGCTGAAAATCCCCGCCGCTCCCGGCGATCTCACGCTCTACTATCCCAAATGGATCCCGGGCGAGCACGCTCCAGACGGTCCCGTCATCGATCTTGCCGGATTATTCTTCAAGGCCAATGGCTCCCCACTCAAATGGCGCCGCGACCTGCTCGACGGCTACACCATTCATGTGGAGGTCCCCACAGGCGTGCACGAAGTCGATGCCGAACTCGACTTCCTTTCCCCCGCTACATTTGAAAGCGGATTCTCCGCCGGATCGTCTGCCACCGCCAAACTCGCCGTCATCAGTTGGAATCAGGTTCTGCTTTACCCCAAAGGATGGAAGGCCGACGAGATCAACTACACGGCTTCCCTGAAACTTCCTGACGGCTGGAAGTTCGGGACGCCTCTGCCCATCGCCAGCCAGAGCGGCAACGAGATTCAATTCACAACCGTTTCGCTGACCACGCTGGTCGATTCGCCCGTCATTACTGGCGAATACCTCAAAGTCGTCCCACTGGCGCAGGATCCTCCCACAGAAATGGACATCGCCGCCGACAGCGCCGCTGCGCTCGACGCTCCTCAGGAAGTTTGGGAGCATTACAGAAATCTTGTCGACCAGGCGCAGAAGCTTTTCGGCGCCCATCACTATCGCGACTATCATTTCCTCTACACGCTCAGCGATCACGTCGCGCACTTCGGCCTCGAGCACCACGAATCCGACGACAGCCGCGTCGATGAGCGCGCCCTGGTCGATCAAGCTTCCCGCAAACTCTCCGCCGGCTTGCTGCCGCACGAATACGTCCACTCGTGGAACGGAAAGTTTCGCCGCCCCGCAGACCTCGCCACTCCCGATTACCAGCAGCCCATGCAAGACGATCTGCTCTGGGTTTACGAAGGTCTGACGGATTATCTCGGCTTTGTGCTCACCGCACGCAGCGGTTTGCTCTCAGCCGCCCTCGACCGCGAGGACCTGGCCAATACTGCCGCCGAGCTCGACCATCTTCCCGGTCGCGAATGGCGCAACCTGCAGGACACGGCCGATGCCGCGCCGCAGCTTTATTTCGCACCGCAGCCCTGGACCTCATGGCGCCGTAACACCGACTTCTATCAGGAAGATATCCTTAACTGGCTCTGGGCCGATGTCATCATTCGCCAGCAGAGCAACAGCAAGAAATCCATTGACGATTTCTGCCACCTCTTTCACGGCGCGCCCAGCACCGGGCCCGCGCTTAAGACCTACACCTTTGACGACCTCGTGAACGCGCTCAATCAAGTCGTACCCTACGACTGGCGCGGCTTCTGGAACGAGCGGCTCACCAATCACGGCCCGGGCGCGCCACTCGGCGGCATTACCGGCGCCGGATGGAAGCTGACTTATAACGAGACGCCTTCGGAAATGATGAATGATGCCGCTGCCATGTATCACGTTGTTCCGGCGGGATTCGCGCTCGGACTCAACCTGCACGAGGATGGTGAAATCGTCGACGCGATCGAGAACGAAATTGCGGCCAAAGCTGGCATCGGTCCCGGCATGAAATTGATCGCCGTCAACGGACGCCGCTTCTCGCCCGATATTCTCCGCGAAGCCATCCGCTCGGCCAAGACGAACACCGCCCCAATCGAATTGATCGTCGAAAATGACGACTATTTCAAGACCTACAAACTCGACTACCACGGCGGTGAAATGTATCCCCACCTGATCCGCGACGACTCCAAGCCGGATTTGCTAAGCGAAATCCTGAAAGCAAAGTAAGACAAGGTAACGAAGGATTGATGGGGGGTGCCCCACCCTTGTCGCGTTTTGTGCGACAGGGTGGGGATTTCGACTTTGATCTCCGTAACGAATCCTACGTTACAATCACTCCGCCCATGAACCTCCTACGAACCTCCGTCGTGCTTCTACTGATCTCCTGCGCGCAAGCACAAATCCTCGGCTTCACGCCAACTTCCTCCGCACGCGAAGCCGAAGTAGAATCGAAATTCAAGTCCATCCCGAACCCGGACGAAGAGCGCCGCCAGCACCGCATCTTTACCCAGGAACCTCACGTCGCCGGATCGAAACGCAATAACGAACTCGCTGAATACATCCGTGACGAATGGAAAAAGCAAGGACTCGAAGACGTGGTCATCCGCCGGTACGATGTCTATGGCACCAATCCGAAGTCGATCTCGCTCGAGATGATCGCGCCCACGCATTACCAGGCCACGCTGCGCGAGGCTCCACTCGACGCCGACCCCGATTCGAAAAACCCCGCCATCAGCGGAGCCTGGCTCGGTATGTCGATCTCCGGAGAAGTCACCGCGCCCGTCGTCTACGCCCACAGCGGCAATCCCGAAGATTACGATCTGCTGCGCCAGCGGGGAATCAGCGTCCAAGGCAAGATTGTCCTCGTGCGCTACTCCAATCCCTACAGCTATCGCGGATTCAAAGCGCTCACCGCACAGCGCGAAGGCGCGGCCGCCATGCTTGTCTACAGCGATCCCGCTGACGATGGATACAAGCAAGGCAAGGTCGATCCCGACGGCCCGTGGGGTCCTGAGTATCACATCCAGCGCGGCTCGATCACTTACGATTTCATGGTTCCCGGTGATCCGCAGACGCCCGGCTGGGCATCGGTGCCCGGGGCGAAACGTATTCCCATCGAGCAGGCGGTTTCCGCGCCGAAAATTATGGCGCTTCCGCTCTCATGGCACGACGCCAAGCCACTACTTGAAAACATGGACGGACCACTAGCTCCCACTGAGTGGCAAGGCGGCCTACCCATTCAATACCGGCTCGGCGGCGAGCGCGCGAAAGCTCATCTCAGAATTGAAATGGAGAATGGCCTGCAACCTTACTACGTCGTCGAAGGCCGCATTCAGGGATCGGAATTGCCCGACGAATGGATTGTCCTCGGCAATCACCGCGATGCCTGGGTCTTCGGCGGAGTCGATCCGTCCAGTGGCACCGCCTCCATGATGGAACTCACTCGCGCTCTCGGCCAACTGAAGCAGCAAGGCATGCGCCCGCGCCGCACTATCATCGTCTGCAGTTGGGACGGGGAAGAAGTCGGCCTCACCGGTTCGACTGAATGGGGAGAGCAATTCGCCGGCGAGTTGCGCCAAAAAGCCGTCGCCTACGTCAACGTCGACGAAGCAACGTCAGGCGCGAATTTTCATGGACAAGCCGTCGCCTCACTCGCTCCGATGTTGGAAGAAACCACGCGCACTTTGCAAGATCCCTCCGGCAAGACTCTGTACGATGCGTGGAAAGCAAGCGCCGAGCGCGAGAAGGAAGGCAAGAAGTCCACGCAATTCAGCGATTCCGGCGTCGTCAACGGCAGCCTCGCCGACACCCGCATCGGCAGCGGCTCCGACCACACCGTCTTTTTGAATTTCATCGGCATGCCTGTCCTCGGCTTGGGATTCGAAGGAGACTACGGCGTCTACCACTCCGCCTACGATGATTTTTTCTGGATGAACCACTTCGGCGACCCAGGCTACCGCTACCACACGCTCATGAGCCAACTCTGGGGAGTCACCGCCCTGCGCCTGGCCAACGCAGACCTGCTACCCTTCGACTTCGCCACCTACGCCAACAACATCCGCCAATTCGTAGCCGAATTAGCAAGCAAGAATAAATCTGTCATTCTGAGCGGAGTGGCGGATTCCCGAAGCGAATCCGCCACGGAGTCGAAGGACCCTGTGTTCGCGTGCGCCACCTGCGGCGTCAAAGGGAGCTTCCATTCCGACTTCGTATCGAGCGCCAAGGCTCGGAATTCGGCAGCATCTCTCGACTTAACCGCCGTCACAAGACAGATCGACGCCTTCGAAGCTGCAGGCAAGCACCTGAACGAATCCGTAACCCGCAAACTAGCTGCGAATCCAATCGATCCCAAACTTGCTCTCGCTCTCAACCACGGCATGATGCAAGTCGAACGCAACTGGCTCAACCCCGACGGCATCCCCGGACGCTCCTGGTTCAAACACATCCTCTACGGCGCGCGTTTCACCTACGCGCACCTGGAACTGCCAGGACTAACCGAAGCCGTAGAAAAACAAGACTGGCCAACAGCTCGCCAGCAAGCCGAAATTCTCCAGCGCGCCCTCGAAAAAAATACCAAGCTACTCGAACAACTGAACGCAACTGCCGCTTACTGAGTTCTGTCATCCTGAGTAGCCGAAGGATCCTTACCCATCAACTGGGTGGCGATTTCGACTTTTCTCTCTTTGGAATTTCGCGGCATGCGATGTAACACGGAGCCTACGGGAGGCTCGCCAGATAACACCTCAACCCCTCGCCACTCTCATCTCTCGCTCCATCACCTTGCGCAGTGCGCCGTTGATGCGGGTCTGGTATCGCCGCCCGTCTTTCTTGAACCAGGCCAGAACGTCGGCGTCGAGCCGCAGCGTCACGGGCTTCTTCAGCGGACGGTAAAATTCCAGTGCCTCCGACAGCGCAAACCTCCGCTGCCTCGGACCGGCAGCCGCGGCCATCATGTTCAGCCCAGTTCGTTTTCCATGGCGTGTCTTTCCGGCTGTCGGACGCGCTCCCCGCCGCTTTTTCGAGGTTTTCGTAACTCTCGTTTTTTTCATGACTTATCGGTTTATGTGCGTACAATTATGTAAGAAAAATATTCCTGCTGGAACATTTTACGACTGCCAAAATAGCCTCAGCCGGCCAGATCTTCTGCCACCATTTCCTCTTCGGCATCTTCCGTCATGAAGGCGAACGCTTCCTGCGGTACCGGATTTTGCCACACTGGTGCAAAAGACTGCCGATGCAGCGGCGTCGGCCCGAACTCACGCAAGGCTGCAATGTGCTTCGGAGTGCTGTATCCCTTGTGCGAAGCCAGGCCGTACGCCGGGAAGACGACGTCCCACTCGCGCATCATGCGGTCGCGCTCCACCTTGGCCAATATCGAAGCCGCTGCGATCGAAGCCGAAAGCGCATCGCCATGGATGATGGGAATCTGCGGCAGTTCGCAATCGATGCGCATCGCGTCGATCAGCAGATGGTCTGCAGCAGGAGCCAGTCGCATGACTGCATCCCGCATCGCCGCGCGCGACGCATGATAAATATTGATCTGATCAATGCGCGCCGCATCTACGGCCGCGACGGTCCATGCAATGGCGTGCTTTTGAATGCGCTCTGCCAGCACCTCGCGGCGCTCGGGCAACAGCAGCTTGGAATCGCGCAGCCCGCGTACGCGATAGGCTGGATCAAGAATCACCGCCGCCGCAACCACGCAACCGAACAACGATCCGCGACCCACTTCATCGACGCCAGCGACCAGATGCGCTCCCGCGCCCCAGGCTTTCTTTTCGTAACGCAGCGTGCAGCGCAACTTCTTCAGCAGGCGCAGCTTCGCAGCCGACGCTGAAAGCTTGCGCGTGGAGGGCGACTTGAGAATAGAGGATGCCATGTCGGAACGCTTGGGAGTTATTCTCATCTTCACCGAGTCGCACCAATCCTTGCAAGTGGTTTCATAACGCAGTAGGGCGTGGTTCGGTCCACAATTCCCTAAGCCTTGATCTATCTCGCCTGTTAGTAACTATCCAGTGATTACGAACGGCCAATTGTCCACTTGGACGCCCACTGATAAGTTGTACGCACAAGGACCTCCAGCTTTGCCGAACAAGCCAAGAACATCTCCGGAAGATGGTCTGCTCGCATGGAAGCGAGTTCATCTGGCACTGCCCGTGCGTTGGAGCGTTGCCGGCCAGGAAGGCCGCGGCGCTTTTGAAATGGCCTGCACGTACGACATTCATCCCAATGGAGCGCGGCTGCTGGGCGCGCGGCCGGCACGCGTTGGCGATCTGATCGTCGTCGAACGAGGCCGTAATAAGGCCGTCTGCCAGGTCGTCTGGTCAGCCGATCCTGGCTCCGCTCTGTACGGGCAGTTCTCCGTGCAGAGCGTCGAAGCGAAGACTCCGTGGGACGATGAGTTGCGGCAAATGGAAGAGCAATATCAACCGGTCATCCTCGAGCGGCGGCCGAGTCGTGCGCCTGTCAACAGTTTCGACAGCCTGGGCGCGAACCGCCGGCGGCGTCCGCGCTTCGAAGTCGAAGGGCAAGCCGAGCTGATCGAGGGGGTACAGCATTTCAGGGCTGAGGTGCACGAGATTTCTGAGTACGGTGCGCGCATCGCCGGCTCTGAGCCGCTCCGCCCCGGTACTGACTTCCGGCTCACGCTCAATGTGCTGGACGTTAGCCTCGCGCTTAAGGCTGAGGTGAAGTATATGGTGGGAAACCTGGGCATGGGCGTGGAGTTCCAGGAAATTCGTCGCGGTGACCGCCCTTTGCTGAGCTATGTGTTGAGCCAGTTGCGCAACAGCAGGCTCGAAGACTTTGTTCCCGTCGAAGTCGTAGCCGAGCCTCGCGCGGCGGCCGTTGGATCCTAGCGGTGCACCGGCAACCCCCCTCAAGTGTTAAATTAGTGACAATTGACGCTAATGATTTTCCCTATGACCCCGTAGCTCAATTGGATAGAGCATCAGCCTTCTAAGCTGAGGGTTGTGCGTTCGATTCGCACCGGGGTCACCATCTCTCAGCGGCTCTACGCTTCGCTCACGGCCTTCCGCAGCGACATCAGAATGGCAAGCCCAAGGCGCTGGCTAGAAATCTCGCCAGCGGAGACATCTTGCGGCAGGCCGTCGTGAACGTCGCCATGAATTTCGGACTGCAGACCTGCGCGTCGGTGAACTCAATTGCAGTACCCATGTCGCGCAGCTTGAGATCGTCCACAAATTCGTGGTCGCAGGGAAAGCCGCGCGGTGGGCGGGAAAGCTTGCTGGCGTCGTCCCAGTTGAGCAGCTTGCGAATCGGGCGCCATTCATCGCAGCGCTCGACGATTGCGGTACGCACTTTGAGCAGCGTTGGCGGCTCGGGATGCCACAGGGCCTGAGGCGGCGAAGCTTGCTCCGGGCTCCAGGTGCAAATAGAAGCCGGGGGAATGCACATCTTTGCCGCGGTGCGAAAAGCGCATCGCCACGTGCGTCTTATAAGGACGCTTGTCAGAGGCGAAGCGGGTGTCGCGATAGATACGGAACAGCGATCCGCGCGAGGTACGCGAGTCGGCGACTAGATACGGCGAGATGTCGTATAACGGTCCCGCAAAATCGGTGATGAAGCGGAGCGCCGGCTGCTGGGCACGGGCTACGAATTCCTCTTTGTGGGCCTGGAACCACTCGCGCTTGTTGTTGCGCTTGAGGCGAGTCAGAAAGCGGAAGAGATCTGGAGTGAAGTACGAGGGCATGGATTCAAATTACTAGGGTCCCAGGAGAAAGGTAAAGCCGGTGCAGACGGCACGCGCTCTGGCTTTCGGCACGCGTAGGGATTCATCCTGCCTCGCTTCGCTCGCGCGTCGAAGTGACAGGGGCTCCATGAGTTGTGATGGCGTCTACCGCTTTGGCTTGCGGTGCTCGCAGGTTTCAGTGTTCAGGCAGGAATCGGGCAGGCGAAGGCGCTCGACTGGCTTGCCGCCGACGATGTGGGAGTCGATGATCTCATCGATGTCCGCTTCGGTGACATGGCCGTACCAGACGGCATCTGGATAGACCACGATGTTTGGCCCGTGCTCGCATTGATCGAGGCAGCCGGACTGATTGGCGCGTACTCTGCCCTTCAGGCCGCGTTGGGCTAGCTTCTGCTTGAAAAGTTTTTGCAGGCTGGCCTCCGCGTTGGGATCGCAGCATCCGCGGGGATGGCCCGGAGGGCGCTGGTTTCCGCAGACGAAGATGTGCTTCTCGAATTTCGGCATTTGTGGTCAGTATCTCAGATTCTTCACCACAGAGGACACTGGGGTACACGGAGGAAATCTTAAATTCTTAACCACTAAGGGACACTAAGTTACACGAAGGAATTCTCACCTTGCCTTGCTTCACGAGACCTCGTGCCCTTGATGGTCAAATAACCCTGCCGCGTTGCCATGGGCGGAGCCGACACGATAAGATAATCCGTACACTCTTCTCCGGCCTATCCCTAGAATTTTTTGGCGAGGAATTTCCGCGGGGGCAAGACGTGTGCCGACGCAGGGCGGCGATCTGCCCGATTGAGTCTCTCCCATGGAGTTGGCATGAAAAAAGGTAAGACCGCGGTGATTGTGGGCGCACAGTGGGGCGATGAGGGCAAGGGCAAGATTGTCGACGTGCTCTCGGAAAACTTTTCAGTGGTGGCCCGCTACGCTGGGGGCCACAACGCCGGCCACACGGTCATCATTAAGGGCAAGAAATTCGTTCTGCAACTTGTACCTTGCGGCGTGCTACGTAAGGGATGCCGCAGCGTGATCGGCAACGGCGTGGTGCTCGATCCGCTAGCGTTTTTGAAAGAGGTCGGCGCGCTACGCGATGCCGGTGTAAAAGTGGATGGACACCTTTTTGTTTCGAACCGCGCACACGTGATCCTGCCCTACCACCGCATGATCGAACTGGCGGCGGAGAACGCGCCTGGACGCGTGAAGATTGGAACGACCTCGCGCGGCATTGGCCCTGCGTACGAAGACAAGATGGGACGCCGCGGACTGCGCGTGGCTGACCTGCTCGACCTGAAGCTGCTGAAGAAGCATATCGAGAACGCGGTGCGCGAGAAGAACATGATCGCGCATGCGCTTTTCAATTCCGAGCCGCTCGATGCGGACAAGATGTATGCCGAGTACGCCGCGGCAGCGGAGAAAGTTGCGCCATTTGTCTGCGACACGGCAGTGCTGTTGAACCAGGCACTGGCGGACGGCGAATCGATTCTGTTCGAAGGCGCGCAGGGAACGATGCTCGATATCGATCACGGAACGTATCCGTTTGTAACTTCGTCGAGCGCGACTTCGGGGGGCGCTGTAACCGGTACGGGCGTGCCTCCAAATGCGATCAACTCGGTTATCGGCATCACCAAAGCATATTGCACACGCGTGGGCGAAGGGCCGTTTCCCAGCGAAGACAGCGGCGAACTGGGGGACAATCTGCGCAAGCGCGGCAACGAATATGGCGCGGTGACGGGGCGTCCCCGGCGCACAGGGTGGCTGGACCTGCCGCTGCTGCGCTACTCGGGGATGATCAACGGCACTTCGTGGCTGGTAGTTACTAAGCTTGATGTGCTCGATGAACTGGCGGAAATTCCCGTCTGCGTGGGCTACAAGATTGACGGAAAGAAGACGGCGGAAGCTCCGGCGCATGCCAGCGGATTCGAGAAGATTGAATGTATTTACGAAAAGCTGCCGGGCTGGCAGACCTCGACGGAAGGCATCGTTGAGTTTGACAAGCTGCCGAAAGCGGCGCGTGCGTATCTGTCGTTCGTGGAGAAAGAAGCTGGAGCAAAGGTGGGAATGATTTCGACCGGCCCGGACCGCGGGCACACCATTCTGGTCGATAAATTTGTTTCCGAGTTGAAGACGGCCGCAAAGAAAGCCTAGAATGTCCTTCCCCGGCTCACCCTGCCGCGGCAAGGAGCAAGACGATGGTGGTGTTGGCAGTCACCTGGATGGCAAAAGTTGGCCACGAAGCGGAAGTAGCCGCACTATTTGAAAAGTTGACTGAACAGTCCCGCAAAGAGCCGGGATGTTCGATGTACCAGGTGCACCGGCACAAGACCGAGCCGCGCCGGTTCTTCATCTACGAACAATATAAAGACGATGCCGCGCTGGAGGCGCACCGAGGCGCGCCGCACTTTCTGCAACACGCGAAGAAAGAACTGCCCAGAGTCGCGGATCGCGTAGAAGGGCATTTGTTCGAGCCGTTGGGATAAGTGTAGCGCGGGCACTTCTGCCTGCGTTTCTCACCACGAAGTCGACTTCCGGAAACGGACGGGCTACTTCTTGTCGATCATCAACTCGCCGCCGGAGGCATAGCTTTCCTTTGAGACTTCATGGAAAGCGACGATGATGGCTTCGCGGCGCGCTCCCGCCTCTTCGACCATCACATCCGTTATGCGCTTCGCGATCTTGCGCTTTTGATCGGCAGAGCGGCCGGCGAGCATCGTGACTTGAACCAGGGGCATAAGGTCCTTCAACTCCGCTCAGGATGACAGTGACAGACTCACGATAACAAAGCGACGGCGGCGTTACTTTGCTAGTTCATATCCCGCGAAGAAGTAGCTCAACTCGAAGCGGGCCGTGTCTTCGGCGTCGGAGCCGTGGATTGCGTTGTGCTCGATGTTGGTGGCCCACTTCTTGCGGATGGTGCCTTCTTCGGCTTGCGCCGGGTTGGTGGCGCCCATCAGCTTGCGCAGGTCGGCGATGGCGTTTTCTTTTTCCAGCGCCAGCACGACGATGGGGCCGCTCGACATGAAGTCGGTGAGCGTATTGAAGAAGGGACGGCTGGCATGCACGGCGTAAAACTGCTCGGCCTG
>Ga0070731_10004200_pt1 | contig 12522 bp, 15 predicted proteins | sample Coa_R1_2_FD_66448 | JGI IMG/M metagenome (GOLD analysis project Ga0070731, IMG submission 66448) | Surface soil microbial communities from Centralia Pennsylvania, which are recovering from an underground coalmine fire - Coalmine... | ecosystem: Environmental > Terrestrial > Soil > Unclassified ... | reverse complement strand
CATCTCATCCACATGTCGGGGCGTGAAACGTTCAAGCTCGCCGTTCAGCGCATGGTCGACGCCACCGGTTCGGTGCTGAAGAAAGCCAATCTCACCAAGGCGGACGTTACGTTTCTGATTCCGCATCAGGCCAACCGGCGCATCATCGATGCGACGGCGCGGTATTTGGATCTCCCGGACGAAAAAGTGGTCGTCAATATCTCCGAATACGGCAACACGTCGGCCGCGTCGATTCCGATGGCGCTTTCGGAAACCGTGCGTGCAGGCTTGATCAAGCCCGACGATCTCATCGTCTTCGTGGCGTTCGGCGGCGGCCTCTCGTGGGGCGCCGTGGCGTGGCGCTGGAGCGCTTAGTGCGCCTCGCTGTCATCTTTCCGGGGCAAGGCTCGCAGTGCGTCGGCATGGGCTGCGACGTCGCGGCGCATTCGTCGCAAGCTCGTGCCATCTTCGCGCGTGCTTCAAAGCTGCTGGGCTACGATTTGCTCGAAGTACAGCGCAACGGTCCCGAAGAGCGGCTGCGCGAGACCGAGTTCAGCCAGCCGGCGATCTTTACGACCAATCTCGCGCTGTATAATGCCGCGGGAACGACCGTCGTGCCGATCGTTACCGCAGGCCATTCGTTTGCCGAGCTATGCAGCTTGGTGATCGCCTCTTCGCTGGACTTCGACGATGCGCTCCACATCGTGAGCGAGCGCGGAAAAGCGATGCAAGCCGCCGCCCAACGCACGCGCGGCGGTATGTCGGCGATTCTCGGGCTCGAAGCCGCGCAGGTGCGCAGGGTACTCGAGAGCGTGGGCGATCGCGGACACGTTGGTTTAGCGAACTTCAACTCACCGACGCAGATCGTTATCAGCGGGGAGCTGGACGCCGTTACTCGCGTTGGCCAGGCAATGCTCGATGCCGGTGCCAAGCGCGTCGTGCCGCTCAACGTTTCCGGAGCATGGCACAGCGAGCTGATGGAGCCTGCCGTGGGACGCCTTCGCGCGGCGGTGGAAGCAGCACGCTTCGCAGTGCCGGCGTTCGACGTCATTTCAAACGTGGACGGCCGGCCATATCGCGACGTGGAGACGATCAAGGCGAATTTGATTCGTTCGGTTGTAGATGAGGTTCGCTGGCACGACACCGCAGAGCGGCTGCTCGCGTACGAGCCGGCCCTCGTGGTGGAGTTCGGAGCGAGCGGCGTCTTGAGCGCCCTGATGAAACGGATGCCGCAGGCGCCGCCTACAAACATCGTCAGCGATTATCCAGGCGTCGAGAAGCTTCGTTCGGCGATCGAAGGCGCCGCGGCAAGCGTGTGACCTTCAACGGCAAAGTCGCGGTCATTACCGGAGCCAGCCGCGGCATCGGACGCGCCATCGCGCAAACGCTGGCCGCGCGCGGCGCCGACGTCGCCCTGACCGGTCGTGACGTCGATGCGTTGCGCGAGACCGCCGCACTCTGCGCGAACGCGCGTCCGGGAGCGACTGCCGAGGTCTTCCAAGCCGACGTAACCGATCGCGACGCCGTCGAGGGCGTCGTGGCCGACGTGATGCAGCGATTCTCGCGAATCGATTTCGCGATTTCCAATGCGGGCCAGTCGATCGATGCGCTGGTCTTACGGCTCAAATCCGAGACGATCGATCGTATGCTCGACGTAAATCTCAAATCCGCATTCTATCTCTGCGCGGCGGTCGCGAAGCCGATGATGAAACAGCGCGGCGGCGCGATCGTGCTCATGACGAGCATCGTCGGCATGAGTGGGAACGCCGGTCAAGCCGCGTACTCCGCCTCGAAGGCGGGGCTCATCGGCCTCTGCAAATCGTTGGCAAAGGAGTTGGGTTCGAGGAATATAAGAGTCAACGCCGTCGCGCCGGGTCTCATCGAGACCGCCATGACCGAGACCATGCCCGACGCCGCTAGGGAGTTTTTGACCAAGCAAGCCGCTCTCGGCCGAGCCGGGACCCCCGAGGACGTCAGCAGAGTCGTAGCCTTCCTGTGCTCGGACGATGCCGGATACGTCACCGGGCAAACCCTCGTAGTCGACGGCGGCATCTTGATGTGATCCGAAAGGAGACGTATGTCCACCACCTTCGATAAAGTAAAGAAGATCATCGTCGAGCAGCTCGGCGTCGACGAGTCCGAAGTGACGCCAGAAGCATCGATCACCGACGATCTCGGTGCCGATTCGCTCGACCAGGTCGAGCTGGTGATGGCGTTCGAGACCGAATTCAACATCGATATTCCGGACGAGGAAGCGGAGAAGATCAAAACGGTCGGCGACGCGGTGAAGCGCATCGACGAGACCACGGCGGGCTCTTCAACCTCTTAGCAACGATTTGTTCGACCAACTCCAGGAACGCCTCGGCGCAATCTTCGAGCGCCTAAGCGGGCGCGGGCGGATCACCGAAGGCGAAGTGAACGACGCGCTTCGCGAGATTCGCGTTGCGCTGCTCGAAGCCGACGTATCGCTTTCGGCGGCGAAGGCGTTCGTTAATCGCGTCAAGGAGCGCGCCGTTGGGGCGAACGTGATGGAGTCGCTAACGCCGGCGCAAACGATCCTCAAGATCGTTTACGACGAACTCGTCGAGCTCTTGGGACCACCCACGGGCTCGGGGAAGGCGCGGCTGCAATTCTCCGACGCGCCGCCCGCGGTGCTGATGCTCGTCGGGCTGCAAGGTTCCGGAAAGACCACGCAAGCCGGAAAGCTGGCGCTGCGCCTCAAAGAGCAAGGCCGGCGATCGCTCTTAATTGCGGCGGACGTCTATCGCCCTGCCGCAATCGAACAGCTCAAAACGCTCGGTAAGCAGGTCGCGCTGCCGGTCTACGAACTCGGCGCTGCCGATCCGGTGCGTATCGTCCGCGACGGCATCGCGGAAGCAAAACGGCTCGGCATGTCGACGGTCATCATCGATACCGCGGGCCGCCTGCAGATCGACGAGCCGCTCATGGAAGAACTCGCGAAGATCAAATCCGTTGCGAATCCGTCCGAGATCCTTTTAGTCGCCGATGCGATGACAGGCCAAGAGGCGACGAGCGTCGCCAAAGGCTTTCACGATCGCCTCGGCGTCACGGGCGTCATCCTGACGAAGCTGGATGGCGACACCCGCGGCGGCGCGGCGCTCTCAATCCACAGTGTGACCGGCGCGCCGATCAAATTCATCGGCACCGGTGAGAAGCTTGCCGCGCTCGAGCCGTTCTATCCGGAGCGCCTGGCGTCGCGCATTCTCGGCATGGGCGATGCGCTCACGCTCATCGAAAAGACGCAGAGCCTGTACTCCGAAGAACAGGCAAAGAAGCTTGAAGAGAAACTCCTCAAACAAACCTTTACGCTCGACGACTTTCTCGAGCAGATGCGCCAAGTGCGGAAACTCGGTTCGTTCAACGACCTCTTGAAAATGGTTCCCGGACTCTCGCGTGCGCTGCCAAAGGATTTCGAGATTCCTGAGCGGGAGCTGACGAAGGTCGAAGCGATCATTTGTTCGATGACGCGCGGCGAACGCCGCAATCCCGACGTGTTGAACGGTTCCCGCCGCAAGCGCATCGCGCGCGGTTCCGGCACGCAAGTCGCCGATGTGAACCGGCTCGTAAAACAGTTCGAACAAGCACGGCACATGGCTAAACATTTAACTAAAACCAGGCGGGGTAGATGAGAGAAGTGCAATGGTAAAAATTCGGTTACGGCGCAGCGGCGCCAAAAAACAGCCTACATATCGGTTCGTCGTCGCGGACGCTCGCGCGCCGCGCGACGGACGGTTCATAGAAATTTTGGGACATTATAATCCGCGCACCGAACCGCGGACAGTCGTGGTTGACGAAGAGAAGGCGCGCGCGTGGCTCGCCAAGGGTGCACAGCCTTCGGACACGGTTCGCCGGTTGTTCGCCGAAAAGGGCCTCGTCGAACGGGGGCCGATACCCACGACGAAGCGCAAACCCAAGAGCGAACAAGGTGGCGCCTCGTGAGCGCATTCGACGACGAATTCGGACTCTTCAGCGAGACGGTCGTCGACGAACCCGAACCCCTCGACTCCGCTCGCGGTAAAGTGATTCGAGAGGCTGGCGACCGGCGCAAACAGAGCGCGACTCCGTCGGCGCCCACGAATCCTGCGCCGGCCGACTCCACTCGGGATCAACCCCGGCGAGGGAGTCCGGACCGGCCCTTCGACTCCGCTCAGGGCAGGCACCGTCCGCCCGCTCAACGACAGCATCGCCCGAGCCCGTCGGCGGGTGATCCGTGGGCCGGACATCGTCGCGCGACCGAACTCTTGGGATTTCTCGCACGGAAACTCGTGCAGAAGCCGGAGTCTGTGACAGTCGAGTTGTTCATCGACGAAACCGCGCAACCGGTGATCGAGCTTATCGTCGATCCTGAGGATCTAGGGAAGGTCATCGGGCGCAGCGGACGCGTGGCGCAAGCATTGCGCACGGTCGTGCGGGCGACGGCGGAAGGGCGCGTCGCCGTCGACATTCTCGACAGTGAAGAAGCGGCGGCGCAAAATGACGGCGGCTCAGAATGAGATTGCGGTTGGCCGAATAACGGGAGTTTTCGGCGTTCGCGGTGAGCTGAAGTGCGACCCGACAAGTGCGGGTCGCACCGTCATATCTGCAGGCGCGCAGCTGCGCTGCCGGCGCGGTGATACATCGTCGATAATTCGAATCGAGCGCGCACGGACGCACAAGAACCGACTCCTGATTCGAATAGCAGGCGTCGAAGATGCAGATGGGGCGGCTCCCTATGCCGGCGGGATACTCTTTGCAGCCCGTGCCGACGTTCTGCTGGAACCGGGCGAATACTTCGACGACGACCTCGTTGGGTGCGCCGTCGTCGCAACAAACGGAACCGAATTCGGCTGCGTCGAGCGCGTCGAGCACTTTCCGTCGAGCGATATGCTGGTAATCGGCGGCCGCATGGTGCCGATGGTCGGCGCGATCGTTACCGACATCGACCTCGAAGGCCGGCGCATCGTTATCGATCCGCCGGAAGGACTCTTAGAGTAAGATCCCTAGCTGTTGTCGGGATGCGCCGTGGCGTACGCCGTGACCGCGGTTTCGACCGCGCTCTTGACCGACGACGCTTTGCCCGTGTGATGCCCCAGCGTTGCGCCGAAGCACGTATAAACGAACAGATCGAATTGATACTCGGTCTTGCGGTGCGCCGAGCTTTCTGCCAACGTGCCGGTTGCGATGGTGTTATCACGGTTCGCTCCGCAGATCGTGTCCGCCGATTGTTGCGCGTTGCTCGTAACCGAGGTCATCTGCGTTTTAAAATGTGTGTTCATCGCGAAGTACAGCTCATGCCCGGCGTTGGTCAGATCGGTCGACCCAATCGCGCCCGACGCACTCACCGGCGCAACGATCACGCCGCGCGACGGTTTCACGACGGGTCCGGGTGTCGGCGGGCGCGAGCCTTTGTGCTTGCCGAAGACCGAGCTGACGATGTTGCTGATGCCTTGGATCGGAACTTGCGCACCATTGCTCGACGTCGGCGCGGGTGTATTGGTCGGCCGCGTTTGAACGTTCTCCGTGCCGCGGCCGACAACGGCTAGAATCTGCTCGCGCGCAAGCAGCGATTGCGATGCGACGTCGGCGACGCTCATCACTTGGGCGGTCTGCGAAAAAAGAATCACGCCGCTTTCCACACTCACGACTTGCTCCACGACGGCGGCGCTGTCTCCAACTGGAGTCACGTAGCCGCTAATGTAAAAGTCGGCGTGCTGCGTGCGCGCGTTGTTCAAAAAATCGGCGCGTTTGACTCCTTGCGGGACGGGAAGCACGGTGATGCCGCCGGCGGCGGTCATCTCTTGTGCGAGGATCTGGCCGATCGCGATACCGATGCGAGGATCCGTTCCCGTCTGGACGTCGAACGGATAGATCACCACGGCCGGCATCTGCTCGATTCCGGCCGGCACCGGCGCGGCCGTCGGTACCGGCGGCGGCGACGGGGTGGCGGCTATGGCAAAAACGAGCGACGAGCTCATGAGCGCCGCGACGAGAAAGCGGCGCAGCAAACTTCCTTCAAGCATTGGGGGACGGTCCTTCTGCGACGGCGTCGGGATGTCCGGTCGGCCAAGCGATGCTGTATTCCGCCCCGAAGAGAAAGATCGATCCGATGCAATAGAACCAGAGAAGCAGGACGAGCGGCGCCGAGAGCGCGCCATAGATGTGAGAAAAGTCGACGTGTCCGAGATAAGCCGCAAACGTGTACTGCACGACCGGCCATGCAATTGCGACGACGGTCGCACCGCGGAGCGCGAAGGCCCACGAGACGCTTCGGTTGGGCAGCCAGCGATAGAGCACGACCGCGACGATAAAAACGAGCGCGATCGAGATCAAATACCCAAGGATGTGCGTGATCCGGCGAGGGTCGTGAATTCCCGCCACGCGAGCCGTAATCGACAGGACGGCCGGCAGTGCGGTAGCCACCAACAGTAAGATACCGGTCACCGGCAGCATGATGAAGGAGAGCGCGAGGTTGTGAACGAGCGGCCGCCCTTTGGGTACGTTGAGCGCTCGATCGAGCGCATACGCCAGACCCATGAAGAGATTCTTGCCGGACCATAGCAGAAACGCAAGCGCGATCAAGCTGGAGATTCCGCGCCCGTAGATATACGTTGTGAGATTGTTGACGATATAATCGTGCAACGTCGGCGCGAGCGCATCCAAAAACAGCATCGCTCGATGCTCCGATTCGGGAAGCACCAGCGTGATGGCGCTCAGGGCGAGAACGCTGAGCGGAAAGAGCGCGAAGATGGCGTTGAATGCCACCGACTGCGCGTGGAAAGCGCACCCATCCCGAGCGTATCGCACCACGGCTTCGCGAAACGCGGAGATGAGTCGCTGCATTCCAAGCGGTATATCGGGGGAACGTGCCGCTATTCCCACCGGGACCATCCGTTACCGTCGTCATCGACGGGCGCCCTCTGCGCTCGTACACGCGTGCCTACCTCGCGAATGGCCGCGTCTTTGCGCCGGTCGATCCGCTCCTGACGCAGCTCGCCGATCGACTCTGGTTCGAGGCTAATACGCTCGTCGTGCAGCGTGGCGATCGCCGCGTGCGCGTACCGATCGCCGCAGGGCAAGCGGCGCTTGACGGCGCCTACATCGCGGCTGGGCCGGTTCTGCGAGAGTTGGGCATTGCGGCGCACTACGATGCCGCGACGCATCGTCTCCTCGTACGAGTGGGCGAACGCGCAAGCGTCGCATCGCCGACGCCGTTCAATTCGCCAGTTCCTGCGGTCGCGCCGTCTGCGGTATTCACTCCGTCGCCGGAACCAACGCCGAGGCCGGTTTGGACTGGCTCGCCAATGCCGCGCCGAACCGCGCTGCCCTTCCCTCCGCCGCGTTAACGCCGTTCTAGCGGGCTGCGACGGCCGCCAGATCGAGCGCTCCTAATCCACGCTCCGAGACATTGCGCAGAAGTGCCTCGACGGCGTCCACGACCGGCAGGCGTTCGTGATGCGCCGCGGCTTGCATGAGTGTTGCATCCTTGTGCGCCATGTCGAGCGTCCAAAAGGGTTCGTATGTCTCGTGGACCATGCGCCGACCGCGCCCGGTAATTTGCCCGCTGGGATTGAAGAAATCGAAGAGCGTGTACGCGCGCTCGCGCGTGATGTCTTGCATTTCGGCCATTCGAAAAATGTCGTTCAATCCGCCGATGACCGCCAGCATCATCGCGTTGCCCATCAGTTTGAAGGTCGCCGCGTCCTCCGAGCGCTCACCGACGTAACGCAAGTCGCTGCACATCGCTTCGAGATCGGCGCGCAGCCGATCGACCAGTGACTCGTCACCGGAGACCATCATTACGCCGGTCGCTTCCAACGCCATCGGCGGGCCCATGAAGACCGGCGCGTGCAGAAAGGCATATCCGTCGCCGGCGAGCCGCCGTGCGCGTTCGGCAACGCGCTGCGGCAGCACCGTCGAGTGATCCACGATCGGCGTCTCCTTGGTGATGCCCGGGAGCGCCGCATCGATGGTGCTGTCGACGCTGCCGTCGTCGCTCAAACACAGGTGAACTCGATCGGCGCCCGTCGCCGCCTCCGCCGCGTCGGAGAATGCGCGCGCGCCGTACGGTTCGAGCGCTTCCGCGCGCTGGGCGCTGCGATTCCAAACGCGAACGTCGACACCCCGACGCAGCATCGCGCGCACCATCGCCGATCCGAGCATGCCGGCGCCGTAAAATGCGACCGTCATGCCGGTTTCCTACGCGCGAGCAGATTCGCCGCGGCTGCAATCCCTGCGGCGGCCAGCGCGTACCAGACTTGAACGGGATCGGTGAGAAAGTTCAAACTCAGCGCGTTGTCAAGGCTATAGAGACCGTTACCGCCGAACGCGATGGCTACCGCCAGACCGATGTTGGTGACCGGCAGCTCCCAACCGCCGTTCTGGTTGAAAAATCCCTTACTGATATGCACGGAAAAAATTGCGACCAGCATCACGCTGACGATCAGTGCAGGGCCGAGCGCGCCGCCGAGCCCTAGCACCGTGAGCAGGCCTCCGACGGTCTCGCCCAACCCGGCGGCCAGTGCGAAGAGCGCACCCGGACGAAAGCCGACGTTTTCAAAGAAGCCGCCCGTGCCCGCGATCCCGCCGCCGCCGAACCAGCCAAAGAGTTTTTGCGTTCCGTGTGCCATCAGGCCGAGGCCCAAAATCAGGCGAGCGATCAAGAATGCGATGCTGATTGCGACGCTCAAGGCTGCCTCCTCTCCGTCTTACGTATCGGTTATTCCCAAGCTTACCCAGGGTCCAGGATAACGCCCCCCTGAGGCTGTACCACCGCCGCTATGCAGTTAGAAGGACGAACGTTTTTGGTTAGCGGCGGCGCCTCGGGACTCGGCGCCGCCTGCGTCGCCGAGTTGACCGGAGCCGGCGCCAACGTCGTTATTTGCGACGTCAGCGAGCGCGGAGCGCAGCTTGCCCAAGAGCTAGGAGAGTCGGTCGTCTTTGCGCGTACCGACGTTACCGACGGCGCACAGGTGCAGCGCGCGGTCGATACCGCGGCGACGGAGTTTGGCGGGCTGCACGGTGCGATCAACTGCGCGGGCATCGCGACCGCCGAGCGCGTGATCGGGCGTGACGGCCCTCAACCGCTCGAGCATTTCTCGAAGGTCATCGCGGTCAATCTGATCGGCACGTTCAACGTCATTCGCTTGGCTGCAGCAAAGATGCTGGAACGCACGGTCGAGCCGGGCGAGGACCGCGGCGTCATCGTCTGTACGGCCTCGGTGGCGGCATACGACGGTCAAATCGGCCAAGCCGCTTATTCGGCGTCGAAGGGCGGCGTCGTCGGCATGACGCTCCCCATCGCGCGGGAGTTCGCGCAGCATGGGATACGCGTCGCCAGCATCGCGCCGGGAATCTTCGATACGCCGATGCTCGCGGGGCTTCCCGAAGCCGCCCGTGAGTCGCTCGGCAAGCAAGTGCCCTTTCCCTCGCGCCTCGGGCGCCCCGCGGAGTACGCCCGGTTGGCCCGTCATATCATAGAAAATCAAATGCTCAACGGCGAGGTGATCCGCCTCGACGGCGCGATCCGAATGGCGCCTCGATAGCGCCGAAAATAAGAAGAGACCGCCCAATCGCAAAGCCAGGACCGCAAGCGCGGTGGCAGCCAAAGAACCTACCGTGAAGTACGCGTTCGTCGCCGCGCTCGTTTTGCTCGGAATCGGCTACGTCGCGGCGCCCTCGGGCGCGGTGACTCGTCCCGCACCGGCTGCAACGCCGATTCCGTTGCCCTCCCCGGAGTTGCTGCTGTATAGAATTCGCAGGCAATTTCGATCGCATCGTCCGCCGCCGCCGTATATCACCTACACGCTTGTCCGAAAGCAAACGCTCGACGACGGCTATCCCGATCTGCTCAACAGCTATACCTATCACATGTGGTGCCGTACGTACGATCGCGCCGCGCTCGGCCGTCGCGTCTATCACGGTTCCGCGCGGGGAACGTTGGAATTCTTTCGTCCGTCCTTCAACGAGCCGTGGGATCCCGGGCCTCCGACGGCCGACCTCTTCGAGCCGGCGCCCGTCCATCCGCACACCAACCCGCGTACGTTCGTGCCGACTCCCGAGCCGACGGGCAGCCTGCCACCCCTCATCGCAAGCGTTACGGCGCTTGGCGAGTTCGATTACCGTGTCACGCGAGTCGCCAATGAAGGTGACCTCATCCACGTAAGTCTGATGGCGCGGCGCGACCCCGACCGTAATCGCCTGCGAGAGCTCTACGTCGATGCCAAAACTTTAGAGCTCAAGGAAGTCGTCGCCACGGATAAGCTTTTCGAGGACGACAGCGGCAGCCACCACGTCTACCCGATGCTCTTTACGGTAACGCTGGGTTGGATGAACAACATGCCGATCGTGACGCACATTCACGGCACGCCGACCTACCAAACCGACGCCGAGTATTTAGGACGCGACGCGACGGTCGACTACGATTTCAACGATATTACGTTTCCGGCATCACTGCCGGATTGGTACTTCGATCCCCGCTCTTACGCGGCGCACACCAACGACGCCCCGTCTTAGCTCTTGAAGGGTGCGTCGGCGTTAACCAGCTGCGGAAATTCCCGGCGCAGCTTCTGCAGTTTTGGAATGTCGTTGATCACAATGTAGGGATTTTCCGGATTGTGCACTGCAAAGTCTTGATGATATTTCTCCGCCGCATAGAAACCGTGTAACGGCGCGACGATCGTGACGATCTTCGACGAGTAGACGCCTTGAGTTTGCAGGTGGGCGATATATCGCAGGGCTTCGGGCCGCTGCTCATCAGTCGTGTAGAAAATCTCGGAGCGATACTGCGTTCCGTCGTCGGGACCTTGACGGTTGAGCTCCGTTGGATCGTGGGCGACCAAGAAATAGACGTCGAGAAGCTGCTTGAACGAAATGCGCGCCGGATCGTACGTGACCTCGACGGATTCGGCGTGCCCGGTCGTGCCTGTGCTGACCGTCTCGTACTGCGCGGTGGCTGCCTGGCCGCCGGCGTATCCGGCGACCGTGCGATCCACGCCGCGCAACGATTCAAAAACGAGCTGCATGCCCCAGAAGCAGCCGCCCGCAAGAACGACCCGCTGCTGCTGCGTGGCGGCCGGCAGCGGCGCCGCGGCTGCGAGGGACAAAATCAGGATACCGGCGATCGCGCGTAAAGACCTCATATGACCCTATAACGTTCGGGCGCCACAAATGGATGAGCGCGCTTCGGGGAGGGCCGTTATCGCATGTGGTCGTCGAGCCAGCCCAACCAGAGCGCGGTCAGCTCGGCCTTCTGGTGCGGATCGGCCGGCCCGTGCGTGGCCGCCGGAAAGATCGCGAACCGCACCGCGACCCCGTTATCGTGCAGCGCGTGGTAAAGCGCGTACGATTGCGTGATCGGTACGACCGGATCTTGCGTCGTCCCCCAGATCAGCGTCGGCGTCGTGATTTGCGCGTAGTATGTAATCGGCGAGTTTTCGCGGTAGATGCGCTGGCCGTCGCCGACGTACGGCGACGTGCCCAGCGGATAGCGATCCTGCACGTTCGACGTCGAGAGATTGTACTCGTCGAACTCGCTGTTGACGGCTGCGCCCGAAACGGCGGCGCGCCAGCGGTGATCGTGGCCGATTAACCAAGACGTCAGCTCGCCCCCATACGACCACCCCGAAACGGCAACGCGGGTTGGGTCCACCGTACCGGTTTTCGTCAGCGCATCGAGCCCCGCCAAGATATCGGCGCTCGGCCCGGCGACCGTGTTACGAACGATCGCCGTCATATAGGCGTTGCCTAAATTATCGCTGCCGCGATAGTTTGGCTGCAGAACCGCGTAGCCTCGCGACGCAATCATTTGCGCGAGCGGCCAATCTTCCCACACGAAATCGCGCGTGTTCGATTCTCCGGGGCCGCCGTGAATCAAGAGCACGACCGGGTAGAGTCGCTGTTTGGTTTGTTCGATCGAGGGCGGATAAGTCACGACGCCGTTCTCCGCAAACCCGTCCGGACCGTTCCAATCCAGCTGGCGCATCGTTCCCATCGAAACGCGCGATAGAAACGCGTTCATACTCGTGAGTCGCACCGGAAGTGCGGCGCCGTTGGGGAGATAGTAAAGCTCGCGGGCGCTCGTGGGACTGGTGGCGACGAATGCAATCGAGCCATCTGCCGCGACGTCACCGGCGATTCCGGAATCGAACGTTGCATCGGAATACGGATCGCAGACGGGATGAAGGTCGCGCAGCGGAATGCGCACGGCGTTGCCCCCTAGATCGGCTCGCCAGAGCACGGTTTGCGTCGCGTCGGCGGCGCAGACCAGGAGATGCCGCGAGTCTGCAAACCATTGCGACGCCGCAATGTTACGATCGAGTTGCGCAGCGAGTCGAACGTCGTCGCTGTGCCGTCTCACGCGCAACGTGTTCTCGGAGTTGAAGTCGCCGTTGAGCGGAAACCAGTAGGCGAGCTGACCCCCGTCGGGTGAGTACGATGGACTGAGCTCCAGTTCGGTTTGCGTCGTGAGTTTGCGCGTTGTTCCGGTCGCCACATCGACCTGCCAGAGCGTTGAGTACTCGCTGTCGCCGCTGAAGGTGTTTTCGA
>Ga0070731_10004198_pt1 | contig 12525 bp, 10 predicted proteins | sample Coa_R1_2_FD_66448 | JGI IMG/M metagenome (GOLD analysis project Ga0070731, IMG submission 66448) | Surface soil microbial communities from Centralia Pennsylvania, which are recovering from an underground coalmine fire - Coalmine... | ecosystem: Environmental > Terrestrial > Soil > Unclassified ... | reverse complement strand
GCTCGCGACATCAGCGAGACGCGGGCGGCGCGGGATCACCCGGCGGAGGTTTGACACGCCGAAAATGCAAGCGCTAACATGTTAGCGATAACATAGCACGGCGAAAAAGCGCCGAGGAGGAGGGGTGGCCAAGGGCGCGCCCGCCGCATTCGCAGGTTTTCGACGTCCCGACGCACAGGTTCGCGCGCTCGCCAGCAGGCGCGCTCGCGCGGCATCGCAAGTCCTGGTCTATATGCGGACGATGGCCGTGTTCCTGATCGTGTGGGCGCTCATTGCGCGCATCACCGGCAACGCCATCCTGCTGCCGTCGCCTCTCGCCGTCTTCACCGCGATCGTCGGCCTCGCGCAGGATTTGGAGCTGTTCCTGCACGCGGGGATCAGCTTCGCGCGGATGGTGGCAAGCCTCGTCGTCGGATCGCTGCTCGCGATTCCGCTTGGACTCGCCATGGGACGCTCGGAGCTGCTCGATCGCGTCGTCGATCCCACGATCGAGATCCTGCGGCCGATCTCTGGAATCGCATGGATTCCGCTCGCGCTATTCATCTTCGGCATCGGCAACGCGCTGCCGATCTTCATCATGACGTACGCGGGCTTCTTTCCGATCCTGCTCGGCACGATCGCCGGCGTGCGAAGCGTCGATCGGCGCCTGATCGACGCTGCGCGCACGATGGGCATTCCCGAGCGCACGATCGTGACGCGCGTCGTCATGCCGGCGGCGCTGCCGTCGCTCATGGTGGCGCTCAGGCTCGGCGTCGCCGCGTCGTGGACGGCGGTCGTCGCCGCCGAGCTGATCGGCGCGCCGAGCGGGCTCGGTTATGCGGTGGAGTGGTATCGCGAGCTCTTGATGACGCCGCAGGTAATGGCGTTCATCGCGATGATCGGACTGCTCGGATACGTGTGCGATCTCGGCGTTCGCGCGCTCGCACGAGCGCTGACGCCTTGGGCCGCGGCATGATCGGCGCCGCCGATCGCGCGAACCGCACGGCGATCGGCTTTGCCTTGCCGCTTGCGCTGCTCGCGCTCTGGCAAGCGCTCGGCACGACATCGCAAAGCGCGCGCATGCCGATTCCGACGCACGTCGCGGCCGCTGCATTCGAGCTCGTGCGCTCAGGCGATCTCCCGCTCGCGATCGCGCAAAGCCTGTCGCGCGTGTTCGTCGGCTTCGCAGTCGCGGCGCTGATCGGCATTCCGCTCGGACTCGCGATGGGGGCGTTTCGCAGCTTCGAGCGCAACATCGATCCGCTCATCGAAAGCTTTCGCCCGATCGCCGCAATCGCGATACTGCCGCTCGCGATCCTGTGGCTCGGCACCGGCACATCCGCCGCGGTGACGATCGTCGCGTATGCTGCATTCTTTCCGATCGTCATCAACACCGTGGCGGGCGCGAAGGGCGTCAATCCGACGCTTCTGCGTGCCGCGACGACGATGGGCATCTCGCGCCTTCGCGTGATACGAACCGTCATCGTGCCCGCTGCGCTGCCCGCGATCGGCGTCGGGTTGCGCATCGGCATGGGTGTCGCCTGGACCGCCATCGTCGCGGCCGAGCTCGCCGTCGGCGCCAAAGCGGGTGGCGGAGGCAGCGGCGGCATCGGCCAGATGATGTTCGTGTTCTACGCCTACAGCGTTGAATTGAACCGCATCATCGTGTGCATGATCGCCGTAGGTCTCGTTGCGCTCGCGCTCGATCGGCTGATTCGCTTCGTCTTGCGCGTGTCGATGCCGTGGACGAGCAAGTGAAAAGCGCAATCGAAACCGAAGCGATGCAACAGCGCGCCAACGACAAGCCGGCGCAGCATGCGCATGCGCCGACCGAGCCGGCCAAGCTTTGCCTGGCGCACGTCGGCAAGCGCTTCGGGACGGGCGCAACGCCGACGATCGCCGTCGACGATTTCACGCTCGACATCGCGCAGGGCGAATTCCTCGTGATCGTCGGACCGTCGGGCTGCGGGAAGACGACAGTGCTCAACATTCTTGCCGGACTCGACCGTCCAAGCGAGGGAAGCGTTGCGCTCGACGGCTGCGAGATCACACGGCCGGGACCGGCACGCGGCGTCATGTTCCAGGACTACGCGCTCTTTCCCTGGCAGACGGTGCGCGGCAACATCGGTTTCGGCTTGCGCCACGGCACGCCGGGTGACGGGCTCTCTGACGAAGCACGCGCTCAGCGCGTGCGCGACTGCATCGATCTCGTGGGGCTCAATGGCGCCGAAGACAAGTATCCGCACCAGTTATCCGGCGGAATGCGCCAACGCGTCGCGCTCGCGCGCCTTCTCGCGAACGAGCCGGAAGTGCTCCTGATGGACGAGCCGCTCGCCGCACTCGATGCGCAGACGCGACTCATTCTGCAGGACGAGCTTCTGCGCATCTGGGGCCAGGACCGACCGCAAGCATCGCGTCGCACGGTCGTGTTCATCACGCACGCGATCGACGAGGCGGTGTTCCTCGCCGATCGGGTCGCGGTGATGACGACGCGCCCGGGCCGGCTCAAGGCGCTGATCGACGTGGCGCTTCCGCGCCCGCGCAACGACGCAACGCGCGCGTCGGCGCAGTTTCAGGCGCTATGCCAAGACATCTGGGGTTTGATCCGTGACGAAGCCTATCGCGCGACCGTCACTTCAACGTCCGAAGAAGGAGGAAGCAAGAGATGACTATCGATAAAACGGGTCTGTCGCGGCGTTGCTTCATCGCGGCCGCCGGTGCGTCGTCGCTGGCGCTCGCGGCGCCCGCGATCGTGCGCGCACAGGGAAAGAAATCGCTCAAGGTCTCGGTGGGCCGCCAGCCATGGGCGGCGGGGAATTCGCCGGTGACGAAGTACATGATGGACAACAAGCTGTTCGAGAAACTGGCCGCCGATGCCGGCTACGATTTGACGGTCGATTATCGCGACTACCCGTCGGCGATGCCGCAGGTCGAGGCGTTCGTCTCGAACAATCTCGACTTCGGCATGTGGGGCAACACGCCGATCGTGCGCCTCGTCGCGCAGAACCAGCCGATCCAGATCATGACCGTCGGCGAGGGGCATTTCCGCTTCGTGCTCGCGACGCGCAAGGATTCGCCGATCCGCAATCTCGCCGATCTCAAAGGCAAGACCGTCGGCGCGCTGCTCGGCGGCGATCCCTACAACGTGCTGTCGCAGATGCTGCGCTACGAGTTGGGCAATCCCGATCCGAAGGCGTTCGGCATCACCGTCGTCAATACCCCGACGCAGGCGCAGGCCGCGACGATTCCGGGCGGCATGGACGCGGCGGTCGTCATCTACCCCGCGTTCCTCAAGGCACAAAAGGAGATCGGCACGGTCGGCATCATGAACTCGTTCGGTTACACCGAGAGCCACTACAAGGGTCCTGCGGGCGAGGGCGCCGGCATCCTGCTGCCGTCGGTGAAAAAATCCGCGTTCTATCCGGACGGCTATTACCTGCATCGCTCGTTCTGGATCGGCAGCCGCAGGATCGTCGACAACGACCCGGCGATCGTCACCGCGTTCGTCATGGCGCAGCAGGACGCGGTTGCGAAGCTTTCGAAGATGGACCCGGGCAAGGTATCCGAGCTTGCGCAGAAGTACTGGGAGCTTCCGCCGGAGCTTGGCGCGAAGGTCGTCGAGGACGACGTGCTGTTCAAGCGCGGCTGGTGCTGGCCGACCGAAGGCGATGCGGTCGCGCTTCTCGAAACGTCGAAGAGCATGGTCGATGGCAAGCTGATCACGAAGCCGCTTTCGTGGTCGCAAGTCAAAGCCGCGTTCGAGAAGACGGCGTCGCTCGACAAGGCCGCGTACGAGAAGACCGGGCGCGTGCCGAACGAGGTCGGCTTCCACGACAAGAACGCGAAGGATCTGCGCGGCGCGCCGGTGTGGGAGATGCAAAGCTGGGGCGAGCGCACATGAACGTCGGGTTCATCGGACTCGGAACGATGGGCGCGCCGATGGCGCGCAACGTTCTCGACAAGGGACACGCGCTGATCGTGCTCGACATCGTGCAGGACGCGGTGGCGAAGCTTGTCGCCGCCGGTGCGCGCTCCGCTTCGACGCCAAAGGACGTTGCGGCGGCGAGCCACGTTGTCATCACGATGTTGCCCGACGCGCCGGACGTGGAGCGCGTTGCGCTCGGGAAAAGCGGCATCGTCGAAGGCATTCGACCGGGCAGCGTCTACATCGACATGAGCACGATCGATCCGGATACGACGCGAAAGATCGGCGCGGCGATCGCGGGCGCGGGCGCGTCGATGATCGACAGTCCGGTCGGCAAGACCGCCGATCACGCGGTCGCCGGAACGCTCACGCTGATGGTCGGCGGAGCGGCGGAGGTCGTCGCGCGCTGCCGGCCGCTGCTCGATTGCATGGGCAGCGACTTCTTCCACTGCGGCGAGCTAGGCGCCGGGCAGACGATGAAGCTCATCAACAACCTGCTCGCGACCGCGGTGTCGGAGGCGTCGATCGAAGCGCTCGTCACGGGCACGAAATCGGGACTTTCGATCGACACGATGACAAGCGTGTTGCGCACGACGATGGCGTGGAACAACGCGCTCGCGATCGCGCTGCCGAAGCGCCCGCTCGCCGGCGACTTCAAGCCGGGATTCATGGTGAAGCTCGCGCACAAGGACTGTCGCCTCGCGCTTTCGATGACGGAGCGTCTGGGCGTGCGGGCGCCGGTCGGACGCGCCGCGCTCGCGAGCGTCGACGAGGCGATGCAAAAAGGGTTGCAGGACGACGACGTCGGCGCGCTGCTCAAGCTCCGCGAGGAGCAGGCGGGGGTGAAGGTGCGGCTGCCAGCGGCCTGATCGTCGGAAGACGATCAGGCCGTTCGGCGGCAAGCATCAACTTTCCCAAGGATCGATCACTTCCACGTCGCAGTCGTCGAAATCGCGCACGTTGCGCGTGGCGATGCTCGCGCCTGCCGAATGCGCTATGGCAGCGATTTGCGCATCGAAGTGCGAAATCGGCTTGCCGGACCGGGCACGCGACGCAGCGATCAGCGCGTATGCGTGAGCCGCTGGACTATCGAACGGGAGAATGCGTCCGGCGAAATCTTCCCCGAACATCGCTTGCGCCGCCGCCTGGAAAGCATTGCGCCGCTTTCCAGCGGTCAGAAGCATGATGCCGTGGAGTATTTCGCTTTCCGTGATGGCGGTTGTGTAGAGCCGAGCCGGCGCCCATCGGCCGAACCACCTGGTAACCGCGTCCGCTGGCGCGGGTTTCATCAGTTCCGACAAGACGCTCGTATCGAGGACGATCATCGCGATCGCGGTTTGGGCGGCTCGCGAATCGCGGCGCGTCGCGGCAACGCCAGGTCGATTCCGCCAAGCGCACCGAAGCGCTTCCGGATCGAGACGCCGAGATCGGCCGCTGGCGTTGCTTTCTCGACAAGCGCCGAGCGCAGAATGTTGCGCGCCTCGTCTTCCATCGAGCACCGGTTTCGCGCAGCCCGAAGCCGCAATCGATCCTTGGTGGCCTCGTCGAGTCCCCGGATGGTGATGCTTGCCATCGCATTCCAGCCCCGTGCTGTCAATGCTGTCATTGTAATCAATGCAGCGCGATGGCGCAAACGGTCGTCGCGTCGCGCCCGTACGCGAGCGGCCGCCTATCCGGCACTTCCCGCAGGTCAAAGCGTGAAATTGAGCTCCGACAACAACGCACCCGGCAGCGTGCTGCTCGACAGCACGCGCGCGCCGTACGTGTTCGCTTCGAGGAGAAGCTCGCGCTCGCGCGTCAGCGCCTCGAGATTGTCGCCAAGCATGCGATAGATGGTGTCGTCGAAGCGCAGCACGTTCACCGGCGCCACGATCTGCCCGTTTTCGACATGGAACGTTGCAAACCGTGTCATGCCCGTCATCCGGCACGCCGGGCGATCGGAGAAATTGAGGTACCAGAGGTTGCCGATCGCAAGCCCGGTGTCGAGCGCGGCGAGCGCGTCGCCCGAAGGAAGCTCGCCGGCCCCCATCGACAACGCCACGGGCGATTCGCTGCCGTTCGCCCCGTTGGTCGCAAGATCGAATTCGCGCGCGGTGCGCGGCGATACGAGCGAGCCCGCGAGCGCCCCGTTGACGATCAACGGTATCTTGCCGGGGCGCGTGAATCCGTCGGACTGAAACGCCGGCGCGACGCCATCGGCGATGTCCTCGCTGATCGACACGCCGGGTGCGAGTCGCGCGTCTTCCCGCATCTTCGCGAGCGGGCTTTGCCTGGTCGCGAGCGCACGTCCAGAAAAGCCGTCCCAGCTCAGCATGTCCGCGATCTCCTGCATCGCCGCCGGCGGCAGATACGCGCGATATTTGCCCGGGGGAAGCGCCTTCGCCGGACGGCTGACCAACGCGAGCTGCGATATGGCATGCTCGATCCGCGTCGCAAGCTCGCGCTCGCTCCATGCGAAGCCGGCATAAGAGGAGCGCACCGCCTTGTCTGCCCGGTGATAGATGCTCCACTGCAGATTGAACGTGGTCGTCTCGTGCCAGTTGCGCTGGCCGCGTGAATCGGCGAAGCCGCGATGGACGGGACCGACGGCGAGCATGCCAACGAGATCGTGGCCGCTCGCGAGCGACAGCAGTGCATCGATCATTGCCTCGGCGCTCGGCATCGCGTCGCTGCGCACATCGCGCGACGATCGAACGACATCGGGAAGCAGGAGATGCGGGTCGTCGGAGAGCTCGGGCAGGGCATCGCGCAACCCTGATAGCGCCGCTTCGATCGCGTGCGTGTCGGTCGCATGATCGCCCGTGAGCGACAGCGTGTGCGACGCGTGACGCGCACCGCGAATGAGCCGCAGATCGAGATACTGTTGCTCGACGTGGCCCGGCTGGCGGACTTTGCCACGGTTCATGCGCACGAAATCGGTCGCCTCGCCCTCGAAGCCCATCGTGTACGACTCGCCGGCGGCAAGCGCGCGCTCGACGAACGACGCGAGCTCGTTGAAGTAGCTTTCCTGAGTCGACGCGGCGCCTGGCGCTGGCGCTGCCAGCGAATGCCCGCCGAGCGTCCTCATGCCTCGCCACCAAACACGTCGACGTTCCTGAATACGCACGCCGGCGACGCATGCCCGACGCGTATCGTCTGGCTCGGCTCGCCCTTGCCACAGTAAGGCGTTCCGAGTACGCGAATCGTGTCGGCATTGCCCACGCGCGCGAGGCTGCGCCAGAACTCGGCGCTGATGCCGCGGTAGTTCGGATTCTTGACGACGCCGCGAAGCTTGCCGTTTTCGATCATCCGCGCACGTTCGCAGCCGAACTGGAACTTGTTGCGCGAATCGTCGATGGACCACGACGAGTTCGTCTCGAGCATCACGCCGTCCTCGATGCTCGCGACGAGCTCGTCGAACGTCGCATCGCCTGGTTCGAGATTGAGATTCGCCATGCGGTCGATCGGCGGCCGGTTCCAGCCGTCGGCGCGCGAATTGGCCACACCGGGCAGGCCCGCGCGCACCTGCGATATCGCGCCGCCGAGCGGCCGCTGCAACACGCCTTCGCGGATCAGCCACGTTTTCTCGGCGCGCGTCCCTTCGTCGTCGAACGCGTAGCTCGCAAGCTCCTCGGGTCGCGTCGGGTCGAACGTGATGTTCAGAAGCTCGGAGCCGTAGCGATACGTGCCGAACATCTCCTTCGTCACGAAGCTCGTGCCGGCGAAGTTGCGTTCGTCGCCGAGGATGCGGTCGAGCTCGAGCGGATGGCCGATCGACTCGTGGATCTGCAGCACCATCTGGTCGGGTGCGAGCAGCACGTCCATTCGCTCGGACGGGCAGTTGGGCGCGGCGATCAGCTCGAGCGCCTCTTCGGCAATGCGCCGGCCCGCACCGTCGAACCCGAAGCGCGCCAGGATCTCGATGCCGCCCTGCTGGCAGATGCCGCGATAACCGTTGAGCGAGCGCTGCTGCGTCACACCGTCATCGTGCGCGGTGACGCCGATCGACGGAAAGAGGAAGCGAAAGCGCTGGACGACGTCGCCGCCTTCGCTGGTGAACAGCCGATGCGTCGCATGCCGCACGTCGACGAGCGCTTCCCAGTCGACGATGCGCGGATCGCATCCCGCCGCCTGCGATTCGGCCTGAAGCAATTCGTACCACTCGCGCCGGCTCGGAAGCTTCGATCGCAGGAACGGCGACTCGTACTCGCCGCGCGGCGCGGGGCGCGGCAGCGCGCCGGAGTCGTCGAGCGCGTAGTGGGCGCTCGCACGCGCCCAGTGAGCCGCACGCCCGAGTACCGCCCGAAGGCCATCGTCGGAGGTGTCGGCCGTGGCCGCGTAGCCATAGCCACCGTCGGCGTACACGGTCGCCATGACGCCCCGGTCGGTGAACGCGGCGAGCGGTTGCGCGACGTTCTTGCGCACGCAGAACGACTCGCCCGTCTCGCAGACGAAGCGCAGCGACCAGAAGTCGGCGTCGATATCGAACGCGGGCAGGCGGATGTCTTGCATGGCTCGGGATGGTCCGCGAAGACGGTGTCTTGCTTGAAGCAAAATGCGAGCCTCGATTATCTCATCCGTGGAGTTGCGCTTCGCGGCGCAAAGTCACGAACGATCGAATCGTTTGCTGTCGAGAAGGACGTGAGGCAAGCGGCGCTCTGTTCATGGCGTGAATGACGATCATTCATCGGTTGAGAACGGTTCCGCGTCCGCGGCTCGCAGACGCGACCAACTTGAGCACGTTTCGCGCGGAGTACGGGAAAAAAGGCGCGCGCCGGCTTGCTGCATACCGGGGATGCGCTCGAATGATAGGCGCCGGACGTCCTGGCGACGCCATGGTGGAAGTGCTGTGAGGCACGATCGTCGGGTCACTCCCGGTGCGCCTCGGGTCGCGCCCCCGCCAACCGGTCGATCGCCTCCCCGGTAAGCCGGGCGATCCGCCAGTCCGCCATCACGGTAGCGCCGACGGACTCGTAGAAGGCGATCGCGCGCGCGTTCCAGTCGAGAACCGACCACTCGAAGCGGCCGCAGCCGCGCTCCCGCGCGATCGCGGCAAGCGCCTGCAGTAGCGCCCGGCCGGCGCCGCGGCCACGATGCTCGGGCTCGACGAAAAGGTCCTCCAGCCAGAGTCCTCGCCGGCCGAGGAACGTCGAGTAAGTATGAAAAAACAACGCGAATCCGACGCAAACGTGAGATTCCGGGTCAAGACGCGCAATCAGCGCCTCGCAGGCCGGCTTCGGGCCGAACAGTGCATCGGCGAGGTCGTCCTGCGTCGACGTGCATTTGGCGGAAAGCCGCTCGTAGTCGGCAAGCGCGCGCACGAGCCGATGGAGGGCTTCGAGGTCGGCCGGCCCGGCTCTCGCGATTCGAACCGAACACCCGTTCGGCTCGATCGGCGAACGTTGTTGCGCGCTCACAACGGCACGGGGGCGTCGATCATCGCCTTGCCAGTTTGCGGACTGTTCGGGACTGTTTCGCGAGCGTCGTCCCGGTCACGGAACACCGGGGTGGCCGCCGATCGCCTCGATCGGCCGTTCGCCCGGGCGTAAACGTCATTTGGCGAAATTGCAACAAAACCCCGCGCAGGGGGCAAGGAATCCCGAACTTCGATTGCTGCACGAAATCGGCGTGTTGTAACGTTGCTACTGCGTGCCGAAAGGCGAACATTTCGTCCCTTTCCAGTACCACTTTCCTTGGGGGTTTCCAAATGATTTTCCAACGCAAGAAGGTCGTGGCCGCGCTCGCCTGCGTCATGGGAGCGGGAGGCGCCCTGGCGGCATCGGGAGCGTACGCCCAGGCCCAGACACCGGACGTGCCGACCAATACGCGGCCGCCAGCGCCGGTCATCAAGGTCGAAGTGACGGGCACCAACATCAAGCGCGTGGAAGGCGAAGGCGCGCTCCCGGTCACGGTCATCACGCGCGAGGAGATCGAAAAAACCGGCGCAACGACGCCGATGGAGTTGCTGCAATACATTTCGGCGAATAACAGCGTTGGCGCGGTCAGCATCGCGAGCTCGGTCGGCGCGACGACGCTATCCGCGCAAACCGCGTCCCTGCGCGGCCTGGGCGGCGGCCGCACGCTGGTGCTGATCAACGGACACCGGATCGAGGGCTTCGCCGGCGAAATCCAGGGCGTGCAAGGCGTCACGCTCACGTCGATTCCGTTCAGCGCGATCGAGCGCGTCGAAATCCTAAAGGACGGCGCGTCCGCGATCTACGGCTCCGATGCGATTGCGGGCGTCATCAACTTCATTACGCGCAGCGACTACACGGGTGGGGAGGTCACCGGCTTCTACGGTTCGCCGACCCGCGGCGGCGGCGGCGACCAGTGGCAGGGCACCGCCACGGCCGGCTGGGGCGACCTGACGAAGGATCGCTACAACGTATTCATCACCGGCCAGTACAACGAGCAGAAGCCCCTCGACCAGGCTTCCCGCGACTTCTCGAACAGCTCGTATCGCCCCGAGATCGGGCTGATCGGTCTATCGAGCAACACGAACCCCGGCAACATCCGCACGGGCGGCATTGGGGTCGTCAACAACAGCAGCGGCACGCCGGTCGTCGCGGTCAATGCGCCGAACCCGGTGGCGGCCTGCGGCCATAACCGCTACATCAACGACGACATTCTCGGCACCGCCTGCTTCTTCGACCCATCGGCGACGCCGGGTGTCGAGATGATCCCCGACGAGAAGACGTACAGCTTCTTCGGCAGCGGCAAGTTCCAGATCAACAACGACTGGCAGGCGTACGCCCAGGCGCTGTACACGCACGACGAGACGCGGCTGATCATCCAGCCGGGCCCGATCTCGAGCGCGATCGCGTATGGTCCGCAGAGCAGCCTCGCCGCGACGATCCTGCTGCCTCCGACCAGCCCGTTCTATCCCCACGACATCGCGGCCGCCGCGGGGGTCGACGGCGAGCCGCTGAACGTCCGCTATCGGACGTTCGACAACGGCTTCCGCGATACGACCGACACCAACGAGCACGGGCAAGCCATCCTCGGTATCAAGGGAAGCTGGATGAACTGGGACTGGGATGCTTCCGGCTTTTATGCTCAGGGCAAGACGTCCGAGCATCTGAACGGCGGCTTCCAGGACTACCGGCTGCTGCTGCCGCTGCTAAACAGCGGCACGGTCAATCTTTTCGGCCCGAACACGCCGCAGGTTGTCAACGAGCTTCGCGCGACGAACTTCATCGGCGACACGATCGACGGCAAGTCGACGCAATACGGCGCGCAAGTCAAGACGTCGGGCGAAATCTGGAAGCTTCCGGCCGGCTCGCTCGCCATGGCACTTGGTGTCGAAGCACGGCACGACGAGCTCAACCAGAACATGGCCCAGGCCATTCAGGAGGGCTTCATCACCGGCTACGGCGGCGAGATCAAGAACGTGAACGGGTCGCGCAACCAGTGGGCAGCGTTCAGCGAGTTCGACATCCCGATCGTCAAGACGGTGGAAGGCGACGTCGCGGTTCGCTACGACCACTACAGCGATTTCGGGAGCACAACCAATCCGAAGTTCAGCCTCCGCTGGCAGCCGACGCGTACCTTCCTCGTGCGCGGATCGTACGGCACGGGGTTCCTGGCGCCGAGCCTCTACCAGCTCTTCACGCCGAACATCTCCGGCCTGACGCAGCCTGGACTTACCGACCCGGTGCGCTGCCCGATCACCCACGACGAGACGTTCGACTGCAACGCGCAGTTCAGCGTGACATTCGGCGGCAACGCGCATCTCAAGCCTGAGGAATCCGAGCAGACGACGGCGGGCGTCGTGTGGGAGCCGATCCCCAACGCGTCGCTCAGCGTCGACTGGTTCAAGATCAATCTCACGAACGCGATCGTCAACGGCCTCTCGCCTCTCTTCATCCTGGGCAACCTGGACCAGTTCGGGAACCTGGTGACGCGCGCGCCGCCGGAGAACGGGCTTCCTGGCCACATCACCAACATCGACCAGCGCTACATCAATATCGGCGAGATCAAGATCGAGGGCATCGACCTCGAGGGCCACTACCGCACGCCGACGATGAGTTGGGGCCGGCTGTCGTTCGACGGGTCGGGTACGTACTACACGAAGTACGACAACCAGAACCCGGATGGCTCGTTCGCGAGCCAGGTGGGCACGGCCTTCAACCAGCCGGTCATCGGGATCACGCCGCGGTGGAAGCAGTATGTGTCGGGCACCTGGGACTTCGGGCCGTGGCAGGCGGTGCTCGCCAACACGTACCAGACGTCGTACGTCGATCAGCAGACCGACCTGAACGGCAACAACCGCCAGGTGGGCTCGCTGTCGATCTGGGATCTGCAGGCGTCGTACTCCGGGTTGAAGAACTGGAAGTTCACGCTGGGCGTCAAGAACCTGTTCGACACCAATCCGCCGGTCTCGAACCAGCAGTCGGTGTTCATCGTCGGCTTCGATCCGTCGTACTACGACCCGCGGGCCCGCTTCGTCTACGGCTCGGTCACCTATCGCTGGAAATAATAAAAACAGAAGTACCTTGTAGTGCAACTGGCAGGGGGCTTCGGCCCCCTGTTTTTTGGTTCTTCACCGATTTCCGGGGAAGGCGGCGCGGATCTTCAGGAAGAAGTATGCGTCGTCCCGGAACCCATACGCCATCCGCTTGATGACTTTGATCTTGTTGTTG